>Ga0209048_10005268_pt1 | contig 12225 bp, 12 predicted proteins | sample FrelakmetCRP12CR_FD_187146 | JGI IMG/M metagenome (GOLD analysis project Ga0209048, IMG submission 187146) | Freshwater lake sediment microbial communities from the University of Notre Dame, USA, for methane emissions studies - CRP12 CR (SPAdes)... | ecosystem: Environmental > Aquatic >... | reverse complement strand
GATTTACACTGCCCTCGCCCCGGTTCTCAACGACATCTACGGCAAGACTGTCGCACCGTTGGGATAAAAAATTTAGTGCCAGGTAAAAAAATTAAAAAAAGAAACTATTCCGGGGATTAATTTCCTGCCCTTTTTTACCTCACATCCCCGTTACCTTATCTTCCGGATATTCCCTGGGGGGACGACTGCTATGCCGTGGAATTAGGTGAGGGGGCCTCAGGTAAAAGAGCAGGAAATTATTATGGTCCCTCTGTTTTATGTACTCCCCACCTTTTCGCTGCGATACCTTTTTTGCCATTAACAGAGTAGTCCTCGTTACAAAAGAAGAGGACTTGTATGGACTTCCTGACGATTATGATGATAATTCTCGTCCTGATAATTCTCCTAGTGCTTTTAGCGTTAAGTATCAGGATAGTCAATCAATGGGAAAGAGTGGTCGTGCTGTTCCTGGGAAGATTTGTGGGTATACGGGGACCCGGACTGGTAATCATTATTCCGTTCCTCAATACCATCCCGTACATCATCGACACCAGGGTAATCACGACCTCATTTAATGCAGAAGAGACGCTCACAAAGGATACCGTACCGGTGAATGTCGACGCAGTACTATTCTGGCAGGTCTTTGACGTACAAAAAGCCGCGCTCGAAGTTCAAATGTACAAGGATTCTGTGCTTCTTGCTGCACAAACAGCACTCCGTGATGTTATTGGTAAAACCATGCTCGCCGATATGCTGGCCGGGCGGGAAATGATTGACACTGAACTCCAGAAAACTATCCAGCGCAGGATTGACGGTTGGGGAATTACTGTGTTATCGGTGGAAATCCGGGATGTGGTAATCCCGGTTAATTTACAGAATGCCATGTCCATGCAGGCGCAGGCAGAACGTGAACGCCAGGCACGGGTAATTCTTGGCGATTCTGAACGGCAGATTGCCAAAAGTTTTGAGGATGCTGCAAAGACCTATGCGGGTAACCCTACAGCACTCCACCTCAGGGGGATGAATATGCTGTATGAAGGACTTAAAACAAATAATTCTGTCCTGATCCTCGTTCCTTCATCCGTCCTGAATACCATGGGACTGGGAGACACGACAGGTATTATCGCACTCGCACAGAACTTAAAGAAGGCAAAGGAGGAAGGTAAAATCGATCCGGCAGAATAATTGTTCATCACCCTTCTCTCTCACCCTTTGTATTCCTTTGATAGAAACTGGGCCTTGGCATTGTTCTTTGCGTAGCCGGTTTTTTCGTATAGTATCACCTGTGGTTCACTGATGCCGGATACCCAAACCGTGATACCATGGTACTAAGGCCGGGGTACCAATCCAAACCGTCTTTTTTGTTCATCCCTGCCTTGCACAAAATTCAAAAGAATGCGATATGCACTCCCCGCCGCTGATGTAAAAGAGGGGTGATTCAGAGCAGGTATCTGATTATGTATACCCCAACCGGAATAGACACGTGATGACACCGAAGTACTGGATTATCGTTGCATCAAAATACCATGTAATGCGGGGTGTAACTTTAGGGATTGCCCAGGCTGGCCATGGTAAACGGTCCGGACTTGCATGAATGCACAAGGGCGACATGATTTCCTGGTATTCACCGAAAGTGCAGTTTGCGAGTAACGAAATACTCCATGCTTTTACCGCAATCGGGGAGATCGGTGATTATGACCTGTTCCAGGTCGCTGAATCCCCGGGTTTCAAACCGTTCAGGAGAAAGGTGCGGTATACAAAGACCGGCGAAGTCAGCATCGGACCGCTGATCCGGGATTTAACCTTCACCAGGAATAAAAAATCGTGGGGATATGTGTTCAGGTCCGCCCTCATGGAAATCCCAAAAGAGGATCTTGATCGTATTGCAGAAAAGTTCCTGGTGTTATCGTAACAGGGTTGTTCATGATCTTCAATCAATTTCGATATATTTATAAAATTTTACAAATACAATAGTTCTTACCATCAGATCAAAAGCGATTTGAAAGAGTGGTTGAAAAAATGAGCCCCTTTGAGCAGATACCCCTGGAGGCAATAACTCTCTACCGGAAGTCATTAGAACTGTCGGGAAGAGGAAACTATGAATCAGCACTTAAATATCTCAGCAATGCCGTGGTGATAGCACCGGGGTTCGCTACGGCAATCTGTGAAATGGGACGCTGTTATGAAAAGCTTGGGCGGTTTCCGGAGGCAGTGACAAAATTTGATAAGGTCCTCATGATGCATCCATCCCATATTGAAGCAGAGATGCACAAGAACCGGGTCCTGGAAAAGATCAGGAGCGATAAGGAACGCTTTTAAAAGATCAAACCCGTTGGGGAACTTTCACCGGCTTTCAATAAATATCCTGAAAACTCCTTACCTGTTCCTTGAAGAATTCACCAAAAGAAGATATTTTCTCCTGTGTTAGTGGTACAAAGACAATGTGCATTGTTACATGAAATATCCTTGAAACTGCATATGATTTTTTATTCCTCTCCCCTCGTTGCTTTCAGACGGTTCTGTATTTAGGAAAAACCAAAAATTCCTTTCCATAAGAAAACGTGCACTATATTACCTAAGCCGATATACGATCCGTAAGACGATGGACGAAAGAATAAAAACCGTGTTCTTCCTGATGCTTGCATGCGCAATTGTGCTCTCGTTAACCGCGCATATTTTTGCAGTTCTCCCCTTTGATCTGAAGATTTCCCATGAACTGCAGGAAGAGAAAAGCCCTGTGTTTGCTTTGGTTATGCAGGGGGTAAGTGCAATCGGGGACACCTGGATCGGAATTGTAATGATCGGGGCAGTTTCGGCGTTTTATATTGCCAGGTGCCAATTGCTGGAAGCTGGTTGTATTCTTGCCACCTTGAGTAATTTCGTGCTCACCTCATTCATCAAAGTGTTGGTTGCCCGCCCTCGTCCTCCCTATTTTTTCCTGGATCCGGCCGATATCTTCCAGTCCATCAACCAGTATAGTTTCCCGAGCGGGCATGTCCTCTTTTTTGTCGTCTTCTTTGGTTTCATCGCGTATCTTGCATGGCTTCACCAGACCGGACTTGCCCGGATAATTGTTATTGCAATCTGTAGTGCCCTTGTCATGCTCATCGGTCCTTCACGGGTATATCTTGGGGCACACTGGGCAAGTGATGTAGTGGGAAGCTATATAATCGGCGTCTTGTGGCTATTCGTGCTGATACTCGGATATCAGCTGGTCTCGCGCAGAAGAACCACCAGAATAATGGACAACTGACTTGCATACGACAATGGATCCTGAAATCTTTGTGGGGATTTTAGATCACTCTTCAGGAATTGAATATCTGTTGGGGGACAGATAATGCGAAATCCAGATGTAATGCTCAGATAAGTGCGGGAATGACCGTTAAAAGGAGACAGATGCTTACCGGAATGACCAGATTGTCATCAACGGGGGAGAACAGTTCGATAATTCCTGCGATGACAGCAACGACAAGAGCCCCGTGAATCGAAATGAACAGGAGCAGGACAAGGAAGGTGACAAAAATCCCCGCAACGGTCCCCTCTCCGGATTTTCCGTTATAGATACGTGTCCTGCCAAACCTGGTACCTGCAATGGTTGCAATCCCGTCCAGAACTGCTAACGACACCAGTGCCGGTACGACAACCGCGATCGGGAAAAGAAATACGCAGGTAAGCGCACTCACTGCAAAATATAAAGCACCTTTTCCTGGTAAAGGATCACACCGATCAACATAGTTCAGGAGTGCCGAGAAGACGGGAAGTGTATAGCCACGGAGGATCAGATCAATAAGGATCAGGCCAAAAAAGAGACCCCCGGCAAGAACCGCCATTGCAGAAGTATGGTCGAGGACAAGGACTATCCCCGCAATACCCAGGCCGAAGAATACATGGATAAGTTTTCGCGCCAGCTCCTGCATTGTGCATAATTGGTGAAACGAACGGTAAAAAGTACTGGTTCTTTAAAAAAAATCAATGAGATCCTTTACAACATTTCCAGAAATACTCTCCACATGCTTGTTTCTTTAGTCTCATGGGGGAATTCTACAAAACGAAAAATGTTTCCATTTCTCAATGTTCGTGTTTGAGAAGCTTCAGGTTCGTCTTGGTAACATCTTTGAATACGTATTTGCCAGCTCCTGAAATAACCGGGTGGACCAGAAGTCGGTATTCGTCGATGATGCCGGGGTTTGCACACTGTTGCACTTCTGGTACCGCTACCCAATTCACCTATCTCCCTCCTCTGGTTCCCTCCGTCATTTTACCGGTGCTTTGTATTTCATAGCATTGTAAAAGGTATTCTACAGAGTCAAATTTTTATACTTGTAACAGGCTCAATAACCCTATGGTACCGGAGGATTCAGGCCCCGCAGGCCATCCGACAGAAAATCCCCAAAGGAGAGGGAAAAAAGGGGTCAATAAACACATAAAAAAGCAACCTTCACGTGAAAAAAAGGTAACCAGGCCTTGTGTCCCAAAGCCTCAAGACCTTCCTGAAGAAGTAAAATGCAATTATCCTGAATGGCAGAAATTTCTTGAGCAGTATCCCATGATTCATTCCCTGCAACGGGAAGATTTCCCGGATTATGAGGTAAGTTTTGTCTATGCAGCGCATTTTTACTGCACAAAAAATACTGCGGAAGAAAGTTCCCTCTCCCAGGAAGAGTTTGAAGCTTTTTTTAAGGAAATCGGGTATGAATATGATTACTCAGGGAATTTTAATTCCCGCTGGTTTGAAGGTATAGGTGTAAAAATCAATTGATGGTGGGATCGAGCATACATACGACACTCATAGCACAATTCGTGTCAGCTGTTGTGACCCTTGTTATCGCTCCTCCTATAGCTTGCCCCCCGTCCGAAATCATGGCGGGTAGGGAATGAAACCGGGACTGCTTTCTGTTTACTTCCCCGGTCCCGGCACCGTGACGCTCTATGTTTTCAGGATTCCGACGGCAAACTTTTCAACCATTGCGGTGAATGCCCCGCTGTCAACATCACGTTCGACCGTTGCTGCCGAAGAAACGAAATGCATCCCCTTCTTTTCCAGCTGCGTTTTCACCGCAGCGATAGCACTCTCTGACCCGCGTCCTCCCATCTCCGCAATCACGTGGAAGTGTTTCCCTTCACCGCCGGTCACCGCGGACAGGTACTCGTTTACATAGGGAGGTATCTTGTGGGACCAGACGGGAGTGGCAATGATGAGCTCGTCAATACCGGCAAGGTTGGTTTTGCAGGGCTTTATAGGAGATTTCATCGCGAACAATGCTTTCATCCCACCCGCCGCTATGGTGAATTCTTTGAGCGGTTCAATCCTGACCAGCTCTGCATTCAACCGTTCAGCAAGGGCGGTCGCAACCTTTTGGGTGTGCCCTTTCCAGGAAAAATATGCAATACGAATGGCCATGAAGTATTCCTCCATGGAATAATAGGCCCCCACAATAAAAAGGATTGGCGGAGGGGAACGGGCGGTCGGGTCTTTATGCCTCCGCCGCGGATATCCGGCTCGATTGTTCCGGCAGAGCAGGAAAACCGGACCGGGACCACCCCAAACGGATCGTTTAAAATCCAATACCGGTTATACCATGATCTATGAATGCGATCGAGGTTGATCACCTTTCGAAACACTTCGGGACACTCGTCGCATTAAACGACATCAGTTTTTCCGTGGCCGAAGGCGAGACATTCGGTTTTCTTGGTCCGAACGGTGCAGGAAAGACAACAACCATCCGTCTCCTGACCGGCATCAGCGCACCTACCGGCGGGATGGCAAAGGTCTTTGGAAACGATATCGTACGGGAAACAACTGCAGCCCGTAAACAGATGGGGATCGTGCATGAAACCTCCAATATCTACGATGATCTTTCTGCATGGCAGAACCTGATGTTCACTGCCGAACTCTATACCATCGGAAAAAAAGAACGCGAACGGCGGGGAAAAGAGCTCCTTGAACTGTTCGGGCTCTGGGAACGGCGGACCGACCGGGTTCACGGGTTTTCAAAAGGCATGAAACGACGGCTTACCCTGGCAATGGGTCTTATTAACAACCCCCGGCTCCTGTTTCTCGATGAACCCACGTCGGGACTCGACGTCCAGAGCAACATGATCATCCGGGAGGTCATCCGGGACCTCACATCACGGGGGGTTACCGTCTTTCTCACGACCCACAATATTGAAGAGGCAAACGTGACCTGCGATCGTGTGGCCATTATCAACCGGGGACGTATTGCCGCAATAGATTCACCGGAACGACTCAAAGCAACCATCCAGAGTGCCCAGTCAGTCGAAGCAGCATTCGCCAGCGCAGCAGCCGGTCGCGAGGATGATCTCAGGCAACTTACGGGGGTGAGCGAAGTCAGGAAAGAGGGGGACAAGTTCCGGCTGTTCACCCAGAATCCATCAGAGGTAATCGCTGAGGTCATGGAGTATGCAAGAGTGCACAACACGCGGGTGCTCAGTATAAACACGCTTGGCCCCAGTCTTGAAGATGTTTTTATCAAATTAACCGGGCTGGATGTGCGCACAAAGGGGGTGAGCACCGTTGACTGACTGGAGAGGTGGGCAGCTCTATGCCGAACTGAACGCTGCATGGGCAATTGCAAAAAAAGATATCGCGATCTATTACTTCAAGCCAAACATCATCGTCTCCGGTGCACTGTTCCCCCTGTTCATGTTCCTCGCCTTTGCTGCCGGAAATTCTGCCGGGCCTGCGGTCATGATCCCGGGGCTCATAGCGATCACGATACTCTTCTCCGCATCCTCGATTGAACCGGTATCTATCCCCATCGAACGGCGCATGAAGACATTTGACCGGCTTATCTCTGCCCCCATCTCCCTGCACGCGGTAGTCCTTGGGGAGAGCCTGAGCGGGTTTCTTTACAGTATGGGTATCGCGTTGGTCCCGCTGATCGCCGGCATGCTCATCTTCTGGACACCGATTATCAGTATTGCCCCTCTTGTTGCCGGAATCATCCTCACCTCATTCTGCTTCGCGACCATGGGGACCCTGTTTGCAGCGTACCCTACCGAAAGTCCCGGGGATATCATGTCCATGCTGAACCTCGTCAGGCTCCCCCTCATATTCATCTCCGGCGTCTTCATCCCGATTGAGTCCATTCCGTCAATAGGCCAGGGTGCAGCATTTTTTTCACCGCTTACCTATGGCAACGATCTCATCCAGGCTGCTTATCATGGTCACACCCATTTCGACCCGCTTCTCGATATCGCCATGCTCTGCATTTTCATCCTGGTCTTTCAGATCTTTGCAAACCAGCTGTACAAAAGATGGAATGAATAACCAGACCAGAGGGCGGGTGAACAGGGTCTTTTAGGGGCCGGTATAATTACGGGACTATAAACCCTGAAGTTATGATGACGCTGGATCTGCTAAGGGGGAAATCCCTGTGCAGACAGGTGGACAGCTATGCCTGAAACGGCATGGGGGAATACCTGGTGAATACCAGAGGGAAATAGTACCGGGAAGCAGTGAGCCGGTCAAAGAATTTAACAGGAACCCGGGAAGAATGATCCGGGAAGGACAGGTAAGAAATGACACCCATTTTTGTTGACCAGGAGCTCTGCACCCGATGCGGTATATGTTCGATCGTGTGTCCGATGAAAATAATCGATCCTGCTGACGAGAGCACACTTCCGCGTGTACCGGATACAAAATCCATGATGTGCATCCGCTGCGGTCATTGCGAGGTGTCCTGCCCGTCACAGGCAATAACGCCCAACTTCCTGCCGGATGAAAAAGTCTCCCTGCCGGCCGGTGCAGGATCTGTATCATCACAGGATCTCAGTGCGTATCTCAAGAAGCGCCGGTCAGTCCGGCATTTCACCACCGAACCCGTTGATAAAGATACCATTACCCGGATACTGGATGTCGCCCGGTACGCAGCATCCGGGGGAAACGGCCAGCCGGTCCAATGGCTGGTTGTGCATGATCCAGGGGAAGTCCATACGCTCGCCGGGCTGACGATCGACTGGATGAAAACCCTGAAAAACAGCAACCACCCCATGAGCGGGATGGTCCCTTCGATCATCAAAGCATGGGAGCACGGCTATGATCCGGTCTGCCGGAGTGCTCCACATCTCGTTATCGCCCATATCCCGGAGGGCAACCCGGTCGCATCCATCGATGCCATCATCGCCCTGGCCCATTTCGATGTCACTGCGCCGGCGTTTGGTGTCGGAACCTGCTGGGCGGGATTCCTCTCGATGGCTGCCACCGCGTTTGAACCCCTGCAAAAAGCTCTTGCCCTCCCGTCAGGACGAACGTACGCCTATGCCCTGATGTTTGGCTACCCGCAGTACAAAACCTACGGGATCCCACGACGCAACCCTCTTGAGATCACATGGCGATAGCATGCAGGGGGCTATCTGCCAATCCGGGTAAAAAAAAGGTTTTTAGCTGACAGGAGTACCCGGGTTACCGGAAATAGTCCACAACATTCCGGAACAGCTGCATATTCATCGATGCTGATGGGAGTGCAATTCCCTCGCGTTTCATCTGTTCCTTCCGGAGCGGCCAGTCATAGAGGTTGACAAACTCCATTGCCCGCTCAGGATGCGGCATCAGGCCCAGCACCTTGCCATCCGCAGACGTAATACCGGCAATATCTTCTACCGAACCGTTGGGGTTGAAGGGGTAGTGTCCTTCGGCCGGGCTCAGGTCATCACGGCAGTAGGTAAACGTGATCATCTTCTGCCGCTTCAGGCGCAGCAGGGTTTCTTTTGAACAGGAGAAATTACCCTCCCCATGGGCGACCGGGCACCAGAGCTTCGTGATACCCCGGGTCCAGAGGTTGTCGGCTGCAGGTTTCAGGGTCACAAACCGGCATTCCAGTCTCCCGCCCCGGTTGGGCATCAGGGCGATATCGCGGTTGTACTGCTTGTCAAACGCCGGGACAAGCCCGAGGTTTGCCAGGATCTGGAAGCCGTTGCAGATCCCCAGCACCAGGTTGTCACTGTCCAGAAATTCCCGGAGATCTTCCCAGAGGTTATTGCGCACCCGGTTTGCATACGCATTGCCGGCACCGGTATCATCCCCGTAGGAAAATCCCCCGGGGAAGACCAGCAGCCGGTAGTCTGAAAGCCGGTCCCGTCCCGCGATCAGGTCGTTGATGTGGATGATATCTGACGCCATGCCTGCCCGGGTGAGTACTTCCTGCGTCTCCATCTCGGAATTGATCCCAAAACCGCTCATGATAAGGGCTTTTTCTGGAATCATTTCCTGTACTACCGCTACCTTCGCCGTGACCATGCGTTTTATGGTCCTGCGGGAAACTGTCATTTCAGTACTCCCTAAACGGCGCCTTGTAGGCAGCCTCGAGTTCATCCACGGGCAGTTCAAGCAGGAGCTGGTGGGATGTTATTCGCAGGGTCCTGCCCCCCACCCGCCCCAGCAGTATCGCATCACGCCCGGCGATCAGTTCGAACGCACGCTTGTGGTGCGGTGCAATGGTGACCACAAACCTGCCGAGCGACTCAGAAAACAGGTAATAATCAGGGCGCATATCCCCAGGGATGGTGATATCCATCCCGAGCCGCCCGGCAATCGCAACCTTTGCAAGGGCAGTCCCGAGACCCCCGTGACCAACCGGGTACGCTGATGATACGAGTTCACGGGAGATGGTATCAGTCAGCCGGTGGTAGCGTGCGATCACCATTGCAGTATCCAGCGCAGGAGCGGTATTCCCGATCCCCCCGAGATGCGCAAAATACTCTGAGCCGCCCAGTTCCTCATATGTTCCCCCGATGATGTACACCAGGTCGCCGGCAATCTTGGCATCCAGGGACACCGCCTTGACTACATCCGGGTGAATCCCGATAGAGGAGATGAGGAGAGTCGGGAGCACGGAGACCTTAACTCGTTTGTTCTGTGCATCATACCCGGAGAAATCATTGTACATGCTGTCCTTGCCGGAGATAAATGGCGTGCCAAACGCAGTGGCGGTATCATAACATGCCCGTGCTGCCAGCTTCAGCTGCCCGAGGCGTTCCGGCTCATCGGAAGAGCACCAGCAGAAATTATCGAGGATCGCAATGGTATCCAGGGGAACACCGATCGCGATCAGGCCCCGGATCGCCAGGTCAATCCCCGCAGCAGCCATGCGGTAGGGATCAATCTCTGTGTACGAGGGGAAGAGTCCCTGGGATAACCCGACACCCTTTTTCGAGCCGGGCACGACCTTGGTCAGCGTGGCTTCTGCCTGCACGCGGCCGATACCCTGCACCGGGCCCAGCACATGGCCACCCTGCACCGTATGGTCGTACTGGAGGGAGATGAACTCTTTTGAGCAGAGGTTTTTCCGCTTCAGCATTGCCAGCATTATTTCGTCAAGCCGGTACGGGCAGGGGGTGTCCGGTTCAGGATATGTTTTTTTCGTATACGAGGTCGTTAAGTGTCTTTTCGGCAGGCCGTTGTGCAGGAAGTCCAGGCTGATATCCATCACCACGCTGCCCTGGCACTCGACTACACACCTGCCGGAACCGGTAAACGTGCCAATAACCGTTGCCTCGACCTCCCGCCGCTGCATCAGCTCCATGAACGCGTCGATTTTCTCCGGCGGGACGGCTAAAGTCATCCGCTCCTGCGACTCCGAGATCCAGACCTCCCAGGGCGCCATACCGGGGTATTTCAGGGGCACCCGGTCAAGATACACGTGGCAGCCGTTACACTCCTTTGCCATCTCCGCAACCGAACAGGAGATTCCCCCTGCCCCGTTATCCGTGATGCTGCGGTAGAGGCCAAGGTCCCGGGCCTCTTTGACGATCACATCCGAGAACTTCTTCTGGGTGATCGGGTCGCCGATCTGGACAGCCGTAACCGGGCTTTGCGGGTCTAAAGCTTCTGAAGAGAAGGTGGCTCCGTGGATACCGTCCTTGCCCACACGCCCTCCGGCCATCACCACCAGATCGCCGGGCTGTGCCTGTTTTTCATAGAGTTTCCTGCGGTCATGTTCGAGCGGCATCACGCCGACTGTTCCGGCAAATACGAGCGGTTTACCCCCGTAACGGCTGTCGAACCAGCACCAGCCCTGCGGTGTAGGGATGCCCGAGCAGTTGCCCCCGACACCAACCCCCCTGACTACGCCGTCAAGGATCTGGCGGGGGGAAAGGGTTGGGTTTGTGCGGTCTTTTCCCCGGAACAAGGCCGGGTCCGTATCAGGGTCACCAACGCAGTACCCGTAGACATTGATGCAGGGTTTTGCCCCGAGCCCAAAGCCGATCGTGTCGCGGTTCACCCCGACAATACCGGTCAGGGCGCCGCCAAACGGGTCAAGGGCCGAGGGGGAGTTGTGGGTCTCGACCTTGTGGGTCACCAGGTAGTGGTCATCAAAGATGATGGAGCCGGAATTATCCGTAAATACCGTCACGCAGATGTCGTTATCCCCTTTATCGTGCCGGATTGCATTGGTGGCCGCCTGGATACAGGTCTTATAAAGCCCGTCAGGGACATCGTCATCCATCGGTGATGCAAAGATCGTGTGCTTGCAGTGTTCGCTCCAGGTCTGGGCAAGAGACTCGATCTCCAGATCTGTCGGTTTCCTGCCGTTTTTTGAAAAATAGTCGCGGATCGTGTGCAGCTGGGCAAGGTCAAGTGCCAGCGGTCCCCTCCTTTGGCCGGTCAGGGGATCGATAATCCCCTCTTTTCCGAGCGTCGTCAGCTCCCCGTCATCAAGATCAAGATCAACCGTTTCTGCAGTCGGCAGTTCATGGAGACAGACGAAAGGAACGACCGGATCCATGCCTTTGCTCCCGTATTCCTGCCGGGTTTTTATCAGGACCCGGTTCACGAGCGGATTTGCAAGTGTGGATGCAAGGTTCTGCAGGGATGATGCCGGGAGGTTCCCGCAGACAAAAAAAAGCTGCGATGTATACACGGCTTCCCCTTCGCAAAACGTCATAGAAAAATAATCTTCAATGGTCTGGCGGGCAGTCGTGCCGACATTATCCGTCACTCCCGGCAGGAACCCGACTTCAATCGCGTAATCAAATACGGCATTCGTCGCCTTGTCCACCGTGTATTCCTGGACCACCGGATTGATGAGCTGCCCGCCAATCTGCGAGAGCTCATCTGGAGTAAAATTACGGGAGCTGGTTGCTATGGTATAGACATCGATGAGATGTAACGTGTCGACCGGGAAGCCTAACGAGCGAATCCGGTCGGTCCTGACGGTTAACCGGGGATCGACGGTATAGTGAACTTCTATCCGGTGGACGTAAGAAGTCATGTGTACTGATTAT
>Ga0209048_10005267_pt1 | contig 12226 bp, 10 predicted proteins | sample FrelakmetCRP12CR_FD_187146 | JGI IMG/M metagenome (GOLD analysis project Ga0209048, IMG submission 187146) | Freshwater lake sediment microbial communities from the University of Notre Dame, USA, for methane emissions studies - CRP12 CR (SPAdes)... | ecosystem: Environmental > Aquatic >... | reverse complement strand
CACTGATTCCTGAAATTCCTGTTGGGCCTTCTTGAACTCGGCCATGGCGCGGCCGATGGACTTTCCCAGGTCCGGCAGCTTTTTAGGACCGAAGACCACCAGGGCGATAACAAAGATAACGATCAGTTCCGGTATTCCAAGACCAAACATGGCTTTCTCCTCACTAATATCGTTTTCGCTGTTTCGTGGTGATTACAACGAGACCCGTATCACGGTCTTCACATTGCCCCGCACATTGAAGTCGCCCACCACTTCCAGGGCGCGCGGCTTGAGGTTCTTCTTGAGCGTATCGAAGATCAGGTTTGTCACGGCCTCGTGAGATACGCTCTTGTCACGGAAGCTGTTCAGGTAGAGCTTCAGCGCCTTGAGCTCCACCACCTTTTTGCCAGGAGTATAGGTGATCCTGATGGTCGCAAAGTCGGGATATCCGGAGCGCGGACAGAGGCAGGTAAATTCAGGGTAGGAAATCTCTATAATGTAGTCCCGGTCCGGGTTGGGATTGGGCCATAACTCAAGTGATGCCTGTTTGATCGCCTTGGTTCCATATTTCATGGACTGCATTCTACAGAGTTTCCTTTTTTCTGTAAAGATGAAAGTTACAGCTGTCTATGACACTCTCATCATTACCCAATCCGGTTTACGACCGATTTCTCGGGGGCATCATAAAAAGAAGCCGGATTTAAATTGTTTTAAGTTGTTTTTTCCTGGTGTAGAATATATAATCGTTGATACGATATCATGGGTGAAAACGAGGGGACAACAATGACCCACCATTTCAACTGCATCGCCACCGGTATCGGCAGCCTGCCGATCGCGGACGCCGACAAGGCTGCGGCACTGTCGCTCCACTACCTGCCTGAAGCGCCTTTCTGGCCCCAGCTCCCGCAACGGGACTTCCGCGAGCATATGGATGCGCAGTACAGCGAGACACTGCCGGGAGTTATCATAGACGACGTGAAAAAAAGAGTTTTTTTCGACACGTCTCGTGACCTCACACCGGAGCTTGAAAAGTTCTACGAGCGATACCTGGAGAAGGATTACGGGTTCTTCAGGATGACCGATGAATATGCCCCCGGGTTTACTGCTTTTATCCGCGCCATGAAGAAAGGATTTCCGCGAGGGGTGCGGTTCGTCAAGGGTCATATCACCGGTCCGCTTACCGCGGGCACCTCCTTCAAGGACGAGACCGGAAAGGACATCGTTCATAATGAAATTTTGTTCGACGCCGTGGTCAAGGGGCTCGCCATGAAGGCCGCGTGGCAGATCCAGGAGCTGAAACAGTTCAACAAACCGATCATCATCTTCATCGATGAACCTGCCATGGAGTCGCTCGGCTCCGCCTTCTCCGCCGTATCGCAGGACGTGGTGGCTGAAAAGCTGAACGAGATCATCGATACGATCCACGAACTGGGCGGCATCGCCGGCATCCACTGCTGCGGGAACGCGGACTGGCCCATGCTATTCAATACCAGGGTGGACATCGTGAACTTCGACGCCTTCGGATATATGGAAAAAGTGATGCTCTACCCCGGCGACATAAAGAAGTTCTATGGTCGGGGCGGTGCGCTCGCATGGGGTATCGTGCCCACGGAGGCGTTCACGGGAAGAGAGACTGCGGACCTGCTCATCGCCGGCCTCCACAAAGGCATGAACCGGCTCGAGAAGGAAGGCGTGGACCGTAAAACGATCCATCGGCAATGTCTCATAACTCCTTCCTGCGGCATGGGCAGCCTGACACCGGACAAGGCCGAGGCGATCCTGAGACTGCTCAGGGATGTTTCGGACAGCTTGCAGAAATCGATAGTGTAGCCACAGATTAACCCCGTTAGAGCTTGTATGGAACATGCACGATGATTCTCTAACGGGGTCAACATGGACAACAAAGGATTAATAAATCCTGGAACCTTGCCCCTTGACCTCCGGAACCTTATGCACCCTCGTTCACACTTCACGATATCTCTCACCGTCTCCCTCGCACTCCACGCGTTGGTTATCGCGGCCCTGTTTCTGATCAAGCCGGCGCCGCAAAGGCCCTTGATCACGCCGGTTACGATCGTGAACCTGCCGCAGCAGGAGATCAAGCAGCTGCCGCCTCTGAATCGGCCGACGCCTGTACCTCCCGCACCTCCTGTTCCACCCGCGCCTCCTGCTCCGGAACGGCTTATTCCGGAAAAACCACTGCCTCCCAGCGCCGTGCCCATGCCAAAGAAATTCGGCACAAGCGAGGAGATCAAGCTCCCGAAGACCGTGCCGCGCATTGGCGTGCCTGAGGGAGCGGATCAGGGCAAGGATACGGGGAAAACAGGGACCCAACAGCATGTAGATACCGGCACCGGTCCCCTCCCCTTTTTGACCCAGAACGACATCGATGAGCTTGCGCGCAAAGGCATGCCGGAAAAAAAACCAGGGGACAATTCCGTCACCCTTGATACGGACGAATTCAAATTCATGTCTTACAACCGCTGGCTCAAGATCAAGGTCGAAAGCGTGCTCAAATATCCAGAACTTGCGGCGATATCCGGATACCAGGGAACGCTTTATGTCCTGTTCGATATTATGAAGGACGGTTCCCTCGGAAGGCTGGAGGTATTGAAGCCTTCTGGATACAAGATCCTGGATGACGAGGCGATCCGAGCGATCCGCTCCTCGGCGCCGTTCCAGCCGCTCCCCGATGAGTGGAACATGGAGCGCTATTCCATTCGCGCAGCCGTGTTGTTCTACCTGGGCACAGGGTATGTCCGATGACGGACCTGCTTAAAATCGGCGCTGCTTTCGCGCTGATCGTGTTTCTTCTCCGCCTCCGCTGGAACCTCGGGCTCGTGATGCTGCTCGGCGCCGTGTTCCTCGGATCGCTCTATCTCATCGGACCCGTGACGCAGGTGCGAGTCATCCTTGCCGCCGCCATCGATCCAATAACGGTCAACCTCGTGACCGGTCTTGTTCTCATCATGGTGCTCGAAAACATCATCCGAAAGCGGGGCGTGCTCAAACGCATGATGGAGGCCGTCGTGAACACGGCCGGGGACCGCCGCATTGCCATGGCTGTGCTGCCCGGTGTGATCGGACTCCTGCCTTCGGCGGGAGGGGCGGCATTCTCGGCGCCCATGGTGCGGGAGGCCGCGGCCGACGCGGACATGGGGCATGAACATAAAGCCTTTGTCAATTACTGGTTCCGGCACATCTGGGAATATATCTCACCGCTCTATCCGGGCATCGTGCTTGCAGCTGCGGTAACAAAAATTCCGACCAACACGCTGCTCCTTTCTCAGCTCCCGCTGCCGATTGCGGTTGTCGTGGTCGGCGCGCTGCTCGGATTCCGGGGAACAGCGGTCCAGGCCATAGCGGGAAAACGGGACTGGAACGAAATCAAGGCGCTCTTCGTGACCATGCTCCCGATCACGATCTCGATCGTCCTGGTAGTCGTGTTCAAACTGCCGCTCGCAATTGCGATGGCATCGATCGTAGTCGCCATGCTGCTGTTCTTCCGATACACGATGAGCGAGCTATGGACCGCGCTCCGGGAAAGCGTTTCGCTTAATGTCATGCTGATGGTCGTCGGCATCATGGTGTTCAAGGGTATGCTCGATGCATCCGGCGCCATAGTGTCCCTGCCCGTTTTTTTCAGACAGAGTGGCCTCCCGACCGGACTGGTCCTCTTCGTCCTCCCGTTCATCGTGGGGCTCTTGACCGGCCTCACCGTCGGGTTCGTCGGCGCCACCTTCCCGATCATCACGGCCATGATGGGCGGCCATCCGGACCCGGCCACGGTCACCTTCGCCTTCGCGAGCGGCTTCGCCGGCGTGATGCTCTCCCCCACGCACCTCTGCCTGCTGTTGACCCTCCAGTACTTCAAGGCCGATATGGCCGGCACCTATCGCTTGCTGTACCTTCCGACGGTGCTCGTCTTCCTCGTCGGCCTCGCCGTGTTTCTAGCGTAGACATCTGAATTTCCGTTTGATTTTTCAATCCATTTATGTTACTTTCGTCAGCATGATCACAAACGACATACTCTCTGATTCCCATCAATACATCATGAACACCTACAGTCGGCAGCCGCTCGTGCTCGTCAAGGGCCGGGGCACGAAGGTCTTCGATTCCGATGGACGGGAGTACCTCGATTTCGTAACCGGCGTGGCCGTATGCAACCTCGGTCACTGCCACCCGCGGGTGGTCGTGGCGCTTCAAAAACAGGCGCAGCGGCTGATGCATGTGTCGAACCATTTTCACAATGAACCGCAGATCAACCTGGCGAAGCTGCTGGTCGCCCATTCCTTCGCCGACAAGGTGTTCTTCTGCAACTCCGGCACCGAGGCTGTCGAAGCCGCCATCAAGCTCGCACGGCGATATGCCCGGGAGGTATTGAAACAGGACCGGTTCGAGATCATTACCATGCGAGGATCGTTCCATGGACGGACGTATGGTTCCCTGTCCGCGACATCTCAGGAAAAGTTCCACAAGGGGTTCGAGCCGATCGTGCCAGGATTCCGGTATGTCCCGTTCAACGATATCGGGGCCGTCGAGGCCGCGATGAATGGACACACCTGCGGTCTTCTCGTGGAACCGGTCCAGGGTGAGGGCGGGGTGATCGTGCCGGCGCCGTCTTACCTGAAGGAACTCCGGGCACTCTGTGATAAACATAATATTCTGCTCATGCTCGACGAAATCCAGACCGGCATGGGCCGGACCGGAAAGTTCTTCGCTTACGAGCATGGGGGCATTACTCCCGATGTCATGATGCTCGCCAAAGGGCTCGGGGGAGGCATGCCGATCGGCGCGCTCCTTGCCACGGACAAAGTATCCGTGGCATTCTCGCCCGGAACCCATGGATCGACCTTTGGCGGCAACCCCCTGGCCTGTGCCGCGGCAATCGCATCGATAGAAGCCCTGATCGAGGACAATATCATCATCCCGAACGTATCTCAACTCGGCGCCTACTTCCGGCAGGGTCTTGAGAATCTGAAACAAAAATATTCCTTTGTGCGGGACGTGCGGGGTCAGGGACTCCTCATCGGCATGGAACTGGACTTTCACGGCAAGGAGATCGTTTCGGCCTGCATCAGGGAAGGCATGCTGATCAATTGCACCATGGACACCGTGCTGCGGTTCATGCCACCGCTCATCGTCACCGAAGAAGAGATCGATCTCCTTATCGAGGCGCTTGACCGGATCTTCGCGAAGCGCTGACCTGAGAAACAGCTCGTAGCTCATGGCTGATAGCTGGTAGCCAAGGGTTCCAAGTTCTCGCGTCATGAATTATCAATTCCAAGCCATCAGCTAAGAGCTATCAGCTATGAGCCGCCTCATGGAGAACACATGAAAAAAGACCTGCTCGCGATTTCTGACCTTACCCCCAAGGACATTGAAAAGATACTCACGCGCTCCGCGACATTGAAAAAGCTGCAGAAGCAGGGGAAACCGCATCAGACCCTTAAAGGCAAGTCTCTCGGCATGATCTTCGAGAAGTCCTCGACCCGTACGAGGGTGTCCTTCGAGGTGGGCATGTTCCAGCTCGGCGGCCAGGCGCTGTTCCTGTCGCCGAACGACCTTCAGATCGGACGCGGCGAGCCCATCGAGGACACTGCGCGCACACTCTCTCGCTACCTCGACGGCATCATGATCCGCACCTTTGCGCAGAAAACGGTCGATGAGCTGGCGCGCTTCGCCTCAATACCGGTGATTAATGGCCTGACCGACCTTCATCACCCGTGCCAGGCACTCGCGGACCTGCTCACCATCCAGGAGAAGAAGAAAAAACTGAAGGGACTCACGCTCGCATACGTGGGAGACGGGAACAATGTCGCCAACTCGCTTATCCAGGCCTGTGTTAAAGTCGGCATGCATTTCGCCATCGCCTCTCCCCGCGGGTACGAGCTTGATGCCGCTATCATGAGGCAGGCGAAAGCGGAGGGAACGCGCACCAACGCGTCCATACTGGCGACGCATGACCCCTTCCACGCGGTCAGGTCCGCCGACATTGTGTACACCGATGTCTGGGCAAGCATGGGACAGGAGGCGGAACACGCGAAACGGCTGAAAGCGTTCAAGGGATACGAAGTGGACACGAAACTCATGAAGACCGCCCGCAAGGGAGCGCTCGTGATGCACTGTCTGCCCGCACATCGAAACGAGGAGATCGCGGCCGAGGTGATCGATGGTCCGCAGTCAGTGATCTTCGACCAGGCAGAGAACCGTCTGCACGTACAAAAGGCGGTGCTCGATATGCTTCTGGCTTAGGTATGATCAGACGTTAAAAACACATTTGCTCGATATCCCTTCGCTCTGCTCGGGACAGACTCCACGAATGACATCAAGTAGTTGAAAGAACGAGATTCTTCGCCATGATCGGAGTGACCGACCGAAGGAGCCAGAATGGCTGAGCGGGCTTTTTCAAGCGTTTTTCAACCGCCTGTCAGGATAGACAATAAATCTCAAATTAGAATGTCACACTGACAATCCTCCCCGAATATGTTATAAATATTTGCATCGAATGTCATCATGCTATTTGGGGAGGAATGCACATGAAGCCCTTGATCGGCGTCACCATGAACCATGAGGCGCAGCCCGCCAGGGATCTGAACATTCTCGATCAGGATTACGGCAAGGCGGTTTTTCGGGCGGGCGGGTTCCCCGTGCCCCTTCTCGGGATCGAGCTATCCATTCCCGATCTGGTGAAACGTCTGGATGGTTTCGTATTCACCGGGGGAGACGATATTGACCCTCGTTTTTATAAAGAGAAGCCCTTGTCCGGCGCGCGTGTCTCGATCTCTCCTGCTGAGCGCACCCGGTTCGAGATCGAGCTCTTCAATGCCGTGACCAAGGCGAAAAAACCCGTGCTGGCCATTTGCTACGGCGCGCAACTCGTGAATGTCGCGTTGGGCGGAAAGTTGTATCAGGACATCGGGCTTCAGATCCCCAGCCCCCTTAAACACGGAGCGGCGCGACCCGGGGAAAAGGTCTTTCATGATGTCGATATCCTCGAGGGAACCCTGCTCTCGCGGATCATGGGAACTCCCCGGATCCGCGTTCGGAGCGCTCACCACCAAAGCGTGAAAAACCCGGGCAAGGGACTGCATCTCTCCGCGGTGTCTCACGACCGTGTGATCGAGGCCCTTGAGCCGAGGTCAAAAAACTTTCTCCTGGCAATACAATGGCATCCGGAAAAGACACCAAATGATAGATACACTAAGAAACTTTTCAAGGCACTCGTCAACGCATCCCGGAAATGATCCCTGGAGAAAGGCCCGGATGCACTCCGCGCTCCTGAGCCTTTTCCTCATCACCCTGCTCGTCATACCCGGTGTCGGCTGCCACAGGTCCGACGATGAACGACTCCCGGGCCATCTCTACCTCCGGCTGAACAATAACCCGACAACGCTCGATCCCGCCTTGATCACCGATGTCCAGGGCGGCGGGATCTCCGCAAAGCTCTTCAATGGTCTCGTCCGCTTCAACGAGAACCTCGACCTTATGCCCGATATCGCCCATTCGTGGAAACTGTCCGATGATCACATGACCTATACGTTCCGCCTCAGACGTGACGTCCGGTTCAGCAATGGCAGGAGGATCACGGCCCAGGACGTCAAATATTCCTTCGAACGCGTGCTCTCGCCTAAAACGAAAGCTCCTCTGACCTGGGTCCTCGACAGGATCGAAGGAGCAAACGACTTTATCGCGGGCAAGACCGAAAGCGTATCGGGGATCCGCGTCCTGAACGACCATACGCTCTCGCTTAAGTTGCAAAGACCGTTCGGGCCTTTCCTCTCGCTCCTTGCCATGACCGCTGCATATGTGATTCCCCGTGAAGAGGTGGAGCGGCTTGGACAGGACTTTGGCACCCACCCCGTTGGCAGCGGTCCTTATCTGCTCACCGAATGGAAACATGGCCAATTCATCATGCTCACGGCGCGTGAGGACTATTTCGAAGGCAGGCCGAAGCTGAATGGCATACTCTACCGTGTCATCCCCGAGGACCTCACTGCGGTTATGGAATTCGAGACAGGACACCTTGACGTGCTCCAGATTCCATCGTCGGAATACAAGCGCTACACAACCGATCCCGCATGGCGTGACCACGTTTACGGCAGGCCAGGTCTAAACAGTTACTATCTCGGCCTCAACTGCACGCGACCTCCCTTTGACGATATCCGGGTTCGGCAAGCGGTGAACATGGCTGTCGACCGAATGCATATATTAAATACGGTCTTCGAGAAACGAGGGGTGCTTGCCGCTGGACCGATTCCGCCGGGTCTTTGGAAGAGCACGGTGTTGCGGCAGAATAGGGAAGGATACGGATTTGATCCGGTCAAGGCCAGGAAACTGATCCGCGAGGCAGGGGCTGAAGGGAAAACAATCAGGATTTACATCACCGCGGATCCAGAGGTCCTGGACATCATCGAGGTCATCCAAAGCTATCTCTCCCAGGCGGGGCTCAAAGCAGAGATCATACAACTTGACTGGAGCGCCTTCAAGCAGGCCGTGAACGAAGGGGAACCGGACGCGTTCTGGCTTTCCTGGTGGGCAGATTATCCGGACCCGGAAAACTTTCTCTTTCCGCTCTTCCACTCAGCGAGCGTCGGCCCCTCGGGAAACCGGACACGCTGCCTCGATCCGGAACTCGACCGGCTGATCGAGACGGCACAACAGACCATGGAAGAAAAACTTCGCTATCGTCTCTACCGCCAGGCCGAGGACCGTGTCATCAGGAATGCACCCTGGCTATTCATGTGGCACAAAGCTGATTATTTCGTGATCCAGACGTGGGTAAAGGATTTCAAGATCTATCCCCTGTACTCCATCGATAAGCGCGTGGATGTGACCGTGCAAAGGTAACGCTCTGATAACGGCCGCTGTGGCCATGAGTAAATCTTCTGTCATCCGTTGTCCGAGCGTCCGCCCTTAGATCTATCCTTTCCACAAACGAAGAGACTTTCCCACCTTAACTTTCAGTTCAGGGGTAAACTCCTTGATACCGTGGGCCTCCCGCATATGAACGGCTACGCCGTCGACGATCAATTCATCGGTCTGCGCAATATACTTCCAGTCACAGGTATAGCCAAGATCCTTGCAGTTATATTCCTTCATTACCAGGTCCTCTGCTTTTTTTGCTTCGATCGGGTCAGGATTACTAAAAGTCTTCTTGATTTTCGCAACCATTTCAGCGTTGAGTGCCTTCATACCATGTACATCGCGCAGATGGACCGCCACGACATCGGCAAGCAGCTCTTCTGTTTTAGTTATATGCTTCCACGAACACTTATTCCCAAGATGTGAACATTTAAACTCTTTCATAGCACTCCTCCTTTGCCGGTTGCCGGCATTTAAACAAGATAAGATACGTCCTCGTTATAGTATAGCACAAAAATCAGCACTGGTTTACCGGATATCAAGAAGCCAGGTACGCGATACTTTAGTCAGACAATATAAGATTATAAATTATAATAAAGTCATCTGCTTAAATAAAAAAACCGCCGGTTAAACGATCAGTAACCGGCGGTCATAATTATTGAGAAGTCGCTTTATAAAGAAGGAAATTTTGTTCTTAGTTCATCCCGCCGTACGAATGGAGGCCGGAGAGGACCAGGTTGACCCCAAGATAAGTGAAGATGACCGAGAGAAATCCCACGCACGCGATCACTGCCATCTGGGTACCCTTCCAGCCGCGGACATAGCGGGCATGAAGATATACAGCGTAGATGAACCAGGTGATGAGCGACCAGGTCTCCTTGGGGTCCCAGCTCCAATAGGTTCCCCAGGCGCTGTTCGCCCAGACCGCGCCGGTGAGGATTCCCGCGGTGAGCAGCGGCCAGCCTACGGCGATCATTTTATACGTAATCTCTTCAAGCAAATCGTTCGAGAGCGCGTACTGTTTATACAGGGTCTTCAGCTTCATTCCCTGCGTCCATACCAGGCTGAACAGCGCCGCGACAGCGGCCCATGCCACAATTTTAACAGCATGCGACTGGCTCAGAAATGTCGATTCGAACATGTGTTTCCGAAAACTCTCATCCGAGGCCGCGCCTCTGAAGAGAAGGAAATCCACCCCCATCGCGATCAACAGTCCCGCGGCCAGGGTCACACAAAACGTCCAGAACAGGTATACCTGTTTTTTATTGCGCGCTCCTGCCATTGCGAGATATACCACCCAGGCCAGGAACGCAATGCCGAGTCCGTACCAGAATACTCTTTTCCAGTTTTCGCCGGCGGCTGACATGCCATGGCCGAGGGGAATGAGAATTGCCATCAATGCGAGAGCGACAAGAAGATTCACGACTGAGCCGCGCTCGTCGAGATCGTTTAACAGATAGAAGATGCATACGGAAAAGGCGACACTGAAGGCCGCATAGCCCAGAAAGCTGATGAGAACATGATAGAACAGCCAGTTGCTCTTGAGCGCCGGGACCAGCGGCGTGATGTCCGCGCTGATGCCCGCGACATTGATGAACGCGAGCGCGAGAAAGACCACTGGTAATACAAAAGCGCCGAAGATCTTCGTTTTATATTTGCGCTCCACGAGAAGATAGATGAGCACGGTGCTCCAGGTAAAAAAGACCAGTGACTCGTAAAGGTTCGACAGCGGCACCCTGCCAATGTCCATCAGATACGATTCGCGCCACCGCATGATCAAGGCGATCGTCTGGATCGTGAAACCGGTCATCGTCACAACCGTTGCGGTCTTGCCGATCCCCGCCTTTTTAAATACCAGGAAACTAATGTACACGACCATCGCGGCCAGATAGGCCAAGGTCGCCAGTGTGAACAGCAAAGAACTTTCCATCGAACCCTCCTGAAAGATACGCTGTTACTTGGAAATCTCGTCAAAAATAATATTAAATTCGCGCTCGAACCCCATCCGGTTCCTGTTGACGGAGCCTGCCACCGTTATTACTGCCTGGCCCGCCCGGTCCTGGACCCGCACCCACAGCTTTCTGTGGGAACCGAAAAACGCGATCAGCGGTCCTATGCAGAGCAAAACAAACCCGGTATACACCACCCAGACTCCCGGGTCCTTCGTTACCTGCAAACCGGTGTACCGCGTGCCCCAATACCCGGCGTAGCTGATACTGTAGCCCTCAGGCAGATAGGGTTGTCCCGAGTCCGTTTTCATCAGATAGGTTTTGTAAACCGGCTTCTTGCCGTCATATACTTCGATTTCCACTGTGGGGTTGATGTATTCATCATTTTGAGATTGATAGAACATCACCTGACCCGACGCCGGGTTCCTTATTCCATACGGCGCGAATCCGAGTACAGCGATTGTCCTGTTGATCGAGGGGACGTACACCGTCGCGCCTGGATCAACCGTCACCAGTTCACCGACGGACTGTGGACTATTCTTGCTGCGGACATTCAGGAGTACCTTTCCACGGGCCTCCGGGAGCGTCCCGTAGCTGGACTGATAGAAGGTGATGCCATGGTGGGTAAGCGGATCGTTCACCCGGATGCGCTTTTCCAGGATCTTCTTCTCAGTTTCCAGGTCGAAGACGGAGAGCGTGCTGTGATATTCTGACGGCATGCCGGTCGGCTGACCCAAAGGACTGATGTAATAGTCAACGTCAAAACTGTCGCACTGGACATAAAAACCCAACGGCATGGCGGGAACGCCTCCCTCGCGACTGGGGATCACCGGACTCCTGGCGATGCCGAGGGCAGCCATGATCTTGTCCCACATTGGCTCATTCCTGAGATATACGACATTGGACGCCCTCCCCTCGGGCAAATTCAAAAAAGCCTTGAATCCGAAGAAAGACCCGATCAATGCCCCGACAAAAATGAGAATAATGCTGGCGTGGGTAATGTAAACACCCAGACGGCTATAGACGCCTTTCTGGGTAATGAACTGCGTCATACCGGCGCTCTTTGATTCGACAAAGCGGTATCGGTGCGCGTTCAGGACCTTGACCGCGCGCTCCTCGGCCTTGTCCATGCCGCCCTTGAACGGGATCTCTTTTTTGAACTGTACGGCTTTCAGGCTGTCATCATCAATAGGTTTGAGCGGCGCCGTGATGATCCGCAACGCATGGGGAAAACGATCGAGAGTGCATACTGTCAGGTTCGCCGTAAGAAAGAAAAGGAGAAGCACGAACCACCAGGTATGGTACATGTCGAAGAAGCCGATCGCCTCGAACAGCTGAACCGTCGACTGGCTGTACTCGGCCAAGTATTTTTCCGGGGCTTCATTCTGCTGGATCACCGTACCGATGACCGAAACGATCGCCAGAATGATGAG
>Ga0209048_10005266_pt1 | contig 12226 bp, 10 predicted proteins | sample FrelakmetCRP12CR_FD_187146 | JGI IMG/M metagenome (GOLD analysis project Ga0209048, IMG submission 187146) | Freshwater lake sediment microbial communities from the University of Notre Dame, USA, for methane emissions studies - CRP12 CR (SPAdes)... | ecosystem: Environmental > Aquatic >... | reverse complement strand
GAGCCGATCCGGCTGGCGTGCAGTATGCTACCAGCCAGCAAACGACCGGAAATGTTGTATGTTGGCAACCAGGCCTTGCAGGAACAGGTCCAGACCCTCCTGGATGGAGCGGTGAACCTGCACTTTGCGTCAAATGTCAGGCCAGCCCTTGAAACAGAACAATTGGATGCGGCTCAAATCCAGGTGGCGGATATCTACACCCACATCCGCGCCCAGCAATTGCCCGGCGTAAAAGAACTCAGCGATTGGGGTAATGGGAACTTGATGCCAACCGCCTCAGCGTTTGGGCGCCTGATACGCTTCTTGAGTAAAGCTTACGCCTCTAATAAGGGCGTCCTGGGATTGGATATAGGGGCATCCGCCACCACCCTGGCAGCCGCTTTCAATGGCGACCTCTTATTAGGAGTCTACCCTGAGCTGGGGTTGGCCAGCGGCCTGTCTGGCCTACTGGAACGCGTCAGGTTAGACGATGTCACGCGCTGGTTGGCGTTGGAGATCGAAGATGAGACGGTGCGAGATTATCTCTTCAACCGGGCTCTCTCCCCGGCCAGCTTGCCAGTGACCGTTGAGGAGCTGGCGATTGAACAGGCTCTTACCCGCCAATTGATGCAGCTGGCCGTGCGTCAGGCAGCCGGCGGATTTCTCGCCAGAGGGGTCCAACCGGCAGCTGGCCTCCTGCCCTGGTTTGAACCAATTATAGCGACCGGCAGTGTCCTCACGAAAGCGCCAAGCCTGGCACAGACTCTGATGATGTTGCTGGATGGCCTACAACCGACTGGGACTACCACGCTTGTTTTGGACCAGAACCACCTTTCAGCTGCTCTGGGCGCGGCAGCTGCTATCAACCCCATCCTTGTCGCCCAGGTGCTGGATTCGAATTCTTATCTATACCTTGGGACCGTAATTTCTCCGGTTGGAAACGCCCGTCCTGGAACGCCCGTTTTGCGGTTGAAAATTACTTATGAGAATAATAATGAAAACCTCCTGGATATTAAACAGGGCGCTCTAGAGATACTACCTCTGCCTTCTGGGCAAACCGCTCGCCTGCATTTGCAGCCTTTACACCGATACGATGTCGGGATGGGCGGGCCTGGGCGTGGCGGCCGGTTGAATATTCATGGCGGGGTATTCGGCGTGATCATCGATGCCCGCGGCCGCCCCTTACAGCTCCCTGATGAAGCTGGCAGACGGCGAGAGCTATTAAAGAAATGGCTTTGGACCTTGGGAGGCTGAGAAGACGATATGTTGGCACCCGTCACGCACATCTTGCCCCTCACTACCATTCGCCGGGAACGGCTCTTGCCAATCCCAGGTAAAGTGCTGGTTCGAAAGGGACAAAAAGTTGGCGCAACGGATACGATTGCGGAGGCGAACCTCGCTCCTGAGCATATTTTGCTGGACCTGGGGCGCGGCCTGGGGATTCCGGCCAAAAAGGTCGAAAAATACGTTCAAATTAAGGTGGGTTTCCCAGTTGCAGAAGGAGATATTGTAGCCGGTCCGGTTGGCATGACGCGCCGGGTGGTAAGAGCGCCTCACAACGGGCGGGTGATCCAGATCGAAGGTGGAAAAGCCTTGCTTGAAGTCCAGGGACAGCCATTCGAGCTGAAAGCGGCTCTTCCAGGGATTGTGGCAGACCTAGTGCCTGACCGCGGCGCGGTTATCGAAACCACAGGAGCGTTGGTCCAGGGCGTTTGGGGAAATGGCGGTATTGAATACGGCTTGATGTATGTTTTGGCTACCACTCCAGATCATGTGCTCACCCCAGACCGTTTGGATGTGAGCCTGCGCGGTTCAATCATCCTGGCCGGCCATTGTGAGACTGCTGAAACCCTTAAGACGGCTGAGGAAATGCCGCTCCGGGGGGTAGTCTTCTCGAGCATGAGCCCTGCTTTAATCCCAGTAGCAGCCAAACTACGCATCCCGGTAATGGTGATTGAAGGCTTTGGGCGCTGGCCAATGAATTCGGCAGCATTTAAGCTGTTGACGACGAATGAGCGACGCGAAATTGCATTGAACGGTGAGCCGTGGGATCGCTATGCTGGAACCCGACCAGAAGTGGTGATTCCCCTGCCAGCAGCCAGCGAGTTGCCGCCTCCGCGTGACGCGGATTTCTTTGGGCCTGGCCAACAAGTGCGTGTCTTGCGTGCTCCATACGCCGGAAAGATCGGAACATTAATGGACTTGCCTGGATTGATGGTCTTCCCAAGCGGCATCCGGGCATTGGCTGGCGAAGTCCACCTGGAGAATGGTGAGAGCGCCGTGCTCCCACTCGAAAACCTTGAGGTTCTGGAGTAGTCTATCGGACACTCGTGAAGAGGAGATTGCTATGGCTTATGACAATATAGACATGGAAAACAACAACAATAATGAGGGGGCCAGCCCCGAGGAACCTGACCAGAGCGGCGCTTCGAGTAATCGAACGTTTTTGATTGCTGCCGGGATTTTGGGCGGAATTGCCCTGCTTGCATTGATTTGCATGGTGCTATATGCGTTGGTCTTCTTGCCACGTGCTAGGAGTCAGGCGACCGCACAAGTGGCGACCGTGAATGCCCAGAACACCGAAGTGGCGCGTAAGATTACTCAGACCGCGATCGTAGCGGCAGCCACCGCTACTCCAATGCCCACCGCCACCAAGCCACTCAGCACCGCCACCTTCACGCCCACCAGCGTAGTAGCTGTGCCCACCAATACCCAGCGGAGTGACTCATCCACTTCATTAACGGCGACGGTTGGAGCTCTGCTCACCCAAGCAGCGGTTGCAACCCGCACAGTCGTGGTCACCCCAACCGCACTGCCCAAAACCGGCGCAGGCGATGAGTTCCAGCTCCCCTTGCTGGTAGGTGCGGCGATCTTGTTGGTAGTTGTGATCTTCATTGCCAGGCGGCTGCGCACGGCCCATTGATGAAAGCGATATAAAAAGAAGGATGAAAACCTTTTTAGGTTTTCATCCTTCTTGCCTCATCCTTTATCCTTCTCAGGTGACGTTAGCTGCTACCTGCTCGCCATATCCCAGGAGAGCTCGCACCATCTCTGGGCTGCGTCCCTCGGCATATACTCTTAACACTGGCTCGGTGCCAGAGGGGCGGATCAACAGCCACGAGTCATCCTTCAATAAGTATTTCACTCCGTCTAGGGTCAGGATTTCGGTGACCGGTTCGCCACCCACGCTGGCAGGAGCGTGCTCTTTCAGGTAATCGGTCATGGTTGCTTTTGCCACCGGCCGGCTCAGGCGCAGGTCCTTGCGCTGGTAAAATGAAGGGCCATAAGTTTGTAGCAGATCCTCCACCAGCTCATATAACGTAGCTCCCGACTTTGCAACAATTTCCACCAACAGTAACCCCATCAACACTCCATCCCCTTCGGGGATGTGACCGCGGAAAGAAATACCGCCCGATTCTTCGCCACCGATCAGAACATCTTCCTTTAGCATGTAATCGGCAATGTGGTTAAACCCAACCGGGGTTTCGTATACCTTCTGCCCGCATTTGGCTGCAAGACGGTCGATCATGCGCGTGGTGGAAACGGTACGCACTACCGGGCCGCACCAACCTCTTTGTTCCACCAGGTAGCGCAGGGCAAGAGCCATGATTCTATGAGGATCCACAAAATTGCCTCGCTCGTCCATTGCCCCGGTCCGGTCAGCATCGCCATCGGTCGCCAGTCCGAAATTCCCCATGTGGGTGCTGACTGCCCCCGCCAGAGCGCCCAGGTATTGGGCAATTGGCTCAGGGTGGATGCCGCCGAACCCGGGGTTCATCTCGCCGCGGATTTCCTGAACCTCACAACCAGTGCCCTGTAAAATCCCTTTGATCACCCCACGCCCAGACCCGTACATCGAATCGACCACCACACGTTGCGGGTTCTCAGCGATAATGTTGAAATCGATCAAAGTCCGCAGGTGGTCATAATAACTCGGGATCGGGTTGAAACGCTGGATAAGCCCCTGGGTGCGAGCCTGGTCAAAGTCCATCAAGTTCGGCCCACGGCTGCGTTCTTCATTGTCATTTAAATATACTTCCACCCGCCGGCACTGTTCGCTTAACGCTGAGCCCCCATAAGATGCCTTGAGTTTCACCCCATTATAACGAGGCGCATTGTGAGAAGCTGTGATCATCACTCCGCCGATCGCTCCCAGGTTGCGCACGGCGTAAGAAATGGCTGGAGTAGGAGCGTCCGCCTGTGTCAGGAAAACGGTATAGCCGTTGGCTGCCAGCACGCGCGCCACCTCAACTGCAAATCGGTCGGAAAGGAACCGGGTGTCAAAACCAACCACCATCTTACGCGAGTTGATGGGGTTGGTTAGAGGAGCGCCGTTATTCCAGGAGTCGGAATTTACTGCGTCGGCAATCGCCTGGGCTACCATCCGCAAGTTATGAAAAGTGAACGTGTCTGAGATGACGGCCCGCCAGCCATCGGTGCCAAAGTGAATGGGCATAGAAACCTCCGGGTTAAAGTTGGGTGAAGTTGATTTTATCACTGTTCTTGAAGGAATAATTTGTTTGGTTTTGGGCGCCCGCTTCCAAAAAGACTACATAATCTCCAATTTATTCGTGCTAGAATCATATTATGGATAACGCGCCAATTGGCGGCGACGATGCTGCCCGCACGATCCGACTGCTGCAACGTGAGTACCTGTTTCGTGGGCTCGACGCCGGCCAGCTTGCCTGGGTTGCCTCCCGGTTTCGCAAAGTCATACTGGATAGCAACACGATCGTCTATTCGGAAGGGGGTCCGGCCGACTGCTTCTATATCGTGCTGGATGGGCAGGTGCGCATCACGCGCAAAGTGAACAATAAAGAACGTTTATTGAATATCATGGGTGAAGGGGATTTCTTTGGCGGACAGGCTTTGCTCTTCGACCAGCCGCGCACGGAAACGGTCACCACCGTGGAGAAGACCACCCTGTTGCGTTTGAACAAAGACCGGTTTTCAAATTTAATAAACGATTTTCCGCAGATTCGGCTCAACCTGTCTGCAACCGCCGAAAGCCGCAGATTAGCCCGTAAAATGCAATTTAGCTGGCTGGATCCCGATGAAGTCATCTACTACCTTAACCGCAAGCACAATTTTTTCCTGTTAACCTCTCTCATCCTACCAATCCTGTTGGTGATTATTTCAATTCCCATCTTGATTTTTGCTTACAATGCAGAAACGACCCCCTTTGTGAACACCGTGGCGTGGATTACCGGGGCTCTGATGCTGTTTGGCGGAATTGGCCTGGGGATTTGGAACGCAGTCGACTGGGGGAATGATTATTTTATCGTCACCAGCCGGCGGGTAATCTGGCTGGAAAAGGTGGTTGGCTTGTATGACAGCCGGCGCGAAGCGCCATTAACCAGGGTCCTTTCTGTTAATGTGTTCACTTCTCAGATAGGGCGCATCTTGAAATTTGGCGATGTCAATGTGCGAACTTACACCACTGGGATCTTAATGCAGCATATGGATAAACCATACGAGTTCGCTTCATTTGTAGAAAGCTACCGCGAGCGAGCCAAGCTGATCTCAAAAGAGGAAGAGGCGCGCGACATGACGCAAGCCCTGGAGCAAGCTTTGCAGGCACGGTTGAAAGGCCCCCAAGTGATATTGCCTGCTGAGGACGCTGCACCCCCTCCTGTTGCCGCCAAGCCGGAAGAGCTAAAAAAGAAAACCACCAGCCTGCGCGAAAATATCAATACATTTCTTAAAGTCCGGTACGAGCAAGGCGACACGATCACTTATCGCAAACATTGGTGGCTTCTCATCCGGAGAATCTGGCTGCCATTGTTTGGCATTATCGGTGTCCTGGTTTTTTGGGGAGTCCTGGCTGCGATGGGTTCGGAGCTGATTTCGAGCTTGCTGGTTGAGTTGGCGTTGATATTCACCTTCTTGTTCAGCCTGTTCGCGCTGGTCTATCAATACGTTGACTGGAGAAACGATATTTATCGCCTGTCAACCACCCAGATTTTTGATATCGAGAAAAAGCCATTGGGAAAAGAGTTGAAGAAAACCGCCAACCTGGATACGATCCTGAGTATTGAACATGAACGCGTGAATATAATAGGTATTTTGTTGAACTTTGGGACAGTGACCGTTAACGTCGGTGAGACCAAATTCATCTTTTATGGGGTTTATAACCCAGACCAGGTCCACCAGGATATCTCGGATCGCCAGGAAGCCCTTAACCGAAGGGCGATTGAAGCCGAAGCGAAGCGCGAGCGGGAGCGTATGGTGAACTGGCTGGTCGCATACTATGAAGAAACCGGAAAAATAGGGGACCTTGAAAATAATCCTGGCGCGATCCCATTTTCAGGGTAAAATAATAGGAGTAATCCTGGTTGGATTGACTTTATTATTTCGAGGTGTATATGGCAGTCCGGGAAATTGTTACACTCCCTGAGCCTGTTTTGCGGAAAAAAGCGCGTAAAGTGATGGACTTTGGACCCGAATTGCAATCGTTGATCGACGATATGGTTGAGACGATGCGTGTGGCGCCTGGGGTGGGACTGGCAGCCCCGCAAGTTAATGCGCCAGTGCGGGTTATTGTGGTGGAATACGGTGAACAGGACGAGGAAGAAGAAACCGCCATTCCGCCCAAGCTCTATACAGTAGTCAACCCTGAGATCACGCGTTTCTCTAAAGAGAGCGAGGTAGGCTCTGAGGGGTGTCTGTCTATCCCAGGGTTTGCTGGCGACGTAGAGCGTCCCCTTGGGATTACAGTAAAAGGGCTTAACCGGCATGGCCAGCCCATACGGATTAAGGCGGAAGGCTGGCTGGCTCGCATCTTCCAACACGAAATTGACCACCTGGACGGCGTGTTGTTTATCGATCGCGCCGAGCGCGTGTGGAAGCTGGAGGGTGAAACCGCCCAGGTATCAGTCGCTGACTGAAAACAGGCCGACGGGTTCTAAAAACTAAAAATGCCACGGGATTGCGTTCCGTGGCATTTGTGTGGGTGCGCATGTACCTGACTCATCTATCTTTGACGAACTTCCGCAATTTTGCCCGCCTGGACCTGGACGCGCCGCGTGGGCCAGTGCTGCTGGTGGGAGGCAATGCCCAGGGCAAAACCAGCCTGTTGGAAGCGATTTATTTCCTGGCAACATTCGAGTCCTTTCATGCCACCAGCGACCGGCAGCTGATTAATTTTCTGGCAGGCCGCGAGGCGCTGGCTGTAGCCCGTATCGTGGCTGACTTTCGCCGCCAGGATGTCCCGGCTTCCTCGGCTGCGCAGAAGATCGAGGTTCGCATTATTCAGGAATCCAACAACTTTAATGGTGCGCCTCGCTTGCGGAAAGAAGTGCTGCTAAACGGTATTAAGCGCAAAGCGAGCGAAGTGGTTGGTGAATTTAACGCCGTGCTGTTCCTCCCCCATATGCTGAGGGTGGTTGAAGGCGCTCCAGAAGAACGCCGGCGTTATCTTAACCTGGCGCTCTCGCAGGTCTTGCCACGTTATGCTTTAGCACTCGCCGAATACGGGCGTGTCCTCGCTCAGCGCAATGCTTTGCTCAAACAGTTAAGCGATCGCGACGGCGATCCTCTCCAATTGGCCTATTGGGACGAGCAATTGGCAGTTTTTGGGGCTCAATTGATCTTTGCTCGCATCTTTGCTATCCAGGAGCTGGAACGTCTGGCGGCCGGCTTGCACCGCGAGCTGACACGCGGCCAGGAGGTCCTGCGCCTTTCTTACCAGCCCTCTTTTGACCCAATGCCGCGTAAGCCAATGCAGTATTCCTTGTCCCTGGATGCACCCATCGATCGGTCGGGGTTGCCATTGGAGAAAATCCAGCAAGGTTTCCTGGATTGCCTGGGTAAACTGCACGATGAGGAGATCCAGCGCGGTATGACCACTATTGGGCCGCACCGCGATGATCTGCGCTTCCTGGGCAATGGCATAGACCTGGGCATATATGGCTCGCGTGGCCAGGCGCGCACGGCGGTCCTGGCTCTGAAGCTGGCCGAGGTAGCCTGGATGAAACAAAAAACCGGCCAGTGGCCGGTGCTTTTGCTGGACGAGGTATTGGCCGAGCTGGATGCAGAGCGCCGGTCCGATTTAATCGGGCGTCTCTTGGAGAGTGAGCAGGCTTTGCTGACTACCACTGACCTGGATTTGTTTTCAGGGGATTTCATCCCAAAGGCAAAGATCTGGCATATTGAAGGGGGCCGGTTGACTTATGAGCAATAAAGGCAACCAACAAATGGTCAGTGGTCCTCAGAGAGGTCTTTTGGCAGGCTGCCCGACTTTCCTGGGCAGGCTTTGAGGGGTCGCTGCAACTTTGTCCACGACGACCAGATAACGTTCTTCGGCCACACCTGGCAAGGTGAACGGCACCAGCTTGCGCAGGTGACCGCCTAGCAGCCGCAAGGCGTGGTCCGCGCTGTGCGCTTCAGCCGGCGCGCTTTCGCCTTTCATTGCCAGCATGGCTCCCCCCACTTTTACCAGGGGTAATAAATATTCTGCCAGGACCGGCATTATGGCCACCGCCCGCGCCACGGCCCAATCATATTGTTCGCGATACGCAGGCATCTGTCCCAGCGTTTCGGCTCGTTCCTGGACAACCTCTATGTTATCCAGTTTCAGAGTTTTCGCAATGTGGCGGCAGAAACTTGCCTTTTTCCCAACCGATTCTACCAGTGTCAGATGGATGGATGGGCAGCAAATTTTCAACGGTATACCTGGAAAACCCGCGCCTGTCCCTACGTCGATCACGCGCTCCATGGGAGATTCGCGCATCACGCACAGGCAGGTAAGCGAATCCAGGAAGTGTTTCACGCGGATTTGCTCTGTTTCCTGGATTGCGGTCAGGTTAAAGCGTGCATTCCAATCCAACAGCTCGTGTTCGTAAGTTTCCAGCGCGGCCAATTGGACTGGCGCCAGCCTGATGCCTAAAAGCGTGCGCGCGTATTGGGCCAGCTCTTTCACAGGATCGATTATACCGTAGGCGCTCGCCTGGCGATGAAAGCAGAGTGGCTCAGCAGGTTTCACGGACTGAGCCACTCTATTTGCTTTTAGCGATTAAGCCGCCGGTGGGGTAGGAACAATGGAAGGGGGAGGGGCAGCCTTGTGGGACGCTCGCCTGCGCCTTATAGCCCGCCAAATCAGGTAAGCCGGCAGGAAAAACACCACGAACAGGACCAGGGCGACCGGCAGGAGATAGATCACAATCCAGATGATCGCATTTGCTACGAATTTCAATGTGTTGATCAGGGCTTGCAAGGCGTTCTTGGCGATACCGGTCGGCTGCCAGCTGCCAATGGTGAGCGGCTGCACCGTCTCGTTGGCAAGCAGTTCAGTGCTGATAGCGGATAGGCGGGCTGATTCGTCGTAATACTTGATTTGGCCCTTCAGCACCTCGATCTGTTCCTGTACACTCACCAGCTGGTTGTAAACGGAGAGCACATCCTCGGTTTTGGTGGCCTGGTCCATGATCTGGGTCAACTGCGTTTCGGCATTTTCTAAATTACGCAGGCGAGATTGGAGGTCGGTATATTCGCTGGTTACATCCTGGCTTACAACGTTCTCTTTGATTATGGGCCGCGTGGTTTCACCCTTGATACGGGTCATGGCTTCATCCAGGCGCTCGGCGGGCACCCGGATGGCGATGGTAGCATGGGGCACTTGTGCCCCGCTTTCCAGTTGCGTCTGGTCGAGGTTGGCGCTCACCACATACCCGCTCATCTCCTCGGCCATCTTGGAGATGGTCTCCATGGATTTAGCAGGGTCGGCTACGACGATCACCAGGTTGCCATTCTTAATCACAATGCGCTGGATGGCTTGTTGGGCAGTGGTATTGGAAGGGTTGCCGGCCTCTGATACGGCCGAGCGCGGCTGGCTCGGGTTCGGTGCCAGGGCTGGGGCGCCAGCGGATGAGAAGCTTTTATCCTGCGCCGGAGCGGGGGTGGCGGCTGCGGATGCGCATGCGCTTAGAAGTAGCGCTACGATGCTGAAGATCGGGATGAGGCGAGTGAGCGGCCTGTGCATAATTTTCTCCTTACGTATTCTTTTTGATTTCCCCCATAAGACGATAATCCCAAAGGATCGGTTCCCGGCAGTCTTTTACCACCCACCTGACAGGCGCTGGATATGGCGTTCGGGCAATCCGGCGCTGAGCATTCGTTCCTGTACCTGGCGGATGTCATAAGCCACGCGCCGGTACTCCCACACGTTGGAATCGGGATCATAGATCGCAAATGAGGCGCGCGGATCGCGGTCGCGCGGCTGTCCGACCGAGCCGGGGTTCAAGATCACGCGTGGACTTAAGACCAGCCGCGTATTTGGAACCGGGATCGACATGCCGGCGACATTTTGACCATCGGTCAAAGAGTAGAGAACGGGTAAGTGAGTGTGCCCTACAAAACCATATAGTGTCTCGAAATAGCTGAAGTTTAACGTGGCAGTGCGCGTATCCAGTAAATATTCCCAAACCGGGTGGCGCGGGCTGCCATGCGCCAGCGTGACCTGGCCAATCTCCAGTTTTTCTGGCAATAGACGCAGGAAAGCTACATTATTGTCCGATAGGGCTTTTTGTGTCCATATAATGGCGAGCCGGGCTTCTGGATTGAAGGTGTCCACGTCGATTTGCTTGAGCACGGCGGCATCGTGGTTGCCGATGATGCACTTCAAATTGGGCAGGCTGCGCACGCGCGCGATACATTCGTTGGGGTCGGGGCCGTAACCTACCAGGTCACCTAGGCACCAACAGGCATCTACCGGGCCAGCTTCAGCCAGCACGGCATCCAAAGCAGTTATATTGGCGTGAAGGTCGGAGATAATCAGGATACGCATGAGGGATAAATACAGAGGCCAATAGAAAGAGGATAAGGGTGTTTTCCGTTTGACAGGTGAGATGTTATTATACTATCTGATGGGTAATGACAAGGCGGGATTCTGCAAGGGTGCAAGAAAGAAAATCTCAGGCCTGGCGACGGGTAAAAATCCTTTGCCTTTAGGATAGCAGCTAAATTTCCCACACCTGGTACAACCCCAAATTTCCACCTTCTCCGTCCGAGAGAAAAGAGTCCCCAACATGGAAGCCCGTATTTTGAGCCATATCGGCCAGCTCGTCCAGACTGAAATGGTGCACATAGCGCAACCCGCTGCCGCCATGCCTCCAATCCATTAAATAGTCTCCTGGATCGACAAGCGAGCTATCCAATCCTATTGCCTCCCAGGGTTGGATGCGCAGGCGCAGGCGGGGGCTGTTCAAGAATTGCCATTCGGAGTGGATGAACCTCCCGCTGCTGGTGAGCATACGGCGCACTTTACGCAGCATCTGAATGCGAAGCTCCCTGCCGGGAAGGTGGTGGAGCACGGCCAAAGCCAGCACAATCTCAAAAGGGTTGCCGGGGATGGCGCCCTCCCAGGCTGGAGCAGCCAGGTCAGCCTGGTTGAACTGGCAGGTAAAACCGGGGGATTGAGCCTCCACCCGCTGTTTGGCTTCGTCGATCAGACCAGGACTGAAATCAACCCCCACATACTGGCCGCCTTGCCCGCGGTGGGCCAGCGTTCTGGCCAGCTCTCCATTCCCGCAGCCCAGGTCCAGTATACGGCCAGACTTGGGTAGGCTCTCCAGGACCCGGCGGACGCCAGGCTGGAGGCGCTGGCGAGTAGCGGAGAATTGGAGTGCAAAGGTCTGGTAAAATTGACGGTTGAGGTTGATCAAACGTTGAGTTGTGGCGGTATCCACGAAGGTTATTATAAATGGATTCTAATTATCTGAGCTGGCTTGAAGCCCGCCAATCCACTCCTGAAAGCCTGGCGCTGGCGCGCCTGGTGCTCGATGATGTGCGCCTCGGTGCTAAAGTCCAGGATGCGGTGCGGAGGCATCCGCTGCCTGAGGGCGGTTATGTGGGCAAACATATGTTGGTAGCGGTTTACAGGCAACTTACGGAGAGCGGGGCGTGGGCTGATGATCCGGGCTTATTGGCGCGCATCCGCATGAAACCAGTTCGAACGCTCTCTGGGGTGACGACGGTCACGGTGCTGACCAAGCCTTACCCCTGTCCAGGCAAGTGCATCTTTTGCCCTACAGATGTCCGCATGCCCAAGAGTTACCTGCCCGATGAGCCGGGCGCCAGGCGGGCATTACAGAACGATTTTGACCCATTCCGGCAGGTAAGTTCTCGCATTGAGGCCCTGGAAGCTGTAGGACATCCCACCGATAAGGTTGAGCTGCTCATCCTGGGCGGCACATGGAGCTCCTACCGGAAGGATTACCAGGAATGGTTCGTCCAGCGTTGTTTTGACGCC
>Ga0209048_10005265_pt1 | contig 12227 bp, 9 predicted proteins | sample FrelakmetCRP12CR_FD_187146 | JGI IMG/M metagenome (GOLD analysis project Ga0209048, IMG submission 187146) | Freshwater lake sediment microbial communities from the University of Notre Dame, USA, for methane emissions studies - CRP12 CR (SPAdes)... | ecosystem: Environmental > Aquatic >... | reverse complement strand
TTGAGGAGCGTGACGGAGCCCATCACGTGGCAGGCCGTCCCGTCGCACAGCTTGATCACGAACCTGCCGGGCGGCAGCAACCGGAACTGCTTGTAGAAGGTGATCACGCTATAGATGTCGCTCGGCGCCGCCCCGGTGATCTCGCCGATCTCGCCGATGGCGTCCTCCGCCACGTATCCCATCTTCTCCTGCACCACCTGCAGGAGCGGGATCACCTGGCTCGGGTCGTCGGCGCACAGTTCGACGGTGCCCTGCTCGAAGTACTTGCTCGCCACCATCTGCATGGAAACCTCCTCGACGCGCTGGGACCTCGCGCAGCGGACGGATGATAGTCCCGGAGGCGATGAAGTCAATCAAAAATGGGCGCGTTCTCCCGAGGGAAACGGCCTGGCAGACAATTGGGGCGGCGTGCCGCCCGCTCCGAAAGACGCGAAGCCCACCGCGGGACACCCCGGGTGGGCTTCGGGATCGGAACGGCGAGGAGCGTTACTTCTTGTGGCACTTGGCGCAGTCGGCCTTCTCCTTGACGCTGAACGCGACCTGTCCGTTATGACATGTCCCGCAGGCCTGCCCATTCTCCATGTCCGCCATCTTGGGGGCGGACCGTTGTCCCTTGGTCATTTTGAAGATCTTGGTATGGCACTCGGTGCACTTGAGGTTCTTGGCAAGGTGCTTCTCGTGGCTGTAGGTCACCTTCCCTTCGCTCCCGCCGGCGAACTCGAAGTCGGCAGGTCCCTTGGCCTGGGCCCACGCCTGCTGGGCCAGGATGCCGCCGACGAACCCGATCACCATGAGCACCGCCGCACACCGCAGCCAGGACTTCCACGTCCACTGCATTCGCTTCACCTCCTCTCGATCGCCGGCCGCCCCCGTGGGCGCCGGGCGTCGTTTCACCACTTGGACGCCGGACGGCGTCCGTCCATTCAGCGCGAGGCCAACGCCTCCCGCGCCGCCGCGATGGTCACTTCCACGTCGTCCGTCGTGTGCGCCAGCGAGAGGAAGGCCGCCTCGAACTGTGACGGTGCCAGGCTCACCCCACGCTCCAGCATGGCGCGGAAGAATGCCCCGTATCGTGCGGCGTCCGCGGTTTTGGCCGTGGCGTAATCCGTGACCGGCATCGCGGTGAAGAACCCCGTCAGCATCGAACCCACGCGGTTGATCTGCATGGCCAGCCCCGCCCGTGCCGCGGCGACGGCCAACCCCTCCGCCAACCGCGCGCTGGTCGCCTCCAGCGCCTGATAGGTGCCCGGCGCCTGGAGCGCCTCCAGGGTGGCGATCCCCGCCGCCATGGCCACGGGGTTACCCGAGAGGGTCCCCGCCTGGTAGATGCCGCCCAGCGGCGCCACCTGCTCCATGATCTCGGCGCGGCCCCCGTACACCCCGACGGGAAGGCCGCCGCCGACGATCTTGCCCAGGCACGTCATGTCGGGGACGATCCCGTAGCGCTGCTGCGCGCCGCCCAGGGCGACCCGGAAGCCCGTGATGACTTCGTCGAAGACCAGGAGGGCGCCGTGCGTCCGCGTGATCTCCCGGAGCCCCTCCAAGAAACCCGGTCGCGGCGGGACCACGCCCATGTTGCCCGCCACCGGCTCCACGATGATGCCGGCGATCTCCGATCCTCGCGCCGCGAACACCGCCCGAACCGCCTCCAAGTCGTTGTACGGCAGAGCGAGGGTGTGTTGGGCCAGTTCGGCGGGCACGCCCAGGGAATCCGGCACGCCGAACGTCATGGCGCCCGACCCCGCCTTCACCAGCAGGCTGTCGGCGTGACCGTGGTACCCTCCCTCGAACTTCACGATGGCGGCCCGGCCCGTGAAGCCGCGGGCGACCCGCACGACGCTCATGCAGGCTTCCGTCCCCGAACTCACCAAGCGCATCCGCTCCAGGCTGGGAAAGGCGGCCTGGATCAGCCGGGCCAGGCGCGTCTCCAACTCCGTCGGTGCGCCGTAACTGGTGCCCGCCTCGGCAGCCGCCTGGATGGCGGCCACCACGCGCGGGTGGGCGTGGCCGAGAATCATCGGCCCCCACGACCCGACGTAGTCGATGTACGTCCGCCCGTCCGCGTCGGTGATCCGACTACCGAGCGCGCGGGCCACAAAGAACGGCTCCCCGCCCACGGCGCGGAACGCCCGCACCGGGCTGTTCACGCCCCCGGGGAAATACCGGGCCGCCTCCTGGAACAACTGCCGAGAGCGCTCCCCCATGCCTACTCCGCTGCCGACCGCGTTGTTCTCACCTGCTGCCATCACTCGCCACCGGAGCGCGGCCCCGGTCCTTGTATTCCGCAGTCGGCCATCCCCTCTACCGCCCCTGTTGCCGAAGCGCGCGCGCCGCATCCCGGGCGAAGTAGGTCAGGATCAGGTCGGCCCCCGCCCGCTTGATGGCGGTGAGCATCTCCAGCATGGCCTGCTCCTCGTCCAGCCATCCCTGCTGCGCCGCGGCCTTCAGCATGGCGAATTCCCCGCTGACGTTGTAGGCGGCCACGGGGACGCCGAACTCCGCCTTCACCCGCCACACGATGTCGAGGTAGGGAAGAGCGGGCTTGACGATGATCATGTCCGCCCCCTCGTCCAAGTCCAGCGCCACCTCGCGCAGTGCCTCGTCGGCGTTGGCCGGGTCCATCTGGTAGGAGCGACGGTCGCCGAACTGCGGCGCGGACCCCGCCGCCTCGCGGAACGGCCCATAGAAGCTGCTGGCATACTTCGCGGCGTACGCCAGGATGGGCGTCTCCTCGAACCCGCTCTCGTCCAGCGCCTCCCGGATCGCCGCCACGCGCCCGTCCATCATGTCCGAGGGGGCCACGACGTCCGCGCCCGCCTCGGCGTGGGAGAGGGCGGTCCGGGCCAAGAGATCCAGCGTCGGGTCGTTCTTGATCCGCCCGCGCTCCACCACACCGCAGTGGCCGTGGCTGGTGTACTCGCACAGGCAGACATCCGTGATGACCAACAGGTCCGACACGGAGTCCTTGATGGCCCGGATCGCTTGCTGGACGATCCCGTCCCGCGCGTACGCCTCGGAGCCGACGGCGTCTTTGCTGGCGGGAAGGCCGAACAGGAGCACCGCCGGCACCCCCAGGGCGGCCGTCTCCTTGACCTCCCGCACCAGTTCGTCCACGGACAACTGGAAATTGCCCGGCATGGAGGCGATCTCGCGGCGCACCCCGCGGCCGTGCGTGACGAAGAATGGCATCACGAAGCCGTCCACGGAGAGCCGTGTCTCGCGGACCATGCGGCGAATCGTCTCGGATTGCCGCAGGCGTCGCGGGCGGTAGATCGGATAGTGCATGATCCACTCCGTTGCGATGAAAATCAGAGTACCGGCGGAACGAAGTCCTTGTTCGGCACCGCCTCCATGCGCCCTTCGTGCGCCACGGCCTGGGCCAGCACACCCTCGACGTTGACCAGTTCCCGCGGGGCGCGAGGGTCGGGCTGGTACGTGCAGAACGGCTCCTCGTCCAGGTAGTTCCCCGTCGCTCCCAGGGCCCGCGCGCGGCACCCCCCGCATAGCAGCCGGTACTCGCAGATGCCGCAGCGTCCCTGCAGCAGGTGAGCGTCCCGGATGCTCTTGAAGAGGGCCGATTCCCGGTAGATTTCCGTCAGGGGCGCCTGCCGGACGTTGCCCGCCAGGAGCGGCAGGTAGCCGCAGCCGCCCACCTCGCCGATGTGCGACACGAAACAGAAGCCGACGCCCGCCATGCAGCCGCGGCTGAAGCCGTGCGACGGAGGCGGCGCGGGCGGCTGGCCGTCGGAGCGCCGACGGCGCTCCTGGGCCTGGACACGCTTGTAGTGCGGGGCGCAGGTCATCTTCACCTGAATCGGGGCGGTGTGCGAGGCCCCGTAGACCCACTGCAGGGTCTCCTCGTACTCCTCGGGCGTGATCTCCATCTGGACCTTGCCGCGCCCGGTGGGGACCAGCATGAAGACGTCCCAGGTCACGGCCCCCAGGTCCACCGCCAGGCGCAGCATGTCCGCCAGGTCGTGCCGGTTGTGCCGGGTCACGGTGGTGTTCACCTGGAACGGCAGCCCCCCCTCCCGGGCGTAGGCCAGGGAGGCGGTGGCCTGCTCGAAGGCGCCCGGCACTTGCCGAAAACCATCATGCAGCGCCGGTGTGCTCCCGTCCAGGCTGATCGAGATGCGCTGGACGCCGACCCGTTTCAGTTCCGCCACGCCGGCCGGGGTGACCTGCGTCCCGCTGGGCGACATCACCACCCGGAGGCCAGCCTGGCTAGCCCGCGCGGCGACGGTGAAGATGTCCGGGCGCTTCAGGGGATCGCCCCCGGTCAGGATCAGGATCACGGGCGGCCGGAAGGTGGCGAGATTGTCCACCAACCGGAAGGCTTCGTCGGTGGAAAGCTGGCGCGGGTCGGCGGAGGGGTGCGCCACCGCACGGCAATGGAGACACGCCAGGTCGCACGCCCGCGTAACCTCCCAGGCGACCAAGCGGGGCGCTTGGGTGGCGTCGTAAAACATGTTGGGTTCCTCCCCTCCCCGGAGCCGCGGCAAGGGCGTTATTGTACGGAGTCCCGAGGGGATCGGTCAACTCCTATATCGGGAGGCGTCGCGGGCGGCGGTTCCTCACCGGGGGCGAGACTCATCGCGTGACGGGCGCCGTGGGCACTTTCAGGTCGAAGAGCACATTGACGCCATTCTGGGCGGGCTTCCCTGGCCCCTGGTTGACGTGGTTGTACGTCAGACGGACTTGCCAGCAACACGTGTTGAAGTGAATGTTCACCGTGTTCCCCCAGAAGGTGCTGGTTTGGAAGTCGTAGCGCGTCACCAGATCGAGCGAGAGGTTCTTGGTCACCTTCCAGAGGAGCCGGGCCACGACCCCGTCCACTTGCTGATCCCGGACATAGGACTGGCCGGCCCCCAGGATGATGTCGTCCCGAAGCTGCATCTCGACCCCGGTGTTGACCGCCTCCGTCGTCCCCCGCTGCACGTCCACGGCCACGGTCCCGTACACACCCACGGCCGGCATCGGGCGGACTGCCGCCTGGATCACCAGGTTCGACAGGCGGCGCTCGGTCGCGAGGGTGAACCCGTTCGGCAGCGTTTGCGAATTCGTCACCGCCTGGTCCACCCGCTCCGGCGTCAACGCCTCCAGGTACAGGCTCGAGAACTCCCGGGTCTTGGGCTGCAGGTTCACGCTCTGGGTGACCGACAGGCTGGCCGCCTCGAAGGTCCGCACGTCTCCGCCGGCGGTCTGGGTGCGCCCCATCAGCCGGTTCGCCAGGCGATAGGTCACCCGGTTCTGCGGATTCACGAAGTCCACCCGGTCGTACTGCAGCAGGGACTGCTGGTCCACCCACGGCACATATTGGTACTGCACGCTCGACTCCACCACGTGCGTCAGGCGTGCGAAACCGAAGCCCGGGTCCTCGAACCGCCGCAGGAAGGTACTGCCGAACCGCTGTCCCAGATCCACCAGGAAGCGGTTGGTGCCGCCCCCCTCCTGCGCCGCCTGCGTGTACGCCGTCTCGCGCAGCCCCACGCTGGTGCTGGTGGTCAGCCAGGGGAATGGCACGAGGGGAAGGTGGAGCACCGGGCGCAGGTCAAACCGGCCCGTGCTGGCGACGCCGCTCTGCTCGAAATACACGACAGAGGTTTCCGCTTCCGCCACCACCGGCAGGCTGCCGAGGAGGGGGGCGGGGAGCCATTGAAACCGCACTTCGGGGAGGCGCGACAGCCGCTTCGCGCCGACCTGGGTGAGGTCTTCCGTGACCTCCACCAACCCGAGGAGCATGTACTGTGATGTCGTCTGCGTGGCGAAGATGTTGGAGTCGTTGACGGCCAGCGTGCGGTTCGCCACCGAGGAGTCCACGAAGGACCGATACAATTGCTGATCGCTCAGGTAGCGGGCATCCGCTTTGAACGTCCAGGTCGGGGTGAGGACCGAGTCGTGGATCCAGTGGACCTCGCCGCGATTCGGGGGCGCGGTGCCGGGCTCGAGATCGTGCAGATAGCGCACGTTCAACTCGCCCCGGGAGCGCTCTGCCAGGACGTACCGGTACTGCCCTTCGATTTCGAACCCTCGCTTAGTGCGGTAGATCGGCGTGAAGGTGGCGTCCTGCGATCGGGAAATCGCCCAGAAGAAGGGTTGCCTGATGGTAAAGCCGTCTTGGTTTCCGTAACCGACCCGGGGGATCAGAAACCCGGTCCGCCGCGGACCGATGGCCAGCGCAAGGATGGGGGAGTACAAGGCGGGGATGCCCTTGACCCAGAAGGAGGTGTCGCGCGAAGTGATCAATTCGTCCTGGTACACGGTCGCCTCGCCGAACCGGAACTCCCAATCCGGGGTCTCCGGCTCGGGCTGGCAGGCGCGACAACCCGTGAAGCGCCCGTCTCGCACAGAGTACTGGCGCTCCCCTTCCCGGCGGATCTCCACGCCGCTGAAGCTCACGCCGGAGTCCAGGATCCCGCGCCCGTTGGTGATGACGCCCAGGTTGGTCCGGTAGTTGTACTCGATCCGGTCGCCCTCCAGGCGATTCATCCCCTCCATCAGGATCACTCCGCCCGTGGCGACCAGGATCTGATCATCGAGGTCCACGGTGACCTCGTCGGCGAACAGCGAGCGGGTGCCGAGACCGATGCGGACCTTCCCGGTCGCCACGATCTTCCGCTCGCCTTCGGCGTACTCAATCCGGTCGGCGTCCACATCCACGCTCTCTCGCAACCGCTCCAAGCGCTCCACGTCCCGCGAGAGATCCCCGGCCGCTTCGCAGGCGATCGGCACGCCAAGGCCGAGGAGAAGTGCGACGACAACGGCTGACACGAATCGCATTCAGACCCCATGGGGAGGAGCAGACGGAACCGAAGCGATCCGCTTATATCAGAGGCAGCCGCGCCGAAGCAAGGGAGAAGTCGGCCTGTCGTGACGGGCGAAGGACTTAGGTGACACGCCCCGGCCGAGAGGTCGGAATCGAATAGATGCTTTGGTTTTCGCCGTAGTACGAGTCGTACACGTGCAGATAGGCCCGCTCGCAAGTCTGTTCATAGACCGCCGGCGTGAAGGCCGGTGGTAGACGATCCAGCATTTGCTCGATCAATTGCCGGACGGCCGCCCTGGCCTGCTGCTTTTTCCGCCAGTCCAGGACCAGCCGCTCGCTTTTCAACCGCTCCAGAAGCTCCTTGGCCACCTTCTTGACTTGCTGCTCCTCTTTCGACGTCAGCGTGACTCCAGCTTTCGTCAGCAGGTCGTACACCGCCAACTCCTCATCACTGAGGCCCTCGGCGATCCCCCGACGCTCCTCGGCGTTCAGCGTCTGGGAGAACTCCACCAGCCGGCGGAAATGCTCTTCGGCATTCACGCTGCCCGCGTTGTACTCGTCAATCATCCGCTGGAACCTCTCCAGGTAGTCCATCCGGTTTCGGTTCAACTGAACCATCTGCTGGAGCTTCGTGGCGATCGCACCCCGCAACTTCTCGATCTCGGTCCGTTTCCGGCCCGCCTCGAACTGCCGCCGTAGCTTCTCGAAGTCAATTCGGCTGAGATCAACCGGCGTGTGTGGCTGGATGGCATACCCCTGTGTGGCGATGGAACGGTCCAGCAACTCCTCGGCGTCCGCCATGACCTCGGAGATGTCTACCGGTCCACCCAGCGATCGGATCTTCTCGGCAATGACCGCGAGGAGTGTACAGACTGGTAGGAACTCGTTGACGGCCGGATCGGGCTTGATCGCGCGGAAGAGCCTGGCGACGCGCTCGGTCAACAGCCGGAATTGCCGCGTGGTCTCATCGTTGACCAGGATCACCTCAACGGCGTCGTCCAAGAGCTTGACTTTCTGGAGCCCCTTGGCCTGGAGCACCTTCTCGGCCCTGACGCCCAGCCTCTGGCAGAAGTCGGTCGCCTCGTCGACAGCTCTACGCAACAATCCCACAAGCTCGGCCTTGTCCCGCACCGGCGTGTCGCCGACTCCCGCAGTCGGCGCATAGATCGCCAGCGCCTTCTGGACGTTGCGGAATATCGGGAGGTACGCCACGATCAGGCCGTTCACCTTGTCGCGGAAGACCCGATTCGCCCTGGCGATGGTCTGCATCAGGGTGTGGTTCCGCATCGGCTTGTCCAGGTAGATCGTGGAGCAGCAGGGCACGTCGAACCCGGTCATCCACATGGCGCAGACGAAGACGATGCGGAACAGATCGTCCGGGTCCTTGAACTTCTCGTCCAGGTCCTCCGTGACCATCCGCCGCCGGTGCGGCGTGATATCCACACCCTTCTTCTTCAGGTCCTCGGCCTCATTCTGCGACGGGCTGACCACCACAGCCATGTCCGTCTCGTGCATGAACGTGACCTTGGCGCCCAGCTCCGCCTTCTGGTCGCTATCCTTCGCCTCCTTCAGCCGGTGTCGCAGGTCTTTGAGATACGCCCCCCAGTGTGTTTGGACCTTGTCGTACATCTTCACGGCCGCGGCCTTGTCAATGGAAACGACCATGGCCTTGCCGAACTGCTCCCGCCCCATGAAGTGCGCGACGATGTCCTGGGCAATCCGTTCCAAGCGGTCCTCGCGGGTGATGAGCTGATATTCCCGGGCGAACTCCCGCTCCAGCGTCTTTTCCTGCTCCTCGTCCAGGTCTGCCGCCTCCAGCAGCTCCTCCATGTCCTCGTTCAGGTTCTCGTTGGCGAGCTGAAGCTCCGGGATGCGGTTCTCGTAGAAGAGCGGGACGGTCGCCCGGTCCTCGACCGACTGCTGGAAGTTGTAGATGCTGACGTAGTCGCCAAAGACCTGACGGGTTTTCTCTTCAGTGACGATGAGGGGCGTTCCCGTGAAGGCGATGAAGGCGGCGTTCGGCAGGGCGTTCCGCATGTTCAGGGCCAGCGTGTCGTACTGCGTCCGGTGCGCCTCGTCGGTGATCACGACGATGTCCGCCCGGGTCGAGACCACCGGGTACCGCTCGCCTTTCTTGGTTCCGAACTTCTGGATCAGCGTGAAGACGTACCGGTGGTCCTCGGTGAGCCGCCGCTGGAGGTCCTTGCCGCTCTCGGCTTGGGCCCTCTCCTCGGTGATCGCCCCGGTGTCCACGAAGTTACCGTAGATCTGATCGTCCAGGTCCGTCCGGTCCGTCACGACGACAAAGGTGTACGTCCCCGACAGCTTCCGCAGGGCCTTCTGGGCGAAGAAGATCATGGACACACTCTTGCCGCTGCCCTGCGTGTGCCAGAACACCCCCAGCCGTCCCTGGTTCTCCTTGATGTGTTGGAGGCCGGCGATGGCGCTGTTGGCCCCGAGGTACTGGTGGTTCTTGGCGACCAGCTTCACCAGGCCCTTCTTCGTCTTCTGGAAGAGCGTGAAGTTCTCCACCAGATCGAGGAGCCTCGCCCGGTCGCAGGTTCCCCGGATCATGGTGTCGAGGGAAACGATCCCTTGCTCGCCCTCGGAATTGATCCGCTTCCACCCGGCGAAGTGCTCCCACTCCGCCGTGACGCTGCCGATCCGGCTCTGGCTGCCGTTCGAGAGGATGATAAAGCCGTTGTACCAGAAGAGGTGAGGGATCGTGGTCTTGTAGTCGCGAAGGTTCTGCTGAAAGGCGGATTCGATGGACTTGTGCGCGGCCTTCAGCTCAACGAACATCAGCGGCAGGCCGTTGACGAACCCCACCAGGTCCGCCCGCCGCTTGTACATCTCGCCTAAAACCCAGAACTGCGACGCCAGGAAGAAGTCATTGTTGCCCGGCTCGTTCCAGTCAATAACCTTGACCGTCTCGTCGCGCTCTTCTCTCTGGTTCCTTTCGCCTTTCGCCTTTCCCCTTCCCCCTCCCGTCCCCCGAGTGGGTCTTAACCTTCACCCCGTCCTTGAGCAGCCGATAGACCTCCTGGTTCGCCGCCGCCAGGCCCATCCGGCTGCGGTCCCGCGTGATCTCTTCGATGGCCTGCGTGACGGCTTCGGGAGGCAACCCCGGATTCAGCTTTTCCAGTGCCGCCCGCAGTCGCGGGACGAGGACAACCTCGGAAGCCGTCTCGCGTCCAAGCGGGCTCCCGCCGGCCTGCTCGAATTCGTGGAAGCAGTCGGCGGTCTCCCACTGAAGCGCGCCGAACAACCCAATCGCCGGCTGCTCGATCAGGACGTTTTCAGAGAAATCTTCTTTCGACATGGACAGCTCCGCCAGGGCGGTTGGCTCGCCAGCCTCGCCCGACGAATCCCGCACTCAATCGCGCCATGATCGCGCCCTAATCGCGCCATCGGAAGCCGATAGTGGGTCGCGCGCCCCTTGCCGGAACGCACCAGTATTCCCTTTTCCGTCATGCCACGCAGGTCTTTCCGGGATTGACGCTCGCTCACTCCGCACAGACGTTGATATTCCAGCCGGCCATGAGCAGAGCGGGATAAATCCTCTTGACACCCAACATAGCGTATGGGATAAGAAATCATCTCATCCACCATGTGTGGAAGGAGTTGGGCCGGCGGTTCCCGCTGGCCTTCTTCATTTTTGCCGCCTTGAGTACTTCCTCTGCAGCTTGCCCCGGTAATTCTCGTACTTGATGTAGAAGGAAGTCAGCAGCCGCCGCCTCCCGTCTCGATACCGCTTCATCAGTACCAGGAAATCATGATCCTTGAGCCAGATATACGTATTGGTGTCGCCATCCGCTTCGACGTAGTCAAACGCCAAAATCTCCGGATGGGTGTGATTGTCGACCATCGGCCTTGCCCATGGTAGCCGTTCCGACCGCCGGAAATCCGCAAGCCTCTCGCCTGTGTTCTTGTTCTTCTCGCTCGTCATGTGCCAGAAGATGACTTCCTTCCCGTCCTCCATTTCGGGGAAGAACCAAACCGGGTGGCCTTCGTAGAGCGGTTGCGAATCTTTGAAATCCCGTTGAAAGATGGCATACAGCAGGTCAAACGTCTCTGCTGTCCACGGATTCACTTTCGCCATCGGCGGGAGCCATCCAAACAGCAGGGTCACGTTCCCGCCTCTTGTGGCTGCCACCGGAAGAGATTCACCTTCTCCTCACGGAAAAGTGTCGTCCGCGTTAGCGAGTACTCGGACCTCTCCCTAATTCGGTTCACCAGGAGCATCTTACCTCGATTGCCGGTCTGCCCCCGATTTACGTAAGAGACCGCCCCTATCAACAGATCCGCAAGCTGCATGATCTCCGACTCCTCCGAGCGGATGATCTGCACCCGTTCTATGATTTCCCGGGAGAAGTCGTACATGTTATTGCACAGTACCTCGTGCAGCTTGGCCACCTTTGCCCTTCCACGGGTATCCTTGATGTCCAGATACACGCGATACCTGGCATGAGGGGAGAATAGTACTTTCAGCATATCGAAATACATCTTGTAGTACCACTCATCATGGCTCTGCCCAAAGTCGTCATGCCGCAGGGCTTGCTTCGGTGCGATTAACGCACGGAAGTGAAGGTCCTTTTCCGCAAAGAAGTACTCCAGGAAATCCAGATATGGCTCTGGTCGAGCCCCCGACACCTTCGTCCACTTAATCTCGAACCGCGGAATGAGGCCATGCCTCTTCTTGATGTCTTCTAACTGCCTGGAAATCTCAGCGACTCGGCCTAGCGGACACCACACTGCCCCTAAAACCATGATTGGCTTGCCGTCATGTTCCAGATGACAAGACTCATCACAATAGATGTTGAACACATTGGACATCATGCGGTCCCTTCCACTTGGATGTCGAAGTCGCTCACGTCCAGCTCTCCGGAGATCAGCTTGGGCAGGAGGAAATCGCGGGTCTGCCGGAGGTTCCGGTTCCTCTTCGCCAGGCTGTTGCGCAGCTCGATCATTGGCCTGACCAAGCCATCGAAACGTTCGAGGGTCGTTCCATCTGGGCGTAAGACTTCGGCGTTCTCGAAATCCTCCGCCTTCACTGCGGGATAGGCCACGCCGGTGGCTCGATTGGCGAGATACCCGACGAACTCATCAGTCGTGAGGGCGTGGTACAGGTAGGAAGACGGAACTCCCGTCGCCGAAACAACGGCAAAGCCGGTGGACACTATCAGGTCGGGCTCGGGGTCGAGGACCAGGGCGAAGGACCTCCGATTCGGCCGAACCATGGACCAGATAATGTCACCGTGACGGACGATTCGCCGCGCCCGACCCGGAGCGTCTTCGAACTTCATCCGCTTTGCCTCATCAATCGAGCCTGGGGATACGGAGGCAATGTCAACGTACACGATCTGCTCGGGCTCCTTTCCCCTCTGGATGCTCAGGGCGTTCACGTCTGCCATCTTTGCCAACTTCGCAAACAACCACCCCTCCGGGATCGGGCCGAGGG
>Ga0209048_10005264_pt1 | contig 12228 bp, 10 predicted proteins | sample FrelakmetCRP12CR_FD_187146 | JGI IMG/M metagenome (GOLD analysis project Ga0209048, IMG submission 187146) | Freshwater lake sediment microbial communities from the University of Notre Dame, USA, for methane emissions studies - CRP12 CR (SPAdes)... | ecosystem: Environmental > Aquatic >... | reverse complement strand
GCCAGGACCTTAGCACAGAGGATGAAAAACTCCTAGGGGACATCATGGCCAAGCAGGGCAAGGAGTTCTATTTTATCACCAGGTATCCCTTGGCCTCAAAACCGTTTTACACGATGCCCGAGGGAGAGAAACACTCCCGTGGGTTTGACCTTGAATGCAAGGGCATAGAGATCTCCTCAGGGAGCCAGCGCATCCATGACCTTGCGTTTCTCATCGAGCGGCTGAAAGCCTGCAACCTTGATCCGAAGGACTTCGAGGCGTACCTCAACGCGTTCCGGTACGGGATGCCTCCCCATGGCGGATTCGGGTTCGGCATCGAACGGTTCCTCATGGAGCTGTTGGACATCCAAAACATACGGGAATGCATCCTCTTCCCACGTGATCGGACACGGCTCAACCCCTGAGGATTTTGATCACGATAAAAAAAAATATTCTGCGGATAATCCACGACCATGGTGATGTTTTTACAAAGTACTTATACACTCCCTGCACTTTCTGTCAATATTCCTTATATAAAGAATAAACGGTTTTTTTCTCCCTAAACAGTATTTTTTCGTCTTATGATTTGTACAGACGAATAGGTATTAATAGACCATTGGAAATCCATATAGTTCAACCGCCGTCTCTCACCAGAGTACCTGAGATGAGAGATTGACCATAGAATTTCCATGAACAATGTCGTGAGAAAGAAGCGAACCCTATGCAAAACAACGGACCGGAAAAACCATCTTTGTTTAAACGATTCCAGACAAAAGTCATAGGACGTCCTCGCAACATTCACGACCCGTCAATTTTCCATAAACTCTCCCTCATTGCGCTTCTGTCATGGATCGGGCTTGGCGCCGATGGTCTTTCTTCCTCCTCTTACGGGCCGTCTGAGGCGTTCAATGTCATCCAGAGTCATCCGTACCTGGCTATCTTCCTTGCCCTTGCGACAGCGCTTACGGTGTTCGTCATCTCGTATTCCTATTCGAGGATCATCGAATATTTCCCTCACGGCGGTGGAGGATACATCGTCGCATCTCACACTCTAGGAAAACGAGCAGGCGTGCTTTCAGGCTCCGCCCTGCTTGTCGACTATGTCCTGACGATCACGGTGTCTATCGCTGCGTGCGGGGATGCAATTTTTAGTTTCGTGCCGTCACAATTCCATGACCCAAACATCATCCTTGGGTTTAAAATGGTTTTAGTACTCCTCTTAATTTTTATGAATTTGAGAGGCGTCAAAGAATCGGTTCTCATTCTTGCGCCTATCTTTCTTATATTCATCGCTACCCATGTGCTCCTCTTAGGGTATGGTATTTTCAGTAACGTATCAAAGATTGGGACTCATGTCACGGTGTTTAACAATCAGCTTGGTGCTGACCTGACGGCGATAGGATTCGTCGGCATCCTTGCTATTTTCTTAAAGGCGTTCTCCCTTGGTGCTGGGACATATACTGGGATCGAGGCGGTGTCCAATGGGCTACCAATCATGCGAGAACCACGGGTGAAGACAGGGAAGAAAACCATGATGTACATGGCGGTGTCTCTTGCGCTTGTCGCAGGGGCTTTGTACTTTTGCTATTTCCTTGTTGATATCCATCCAGCGAGCGGCCAGACCTTAAACGCAGTTCTTGCGAATGCCTTGTTCGGCGGATTCCCCATGGGGTACTGGATAGCATTCATCATCATCTTTTCCGAGGGTTTATTACTGATAGTCGCTGCCCAGACTGGTTTTCTTGACGGACCGCGGGTCATGGCAAACATGGCGGTCGACTCATGGTTCCCGAAGAAATTCGCTGCATTGTCCGAGCGGCTGACGATGAGAAACGGAGTAATCTTAATGGGTGGTGCCGCGCTTCTCTTGATGTACTTTACAAATGGCAATATCTCATTTCTCGTGATCATGTACGCCATTAACGTGTTCATCACGTTTTCACTGTCACAACTGGGTATGTCTCGTTTTATTATCAGCAACAGGAAGAAAATAAAAGAATGGAGCAGGCATTTGCCGATCTATCTCACGGGTCTTGGGTTATGTTTGACGATTCTTACGATCACGATTTATGAGAAGTTCGAGCAAGGCGGCTGGTTGACGCTGGCGGTCACGCTCTTTGTGATCACTATCTGTTATTTGATTCACCGGCATTATGCGAAAATTAAGAAGGCTATGAGAAAATTCAATGAGACGCTCCTGCTCTCAAGCATCCACCTCGTTGGTCATCCGAACAAGAAACCGGTGAACCCAAAGAGCATCACTGCGGTCATCCTTGTCGAGGGCTACAACGGGTACGGCGTGAATACGTTCCTTTCGCTGATTCGAAACTTTCCAGGGTTATATAAGAACATTATTTTTGTTTCCATCGCGGAGATCGACTCCGGCACCTTCAAAGGGGCGAAGGAGGTCGAGGCGTTGGAGCTTTCCGTCAAAGAATCACTTATGAAGTACGTCCAGCTTGCGCAGCGGCTCGGGTTCTCCACGGACTTCCGCATGGACGTGGGGACCGATGTCGTTGAGACAGCAAGCCATCTGTGCGAATCCATCGCGGAGGAATTCCCCAAGGCGATGTTTTTCACCGCGAAACTCGTGTTCCGGCATGAGACCATTCTACATAAGCTCTTCCATAATGAGACAGCGTTTGCGATCCAGCGACGACTCCAGTGGAAGGGGATCCCAGTCGTGATCCTGCCAGTGCGTATTGATATTTAGCAAGTAGAATCATAGGACAAAAGGAAAACTTTAATTCTGACTTATCCGTTTCGCCCCCCGATTAATACCGAACGACATTATAGAAAAATATCACAAAGAATCCTTCTACAAACAATAAATTGGCCGTGGCGTGATGAAAGAGGGAATAGGAGCAAGGGCACGGTTTTTTTACCGCTATCGCAGATTCATTAAAACACTTAAGATTTACTTGATGATCGCTGGACCAGGCATCATCGTCATGGTCGCGGATAATGACGCGGGAGGGATCACCACCTATACGGCCACAGGGTCGATATTTGGTTACGACCTCATCTGGTTTCTCGTACTCCTCGGACCTATCGCGTACATTGTCCAAGAGATGACAGTGCGACTCGGTGCGGTCACTAAGCGCGGTCATGCTGAAGCGATCTTTGATGCGTTCGGGACGTTCTGGGGTTGGTTTTCCTTAAGCGATCTACTCCTTGTCAACTGGTTAACGCTTATCACTGAATTTATTGGGATGACCGCTGCACTGTCGATTTTCGGGATACCGCCAGTTTTTACCGTCATTATTGTGCTCTTGCTTCTCATTGTCATGATTCTCCAAGGACGATACTGGACTTGGGAGAAAATTGTGTTGCTGTTCTGTGTACTTAATCTCATTTACATTCCTGCAGCTTTCTTAGTCAACCCCTCATGGTCATCGGTGCTGGGACAAGGGCTGATTCCACATCTTCCGGCAGGAGGGTTCACGGGTCAATTATTTTTCTTTTTGATGGCGAACATCGGGACAACCATTGCTCCCTGGATGGTGTTTTTCCAGCAAAGCTCCGTGGTCGATAAAGGAATGAAAGAAAAGGATATCCCCTGGGGGAAATTTGATACCATGATCGGTGCGGTGTTTACCGTCATCGTCGCGATTTTCTGTATCGTGGTCACCGGAACCGTTTTATATGGAACCAATATTCAGAGCGCTGCGCAAGCGGCGCAGGGCCTTATGCATATCAATCAGTATGCGGGAGTATTTCTGGCCATCGGTCTTTTTGATGCAGGACTTTTAGGAGCGGTTTGTATCTCGCTTGCGAGCTCCTGGGCGTTTGGTGAGGTTTGGGGCTGGGCACACTCCCTGAACAACAGAATAAAGGAGGCTCCTTGGTTTTATTTGTTGTACATCTTGATACTTGTTTCTGCGGGTATAGTGGTCCTCATCCCCGGGGCACCACTAGTACTCATCACTTTATTCGTGCAGGTGATCGCAGTGACGCTGCTTCCTGCTGCCTTGGTCTTCTTGATTTTACTTCTGAACAATGAGGAGATTATGGGAAAATACAAAAACACAAAAGTGCAAAACATTCTCAGCACGGTCATCGTCGTATTTATTATTACACTTTCAACCATTTATTGTCTGAGTGTTGTCTTCCCTCAATTATTTAGATAATAAAATATGAGTGTGAATCACTATGGTACCGCATTCAACCAAATCGCCCTTCCATAAAAAATTCATGACTGCGATCACAAACCAGGTTCGAGTCGTACGTGAAATAAACGAGAAGTATGCGACACCGCGTATTAAAATGACTCGATGGGTAAGCATTGCACTTCTTGGCATCCGCATTTATCTAATCGTGCTTGTTCTCATTCTTGCCTACAAATTCGTAACATTAGTGATATGATAAAAGAGGTGACGAACGTTGGAAAAAACAGGTCAGGAAATCATTCCTAGTGCAGGAACACCATATTTTCTCACAGAAGTACTTGGGACACATGTTTTTATTAAAGATAAAAAAATCGGAAAACTCGATGATTTCGTCATCGTTGATGGAGACAAAATTGCTGAGGTCACTCACCTCTACGTCTTCAGACCATTCGGATATCCGCCTCTTCTCATCCCCTGGGAAAAAGTGAAAGTGATGACCACCCGTGAGATCGTCGTCGACATAGACGACCCGGAAAAATACGTCGGCGGGCCGAACGAAGGCGCAATACTCCTCCGTGACTACGTCCTTGATAAAAAAGTCCTGGACCTTGAAGGAAAAGAAGTCGATGTTGTGTATGATGTCAAACTGATCCTTCGGAGTAATAAACTCTACGTCAGTGAAGTGGATATTAGCCAGTACGGATTTTTAAAAAGAATGCGGTTAAAGCGTGTCGCGCGACTCATAAAGACACCGGAGGAGACCCATCAGAATGGTACAATCCCCTGGAGTTACATCCAACCGCTCCCAAATAATATTAGCAGCTTCAAAGGGGATGTGAAGCTCAAAGTAATGAAAGAAAAAATTTCGGAAATTCCCTCAGAGGATCTCGCGGATATCCTCGAGGAACTCGATCATGAACAACGGTTAGTCCTGTTCAATCAACTCGAAACCGAACATGCCTCGGACACTCTTGAAGAGATCAACCCGAATGTGCAGCGCGCCCTGATCTCCTCCTTGGAGAAGAAACACGTCGCAGCCCTCATCGACGAGATGACGCCAGGCCAGGCAGCGGATGTCCTTGCGATATTACCATGGTGGGATGTCAAAGCAATTTTGAAACTCCTGGATGCGACGAAAGCGAAAAAAATCAAAGAGATCATCGATTTCCATGAGGAAAAAATCATTAACTTTGCCACGGTGCGTTTCCTACGGGTGTCACCTGATATGACTGTCGGTCAAGCCCAGGACGAGTACCCGAAGCTTGCGAAAAACAAAGTCGTCATCATGTATCTCTATGTGGTTGATGACCAGGATCGACTCCTCGGGGTCATCGACATCAAGGAGCTGTTGAAGGCCGATGACACCGCTCTCTTAAAAGATGTCATGGTGGAGCACGTCATAAGGCTCGCACCAGAGAACACCTTGAAAGAGGCGGCGGCGATCTTCGTCCGCTACGGGTTTCGAGCGATTCCGGTCACCGATGAGAAAAACAAGCTTGTCGGGGTCGTCCCCTATCGGGATGTCATGAACTTGACGCATTACTTTGTTTGATTTCATGTAAAAAAAGAGCCTTGGAAACGATTAAAAACAGTTGTTGATTTTGTTGGCCACAACCATGAATGCTATCGAAGTAGAACATCTTTCAAAGATATACAAAGGAGATATCAAGGCAGTTGATGACATTTCCTTTAATGTCAAGGAAGGCATCATTTTTGGGTTTCTTGGTCCTAACGGTGCAGGGAAATCTTCAACAATAAAAATGCTTGTCACTCTCACAAAACTCACAAAAGGCTCTGCATGTATTTTCGGTATTGATGTCGTAAAAGAACCGTCAAAGGTCCGCGAGTTAATAGGGTACGTACCCCAGGAGCTCTCAGCAGATGGATCTCTCACCGGCTATGAAAATCTTCTCTTATCCGCTAAATTATACAGTATCAACCCAAAAGAGAGAACAGAGAGAATCCGTACCATCCTTGATGTCATGGGTTTAACCCAGCGGTCGAAAGACCTTGTGAGTCTGTATTCAGGAGGTATGGTTCGAAGGCTTGAAATTGGGCAGGCGATGCTCCATCATCCACGACTTCTCTTTCTGGATGAACCAACCATCGGGCTTGATCCTGCAGGCAGAAAACTTGTCTGGGAACATATCCGTAAACTGAACAAAGAATGGAACACCACGATCTTTCTTACCACCCATTACATGGAAGAGGCTGATGAACTCTGTGATCAAATCGGGATCATCGACCGAGGGAAAATATCTGTCATCGATTCCCCGCAGTCCCTTAAAAAGAAAGTAGGGACCGGGACCATCACCACCTGCCTCGATCTAGGAGGTCATCAAAAGGATGCGCAAACATATCTCGCGTCTCTTGTAGGTGGATTAGCAGCATCCATCACAGAGATCTCTTCAGGGAAATGGCAGTTCGTTGTACCAGATGCAGTGGAGAATGCACCGAAAATCCTCCAAAGACTTAACGAACATCACATCGCCCTCAAAGACCTTGAAATAAAAAGCCCAACCCTTGAGGATGCGTTTTTACAATACACGGGAACAAGACTCGAAGAAGGATCCTCAAAATATAATTTGAAGGCAGTGAGAAGACAACGAAGAACATTCAAGAGGTTCGGCTGATGGTCTCGGTGATTGATTTTATAAAAAAAACAGGTGTCATCCTTGAGTTTGAAGTACGAAAAATCATCCATGATCCGTTTGAGCTGTTCGTAAGGATGATTCAGCCGATTCTTTGGCTTGTCGTTTTTGGTAGCGTGTTCAATCGGTATCGCATTATCGACACTGGTAATCTTTCATATATCTCGTTTATAGCGCCTGGTATCATTGCGCAGTCGATCCTCTTTACCTCGATTTTCTATGGAATTGCGATCACATGGGATAAAGATTCAGGCATTCTTGCGAAACTCATGGCGACCCCGACATCCCGGGGTTCCATTGTTTTGGGCAAAGGCCTCTCCGCAGGTGTACGGGGGATTGTCCAATCAGCGGTGATCATCGTCCTGGCGATCCCGCTTGGTGTCACGTTTGATTTCACTCTAATCAACATCCTTGGTGTGATAGGGATTATTATTCTTGCGGCGACCTGTTTCGCATGCCTCTCAATCGTGTTTGCGTCATTATTACGACGACGAGAGCGATTCATGGGCGTCATCCAGCTTATCACCATGCCCTTATTCTTCGCAAGTAACGCCTTATATCCGCTTGAGGCGATGCCGCAGATTCTCCAGGACCTCACGAGGATTAATCCTCTGTACTACGTCGTTGATGGGTTTCGTTCATTGTTAATAACGAATAATGTAACAAACGTCCCCCTTGATTTTGGTGCGTTACTGTTGTTTACCTTTTTTTTCATCCTTGCAGGAATCTGGGGTCTTGAGAGATTAATGGAATAGTTTTGTACAGCATCAGGACTCTTTTTTAAGAAAAAATAAAGAAAAAAGGAGATTGTTGTTCTTTACTTGCTCATTGCTCGTCTGAACATTGGTACGGCAACTGCGAGAAGGATGATGCCAAATCCGATGAGGATGAGGATCTCTGTTCCTACCGCAGAAACGTCTGCGCCTAGTACCATGACTTTACGTAGTGCGGTCGTTGCATACGTCAGTGGAAGGAAATGAGCGAGATCTTGCATGTACCATGGCATCTGCCCTAGCGGGAAGAACACGCCGGAAAGAAACATCATCGGGAACATGAGCGTCATCATGACCATGGTCGCGGTCTCCTCATTCTCCGTAAACGAGGTAATCAGGATTCCAAGGCCGACGAAGCTAAAGACCGTTAGAATAATAAGTGCTATGACCAACAGGATGTTTCCTTCGATGACCACCCCGAAGAGAATCACTGCAAGTAGCAGGATGATGAACCCTTGGATCATCCCTCGTATTGTTTGTGCTGATACTTTCCCAAGGATGATCGAAAGTCGGCTGATGGGCGCCGCAAGCATCCCGTCAAGTGTTCCAATATCTTTTTCATAGGAGATCGCATGAGGAAGTCCGGTCATAAGCGCCATCATCACGACCATGGCGATAATACCCGGGGCGACGAACTGGAAATAGTTTGGTTGACCAGGTATGATACCTTTTGATTCAACAGTATAGGGTGTTATCATCGATGTGGCTGTCTCTATGGAAACATGATAGGTACTATTCAGATTGAAAATAGCTGTTTGTTGGCCCATCGCCTCGATCGTTTTTGATAACACACTTTGCATCGTCACGGACATTTGTGGATTCGATTGATCGATCACGATTGTGATATATCCCTGCTTCCCTGATTGAAGATTCGACGAGAAATTCTCTGGAATAATGAGGCCGCCGTTCACTTCGCTGTTTTGCAGCTTGGTTTTGATATCATCAAAATTCGTTGCCGTACTGAGTTTCATCATCCCTGTTTTATTGTTAATTAGCTCCAATTGATGGACAAAACTTGCACCCAGTGAACCGGTATCATTATTGGCAATGGCAATGGGTGTATCACTAATCGAGCTGCCTGTCGGGAAAATAAAACCGACCATGACCATCATGAATAGTGGCATCATGACTAACATCACAAGTCGTAGTTTACTCCTGCTAAACTCCAACAAATCTTTCCAGCAAATCCATAGACTATGACGCATTACATCTCTCGCACCCATATGTTCACCTACCTGATCCTCCGAGCTGCACGTCGTCGACGCGGTCCATGCCCAGCTCCTATAGAACTTGCAACATTCTCTGAGACTTTATCCCGTGCCTCACGTCCTGTGAGATGCAGAAACACATCTTCCAACGACGGCTCAAGATTTTTTACCATGCGTACTTTCGCCCCATTTTTTCGTAGACTATCGACAATAGTGTCAAAAGCATCGCCGCCGTTCGCTCGTACGAGCAGATGTGTTGCATCCTCCTGGATGAGCGACTTGACCGCTTTGAGCGCTTGGACCGCTGACATCATACGAGGATCAAGATTTGATATTTCAATTTCAAAAGCAGAGATATCAGTCCCAGATACTATTTTCTTCAAGTTTGCTGGTGTATCGAGAGCAACGATTTTCCCATGATCAATAATTCCGATCCGCTTGCAGAGAAGGTCTGCTTCACCCATAATATGGGTGGTGAGAATGATAGTGGTTCCATTGTCAGTGTTGATTCTCTGGGTGAGCTCTCGTATCTCTGCTGTAGACTGGGGATCAAGACCAAGGGTGGGCTCATCGAGGAACAGGATCTCGGGCTCATTGACGAGTGCGCGAATCACATTAATCCGTTGCTTCATCCCAGTAGAGAATGTTTTTATCCGTTGGTCTGCCCATTGCTCCATGCGAACAAATCGTAACAGTTCGTCAATGCGTTTATCGAGAGCGTCCTTGCGAATGTTGTAGAGATTGCCGAATAATTTGAGGTTTTCTCGTGCGGTTAACTCTTCGTACATGATCATTTTTTCTGAGACAAGTCCGATGTGTTCTCGTACTTTTGCACTCTGTTTCGCCACGTTGAACCCTGCGACGGTCGCAGTTCCCGCTGTTGGTCTAGTCAGGGTGCACAGCATCCGAATGATCGTCGATTTTCCTGCACCGTTCGGGCCGAGCAGTCCAAAGATTTCTCCTCTTTTCACGGTAAATGTAACATCGTCGACAGCGGTAAAATCCCCGAACATTTTTTTCAGATTGGAGATTTCAATTGCGTTTCCATTCGTGAATTGACGAGAAGAAACCGTTTCAGGCAAGGTAATTGTCCCTCGGGTGCTACAGGATTGGCAGGTGACAATGACCTTTTCATTTGGTCGTCCCGAATACGCTGCGATGTGTCCACAGGAAGGGCATTTGAAATTTCTGGATACTAGTTCTTGTTCAAGATCTGTTTCTGTCATAGGGTTCACTTTTTCTTCAGGGTTGATTTTATTTTATTGATGTTTTCGCTCATGATTTCAAGGTACGAGTTCATCGTTTCTGGGTTGACCAGCATGATGTTTGTGTGATGTGGGTTTCCGATGACAAGGAGCTTGTCCCCTTTGTTGATATTGAATTCTTTTCGCAGTTTCACGGGCAGGGCGATTTGTCCTCGCTCGCCGACCGTGGCGCTCCCATAAAATATGGTTTTTTTCATCATAGGCAAGCACTGGGTGGCCCCCAAGCAATATACCCTATTTATACCTTTTCATACAAATCATACAAATCATACTTCGATAATCGTGTTCAGTGGAGAACTGTGAAGCACACTTCGCCCTTTCCGGATTGACACGATTCATTTTCTAGAAAATGTATCTGACTTGAGCAAAGGATGACGTCCAACGCCTTTTAGTGGACTGGCATCTCGTCGAGTCGGATGTCCTCGGTGAATTGTGTATTTTTACGGATGACTTTTATCCGCACTTTTTCGCCTACCTTTCGTTTCCATATGGCATTGCGCACGTCCTCAACACCTTTCACAAGGACGTCCTCGATCTGAACGATAATATCACCGGGCCGTAGTCCAGCATGATCGGCTGGGCTATCTTCGTTGATTCGAACAATCAGCGCCCCATGATCTGATTCAAGGTTATAGTATGATGCAAGTGCAGGGCTCATGTCCAGTCCGATGATGCCGATCCATGGCCGAACGACACGTCCGTACACGAGCAGTTCATTTGCCACCTCCATCGCAGTGTTGATAGGAATCGCAAACCCAATCCCCTGTGCATATGGGATGATTGCATTGTTGATGCCGATGATCCTCCCGCTACTGTCAATGAGCGGACCGCCGCTGTTCCCTGGATTGATCGCTGCATCGGTCTGAATCATGTTTTCAAGGATCCCCTCAGGAGATTGGATGTTTCGCTTCACCGCAGAAATCACCCCGACTGTAGCTGTAGGTCCCCCAGAAAGACCTAGCGAATTCCCTATAGCGATCGCCATTTGACCGGGCCGCAGTTCATCAGAGTTCCCGAATTCCCCCGAATAGAAATTGTGGCCTTCTATCTTGATGATACCGATATCGGTGCTTGGGTCTGTCCCGACGACCCACCCTTCGTATTTTTTCCCATCGTTGAGAAATACGTCAACTTTTTGTGTTCCTTCTATCACATGGTTATTGGTCAGCACATACCCCTCAGGGTTCATGATAATCCCAGACCCGACCCCTTTCACTTCCATGGTGCTAAAAAGGTCATAGCGCATGGTGCGAGCGGTGCTGATGCTCACGACACTGGGACTTACCTTTTCTATTGCTTTAGCGGTTTTTTCTTCATCAAACATGGTCTTATATCCCCCATTGTTCTTTGTAAGAGACGATGCTTCACCCTTGTTTTTTTTCTCTACACTATTATTAGTTAACAATCGTTAATAATCTTTTCGATTGGCCGATGAACCATTGTTGATTGCCTTTTTGGCATATTGAGCTGATTTATCATGATTTATCTTTTGAAAAAGATTTAAATTCAAGCAACCGATTAGAAAGTACATCCTATAATTTTTACAACGGAAGAAAACATGAAAATGAAAAAGAACGAAAGGAAAATAGTTTACTCTGTCGCTGCTGTGATGCTCCTAGGTATCATGACGTTTCTTACCCTAGCATCTTCAGCGAACGCCAGCGAAGATGGCCAGCATGATTTCATCCTTCCCCCATGGGGAGGCGGTATGGTTCATGGTGATCCCCAGTTGACAGACAATATCAGGATGCCGGTCCCAACCCCGAATGAGACAAATAACGTCGGCGAGGTATGGTACCACCATGATTTCGGCGGGGAAAAATACGGGACATATGGAATCGGTATCTCAGGGAATGGTAGAATCGCAGCATGTTCGTTCGGGCTTTATGATTTTTTTGGAACCAGACTGAATCCGAACGATAATCTCATCCTCTACGATTATGACGGTAACCGGCTCTGGTCTTCGGGGTATTGGGGCTGGTTTAATAAAACACAATATCCTTGGTCGTTAGATCCTTCGGCATGTGGTTCGGTCCCAATGATTGACAGATACGATCGAGTTGTTGCATGCGATATGGAAAAAGTGATACTGGTGAATGCATCTGATCACCACAATATCCATGTCGATTGGATCTCCTATTTCCCGGTGATAAATCTTTCAATTAGAAATTTTTCAATGCCACCAGTCCCTCTTAGTCCGAATATTGTCGAGAATAGGACTGTCATAGTACCGACATGGGGTG
>Ga0209048_10005263_pt1 | contig 12229 bp, 8 predicted proteins | sample FrelakmetCRP12CR_FD_187146 | JGI IMG/M metagenome (GOLD analysis project Ga0209048, IMG submission 187146) | Freshwater lake sediment microbial communities from the University of Notre Dame, USA, for methane emissions studies - CRP12 CR (SPAdes)... | ecosystem: Environmental > Aquatic >... | reverse complement strand
CATCCAGCATCCGGGAAAGAATGCGCTCCTGTTTGTGGAGTGTCTCGGGGTTCACCGTGCCCTGCGCAAGATCTGTTTGCACTTCCCGCATATCCTGCGCAACGCGGTTGAGATCTCCAAGGAGTTTGCTCATATCGCCCGTACGATTCGCTTCGCGGGTAAGTTCTTCAAGAGACTTGCGTACCATACCCTGTTCGCCGGCGAGCCGCGCCATCTCTGCGGCTTGCTGGGGAGTCAGTCCCTGTGTTGCGTCGTTGATGCCCTGCTGCATGCCGGAAAGGCGTTGGAGCCTCTGCATGAATCCCGCCATCCCCATACCCTGTCCGCCGCCCTGCATCATGCCTTGAATCGCCTCCTGGAGCTGCTGGGCTGACTGGTTCAGCGCGCCCATGGCGGTGCCTTGCTGCTGGGCGGCCTGTGCTCCGTTCCGTTGTTCGAGCGATTCAAGCGCCTGCGTCATGCTGCGCATTGCATCACCGAGGGATTTCCCCATCTCGGGTGTGATGCTGAAGGTCTTCTGGGAAAGGCCGCCAAGACGGCTCGTGACGTTTTCCAGATCGCGCAACGCATCCATCTGTTGCTGAGCATTCTCGCGGAATTGTTGGGACGACGGGTCGAGGCCCCGCGCCTCGTTTTTCAATCCTTCTTCCCGTTTCGAGATGTCGAGCAGGTCCCGTGTTGCACGCTGCATCTCCTGAACAACCTGCTTCTGCTGGTTCTGCAGCATTGTCTTTTTCATCTGCTGGAGGCCCTGCTTCAGCGAGCTCAATGCCTGCGATGCTTTCTGTTGTTGCTTCTGGGCCTGCTGATACTCGCCCTGCTGGATCTGCTCCGCGCTCTCCTGCATCGCAGCGTCCATTTCGCTCTTTGCGAGAGCTGACTGCAGTTCCTGCATTTGCTTCACCGGCATTTCTGCGGGAAACTCCTCCATTTTCTTTTCCAGCGCCGCAAGTTCCCGCTCCAGTGTTTTTGCCTGATCCCGCAAATCCTGTTGAGCTTGCGCGGCCTCCTTTGCCGCAGCGCTGTCAGAGGGCGGATGCTGCTCGAGAGCGTTGCGCAAATCTTCCTGCGCTTTTTCCATCGCCTCCGAGCGCTTCAGCATCTCGTCCACCTTCTGTTCGACCTGTATGCGTTTCAGAAGGTTGAGTGTGCGTTCAATGCTCTTGCGAAATTGCTCTTCCGAAAACTGGAACTGCTGCAGAGCCTGTTTGAGCGCTTCGGGGTTCATCTGCTGCATGCTTTGCTGCAACCGCTTCAATGCCTCTGCAAATTCCGGAGAAGAGATCTGTTCCATGAGCTGCTGGAGCTCCTGGTACTTCTGCACGGTCTCGGGTGAGAGGACATGGTTCTTTTGCATCTCCTCCACCATTTTCTCGATAGTGCGCTGGACATCGCCGATCTTCTTCTGAATTTCCTCGTAGCGCTTCGCCAGCTCCTCCGCTTTCTTCTGCTCGTTCCAGTTGAGTTTCTGTTGTTCTTTCTTCATCTGCCGGGCGAGTTCGTCGAGGTCTTTGCGGGCCTCCTGCGCCTGCTTCATGGTTTTCTCAAGATCGCTCTGCGAGGCCTCGTGCCCCTTTTCGGCTTCAGCAAAGACTTCATCGAGGGAGGGAAGACGGAGTGTAAATGTTTCGCTGACGGCACGTTTGGGGCCTGACACGGCATCATTGTCGAATACCTCTGCGTGATACTCAACGACATCTTCCGGGGAGAGGCGCAGAGTCGAGAGATCCCACGCAAACGGCAGAATCCATTCGGTTCCGGAAGCAGGCGAGAAGGGAATCTCTGTGTTTGTGAAGTCGCGCGCCGCCTGCTCATACCGGGAATGAATGAGCTTGTGCGCAAGGCGAAGCTGTGAGATGCCGTAGTCGTCGGTGGCGCGAAACACCATCGGCAAACGTTCGTTCCCGGCAACATTCAGATTCATCCCGGGAGAAACAATCGTAATGGTCGGGGGCGCGTCGGGAATGACACGGAGCGTATATTCTATGGGATCGGCATTGTGCAGACCTTCGTTGTCAACAATGTCGAGGGTGTACGTCCGGTCGTTGCGCAACATCACCGTTCCCTCAACGGAGGTCCCTGTGGTCACGAGAGACATCTGTGTGCTGTCATTGAAGCGCATGGTCGCTTTTGCCAGGACTTTGTTGCACCGGAGTGACAGCCGCATGAGGGTGCCCGCCGGGGCGGTGACATCGCCGATATTCTCGTCGAGATCCTTCGAGGGAAGCCCGGTGTAGCGGGGATACGTCAGCCGGAGCTGAAGCGCCACGATGGATGGCCGGTCGAGCACACGGAGCAGATACTCTTCGGTCTCAACGTCACCTGAACGAATGCGATACGATGTCGACAAACGGACGGCCTCCAGGCGATACCGGTATGTACCATCGGCCTGGATGCTCAGGGGATAGGTATCGGTTGTCACCTGGCCATCGGGGCGCATCAGGGCCTCAACGGCTTCGCGCGTTGTCCCGCGCACACGAACAATCACTTCGACCGTTTCCCCCTTCACGATATCACGGTTTCCCGGTTCGACATAAAGAGAGAACGCCGCCGGCGGAGAGAATGGCTGCCTGAAATGCATGAGCCTGTATGTGGCCTGTCCGAGATCGTGCGGCAGAAGCAGTGCCAGGAGAGCGGCAAGGGCGGTGCAGGCCAGCAGAAAACGGCGGGAGGTGCGCAACGGACCACGATCAACGATTGACGAGAAATCAATGGACGCCACATCTTTCTGTGTGTCTTCAAGAGCGGCGTCAAGAAGCTCATCCGAGTAGTAGACAGATGCGGAGGCTCGTTGCTGCGCCAGTTGGACGACGTTCAACAGGCGATCATGTATTTCCGGATAGGCGCGGCCGACACGGCCGGCGGTCTCGAGGTCTGGTTCTGCATGGAGAATGCCGAGTCGGCGGGCGAACGGTATTCCAGCCAGCCAGAGAATAGCGCCGATCGCAGCGGCAATTCCCAGCATTGCGCCCACGGTCCGCACTGTAACGCTGAGCCAGAACAGGGCCTCAAGGCCCAGCAACACCAATGCGGCCGCAACAAGGATTGCGAGCGCAAGCAGCAAGCCGCTCAGAGCTCGAATGCCATTGTCCCGGCGGCGGGCGGCGGCAAGGCGGCCAAGGATGTCGTGGATTACGATGGACATGGGGTGTGTTGCCGCCTCAATGGGTCAGGACCCAGAGTATGATATTCGCCCCAAACCGAAGAGCTTCATCCCGTTTTTCGGGTGGATCGCCATGAACCTCGGGATCCGTCCAGCCATCCGAGGGGTTGCTTTCATACGTGTAGTACACCACGAGACGCCCGTTGTGAAACAGACCGAATCCTTGAGGTGGTTTCCCGTCGTGCTTATGAGTCTTTGGCGGCCCTGTAGTAAAGGAAAACGGCGTATGGTAGAGCCCATAGGAAAACGGGAGTTCCACAAGATCCTTCTCTGGAAAGACCCTTTTTATCTCACGCCGGAAAGCCTTGTCCATTCCATAATCATCGTCAGCGTAGAGAAATCCGCCGTTCTGAAGATAGGTCCGAAGGTTCTGCAGATCCCTCTCGGTAAAAGCAATATTGCCATGGCCGGTAAGAAAAAGGATGGGACAGGAGAATATCTGTTCGTTGCCGATATCCACGGGAGTGTAGGTTGGATCGACATCAATGCCTGTGTGCTGGCGGACAAAGGTCAGAAGGTTGACTTCCGCAGAGGGGTCGTTATACCAGTCGCCTCCCCCGGCATATTTCACGCGCCCGATACGGACGGCGCTGGCAAAAGTCCCCGTTTGCGGCTGCGCAGCTTCAGCAACAAAGAGCAGAATGATGAGGCAGATGGAGCGAATCATGAAAGAAAAGTAGAAAAGTCGGGAGGAAGAAGCAAACGTGGAGATGTGAGCGGATGAAAAGTGAGTGCTGACATTGAGAACGCACTACGCCCCTTTGGGGCTTCTCCGTGTGAGCCCGAGGGAGCCTAGCGTTCTGTCATTGCACGCTTCTCAGCGCGAAGTCCCGCTCTTGGGGACCCCGCTCTAGGCGGGACCCAGAAGCGGGGCAATCCCGCAAAGGTGAGATTGCTTTGTGGCGCCTTAGGCGCCACTCGCAATGACAAGACACACCGCGAATCACCCCCCCGCAACACTCCCTAGTCCATCACCTTGCGCAGGAACGCCGGCTTATCCCGATCGCTCTTGTCGATCTTCTCCTTCGCCGGTTCCAGCTCGGTGTGGAATGAAGGCAGGTTCAATTCGATGCCGCGCCGCTTGTACGCAGGCACATCCAGGAGCTGCAGGTCATCCGCGCCCGTCGGGATCCGTTCAATCGGTCGCACCGGTTTCTGGGCGACAGGACGGGATATGGTGGGTTGCGCCGCCCGTTGATTGAATCCCGTAGCAATCACGGTCACGATGATTTCGTCGGTGAGCTTCTCATCAATGACCGCACCGAGGATCACGTTTGCTTCATCACCGGCCGCGCCATGGATGATCTCCGTCGCTTCGTCAACTTCGAAGAGCGACATTGACGGCCCGCCGGTGATATTGACGAGCACTCCCCGGGCGCCGCTGATGGAGATATCATCCAGCAAGGGACTCGAAATCGCCATGTGGGCGGCTTCGACCGCACGGTTTTCGCCGTTGGCTTCCCCTGTGCCCATCACCGCATCGCCCATTTCCCTCATGATCGTCCGGACATCGGCGAAGTCCACGTTGATCAATCCGGGCACCGTGATGAGCTCCGAGATGCCACGCGTGGCGCCATACAGCACGCTGTTCGCAATATCGAAGGCTTCGGTCAGCGGCGTGCGCCGCTCGACGATCGTGAGCAGCTTCTGGTTCGGGATGACGATCAAGGTATCGACCTGCTTGCGCAGTTCTTCAATACCCTGATCGGCCTGACCTGTACGCTTCTTTCCTTCACACTGGAAGGGACGTGTCACAATGCCCACCACCAGCGCGCCCAGGCTTTTCGCAATATTGCCAACCAGTGGAGCGCCGCCGGTTCCGGTGCCGCCGCCCATGCCGGCAGTCACAAACACCATGTCACTTCCCGTCAACGCGCGGGCGATCTCTTCCCGGTCTTCCTCCACTGCACGGTAGCCGATGGTGGGATCGGCTCCCGCACCCAGTCCACGGGTGAGATTCTTACCGATTTGAATCTTGTTGGACGCTTGATTCCTTTGCAGGGCTTGCAAGTCGGTATTCACCGCAAAGAAATCCACACCGTGCAGCCCTTTCTTGATCATGCTGTTGACAGCGTTGCCGCCGCCGCCGCCTACGCCGACGACACGGATCTTTGCTCCACGATCGAATCCATTATCCAGTTCGATCACAGGTTGTTCCTCCTTTGGGTTAGGGGTTACTCACAATGGTTACAGGGCATCAAAGAACTCGCGCACTTTGCGCGCAATGCTGCCCAGGGTATTCACTTTTTTGGTTCGCGCCGATCCGGATGAGGCTGCGGACGGACGATGTTTCAAGCCATGGTAGATCAAGCCTACCGCTGTCGCATAGGCCGGGTTCTCAATCTCGCGGACGAGACCGCCTGAGAAGCCGCTGGGGATACCGATCTTCACGGGCATGCCCAGCACCATATGCGCAAGTTCGCCCGTCCCCTTAATGAGTGCCCCGCCGCCGGTCAGCACAACGCCCCCCGCCAGATGTTTGCCATAGCCCGATCGTTTGATCTCGAGCGCGGCAATTTCCAGAATCTCTTCCATCCGGGGTTGGATAATTTGCGCGAGCACACGCTTGTCAATTTGTATCGGGTCGCGTCCGCCGACACCGGGAAGCACGATGGGTTCGTTGTCAACAACGGCAGGCACATAGGCGCACCCGTGTTCCTTCTTTATGCGCTCGGCTTGATCCGTAAGAATCCCCAGTCCCTTCCGTATGTCATCGGTCACTTTCTTCCCTGCGATCCCGATCACCGCCGTATGGCGGATCGTCCGTTCCTCAAACACCGCCAGGTCGGTTGTACCTCCGCCAACGTCCAGGAGAGCGATCCCGACCTCTTTTTCCTCATCATCCAGCACGGCGTAGCTTGACGCCAGCGGTTCAAGCACCATGTCGCTGATTTCCAGACCTGCGCGCTGTACGCATTTGTAGATGTTTTGCGAAGCACTGACCAGTCCGGTGATGATGTGCACATTGGCTTCCATCCGGACACCCGCCATGCCGAGCGGATCATACACACCGTCCTGCCCGTCGATGATGAACTCCTGGGGGATGACGTGGATGATCTTCCGGTCCGAAGGGAGCGCCACCCGCTTGGTGTCTTCGATCAAGCGGTCGATGTCGGCGTTGGTCACTTCGTGTTCCGGACCGCTGATCCCGATCACGCCGCGGCTCTGGAAGCTCTGGATATGGTCACCGGCAATACCGACAATGACAGAGCGTATAGCGACGCCCGAGGAGGCTTGTGCCTCGTTGATGGCGCTGCTGATCGCGGCGGTTGTACGGTCGATATGCGTCACCACGCCGCGCGTCATCCCTTCCGAAACCGCCCGGCCGACGCCAAGGATGTTGATGCGGCCGTGTTCGTCTGTGCCGGCAACGACCGCACACACCTTCGTGGTGCCGATATCGAGGCCTACAATAATATTGTCCATAGCGTGTCCTTCCGGTGACATCGGTCAGTTCGTCATCTGTTCGTCATTTGTCGTCCAGCGTACTACCACCTGATCTGCAAATCGGAGATCTACCGACGCGAGGGTCTGGGCGCCGCGGCTGGTAACGACGGCTGTCCAGAACGCATCGAACTTCTCAAGTTTCGTTGTAATGTCTCCCCGTCCCACCACCACCGGCACTCCGCCATCCGCCGTGTACAGCAGGAGATCCCCCGAGGGTTCGATATGCACCTCGGAAATACGGCGGTACAATGCATCGTCCAGCTGTTGGGCGGCCATGACAAGGAGTAGTGCTTCATGAATCGCCGGATGCGTAAGATGCGTGCCGATTTCGCATTGTTGTACCTCGGCGGCCCCGGTAATGACCGGAAGATCAAAGGCATTCTCCGAGCGGATCACCGGCATCAGCATCCCCTCGGCATCCACATAGAACATCCGGCCTGCAGCAATCACCGCTTGCGGCACCCGTTCTTCGACCTGGATAAGGATGCGGTCCGGAGGATCCCGATGGACTGCAACATCTTTTACAAACGGGTTCTGCCGCACGCGGTCACGCACTTCCGAAAGCTTCACGTCATACAGCTTCTTCTCCATGGGCACAGCAGCCAGGTGGAAGATCTCCTCGGAGGGAACGATCCGGAGGCCCTCAATGCGCACTCCGCCCACAGGAAGATCGCTCATCCATATGCGGGCGCCAACCGCAACACCGATGGTGGCAACTGTCAGCAAGATCAGCGCCAGGAACTCCGGGCCGCGCCGTGGCATACGCGAAGCCGGTGATGCTGTTCGTTGTTCGCTCATTGCGCCGCTTTCAGTTTGGCAATGAACTCTTCACCAAATCGCCAGATATCTCCGGCGCCCATCGTAATGATGATGTCGCCGGGCTGTTTCATGCTCATCAGCAATGCCGGCACCTTGGTCTTATCCGCGATGTACTCGACGTGTTTGTGGCCGAGTTCCTTCGCGGCATTGACGATCAGCTCTCCGCTCACGCCCTGTATGGGTTCTTCACGGGCCGGGTAGACATCTGTCACAATCAGCACATCGGCATTGAAGAACGACCGGCCGAACTCATCGTAGAAGTCCCGCGTCCGCGAATACAGATGCGGTTGAAACACACAGACGACACGTCTGCGCCATCCCGCCTTGACACCGGCCAGCGTCGCCTTGATTTCCGTCGGGTGGTGAGCATAGTCGTCCACAACCATGATCTCCCCGATTTCAGCTTTCACTTCCCAGCGCCGGAAGACTCCCGTGAATTTTTCGATCCCGGCCTTGACCTTCGCAAACGGCACCTGGAGTTCCAGACCCACGGTAATTGCCGCCAGGGCATTTTGCACATTGTGCTTGCCGGGGATCTGCAGTTCCACATCACCGAGTTCCTGACCGTTCTGAAGCACAGTGAAGTGCGTCCGGTTGTGTTTGTGGGTGATCTCGACCGCCTGCAGATCAGCCTGGCCGTTCAGCCCGTAGGTGATGATCTTCTTCTTGATCTTCGGCATGATGTCCTGCAAGGCAGGTTCATCAAGACAGAGGACGACGAAGCCATAGAAGGGCACTTTGCTGGCGAATTGAATGAAGGCCGATTTGATGTCCTCCAGATCGCGATAGCAGTCGAGGTGATCGGTCTCGAGCGTCGTCAACACGGCGATGGTGGGAGTGATTGACAGGAACGACCGGTCGAACTCATCCGCCTCGACCACAATAAACTCTCCCTTGCCCATCCGCGCATTCGAGCCCGCGAGCCCGCGCAGTCGGCCCCCGACAATCACGGTCGGATCCACGCCGCCTTCCATAAGCACCAGACTGACCATCGAGGTGGTCGTTGTTTTTCCGTGCGTGCCGGCGATGCCGATGCCGTATTTCAGGCGCATGACCTCTGCCAGCATTTCCGCGCGGCGGATGACGGGAATATTGCGTTGGCGCGCGAGAACGATTTCCGGATTATCCGGCGGAATGGCCGATGAATACACGAGAGCGTCCACGTCGGGTTCGACGTTGGAGGCCTGATGACCGAGGTAGACGTGTGCGCCCAGTGCAGCAAGGCGTTCGGTGTTGTCGCTTCCTGCACGGTCCGATCCTGTCACCGTGAATCCCTGGTCGATAAGGATCTCCGCAATCCCGCTCATCCCGATGCCGCCGATACCGACAAAATGCAATTTTCTAATGGAAGTGAACATGCGTTGACTTTCGCTGTCGCTGTTGGTTCTACCGGTCTGTAATCCGTGGCCGTCGCCACACGCGCCGTTTGCGCCGCGGGACCCGTGTAGCGATGGATTGCATTTCCTGCACGAGTTCTTTTTCCCGTTCATACCGTCCGACGCGGATCCGGTAGGCGCGCCGTTTGTCGTTGAGCTTTATGAGAATGACCTGGAACCGGCCGCTTGTTTGGACGCCGGACTCGCGGCCGATGTGCATCCATTCGATGTCCTGGATGGCAATCCGGCGTTCATCCCAGTGATGCTTGAAGATGACCGCATCGTGGGTGATGATCAGACGCCGGTTGCGCGCCATGTTGAGCAACAATGAGACAAACGACATCAGCACAAAAAAGGCGATGACATAGAGCAAGGGGTCGTTCAACATATATTTGAACTCGGCCTCGACGAAATTCCCCCGTATGCCGCCATAGACGATCAACGTCAGAAGATAGATGAGCGCTGATTGATAGTAGAAATCGAGTTTGTACTTGAATATTTTCTCTTCACCTGCCATGGTATGCTCACATCAGCTTGATGATAGCACCCGCAATCGTGCGGGCTGCGTTGGGCAGCGCCAGCGACCGGGCGGCAACACTCATGGCTGCCCGCCGTTCCGGGTGCGCCAGGATTTCGCGGATTTCCGTCCCGAGTCGTTCTTTTACTTCAGCGTCAGGAATCAGCACTGCCGCGCCGGCATCGGCAATGGTTCTCGCATTCAATGTCTGGTGATCTGCCGCTGCATGCGGATACGGCACGAGCACTGACGGCAACCCGGCGCAGAGGATCTCTGCCAGTGTCGAGGCACCGGCCCGGCAGACCACAAGATCCGCCGCCGCAAACGCCCACGGCATATCCTCCAGGAATCCGTGGAGGTGCACACCCTCGCCGGCACCCAATGCCGCAACCCGCTGTTGCACCCGCGTAAGCTCCGACGCACCGGTCAGCCAGAGCACCTGCACATCCGGGCGGCTCAGCAGATCCGGTGACGCGAGCAGTGCATCATTAATGGATGCTGCGCCCTGGCTCCCGCCGACGACAAGAAGCGTTTTCCGCGACGCAAGAAGTCCAAGCCGCTGCAGGCTCTCCGATCGCTCGACCGTTCCCACGGTGGCCCGTATCGGATTGCCGGAAAGATACACGCCGTGCTCCCGTCCGAGAAACTTGCGCGTGGCTTCGAACGCAATGTGCACTTCGCGGACACGCCGTGCCAACAAACGGGTGGTGACGCCGGGATAGCTGTTTTGCTCCTGCAATACTGTTGGAATGCCCAGAAGCGTCGCCACAAACACCGGCGGCCCGCACACATACCCTCCGGTCCCTACCACGACACCCGGCTTGAAGCGGAGCAGGACGACAAGCGATTGCACCATCGACACAATCACCTTTACCGGAAAGAGCAGTGTTTCGAGGGCCAGGCGGCGTCTGAATCCGGCAATCCATATCGTGTCAAACGCATACCCATGCGCCGGAACAACCCGCGCTTCGATACGTCCGCGTGTGCCGATGAACCTGATTTCGATATCCGGCTCCGCGCGCTGCAACGCCTCTGCGATGGCCAACGCCGGAAACACGTGCCCACCGGTTCCTCCACCTGCAAACAGCACCCGCCGTGGCATGCTCAGTAGACCTTTCCTACTGCCGGCGCGCGGTGCGGTTGCAGCGGCACAGTCCCATCCGCGCCGGCGGTCTGTCGCGGATGAAGGTCGGTCTGAGCAGAAATATTCAGCAGCATGCCGACCATCATGGAACTCACAAGCATCGATGATCCGCCGTAGCTGATGAAGGGCATCGGCAGCCCCGTTGTCGGGAGAATGCCGAGCGTTACTCCGGCATTCACGATGGCATACAAGGCGATGCTGCTGGTGATGCCGAGCGCCAGATACCGTCCGAAGTCATCCCGCGCATGATTCGCAATCTTCATGCCCCGGAGGAGAATCACCATAAACACCGTAAGGACGGCAACGGCCCCCAGCAATCCATATTCCTCGCCAATAATGGGGTACACAAAATCACCGTAGGGCTCCGGAAGAAACAGATCGCGCTGCCTGCTGTTCCCCGGCCCGAGGCCGAGCACGCCGCCGTTCGCAAATCCGATCAGCCCCTGAAAGACCTGGTGATTGATTCTGGTCACGCCGGATTCATCAAACACCCCGTGGATGAAGTCCAGCACGCGGTGGATACGGTACTCCGCACTGACCATATAGATGAGCAGGGCGGGAATCAGTCCGCCCAGCGTCAGGCCCAGATGGCTCAGCCTGGTACCGCCGAGGAACAGCATGAGGATGCTCACGACAAAGATCATGGATCCCGTGCTGAATCCCGGCTGCACAAGGACGAGCACAGTGACAACGACAACCCAGATCATGAGCGGAACATATCCCGTTTTAAAATCCCGCACGCGTTCTCCGCGCAATGACATGAGGAGCGCGAGATGGGTAATGAGCGCGAGACGCGCAAATTCCGATGGCTGCACGCCAAAGCCGCCTATGCGAAGCCAGCGCGCTGCGCCATTGACCTCGCCTCCCGTCAAGCGCGTGGCGATAAGCATGACCACGACGGTGATAAGCGCGGGCTTTGAAATCTTCTTCAACCAGTGATAATCCACCTGCATTGCCACAAACATGACGAGAAAACCGGCAGTCACTTTGGCGGCATGGCTTCCCAGGAGCTTTCCGCTTTCACCCCACCGTTGCAGGGCATAGGTGGAGCTGGCGCTGTACACGATGCCCACACTCATCACCATCAAGAAGAGAGCGGCAATCAGCGTGATCAGATCAATATGGTTTTTCTGGACTTTGGAGGTCAGCATGCGTGTTCGCCGGGAAGCGCCTGAACGATCTCTTTGAATACCCTGCCGCGGTGTTCGTAATTCGTGAACCAGTCAAATGATGCGCATGCGGGCGAGAGCAGAACGATGTCGCCGCGCGTCGCACGTCCGGTTGCGGCGCGGACCGCCTGATCCATCGACGCCGCATTTTCCACCGCCACGATCCCGGCAAACGACGACTGCACTTTGCCGGCCGATTCACCGATGGCTATAATCGCCTTTACGTGTTTTCGCACCAGATCGTGGAGCCGGAGATAGTCGTTTCCCTTGTCGCGCCCTCCCAGCAGCAGAATCAGCGGAGCATCATAACTCTGCAGAGCGTACCACACGGAATCGACGTTGGTTGCCTTGGAGTCGTTGATATAGGTGATGCCGTTGATCGTGCGCACAACCTCCAGACGGTGTTCCACCCCTTTGAAATCGCGGAGCGTGGCACGCACCGACGCTGTCGACACCGCCATGACCTGCGCCGCCAAGGTTGCAGCCATCGCGTTGTACAGGTTGTGTATGCCCCTGATGCTGATGTCGGCCGTGGCAATGACGCTCCTGCGGCGGCCGTGTACACACGTCATGAGCGTTCCTTCCTCCACCCAT
>Ga0209048_10005262_pt1 | contig 12230 bp, 13 predicted proteins | sample FrelakmetCRP12CR_FD_187146 | JGI IMG/M metagenome (GOLD analysis project Ga0209048, IMG submission 187146) | Freshwater lake sediment microbial communities from the University of Notre Dame, USA, for methane emissions studies - CRP12 CR (SPAdes)... | ecosystem: Environmental > Aquatic >... | reverse complement strand
CGTCGGCGCGTGGCTGACGCTGGGCGCACAAGCGCATAGCCAAGGTGTGGCTGGCAGAACACGAGCCGGCCGACGAGTGAGACGCGCGGCCCCGCAGTCGCTCCCACGGCGGTCAGGCAGTCATCCTCCGAGGCAACGTCGTCCCTTCAGCTGACGTGCCGCACACCGGCGCACGCGCGTGGCGTCGCCCTGGCCGGGATCGGAGGCCTCGTTTGAGCCGGCTCGGGCCCGCCGAGGGACGCCGGCCTGGTTGCCCGCGGCGAATCGCGGGCGGGCGCCGACGAGCGCCGTGGCTACGGCGTCAGGCTCTCGCCGGTCTCCGCGTCGGTGACCGAGATCGCCTCGAACGGGCAGTTCAGCGCCGCTTCGACGATCTCGGCCTCGGACGCGCCCGTCGGGTCGATCACCTCGGTGCGCAGCTGATCGTCGGAGCGCCGAAAGACGGACGGAACCTCGTAGATGCAGCTCTGCTTGCCCGAGCAGAGGGTGTCGTCGACGACGACCTTCAGGGTACGAGCCATGACGAGTGCCTCCTCGGCGAAAGACGGATGACGTTTGCTGCTGCAAAGCGCGTGGCCGATGGCCACCGGCCCAGGATACGCGGGACCGGCGGGCCGCCGGCCTCGACCGGGCGCCGCCTCGCGGCGCTTCCGCCCAACCGGTACGACCACACCGGCTGCTGTTGTCCGGGCGCAAGAGGCGGACACCTCATGGCCTAGGCCTGCTGCCGCCCTCAGCCCTCCTCGGGCAACCAACCCGGTCGATACCGGACGAAGGTCGACCTCGGCAGATCCGCCCGCACCTTCTCGTGTGCCTGCGCGGGGCTGCTCGTCTCGTGCTCGAAGCCGGCGCCGTGGCTGGCCGCAGCCTCGGAGACCGGGTAGACGATGCCGCCGCCGATCCCGCGCCCGCGCGCGCCGACGGCCACCACGATCGCAGCTCCCTCGTCTGCCCCGACGACGATGTGCCGCGTGCCGCCCGGGGCAGTGGCAGAAGTCCCGCGCTCTCAGTCGCCGCTCCTGCTCCTCCACGATCAGCAGACGCTCGCCGGCCAGCACGAGACACCCTCCTGGGCGGTCTCGCGGTGGTTCACGCCCATCGGCTCACCGGGTTCGAGCACGCTGACGTTGAGCCCGAGCTGACGGAACCGTCGCTTGCCTTCGAAGTGCAGTAGGAACCGAGCGGCCCCACGTCCCGCCAACGTGACTCGCAAGCATTGACGACGAGCCAGCCCTCGCCGTCGACGACGAGACCGTTCTTGGTCATCCGCAGAGGAGCGCCTCGGGAATCACCCGTGCACGTTTGACGATTCCCCTGCTCGAAGGCCGAGCAACCGCGGAGCGCGCCGGACGCTCACGTGACCGGTCCCCGCGCAGGCCCGATGGACCCTGTCGGGGTTGGAGGTGCCACACCGGTCAGGCGTCGGCGGGCCGACTTCGGGCACGTCGCTCGGATTCGTCGCGGACACCCTGGAGCGATGCTCGCACCGTCCGTTCCCACGCGCTCGCGCGACGCGCTCGCCCCACCACGCCCCAACCGCCCAGAAGTCGGTGCCGAGTTCTCCTTCCCAGGTCAAGCTCGTCCCCGTCTCGGTGGCGTCGAGGACGAACGACTCCTTGGCGTGGGGCACCGGCCCTCGCACGAGACGGAAGTCGATCCGGGCCGGCCGATCGAAGCGCACCGTTTCCACGGTCGTCGTGGTCGTGCCTTTCACCTCGGTGAAGTGCGCCGCCAGGACCATGGTCGAGGCGCGCTCCCAGACGTGGAGCTTGGACTCGAGTGCCCGCGGCGTCCGTCCCAGGTACGGGGTCGCGATCACGTCGAAGACGACCTCGCGCGGCACTTCGATCTCCCAGCTCACAGGCCCCAGCCTGCGGGCCCGGCGGCCCACGCCGAGGTCGATCGTGACGGCGCCGCTCGCGAGCAGCCGGTACCCGCGCCGGGCACCGACAGCCACCGCGACGATGCCGAGCAAGCGCCTCACGGACCCAGTCTACGACCGGGTCGGGGCACCTCGGCGCCGCAGGTGCGATGCCCGAGCGCCGGCGCGGAATTCCGTAGGACGAGGAACGGAGGCTCGTGGACTTCCCCGATGTGCGCGGCTCCGGTCCGTGGCATGCTCGCCATGAGTTGCGCGACCCGACAGGCGAGACGCGCACCGGACGGAAAGGGAGGCGCTACGTGTTCACGTACATCGGCCTGATCAAGGTCACCCCCGAGGGCAGGCAGCACTTCGACAAGGCGCCCGAGTACCTCGCGAAGATCGGCGAGATCATCGAGCACGAGGGTGGCACGCTCGAGCGGACGCTCGCTGTGATGGGTCCGTGGGACTTCCTCGCGATCCTCAAGTACCCGGACAACGAGACCGCGTTCCGCGTGCTGGCGAAGATCGCGAAGCTGGAGGTCGTCGAGACGGAGACGTTCCCGGCCGAGGACGTCGCCATCTTCATGAAGGCGCTCGCCTAGCAGAGGGGAAAGCGCTCGCCTGCGGGCGAGACGTCCGGCGGGGCCGCCTCCGAGGCGGCCCCGCCGCTGCTCCGCCCGTCTTCGCCGGGCGTCAGGATGGATGCCCACCACACCAACCGCCGGAGGTCGTCGAGATGGACATCACTGGGGCAGCAGCGCTCGTCACGGGAGGCGCGTCGGGGCTCGGCGAGGCGACGGCCCGCCTGCTTGCCGGGCGTGGGGCGCGCGTGGTCGTGCTCGACCTCGACGAGGAGCGCGGCCGGCGGGTCGCGGAGGAGATCGGCGGGCTCTTCGTCCGGGCCGACGTCCGCGAGGCGGCGCCGGTGATCGCCGCGGTCGATGCCGCGGAAAACCTGGGGCCGCTGCGGGTGCTCGTCAACTGTGCGGGGATCAGCATCCCTCTGCGCACGATCGGCCGGGACGGCGACTACGCCTCGGCCCACGACCTCGATACGTTTCAGGTCGTCGTCGGCGTCAACCTGATCGGCACCTTCAACTGCACGCGGCTCGCGGCCACCGCGATGAGCCGGACCGAGCCCGACGACGACGGCCAGCGTGGCGCGATCCTCAACACGGCCTCGGTCGCCGCCTTCGACGGGCAGATCGGCCAGGCCGCCTACAGCGCGTCGAAGGGCGGGATCGTCGGAATGACGCTGCCGCTCGCACGCGACCTCGCGGTCGTCGGTATCCGCGTCAACACGATCGCTCCGGGGCTGATCGACACGCCGATCTACGACAAGGCACCCGACCCGGGAGCGTTCAAGGAGCGCCTCAGGCGCGACGTCCTCTTTCCGCCGCGGCTCGGCCGCCCAGAGGAGTTCGCCTCGCTGGCGCTCGAGCTACTGACGAACCCGTACATGAACGCCGAGGTGGTACGGCTCGACGCAGGGGCCCGGCTGCAGCCGCGGTAGCCTCTCGGGCCCGCGGCCCGGCTCGTCCTCGGTGCCCGCGCTCTGCAGCGGTGCGACCGGATGCCCCCGAGAGAAATCAAACCCGCCTGTGCCCAAAGCAGCAGCGGGACAGCACCGTGTGTGTCGATCCGGCCGGAGGCGACATCGTTTCGCGCCGAGGCTCGCCGCGGAGCCCGGGTGGGGCGTCTCCGGGTCACGCTTCCAGCCGGCGTATTACGAATTGTGTTGCGTATTACGAATTGTGTTACAGTGTAGCGATGGCGCGGACGGTCCAGGCCCGACTCGACGAGCATTCCGAGCAGGATCTCGCAGTCCTGCGCAATGAAGGCCACAGCGACTCCGAAGCGATTCGGCTGGCGCTCCACGAGGCCGCGGAGCAGCGGAGACGGAAGAGCGCGGTGCGCCTCGAGGCCCAGGCCGCGGCAGCCGACCCCGATGACCTCGCAGAGGCTCTGCGCGTCCGTGCGGAGATGGAGGCGATCGCGGCAGCCTGGGACGACGCCGGGTAGCCGGTGATCCGCGGCGAGGTCTTTCGCCTGCGTGCCCCTCGCGGCACGCGTGGCTCGGAGCAGCGAGGCGCCCGCTACGCGGTCGTCGTCCAAGCCGACGAGCTTCTGGCGCTCTCCTCGGTCCTGGTCTCGCCGACGTCGACAGCGGCGCCGCCCCGGTCTTTTCGACCAACGATCGATCTCCAGGGCTCGTCGACGCGCGTGCTCGTCGAGCAGACGACCGCTGTCAGCCCGGACAGACTTGGCGAGTCTGTCGGCCGTCTCACCGCGGGCGAGCTGCGCGACCTGGATGCAGCCCTCGCGCTCGTGCTCGGGCTCTGAGCGGCGAACGTCGTCACACCCGTACGAGCCTCTGCGCCGTCGAGCTCGGCCTCGTCGGCGAGCACGCGGCGTGCGGCTAGAGCTCGATGCCTGCTCCGACGCCGCGGCTCCGAGTGCGAACCGGCAGGGGCGTCGCGCTCTCCTCGGGGGTCGGCCGCAGCCGCTCGCTTCGGTGCTTCTGGGCAACTCTGCCGGCGTCCGGCTCGTGGTGTTCGATGTAGGCGCGTGGTGCCCACCGCCTGAGACGGGGCCGCCGGTTCGTGGCGAGGGTCTCGGTCGCGGATTGCTCGAGTGCGTCGGCGACGCGGGTGATCGTCGGCCGGTCGTCGAGCTCGTGGAAGTGGCTCTCGGGTTCCCTGTCCTCATCGGTGATGTAGACGCGTGTTCCGGTGCGGGCCCGGGAGAGTGCGACATATCCCCATTCCTGCAGGCTGGCGTCTCCGGTCGCGAGGACGAAGGCGCGGTCGACGGTGAGCCCCTGGGCGCGGTGGCCGGTGAGGGCGTAGGCGTGCCGGACGTGACCGGCGGCGAGGTAGGCGCCGGCGAGCTCGATCGTGTCGCCGCGGTCAGTGCGCACCACAATCGCTCGCCGCTGCTCGTCGACGGAGAGGACGGTGGCTCGGGTGCCGTTGCGGACGCCGAGCCTGTCGGCGTTCCTGAGGCAGACGACGCGGTCGCCGGCTGCGAGCTCGCCGCCGCGGGTCCTGAGGCGCTCCTGATCGAGGAGGCCGTGTGCGTCCATCAGCGAGCGGGCGCGAGCGTTCAGCGCGGCGACGTCATTTCGGCGCAGGGCGATCATAATCGTGCCAGCGAGGTTCGCGCGTGCCTGCTGCCACCAGTCGGCGACGAGCCGCTCGTGTGCCGCCTCGTTCGTGTCGGCGACGACGAGCCGCTTCCTTGCTTCGGCGTAGGCGAGGTAGTCGCGGCCCCGGCCGCCCCGGACGGCGGCGAGCGCCGCCCGCTCGGCGACGTCCGGCTGGCGGCGGTTCTCGGTCAGCTCGAGGGCGCCCGTGCGCTCGATGATGGCGGCGAAGAGGCCGCCGGCGCCGACGGCCGGGAGCTGGTGCGGGTCGCCGACGAGGAGCACCTTGGCGTCCGCCCGGTCGGCCCGCGCGAGCACGCGGGCGAGCACACGCGTGTCGGCCATCCCTGCCTCGTCGATCACGAGCAGGCACCTGGCCGGGAGGCCCGTGTCCGTCTCCGTGCCGGCGGCGAGCAGGCGGTGGAGGGTGGTCGAGGCGATGCCGGTCTCGTCCTGGAGCTGCTGCGCGGCCACGCCCGAGGGGGCGGCTCCGACGACCCGGGTTCCCGACGCCTCGAACGCCTCCCGGACGGCACGGGTGGCGGTCGTCTTGCCTGAGCCCGCGAGTCCGACGACGCAGACGACGCGGTCGCTGCTCGCCGCGACGGCCCGGAGCATCGCCTCCTGCTCGCGGGAAAGGCCGCCGCCTTGGCCGGCGGCGTCGACAGCGGCGGCGCCGGCGGTGGCCACGCCGATGCCGCGGCCGGCCTGGACGAGCGCCAGAGCTGCCGATTCGACGCTGGTCAGCTCGAGGGTCGAGTACCGTGCCGGCCAGCCGGGCGCCGCCTGCGCGGCGATGACCTCGACCTCAGGATGCGCGAGGAAGCGGCCCGCCAGCCGGCGGATCCTGTCTGTGGGTGCGCCCTGCGCGTGTGCCTGCGCCCACGCCATCACGAGCTGGGGCTCGGTGAAGGTCGTCCGCCGCTCGGTCAACCCGGTGGGGCCGAGCAGATCGCGGGCAATCCTCCGCAATTCGACCGTCGTCGGTGAGCTCCGGTGGCGGCGACCGGTGAGGCGGGCCAGCTCTCCGCGGCCGAGGCCGTGCTCCTCCGCCCGCGCCCGCCACTCCTCCCGCAACCTGCCGAGGTCAACGTGCTCCTTCCGCTCCCGTGTGACGAGCTGGGCCCGCCGGGCGGCGTAGAAGCCCGACGCGCCCCGTCGCTGCAGCTCCGCGGCGATCTGGGAGCTCCGCCGCGAGAAGGCCGCCACCACCCCTGCCGGCATCCCACGCAGATCGGCCATCCCCTTCACCGGCTGCTCCCACTCGACCCGAAGCGAACGGCCGAGCTCGAACCGCAACTGCGCCTCGTACAGGTAGCCGGCGGCGAGGCGATAGGTCTTCAGGATCGCCTCGCCGTCCAGCGCCCGCCATTCTCCGTCGCACGGTGACCGGGTCATGTTCGCGACGATCACGTGCGTGTGCAGGTGCGGATCGAGCGCCCGGCTCGTCCGATGCTGATACGCAGCGGCGACGAAACCGCCGCCGCGCTCGCGGAGCACCCCGTTCCTGCCTCGCCGCGTGATGCAGGCTTCCTCCTCCAGATATCCGAGCGCCGCCTGCCACGCCGCCGTGTGCGCTGCACTCACGGCCCGGCCGGTGTCCTCGTCACCAAGCGCGTGGAGGAGGCTGATGCTCTTCGGCGTCGAGAAGACGAGGTCGAAGCCCGCCACCGGCGCGAGCTTCTTCTGCTCCATCCGTCGCGTCCCGGCGCGCGGGTCGATGCGCTCGATCGTGACCACCCGGGGCCGGCAGTGCCGGCGCAGCCGCTCGCCCCCGACGGGGTGGGCGCCGCCCATCAGGAGGCCGAGCTGACCCTCGGCGACGACGCCCTCGAGCCCGAGCGCCGCTGCCCCGCGACCGGCCCACAAGCCCGGCGATTCTCCCGTGCCCGCGTAGAAGTCGTCCACGCCCACCGCCACGGAGCGCTCGTAGTACGCCTCCTGCCCCGGTGTCAGCTTCGCCACGCTCAGCACCTCACCAGGCTACCGAGTATGAGGCAAGTATGCAACAAGAAGCAATAATGCCCCTAACATCGGGGTCTGCCGGCCTGAAGAGGTGAGCTGCCCGCCTTCTGGCCGTTCAGCCGGCGCGCCGCGCCCGGACGATCGGTTGGCAATCGTGGTCGGGGCGGGTGTCTAGACTCTCGACGTCGAGCGAGGAGGGCCGTATGACACACGAGACGGGCTACGTCGTCCTGAGAGAGGGCGAGGGAACGACGGTCCAGGGCCCCGCAGGGGGGCCGCTGACGGTCAAGGTGCGCGGCGTGCAGACCGGCGGGTCTCTGACCGCGTTCGAGCACATCGTCGGCCCGGGAGACGGGCCTCCGCTGCACAGGCACGCGCGGGAGGGTGAGTCGTGGTACGTGCTCGAGGGGCGTCTCCGCTACAAGCTCGACGGCGAGATCCACGTGGCTTCCACCGGCTCGTTCGTGTACGCCGCGCCCGGCACACCGCACTGCTTCCAGAACGTCGGCGACGCCCCCGCACGCCTCCTCGTCCTCTTCACGCCGGCGGCCAAGGAGGCGTTCTTCGACGAGCTCGAGAAGCTCCCGCCCGGCCCGGTCGACCCCCAGGTCTTCGCGGCGTTCGCGCGCGAGGTCGGGATGGAGGTCCTCGGTCCGCCGCTCGCGGTCTCCGATCCACCCTAGCGAGGGTGGACCCGGGACGACGACCGAGCCCCAGAGGGCCGCGCACCCTTTGGCCGGTGAGTCGTCGCCCCGCACCTGAGGCCTGCCACGCACCGTCGCGGCGGATCGGGGGTTTCCCGGATTCGTGCCGCTGCCCGACCATCCATGCTGTCGCGTGTGGTGATGAGAGCCCGCGGGACAACGCTGGACCTCGACCGCCGCCCGATCCTCGTCTTCTGGGAGACGACCAGGGCGTGCGGGCTCTCGTGCCGCCACTGCCGCGCCTCGGCGATCGCTCAACCCCTCCCGGGCGAGCTCACCCCCGGGGAAGGCCGGTCGTTCGTCGAGTCGCTCGGAGGCTTCGACGCCCCCCGACCGGTGCTCGTCGCCACGGGCGGCGACGTGCTCGAGCGCGGAGACCTCGCCGCGCTTCTCGCGCAGGCTGTCGAGCTGAGGCTCCCGGTTGCGCTCGCACCGAGCGTGACGCCGCTTCTGACCGACGGGCGTGTTGCGGCGCTGCACCGGGCAGGGGTCAAGGTCATGTCGATCAGTCTCGACGGGGCGACGGCCGCGACGCATGACGGTGTGCGCGGCGTCGAAGGCCATTTCACGGCAACCCTGGCTGCCATCGATCGGCTCCGTCGGCATGGGGTCACGGTGCAGGTGAACACGGTCGTCATGCGCGCCAACGCCGAGGAGCTCGCAGCGGTGGCCCGGATCGTGAAGGACGCAGGCGCCGCGATCTGGGAGGTGTTCTTCCTTGTTCAGGTGGGGCGTGGCCGCGCGCTCGGTGAGCTGACGCCGGCGCAGAACGAGAACGTCTGCCACTTCCTCGTGGATGCCTCCCGCTACGGCGTGATCGTACGCACCGTCGAGGCCCCCTTCTTCCGTCGCGTCGTCGCCTCGCGCAAGGACGAGCTCGGGAACGCGGACGACGGCGCGCGGCCCGGGACGGGGCCGCTCTACGAGCAGCTCGCCGCGGAGCTTCGGGCCGAGCTCGGCGAGCCGACCTCGCCGATTCGGGCACAGACGAAAGGCACTCGCGACGGACGGGGGATCGTCTTCGTCGCACACGACGGCGAGATTCACCCGTCGGGATTCCTGCCCCTGTCGCTCGGCAACGTCAAGCGCGACGACATCGTTCGCGTCTACCGACAGCACCCTCTGCTGCGGCGGATCCGCGCGGCCGACTTCGGAGGCCGCTGCGGCAGGTGCGACTACCGGGAGCTGTGCGGGGGCTCGCGCGCCCGCGCCTACGCCGCCTCCGGAGATCCTCTCGCCGAGGACCCCGCCTGCGCGTACCAGCCCGCGTAGCGCTCCACACCCGCGACCGCGCCTCGGCGCACGGGACGAGCCGTGTTCAGGGCCGGTGCGTCCGAGGTCGATCGAGGTCAACCCGCAGGAAGGAGGCGATTCGGGCGCCCACGTCTCGGCCCATCTGGGCCAGCCGTGTCGCCCCAGCCGGCAGGAGCGGCCCGCTCGCCACGCCCGGCTCTTGGAGTGCTGGCTGCGGGAGCTCGGGCGGCGGTTAGGTCGACGGCACCCCCAGAGAGCACCGCCGACCCAATCCCACAGATCGGCAGCGGGCCGACGCGGCTTGAAGGATTGGGTGTCGCGCGCGAGAAGGCTTGCTCGGCCGGGGCTCCCGCATCGTGGCGTCCGCGCTTTCCCTCCCCCAGAGAGGTGCGTACGCGGCGGGGGCTCCGGCGAGATCCCGGCCGGCCGGCACCCGTCCAGGAGAATCGGCCCGGGCAATGTCTCGGTTCCCGTCGGAAGGGGCGGGAGGCGGCGAAGCCTTCCCCCGATCCCCGCCGCGCGGTTCCCACCCTCCACGGCCCGGGCCGATCACCCCGACGAGACCCGCACACCGCCAGTTTGCGGGATCGCCGAGCCTCTCGGCCAGCCCCGGCTCTCGAACCCCGCCGGGACGATTCCGGGCCCTGGCACGGTGCCCGAGGACGGCGGACCGAATCTGCCTGCAGGTGAGCGCTATCAGCACACCGACAGGCCCCGACGAAGCGCGCCCTGCGCCGACGGCCCCGTGCGCTCTGCCCCCACGTGTGCGTGATCGTCGCCGAACGGGGAGGGGTGAAGATCACGCCCGGCGAGTTTCGCGTGGGCCGGGCCGTGGTCGGGGGTGAGGAGCGGGGACGGGGAGCAGCGCATGTGGCAGAGTGCCGCTGTTACTCCGAGCCCACCTCCACATGTCGCCACCGAGAATGAATCCGCTCTGCGTGACGTCGCCACGTCCCTCGCTCCGTCGTACCCGATTCGCCGTCGCACGCGAGCTCGCGCAGCGCGTCACGGCGCTGGCGCAGGGATCCCGCCTCGGCCCTGGACCCGAGACAGCGATGGAACCGCTCGCGGGCCCGGAGCATCAGGCAGAGATGCTCGACGAGCTCGGGCTGGCCGTGCGTGAGGGCGCGACCGTCGCGGCGGGGGGTGGAAGGCCCGCCGAGGCACGTCTTGGTCGTGGTTGCTTCGTGGAGCCCTCGATCCTGACCGGCGTCGAACCGGGAATGTCGATCTGGCGCAACGAGGTGTTCTGTCCGGTGCTCGTGGTCCGCGAGGTCGATGGGTTCGACGAGGCCGTCGAGGCTACGAATGGTTCACGGTTCGGCCTCCCCGCGGCGCTCTTCACGAAGAGCCTCCGGCAGGCCCATTGCATCGCCGATGTTGCGGATGTCGCCGGCGTCGGCCGGGCCGCCGTCAGCCCCCCGACGTCCGGCTGGGACGTGCAGTTGCCGGTCGGCGGCTTCGGCAACTCGGGCTCCGCGTTCAAGGAGCAGGGTCTCGACGCGCTGCGCTTCTCAACCCGGACGACGACCGTCGCCGTGGCGTACGGCGTCTGACAATGGCAGAGCTTCGGATCGGGGTCGTCGGCGCCGGGATCATCGGCCTTGCTGTGGCGCGGCGGCTGACGGAGTTGCGACAGGACGCGATCGTGACCGTGGTCGAGAAGGAGCAGGAGATCGCATCGCACCAGACCGGTCACAACAGCGGTGTCGTTCATGCCGGCATCTACTACACGCCCGGTTCCCTGAAGGCGCAGCTGTGCCGGCGCGGCGCGGGGCTGCTGCGCGCGTACTGCGAGGAGCGCACGATCCCCTTCGAGGAGTGCGGGAAGCTCGTCGTTGCCCTCGACGCCGGCGAAATCGCAAAGCTGCGCGAGCTCGAGTCCCGCGCGCAGGCGAACGGTGTCCCCGGGATCCGCTGGCTGGAAGGGGACGAGCTCCGCGAGGTGGAGCCGCACGCGGCGGGACTCGCGGGCCTTCACTCCCCGACAACCGCGATCACCGACTACCGAGCCGTCGCACGGGCCTTCGCCGGCGACATCGGTGCGGCGGGGGGCACGATCATCCTCGGCGCGGAGGTGTCGCAGATCGCGGTCACGGGGAGCATCGCGCGCGTCACCGCGGCCGGAGAGCTCTTCGAGTTCGATCGCCTCGTCGTCTGCGGCGGCCTCCACTCGGATCGGCTCGCCCGCAGCGCGGGCGATAGGCGCGAGCCGACCATCATCCCGTTCCGCGGCGAGTACTACAGCCTCGTCGCAGAGCGCGACGCCCTCGTGCGGGGGCTCCTCTATCCGGTGCCGGACCCTGCCTATCCCTTTCTCGGTGTCCACTTCACGAGGAGGATCGCCGGAGGTGTCGACGTCGGGCCGAACGCAGTGCTGGCCCTGTCGCGGGAGGGTTACCGCCGCCGCGACGTCCGGCTCGCCGACCTGATCGAGACCCTGCGCTCTCCCGGCTTTCGTGCGCTTGCGCGCAGGCACTGGCGCGCCGGCGTGCGGGAGATGCGCGGCTCCCTGCTCAAGGCAGCCCTCGCCGCCGAGGCGCGCCGCTACGTGCCGGGGCTAACCGCCGCCGACCTCGTGCCTGCTCCGGCCGGTGTGCGAGCGCAGGCGGTCGATCCGGACGGGTCACTCGTCGACGACTTCCGGATCCGTCGCATCGGCCCCGTGACCGCCGTTCGCAACGCCCCTTCCCCCGCCGCGACGTCCTCCCTCGCAATCGCCGAGTACCTGGCCGACATCGCCCTCGCCGATTAGCAGTCAGCCACCGCCTCCCTCGAGACACCTGCGGCCGGCCCGAGCAAGCACTGCAGCGGGACGACGCCTGACGCGAGGAGGGGCTCAAATCGGGAGACCTCCGACGCCGTGGTGGGGAGTGTCGTGTGGGGCTCCGAAACGAGCTGCAACGGAATGAATCTGCCTGCGAGTAGAGCCTTCCAGTGGTGCAACGAATTGCACTCTGCGGCCACGGGCCGGCCCGCTCAGCGCAGGCCCGGCCGGCCTGCGGCGGCGAGATCTCGGCTCAGTGGAAACCCTGATTGAGAGCCGCGGTTGGAGTGCTTTCGTTGGAATCGGGAAACACCGACCGAGAGGAGAATCCTGTGGCCACAGACCCTGTCGCCAAGGAGACGCTTTCGCATGAGGACACGACGTCCTCGGGCCTCTACTACGAGGAGAAGGTGCCCGGTGCCGGGCTGCTTGTCTTCGCCGTCTCGATGATGGCGCTCGCGGGCACGTGGGCGCTGATCGAGGGGATCGCGGCGATCGCGAACTCGAGGATCTACGTCGCGAACACCACCT
>Ga0209048_10005261_pt1 | contig 12231 bp, 11 predicted proteins | sample FrelakmetCRP12CR_FD_187146 | JGI IMG/M metagenome (GOLD analysis project Ga0209048, IMG submission 187146) | Freshwater lake sediment microbial communities from the University of Notre Dame, USA, for methane emissions studies - CRP12 CR (SPAdes)... | ecosystem: Environmental > Aquatic >... | reverse complement strand
GGCTGTTGGCCCTTAAGCCGCCCCCGGCGCGATGTCTTGAGGACCGGAAAGATTATAGCGTATGGCTCAAGCCACCCCGGCTTATGGCTCAAGGAACAAAGTACGGGGACCATTGTTCATTGCTGCGTCAGGTGGAACTGTTATTTGGCAATAGGCGGGAGTTTTTTCTCGTCCATCGTCTAGATCGGGAGGCTGCCGGACTGATGCTTGTTGCCCATACCAAAGATGCTGCGGCGCGGCTTTCGGAACTTTTCCAGAAAAACCTTATCATCAAGAAATATCGTGTTGAGGTCCTCGGTAATTTAAGTGAGAGAGGATCTAAAGGGACTATCGACCTGCCGCTGGACGGGAAAAAGGCGCTTACCAATTACGAGTTGGAATTCTTCAATCCTGCATCTAATACATCGACAGTTGATGTGACGATTAAGACGGGTCGCTTCCACCAAATCCGACGTCATTTTGACATGGTTGGCCATCCCGTGATGGGCGATCCGAAATACGGCAACGGTAATAAGAACGCGGAAGGGATGAAACTGGTCGCCTATTCGCTGAGGTTTAGATGTCCCTTATGGAACAGCGATGTCGAATTCACTGTCTAAGTTAGACAAGCATGAAGGCCAGACCGGGGGATGCCCTAATGTCATGTTATTTCAGCGGCAGTGCTTCTTCGATGAGCATGATCGGGATATTGTCCCTGACCGGATACATGAGCTTGCACTTTTTGCAGACGAGGAAGTGCTCCACCTCTTTATAAACCAGGTCACCCTTGCATTTGGGGCATGCCAGTATATCGAGCAGTTCTTTTTTCAGCGCCATTTATTCGGCCTCGATAACTTTAGCCAATCGTGTTAGTACTCTTTCCTTGCCGACGACCTCGAAGACTTCGAAGATGCCGGGACTGGCAGTGCCTCCCGTGATCGCGACACGCGCAGGCTGCGCAAGACTGCCGAGTTTAATGCCATGTTTTTCGACAAGGGATGCGAAGGTCTTCTCGATCTCGGGCACAGTGAATTCCGCGAGGTCCTCAAGGGCATCCCTGAGATTGGTCAGGAGTTTTATTGCTTCGGGTTTCAGGAATTTCTCTTTAGCCTTCTGATCAATCTCGATCTCCTCAAGAAGATAATATTTCATTGAAAGGGCAAGCTCAACAAGAGTCCTCACCCTCTCCCTCAGGGTGAGCACCGCTTTTGAAAGCCATTGCATATCGAGACGTTGTCCCTTTGATATCAGGCCAGCTTTTACAAGGAACGGGACGACCAATTCCGCAAGTCTCTCGGGAGGCGTATTCATTATATACTGGCTATTGAGCCAGAGAAGCTTTTCAGGGTTGAATACTGCAGCCGATGCGCCCACATTATCAAGCGAGAAATATTTGATCAAGTCATCCCGACTGAAGACTTCCTGATCGCCGAAGGACCAGCCGAGCCGCACCAGGTAGTTGACCAGAGCGTTAGGCAGATAGCCCATATCCCTGTAAGCCATGACAGAGGTCGCCCCGTGCCTCTTGCTCAGACGGGCCTTGTCGGAGCCGAGGATCATCGGCAGGTGCCCGAACTGCGGCGGCTCCCATCCAAAGGCGTTGTAGATGTGGAGCTGCTTAGGCGTATTATTGACGTGGTCGTCCCCCCTTATGATATGAGTTATCTTCATATCGATATCGTCAACCACAACGACGAAATTATACGTAGGAATTCCATCGGTGCGGAGGATAATCATATCATCGAGGAGGGTATTTTCAAATTCGATGGGCCCCTTGATCATATCGTTAAGCACGATTGTGCCTTCCTCGGGCATCTTGAAGCGCACAGTAGCAGACTTTCCCGGAAGAGATCTAGCTAAATTCCTGCACCTGCCGTCGTATTTCGGGGTCTTTCCCTCAGCCAGGGCCTGCTGTCTTCTCTGTTCGAGTTCCTCGGCTGTGCAATAGCAGTGATAAGCCTTGCCTTCCCGCAGCAACCGCTCCACATAGCTGCGGTAGATATCAAACCTATCGGTCTGCCGGAAAGGCCCCTCATCCCAATCGAGATTGAGCCATCTCATCCCTTCGGTAATCGCCTCAATGTATTCCTCGGTAGAACGGGTAGTATCGGTATCCTCAATTCTCAGAATGAAGGTACCGTTATGGTGCCGAGCATAAAGCCAATTAAAAAGGGCGGTCCTGGCGCCGCCGACGTGCAGATGCCCTGTCGGGCTGGGCGCGAATCTTACCCTTACGGAATCGCTCACTCAAACCTCCCTGAAATGTAAAGTAATTTCCATAATACCTTATGCGGAGAGGGCGATTCAAGGTATTCTTGACCTATGCTATATTGGCGACAAAAGTATATTGCTATACTGGAAATAATACATAATTCCAGAGGAGGATTATATGGCAATTATTTTAGACCTTAAGAAACTCATTACCTTCAGTCCCGACAAGATTTCCAGGGAAATGCTCGCGGAGACCCCCGAGATGCGCGTAGCCCTAATGTGCCTGGAGGCTGGGCAGCAGTTGCAACCCCACAAGGCCCCGCTTAGGCTGATGATGTACTGTGTTGAGGGGAAAGGGGTATTCACCGTAGGAGAGGAAGAGATAGAGGCTGACGAAAAGACGGCCATCATCGTTGACCCTCAAGTCCCTCACGGCTTTAAGGCAACGAAAGGCGAGAGGCTTGTTGTGATGGCGGTGGTCACTCCTGTCGAATAAACGGCTCGGATGCCTTTACAGATCCGGAATGCATATGGTAACCTACTTACACTGAAAATATGTCCTTTCGGATAATTTTTAATGTCTGTAGTGAATGTGGATATCTCAAAGTAAAGGTGGTGAGCGAATGTTTGACACGCTGAAGAAAAAAGAGATCATCGAGTCCTTCAAGACTCACGAGAAGGATACAGGATCTCCTGAAGTACAGATTGCGTTGCTGAGTGAGAGGATCAGTTATTTGACTGACCACTTCAAGATCCATGCAAAGGACCACCATTCGAGGAGAGGACTTCTGAAGCTTGTTGCGCAGAGGAAGAAACTCCTGAATTACCTGAAACTATGCGACAAAACCCGCTATGACAGTGTCATCGGGCGTCTCGGCCTGAGAAAGTAGCATTCTCATTCATTGCACGGACACGTACTTAAGACCAAGGAGATAGAAAGCGAATTCATGACAAGTGTAGAACTGGAGATTAAGGACAAGCGACTGATTATCGAAACAGGGCAGATGGCTCGACAAGCGGACGGATCAGTTGTAGTGAAGTTTGGAGACACTATAGTCCTCGCAACGGCAGTGGCCAGCAAAAAGCCAAAAGAGGGACTCGATTTTTTCCCTCTCACCATTGATTACCAGGAGAAGACCTATGCTGCTGGAAAGATACCCGGCGGCTTTTTCAAGCGGGAGGGCAAATCTACTGAAAAAGAGGTGCTGACCTCACGGCTCATCGATCGTCCTATGAGGCCTCTGTTTCCCAAGGGTTTTTACTGTGAAACCCAGGGGATCGCATCGGTCCTATCCTATGGCACCGAAAATATCGCAGATATCCTCGGCATCATCGGCATATCCGCGGCAATCCATATTTCAAACATCCCCTTTGGCGGACCTGTCGGGGCTGTCAGAGTGGGGAGGATCCTGGGAGAGCTTGTAATCAATCCCGATATAACCGAGCTTGAGAACCTTGAGCTCAATTTAGTTGTAGCAGGCACTGAAGATGCCGTCATCATGGTCGAAGGAGGAGGCGCCGAAGTTTCCGAGGCATCTCTGCTTGAGGCTATCGACTTTGCCCACCAGGAAATAAAAAAGATTGTGGCACTGCAGAATGAGCTCAGGGGCAAGGTCGGCAAGGAAAAGAGGACTGTCGCTCCAGTGGAGGAGAAGCCTGAACTTGCAGCCGCCGTCAGGGAACAGGTGTCCCGCACGATTCATGAAGCGATACACATCCCGGGAAAACATGAGAGACAGGGAGCTCTCGATGCCATTCTCGCAGAAACAGTGAAGCTGTTGAATACGCCCGACAATGCAGCCCGCTTCTTCGGCAATGCCGACAAGGACCTCACAAGGGACATCGTCAACGCATTCGATGATTACGAAAACGAGATAGTGAGAAACACTATCCTTAATCAATCTAAAAGAGCGGACAGCAGGAAGCCCGACGAGATTAGGCAGATTACGTGCCATCTGGGGCTGCTCCCGAGAGTCCATGGTTCGGCGCTCTTCATAAGGGGAGAGACGCAGGCCTTGGTGGCCACAACTCTGGGGACTTCAGACGATGAGCAGAGAATAGACTCCCTTGACGGAGAAACGTTCAAAACCTTCATGCTGCACTACAACTTCCCCCCCTTCAGTGTCGGAGAGGTCAAGCCGATGCGTGGACCCGGCAGGCGTGAAATCGGTCATGGTGCACTTGCTGAGCGCGCTATAAAATACGTACTTCCGACGAAAGAGATATTCCCTTATACGATACGCATCGTATCGGACATCCTCGAATCGAACGGTTCGTCTTCTATGGCGACGGTATGTGGAGCAACACTTTCCCTGATGGATGCAGGTGTCCCTATCAGCTCTCCTGTGGCGGGAATCGCCATGGGTCTGATCAAGGAAGGCGATAAGGTGGTTGTATTGACCGACATCCTGGGGCTCGAAGATCATCTCGGCGACATGGACTTCAAGGTCGCCGGTACCACTAAGGGAATCACCGCCTTCCAGATGGACCTGAAGATTGGAGGCGTCAGCCGCGAGATCCTTGAAAATGCGCTTGATCAGGCCAAAAAAGGCAGGCTCTATATCCTCGGGAAAATGATCGATGCCATGCCCTCAGTAAGGGACAATCTTTCGCCCCATGCCCCCCGGATATACACGATGCATATCAAGCCTGAAAAGATCAGGGAAGTTATCGGCAGCGGCGGCAAAGTAATTCGAAGCATTGTCGAGCAGACAGGCTGCAAGATCGATATTGATGACAGCGGCACCATCAATATCGCCTCAAGCGACGAAGAGTCAGCCAAAAAGGCGATTGATATTATCAACGGCATCATCGCTGAGGCAGAGGTAGGAAAGACATACAGGGGCAAAGTCGTCAGGATTGCTGATTTCGGTGCCTTTGTTGAGATACTTCCAGGCACGGACGGGCTTCTGCATATCTCCCAGATTTCTGACAAGAGGATAGCAAAGGTCACCGACGAAATTAACATGGGAGACGAGATCCTCGTGAAGGTCATCGAAATCGATAACCAAGGAAGGATCAGGCTGAGCCGGAAGGAAGTCCTGAAGGACCAGCAACGCCAGGGCTAAACGAAATAACGGAAAACGGGCATCTTGCTTGTCAGCATTTTCGGCAGGTGCCCGTTTCTAAGCTCCATAATCCAGCACACCAGTCCTCTTCTATAACGTATGTTTACTAAACGCTATCTTGATAACGGCATTCCAGTGGTAATGGAGCAGGTAAAAAACTCCCGCTCCTTCATTGTTGGCATATGGGTCAAGGTAGGTGCACGAAACGAGCCACCCGATAAAAACGGCATCTCGCATTTCCTCGAACATATGTTCTTCAAGGGAACCAAAAAGCGGACTGCTCAAGACATTGCTATAGACATCGACAGCCTGGGAGGCGACCTGAATGCCTTTACTTCGCGTGAGAATACGGCATTCTATGTGAAGATCCTTGATGAGTATATCGACCGGGGAGTTGAGTTGCTCACCGATATTTTCCTTCACTCCACCTTTTCCGAAGAGGAACTCGAAAAGGAAAAAGGGGTCATCAAGGAAGAGATTAAGCTCGTCGAAGACACGCCCGACGATCATATCCACGATCTATTCAGCAAGACCATCTATGGCGAGACAGGGCTTGGACAACCAGTGCTTGGCCGCAGGGAAACCATAAAGAACTTCAGGCGGGACGACTTGACAGGCCATGTGAGGAAGTATTACGGCACTGCAGACACCGTGATATCATGCGCGGGTAATTTCGACGCCGAAGCCGTTCTGGAAAAGCTTAATCATCACCTGGGAAGCCTCAGGCGCGGATCCGAACCTGAGGCATTTTCAGCTCCCTCCTTCGGAAGAAGGATTGATATCTATACTAAAGACCTTTCCGAAGCTCATCTTTGCATCGGCGTCGAAGGAATTCCCTACGCAAGCGAAGAACGATTCACGATCTCCCTGCTTAACACTGTCCTGGGGGCGAGCGTCAGTTCGAGGCTCTTTCAGGAAATCAGGGAAAAGAAGGGATACGCATACAGCATCTACTCCTTTCTTTCATCGTACATGGATGCAGGATTCTGGGCGGTCTATGCGGGCACCGGGAAGAAGAAGGCTTCTACTGTCGCCGAACTGATTATCAGGGAGATGAAAAACCTTGATCAGACACTTACCGAAGTCGAACTGAGAAGGGCAAAGGACCAGTTGAAGGGAAATCTTGTGCTCGCCCTTGAATCGACGAGCAGCAAGATGCAGAGCAATGCCCGGCAGGAGATATATTACCACAGGCATTTCACCCAGCTCGAAATCATGAAGGAGATAGAGGCTGTGACCCTTGACCACACCAGGGAGCTTGCCGGCAGGCTTATCAACGGTGGCCCCATGAGCCTCACCGTGCTCGGACCGGTAAAGGAAGAGGATTTCACGGGTCTGTTGTAATGTCAACGGTATGCTGTGCGAACTGAGGATCAAGGACTTTACCATCATCGACGATCTCTCGATCGTCTTTGGGCCGGGACTCAACGTCCTTACAGGAGAGACCGGTGCCGGAAAATCGATCATCGTTGACGCCATTGGCGTCCTCCTCGGCGAAAAAGCATCGCAGGATTTCATCAGAACGGGGAGCGGTGAAGCCCGCATCGAGGCGCGTTTCGATCCATCGGATATCGCCGCGCTCCGAGAAATCGGCGTTGATGGCAGTGACGGCATCATCCTGCGGCGGCTTATCGGCAAGGGCAAAGGCCGCGCATATATTAACGACACCCCTGTTAGCCTCCAGACCATCGCTGCTGTCGGCAAGGAACTTGTCGATATCCACGGCCAGCATGAGCACCAGAGCCTTCTTAGGAAGGAGAGTCATCTTGCCTTTGTCGATACCTTCGGCGATCTCTCCGTGGAGGCTGCTTCATTGCAGTCGCTCTATCATGACGTCGCCGCCCTTCGCGAAAGGGTTTTGCAGATTCGGGAAAAAGCCCGCGAGAGGACCCAAAGGTCAGAATTCCTCAGGTTCCAGATAAACGAGATCACTGCGGCCTCACTCAAGGAGGGAGAGAAACAGACCCTCGGAGAGGAAAGGGCCATCCTCCTCAACGCAAACAAACTCAGGGAATCCGCCGAGACGGCCTATGCCCTGCTTTACGATTCGGAAGGCTCAACGCTCGAAAAAATTTCGCGAGCTGTAGTGCTTGTCAGGGACATGGCACAAATAGACCGCAACGCCGAAGAAGGCCTTTCGCTCCTCCATTCTGCGATACCGCTTGTTGAGGATGCCTCTCTCACAATCAGGAAACTCCGAGACACCTATGATATCGATCCCGGCAGGCTCACTAATGTTGAAGATCGTCTTGAACTGATAAAGAAGCTCGAAAAGAAATACGGCGAAGGCGTTGAAGGGATTCTTCAGTATTTTGAGGACGCGCAGGAAGAATTGCAGGGACTTGAACATGCAGAAGAGCAAAAGGATGAATGCGAGCGGGAGCTCTCAGCAACAGAAGAGCAGCTGTTGAAGCTTGCCGGGGAATTGTCCAAAAAGAGAAGGAATGCCGCGGATCGGATGATGAAGCTGGCCGACCATGAACTAATAGAACTTGGATTTCAGAAGGCTGATTTCAGGACCGAATTCAGGCAGCGGCGTGAAGTCGGCCCTACGGGAATCGACGAAGTCGAATTCCTCTTTTCCGCTAACCCTGGGGAGCCGCCGAAGCCACTCGTTAAGGTTGCATCGGGAGGAGAGCTTTCCAGAATAATGCTCGGCCTGAAATGCCTCGAAATAGGCAAACAGCGCGGGGCTGATGGAGGCAAAGCGGGTGCTCACGCAGGGTGTTCCGCAGTACCCCTCACCCTTATCTTCGACGAGGTGGATGCGGGTATCGGAGGAGTGACGGCTCAGCATGTGGCTGCCAGGCTGGATGACCTTTCGGGGAATTATCAGATATTCTGTATCACCCATCTGCCTCAGATAGCCGCATTTGCAGATCATCACCTCAAGGTTGAAAAAGAGCTTACCAAGAAGGGTGTTAAGGTAAGGGTTGAAACATTGTATGGTGAAAAGAGGCGTGAAGAGCTTGCGCGCATGCTGGGGGGTAGGGTCACAGACCGCTCTCTCAGGCACGCGGAGGAGATGCTCGGGATTGACAAAAAGGGATGAGGAAGGTCAAAATTTTATCCAATGCCTTAAGAATAAATAATTAAGGGGTATTCGTGAAAGAGTCAACGATAAAAAACAAAGTTTCAGGCACAATAGAGATCGACCCAGAGAGATGCAAGGGTTGCGGTTATTGTATCGCTGCGTGCCCCACAGGCTCTATTGTCCTGAACGAGCAGTTCAACAGCAGCGGATATTTTGTCGCTGTTTTCACCCACTCCGAAGAGTGCACAGGTTGCGCCATTTGCGCACATGTGTGCCCCGATATCGCCATTGAGGTATGGCGGGAGGAATAGGGACTTTGGCTATAGTGAGGATTTTCGCCATTCTTATAATTTTTGTTTTCGGTTGGCCCCTTGTCGCGTCCACAGCAGTGCAGGAGTTCACCCTTGACAACGGGCTCAAAATACTTTTTATCGAAGACCACAAGATACCTCTGGCGACATTCCAGATCTGGTACCGCGTCGGCTCGATCGATGAACCGGCGGGCAAATCGGGGATGAGCCATCTTCTTGAACACATGATGTTCAAGGGCACGCCTCATTACGGGTCAAAGGTGTTTTCAAACTTAATACAACGCAAGGGAGGTATGGACAACGCCCATACCTCCAAGGATTATACGATGTACCATCAGACACTGCCTTCCGATGCGGTTCGGGTTTCCATCGAGCTCGAGGCTGATCGGATGAAGGGCCTTTCCCTCGATTCGAAGGAGCTTGAGTCGGAACGCAGCGTTGTAATGGAAGAACGCAGGATGCGCTATGAGGACGACCCGCAGAACCTCCTCTACGAAGAGCTTATGGCCACATCGCTTAAGGTGCAGGCCTACCGCAAACCCGTAATCGGATGGATGTCCGAGATCGCCGCTATCAGTCGGCATGACCTTGCTGATTATTACGGGACCTATTACTCCCCTGACAACTCTTTCATCATTGTATCGGGCGACGTAAAGCCAAGTGAGCTGATGCCGCTCATCAAAAAGGAGTTTGGCAAAATTCCTCCCGCTGGCAATAAGCTGAAGCGCGTCAAGACGGTCGAGCCTGCTCAGAAGGGCGAAAAGATCGTCTATCTCGAAAAGGAATCCGCTGAGTTGCCCTATATCCTCATGGCTCATCACGTGCCGAGCTTTCCCGACAAGGACAGCTTCGCCCTAGAGGTCTTGTCAACTGTTCTCTCGCAAGGTAAGAGTTCACGACTCTACCGCAGTCTTGTATACGAAAAACGTATTGCCCTTGAAACGTCTGCCGATTACGATGGGCTCAGTAGAGACCCATTCCTTTTTATTATTGGTGCAACGGTTGCCCCTGGCAAAGAGATGAAGGATGTCGAACGGGCGCTCCTCGCAGAGATCGAAAAGATAGCGAAAGAGCCACCGACAGCTGCCGAGCTTCAGAAGGCCAAAAACCAGGTCGAGGCGTCGTTTATATTCGCACGGGATTCGAGTTATTCGGAGGCCTTGTATACGGGAATGTTCGAGGTCGTTGGAAACTGGAGACTCAAGGATACATATATCACGGGGATCAGAAGCGTGAACCCCGAAGATGTGAGGGATGTTGCCCGGCGTTACTTGACGAAAGAGAACAGAACTACTGGGTGTCTCCTTCCCCAAAAAACCGCCAATGCCTATGAATAAGCGGATGTCAGCAGTTGTCATTGCCACGTTTCTGTTCGGTGTGGTATTCTTTGGGACTTCCACCGCCAACGCCCTTGAGATAAAAAGGGAGAAGCTTCCCAGTGGTCTCACTGTGCTCTATGTTGAAAGGCACGAACTGCCTATTGTTATGGCGACGATGCTGGTGAAGGCTTCTCCGCTTCAAGAGGACCCTTTGAAATCAGGAATCGCCTATATTACCGCCAAGATGCTCAATGAAGGCACGACCGGCAGAAAGGCCGCCGACATCAGTCAGGAGATCGAATTCATCGGCGGCTCACTGGAAACTTCGACCAACAACGATTTCACGACAATCTCACTTTCTGTTTTGAAAAAAGATGTCGAAAAAGGCTTCGACCTTTTTTCGGATGTCGTTTTGCATCCGTCTTTCCCTGCCGACGAACTTGCACGCAAGAAGGAACTGGTGAAGGGCACATTGAAGCAGAGGGAGGAGGATCCATCTTTTGTCGCTGGCAGGAGATTCATCAGGGAAGTCTTCGGTGAACATCCTTACGGAAGGCTCGTCGAAGGAAGCGTCGAGAGCATAGACGTTATCGAAAAAGCCGATATCGTTAATTTCTACGATACCTTCTACCGGCCTGAAAACTCCATAATCGCCGTAGTCGGCGATATAAGTCACGATGAACTGGCCGGATTGCTCGACCGCTATTTCTCTTTCTGGAAGGCAAAGCGCGAGCAGAAGGATGCCGAAAATATCCGTCTGCAGAAACCGCCGGAACTCAAACAGTCCCGCATCGAGGTTATCGACAAGGATGTTGCCCAGGCGAATATCTTTTTCGGCGGACTTGGCATTTCTAGGGACGATCCGGATTATTATTCCGTCTCGGTGATGAATTATGTTTTTGGAGGAGGAGGCTTCGCTTCGAGGCTCATGAAGGTAATCCGCGATGAAATGGGGCTCACTTATTCCATCAACAGCTTTTTCAGTGCCAACAAGTACCAGGGCAGATTCGAGGTCGAGGTCCAGACAAAGAATGAATCAGCTGGCCGCGTTATCGATGAGATGCTCAAGCAGATACGCTTGATAAAAGCAGAGCCTATAACAGACCAAGAGCTTCAGGACGCAAAGGATTATCTCATAGGTAGTTTCCCCAGAAGGCTTGAGACCAGCAGGATGATAGCCGATTTTCTTGTCACGGTGCAGTATTACAACCTGGGCGACGATTACATCGACCGGTACAGGGATTACATTAATAAGGTCACAAAGGAAGATGTCCTCCGCGTTGCGCGCAAATACCTGAATAACGATAATTACATTCTCGTCGTAGTAGGGAACAAGAATAAGCTGAACTTGTAACTTGCAGGGCGTGTTTCATGAATTGCTCCCTGCAATTACCTCATCTTTAACTTCCTGAACATCGACATCATCTCTTGAACCGAGAGCTGGCCTGGCGCCGACGCTGTCTTTATGTATCCATAAGTAATCGGCGACCCCAGGAGCGGGGTGAATATCCTCGATGGAAGTCCGTGATCACCCATCGAGATAGTGATCAACCCTTTGTCCCTGTTTCTGGCCGCAAACTCTATAAACCTAATCAGGTCCTCTTTGCCAGTCGCTTTAACGGCTATCTTTATTATATTGGCACCCTGAACTTCACCCTGCTTTACTATGTCGTCAAGGAATCTGTCGTGAGGTGTAGAGTCGAAATTGTGATATGACCCGATGAGGATTTTTTTGAAGGTGGAACAGAGTCTTTTGACCTGGTGGAAGAGTTCCCCTGACTGAATCTCTACATCCACCAGTTCAGACAAGGGAATAATGCCCCGGTAAACATCGAGGCGTCCGGAGATCTCCTTCTCGCCCCCTTCACGCACATCGCGGACAGTTGCCAGGACAGGCTTGTTATAGCGATCCCTCACTTCCTTGAAAACGTCTTTCACATGATCAGACTCTGCCGAACCGAACATATCCACACGCAGTTCGATAATATCAACAGCATTCAGTTCATCGCTGTCGGCAGGTGGGTAGTCTCTGTCTGTGAGTATGCCTGCGATGAGTGGAAATGCGCCCAGTTTGTAATCGCGAACAAATAAGTCCATAAGACATTTATATTAAATGATCAGGCCGGTTGAAGACAAACGTTGTCGATTAAGGTTGACCCCAGGGGAGCCCAATAATGCTATAATAAACATGCTTCAGGACGGTCCCAACAGGTCCTGAACAGCCTCTGGAGGGCGGTTAGCTCAGCTGGGAGAGCGCCACGTTCGCAACGTGGAGGCCGAGGGTTCGATCCCCTTACCGTCCATTTTCT
>Ga0209048_10005260_pt1 | contig 12231 bp, 9 predicted proteins | sample FrelakmetCRP12CR_FD_187146 | JGI IMG/M metagenome (GOLD analysis project Ga0209048, IMG submission 187146) | Freshwater lake sediment microbial communities from the University of Notre Dame, USA, for methane emissions studies - CRP12 CR (SPAdes)... | ecosystem: Environmental > Aquatic >... | reverse complement strand
CATCGCCCGTCATGACTTCAACCCCTTTCCATCCCCGACCCTCAAGACGCGCCGCGTCTCGCACCAGGCAGCGCACCCGATAGCCTTTCTCCAGCAAACGCGGCACCAGCAGCCCTCCCACATAACCCGTCGCCCCGGTGACGAGAATCGTGCGTGTCGCACGTGTACTCTCTATCATATTTTAAACCTCAGTTTTCTCAGTTTCGTATACGTTTCACCATAGCAGAGTGGATCATGATATCGATATCTCATGCACTCCCACTTATCACTATACCATACAAGACGCGACAACATGTTCACTGGTACGCAATCAAGAGTAGTGCAACTTGTAAACGCAACACAAGTGTGTACAGAATCACAGAGAAACCAAGCTAAAAAGAAATTCGTAGCTTAAAGATGTTTAGGATTCTACTAGTGGGTACAGTATTTTCCAGATATGTGGAAAAATGAGGTATGAACACTTTACATGCGTCAATAGCGTAAATTTTACCACTAAGGTATTTGCTCGGAAAATCAGGTGCTCATACAATGGCCTCTCATCTTGCTTTAGAGCAAACCGGAGATTATCAATATCTCGGCCGCTGTTGCTCGCAATGGGTTCCCAACCTAAGATTAGAAAGCAAATCTCTAGGGTCGCATTTCCATAATAATATTTATTTGATATTTTTCACACCAATATTACCCACTTAGGGATGACAAGACTTCTAAGTTTCTAGCAGACCTAAAGAAGGTATTGCTTTAATGTAAACACAACAATATAAGTAGAAAGGATACCATTTCATGGCATCAACGGTTGACTCAGCAAAAGACACCGCACAAGACATACAAAGTCAATACTTCCGAGTGACTGATCGGGTTCCCGAAGAAATCTGGTATTGGGCAGCTCTTGTATCAATTGTTGTCTCAGCAAGTCTTTGGGTATTGGGCAGACGAGACTGGAGTACTTTCGTAGGTCAATGGCCTCCAACTTTCCTCCTCTTCGGCCTGTTTCACAAAATTTTAAGCCCTTCAAAACAATAGTTCTTCCTAAAACACAAGTCCCATTTATCTTAGCACTGCAGCCATTATGAGGTTCTGAAATGATTTCAATTGCTGGATGAAGATGCTTTAGGTTTTAGGGACGCAAGAATTATGAACCATCCTGGACATTTGGTCATGGATAGACAAAATCCACGAACCATTTGTCCAGACATGATAAATGATACAGTGTGCGTGTCCGACTTCTTCTTGAGCCCAGATCTCCATCTCTCTGCTTCCTTTCTTTCTCTCTTTTGTCGTCTCCTTCCCTTTGAGTTTTTCCTTTTAGCTCCTTCTTGCGACAACCCAGCTCGCGTGCGCGCCTGAGTAACTTTCAAAGTTTGACAACATATTCCTCGGTGTGCAATTTAAGAGTAGTGCAACATGTTAAGGTAACACTTTTTTACAGAATCACAACAGGAGAGGCAGCCGTGTCGCTAACCTCTCCTGTTGTGAAAGAGTTTCTATGAGGTAATGGATGTTCCCCGTTCTCTCACCCTGGAGCGTGAACAGAGAACTCCTCTGGCTTAATCGTCGCTCTCGTTCTCGCTATGGAATGCAGCAACGACGAATTGGATGGGATAGTCCTTTGACCCGACCAGGCCAATCGCGAACACGCTATAGACATTTTCTTGCTTGAGTTGTGCCGTAAGCGGAAGCGTGACCCCGTAGTTCACCGCAGTCACATCAAAGGTATAGGTACCCGGAGCAACGCTGAGGTATCTGCTGGCACGCGGGTAGGTCAGGTGTTTAATGACCGTTGTGCCACCGACCGAAACATTGACCGGACCTGCATTGGGCGACAGGTGATAGACACGTACCTTGGCCTTGTCCTCTTGAACCCAATTGTTGTCAACAAACGCCTTGAGTGAGAAGCCTGACGTCGTTGTTCCAAGCGCGGCAGCCGTGTAGTACGTCCCACTATTGAGTGAAACGGTCACGTCAATAACCGATGCACCAGCACCCTTGCCATCAGGTGCAACCTGAATCCTGTGAGATCCAGCCGCGACTGGCACATAGCCAGTAACCGAACCAAAGGTGAAGTCATCGAGCAGTTTGCTACCATCGACATAGACATCCACAGGTCCGGCGGCAGGGGAAGCATGGATGACACGCACAAACGCCTTACTCCAGGCAGAAGCGGTTCCTGCGGCTGGTGCCATAAAGGCCACCACCAAAGCAAGCGCTCCGAGCCCCAGCAGCATTCTTCGTACAAGAGCCGCCACAGATTGTTTCACATGCATTGTTTGAGTCTCCTCTCCTATCTAATTGAAGTAAATCTTTGTTCCTCGTAAGGAACTACAACGGTGCGACAAAAATTTTGAGCCGAAAGGGCAGTGAGAGAGCGACACGTATCAACACTGCGGACTAACTTCTCTATTGGAGAAGATACCTTATAACTCTCACGATATCGTCTCATTCAGCTTATAGAATATCACATCAACATCACAAGTTTCAACATACTGTTGACATAACGGACAGAAAGTTCAATCGAGCTTAGTATATTTATAATATTGTTGCTATATATGCTTCTACTATTACTCTTTTTCATATGTACAAAATATGAATATACAAAAGGAAGAGGTAACTGCCCAGGTCTGCTGAGGATCGCTCCGCAAAGTCAAACTCATACGGGGGTCTTTTCTTGGTCGAATAGAACAAATTATTTTATGATAGATTTTTACAATGATCCTAGTCATACCTCCAATATACACGGCCCGACCCCGCTCTTTGTTGCGTCATACATAGAGTACCTAACCTATTAAGATCAACTTGCAATGAAAGGAACTTCATATGATTACCATCAACATCGAAGAAACCATCCAGCGGCCAGTTGAGGCCGTCTGGAGCTTTATGGAAGACAATAGCAACGCGTGTAAATGGCAGCCATCCGTTCTTGAACAACGCTTCACCTCCACCGGACCTATAGGTGTCGGCTCAACAGGCATCATCGTGCGCCTGGAAATGGGCCTGCGCTTCGAGAGCAAATGGCGCGTATTAGAGTACATCCCCAATCAGTGCTATAAAATCCAGAGCACATCTGGCCCGTTATCTTACCAACTCACCTACACACTTGAGGCTGTGGAGGGTGGCACTCGCCTGCGCGCCAACTTTCAAGGAGAACCTAAAGGCTTCTACCTATTCGCCGAACAATTCATCGCAAGCGACTTACAAAAAACATTCCCAGAGGATCACGCGCGCCTCAAAGCTCTCCTGGAGAGCAAGCAAGACTGATCGCGTGCTTCCTTCAAATATATGACGCTCTTTTGTGTCATTTTCAGAAGAATTTGATGTCGTATTTTAAGCCGCAATCCTGAGATTTACATTAGATGAGAGGGCAATAAATGCCCTCTCATGCTGAACAGGTCGAGTATGATTTCAAGTGTACGAAAAGAGCCACTCATAGTGGACTACTCGACTGACCTTGACCTCTCCTAGACTTTAGAGATTGCTTCACTACTGCTCGTAACTGCTCTACCAACAACTACGCTACTGGTGAGAAGCAAGAAGCCAAAACCAATCTTCGCAGTCACATCGAGGACAGCATAAAGGATAACCTCAATGGGCAGCGATAAGATTCCAAAGCCTTCTGTCCCAAGCAACCACACAATGGGATAACAAATCCACAACACGAGGGTGAGGGTGGAAAGGATTCCAAAGAGCCTTCCAACTTCTCCACCGCGTGCTCGGGCTTGACCAAGAAATTGCCCTACGAGAATATAGAGTACGACGATAAAAGCGATGGTGCTGGTGAGAAACCAGACATATTTTGTATTGTCATTGATGAGACCGGCGACGAGACCTGTAATAATCATGTAGACATCTGCTGCAATCAGTGTCGCCACCCTTTCGGTCTTTTCCCGTATGGAGGGAAGTGCAAGCAATGACAGATCTAGGAGTAAGAGTGGGGTAGTAAAAACCCAATCGGCATATCGAGCGAAGAAAAAGGTTCTCCCCATTACAATGATGCTGCCATGGCCACTTGCCATGGCAAAGTAAGCTGTTGCAGCGATCAATGCCACCAGCGAGGTTGCACTAAAGAATGACCTGTTCTTGCCAGTTGCCTTGGTCCCGAGGTACAAGAATGCGAGAAGCCCAAGCGTCATAACCGCTGTTCCAATCCAAAGAACAGTCCTTGTTGTTACGTCCATTTTTTCACCTTTAGAAGCTTTTCCTTTGAACTAAAAAGTACAATATACATCATGAATTTCACGTACCAGATTGTCTGTACAGAATAGCAAATTTTACTCATCTTACTCTATATAGAGAAATCTGATTAGAGAAATTCACAACACAAAGACGTTTAGGGATACCTACAGTGGGTACAATTTTCTTAGTAGATATGGAAAATATTCATACCAATATATTTTTGGCTTTCCCTGATTTTTGGTGAATCGTGGAGAAAATCCCGAAATATCTCATCTTCCTGGCAAGATACATGCTTTGCTACTGAGATATGAGTACTTTACATATTTCAATAGCGTAAATTTTACACTAAGGTGTTTACTTGGGAGATCAGGTGCCAATACATTGGCCTCTCATCTCGCCTTACAGCAAATAGGCTGTTATCTATACGCTTCACAATTGCTTCTGGATAGGCAAAAATCTTAAGGTGAACGATATATTTCTGCCTGTTTTACCCCTAATACCTGAATAAATCATAAGTAGAATCAGGTGCATAATCAGGTGATAACCCGATGTAGTAACCTCATATAAAATGACACAGTATAAATGACGTAAACATAAGTTGAAATATAAGACATTTCTGGTCTCCTAGAAAAGATGTGCATTCAATGAGTGCAGAAACATTAGACCGCTTACAATTTGGTACTACTATCGTGTATCATTATCTCTTTGTTCCACTAACTCTGGGATTAGTCCTACTCATCGCGATTATGGAAACGTTCTATGTTCGAAGTGGAAATACAATTTATAAACGGATGGCCCAATTTTGGGGCAAGCTCTTTATCATTAACTTTGCGTTAGGTGTGGTAACGGGTATTGTTCAAGAATTTCAATTTGGCATGAACTGGTCGAGCTATTCACGCTTTATCGGAGATGTGATTGGTTCGTCGCTGGCACTTGAAACGTTGTTATCGTTTTTCCTGGAATCAACTTTTCTAGGAATCTGGATCTTCGGCTGGGAGCGTCTCTCAAAGCGACTGCATCTTGCAACCATCTGGCTTGTGGTATTGGGTTCGTACCTTTCGACATATTGGATACTCGTTGCGAACGCGTTTATGCAGAATCCAGTTGGCTATGTATTGAATAAGAATCATGCCGAATTGACCAATTTCTGGGTCCTTATAACAAACCCAACCCTGGCATATCAACTTCCACATGTTTTGGCAGGCGCGATCGCAACAGGTGCTTTTTTCGTCATCGGTATCAGCGCTTATCACTTCCTGAGGAAAACAAAGGATCTCGAATTCTACCAACGTTCAATGCGAATTGCTCTAGTAGTAGGCCTAATAGCAAGCACTGTTGCGGTTGTCGTAGGACACTTGTATGGCCAGTATGATGGCGTGAGTCAGCCTATGAAGATGGCAGCCGCCGAAGCATTGTGGAACACACAGCAATCTGCGCCACTTGCGCTGATCGCAATTCCCGATCCACTGACACATTCAAACATTTTTTCAATCAACATTCCTAACTTGCTGAGTTTTCTTACAAATTGGAGCTTTACAAGTAAGGTTGAAGGTATCAATCAGTTGCAGGCCCAATATGTACATCTCTATGGTCCTGGCAATTATATTCCAGACATCTGGGTGACATTCTACAGCTTCCGCATTATGCTAGGTGTAGGAGTTGTAATGGTTTTGACCTCTGCGACGGCCCTGTTCCTCTCTATCAAGAACAAGAAGCTTTTCAACAATCGTTGGGTATTACGCGGATTGATTGCATCGATTGCCCTACCTTACATCGCTAATACGTGTGGATGGTTGCTTGGTGAGATGGGACGTCAACCATGGACAATATTCGGGCTATTGAAGACGGTGAACAGTGTATCTCCATCAGTCACGTTTGCTGAAGTAGTAGTCACACTGACATTGTTCTTTGTCTTGTACGGCATTCTGGCCGTCATCGATGGGTACTTACTCTTCAACACCGCGAAAAAAGGGGTGGCAGACGAAGAGACCAGCGAGACGCAAGAAGAGCAACTGGTACTTACATACTAAGGGAAAGAAGGCGACATGATGGGCTTACAAATACTCTGGTTTATCCTGATTGCTGTTCTGCTCACGGGCTTCTTCTTCCTGGAAGGTTTCGACTTTGGAGTTGGAATGCTCTTACCTTTCCTGGGCAAGAACGATAGCGAGCGACGCATGATACTGAATTCGATTGGTCCTTTCTGGGACGGCAACGAGGTCTGGCTCATTGCCGCCGGTGGAGCGATGTTTGCTGCCTTTCCTGGCTGGTATGCGACCCTGCTGAGCAGCTTTTATCCAGAAATGTTCTTGATCTTTTTCGCGCTTATTATACGTGGAGCAGCATTCGAGTTCCGCAGTCAACGCGAAAGTCCACGCTGGCGTGGATTCTGGGATTGGATGATCTTTGCTGGCAGCGTGATACCAGGATTCTTTTGGGGAGTTGTAATTGGCAACCTGCTACATGGAATGCCAATTGATGCACAAATGAATTATACAGGCACCGTACTAACTCCCCTCAATCCATTTTCGCTGCTTGTAGGACTTGCCTTTGATTCTTTCTTCTTCCTACATGGAGCTATCTTTTTGAGCTTGCGGGTAAATGGAGACATGGTAAAACGATCTCAGCGTGTAGCTACATGGAGCTGGATCGTCAATCTGGTGCTCATTGCGCTCGTGGTCGTCACAGGTCTCGTAACTACAAATAGCTTCAAACAAGTATTGTTGAGTCCAAAGATTGTACCATTGGACTACTTGACTTTAGCTGCATTGCTTTTGCTGGTCTGGTTGAATATGAGTGGACGTAGTGGTTGGGCTTTTGCCATGTCGTTTGCCGTCATTTTATTCTCGGGTGCTATCGTTGGCATGTACCTTTTTCCAGATTTGATGGTTTCAAGTCTCAATCCACTCTGGAGTTTGACCATCAGTAACTCGGCCACTAATCCATACTCGATGACTGTCATTAGTTGGATCGCCTTGACGATCATTCCTTTCGTCATTATGTACCAGGCGTGGAACTACTGGGTCTTCAGACACAGAATTGAGCCGCACGCTATAGGACACTACTAACAAGGCTGTTGCATCGTCTCTTTTTGACGCCAGGGGCAGCAATAAGCAGCTGTCCCTACATCCTTGCTTCTGTCGTTCTTGCAACATCACTTTCACTACTCGTACATCCAGGTGCTTATAAAAATTTTTCAACAGGGATTCCAAAATGAATATCAATCGACGACTTCTTCAGTATGTGAAAACAATGTACATTTATGTAGTGGTTGTGGGAGTCCTAAGTCTTCTGACTGCAGCTTGTATCATACTTCAAGCACATTTTATCGCGACCATTATCAATGGAGCATTTCTGCTCAAGCAATTCTTACCGCAACTGCAAACAACGTTCTTCATACTGCTCATCGTTCTGATTGCACGCGCCTCTCTCATATGGGGAGGCGAACTCGTAACAAACTTTGTTTCCATCACGGTTAAAAGCGATCTGCGTAACCGTCTCTTCTCCCATCTTTTCAAACTTGGGCCGCTGTATACAAGACGCGAGCGTAGCGGCGAGATTGTGAACACAGTTCATGATGGCGTGGAATCACTCGATGCCTATTTCAACCAGTTTTTCCCCCAGATAGCTGCAACGGTGATAATCCCGGTCGTGATTCTCATCGTCGTATTCAAAATTGATCTTCTCTCAGGTATTGTACTTTTGGTTACATGGCCGATTCTGCCCATTTTCATGATTTTAATCGGCCTGCAAGCTAACGCTATGACACGAAAACGCTGGCGCTTACTGAGCCAGTTAAGCGCTCATTTTCTGGACGTTTTACAAGGGTTAACTACACTTAAACTATTCGGTCGTTCAGCAGCTCAAGAAGAGACAATTCGCAAGATAAGCGTGCGCTACGGGAACGTCACCATGAAAGTACTTCGCGTCGCTTTTCTTTCTTCATTCGTCATGGAAATGGGAGCTACCTTAAGCACAGCGATTATTGCTGTAGAGATTGGTTTACGCTTGCTCTACAACACCATTCCATTCGAGTCTGCGTTTTTTGTCCTGCTGCTCGCACCGGAGTTTTATCTGCCGCTGCGCTCGCTGGGTACACAATTCCATGCAAGTATGGACAGCGCTGCCAGTGCTGACCGTATCTTCGACATTCTTGAAATACCGGCGCAAGTGGGACACATAGACGAAGGAATAACACTCTCTCAGATGGCCGTTCATTCCTCTCTCGCATTTAAAGATGTTCATTATACCTATCCAGCCGCTGATGAAAAGCAAAGCAATCAGGAGGCATTGAAAGGAATATCTTTTAAGATACTGCCAGGACAGAAGGTGGCTTTGGTTGGCAGAAGCGGCGCTGGCAAAACTACTATTACAAACCTACTCCTGCGTTTCATGGATCCGACACAAGGCGAGATTACAGTTGATGATCACTCTATCCTCGATTTTCCTGCGGAAGAATGGCGCAAAATGATCGCATGGCAACCACAAAATCCCTACGTTTTCAATACGACCGTTGCGGAGAATATCCGTCTGGGGCGTGCCGACGCAACCCCGGATGAGATCATAGAGGCAGCCAGAGCAGCATACATACACGATTTCATCCTCACCTTGCCACAAGGTTATGATACGGTAATTGGTGAACGAGGTGCGCGTTTGAGTGGTGGACAGGTGCAACGCCTGAGCCTTGCGCGAGCATTCTTAAAGAATGCACCAATTTTCATCTTAGATGAGCCAACCTCAACGCTGGATATCGAAAGTGAACAGCAGGTGCTTCGAGCTATCAAGAAAGTAACGAAAGGTCGTATTCTGCTGGTTATTGCTCATAGTTTGAACTCGATCAGAGATGTCGATCAGATAATTGTTTTACAGGATGGTCAAGTCCTTGCCAGCGGCTCGCATCAAGAATTGCTCAAGCGCTCGCCTGAGTACCAGCACCTGGTCAATACTTCCGAGGAAAAGGAGGTTATGGCATGAACAACACGTTTGGCAAGTTACTCAAATTGGCATGGCCCATCAAGAAATGGATGGCCATCTCAGCGCTGATTGGTTGCGCGACAGTATTCAGCGGAATTGGCCTGGCCGCAACCTCGGCCTACTTGATCTCAAGAGCCGCGCTACATCCGTCGGAAGCAGACTTAGCCATAGCGATTGTAGGTGTGCGTTTCTTTGGTATTGCACGCGGAGTTTTTCGTTATCTCGAACGACTCATCTCACATAACGCGACTTTCCTCCTCCTGGCCGACTTGCGTGTTTGGTTTTACAAAGCTTTGTTGCCACTTGTTCCTGCTCGCCTTTTGACACTGGGGAATGGCATGCAACAAGAACTGCGTAGTGGTGATTTGCTACGGAGAGCTGTATCGGACATTGATATGCTCCAGAACTTCTATATTCGCGTCCTGGCTCCTCCCATCGTTGCAGCACTGGTGGCATTGGTCATGGGAATCTTCCTGGGAACGTTTGGCGAAGTCTTTGGTTTTGTGTATTTAGGTTTCTTCTTGCTCTCCAGTGCCGCCGTACCAGCGCTGGCTCATCTGTCGGCCAGCAGGCTTGGGAAACGCATGGTATCGATACGAGCCAATCTACAAACCCAACTCGTTGATAGCGTTCAAGGAATCGCTGAACTGGTTGCCTTCGGTCAGGAACAACGGCAATCAGACCGCATACAAGAACTAACGAGCGAGCTTAATCATATACAGATGGAGATGGCGTTCATCGGGGGTACACAGGGCGCATTAACAAATTTCTTCATGAATATTACTGCCTGGGCTATGCTCTTCATAGCTATACCCTATGTCCATAGCGGGCAATTGAATGGTCTTTACCTGGCTGTTCTGACGCTTTCGGCTCTTGCCAGCTTTGAAATTGTTTTGCCATTACCTGGAGCATTCCAGCAACTCGGCGGGAATCTCAAAGCAGCCAGCAGATTACTAGAGGTTGTTGATGCCCAACCTGCGGTGCATGACCCAAAACAAACCACGCACGAGCTGCAAGATACAACGATTACGGTTAAACAACTCAGCTTCCGATACGATGCTGATCAAGCATATGTGCTGCGTGACATTAACTTCACGCTAATGCCAGATAAATGTCTTGTAATCGTTGGCCCAAGCGGATCAGGCAAATCAACCCTCATGCGCTTACTTTTACGCTTCTTCGATTATGAAGAAGGACACATCGAACTTGGTGGTTATGATTTACGCGATTATCGTCCAGATGATCTCTATAAATTGATAAGCGTTGTTGAACAAGATACCCATCTGTTTAATACTTCGATTCGTGAAAACCTGATGCTTGCAAGACCAGGAGCTAATGAGGAAGAGATGTTCGAAGCTGCGAAGAAAGCACAACTGCACGATTTCGTACAAGAACTCTCCAATGGGTATGATACCCAGGTTGGCGAGCAAGGACTACGTTTGAGCGGGGGCGAACGTCAACGCCTCGCTATCGCTCGAGCCTTTCTCAAAGACACCCCTATTGTCATTCTGGACGAGCCAACAGTACATTTGGACACAATCACTGAAAAGCGAGCCTTACAAGCGATACGAGCATTGCGCCAGGGACGAGCGACAGTGATGGTGACGCATAACCTGGTCGAAATGGATATGGCTGATGAAATCCTGGTAATCCAGAATGGCAGGATCGTTGAGCGTGGCACGCATCAGGACCTGCTGCTACATGAGGGCATCTACTGGCGAATGTGGCAAGAGCAACAACGATTCGTGGCAGTTGAAGACTAGTCTCTCAGAGTTGCCTGTACCCGCCATCATGATACCAGGCGTCCAACTAACAATGAGTGGCAGATACAATTTCAGGAGAAGATTACATGCAAATCACTAATAAAGTTGTGTTGATTACGGGCGCGAGTCGTGGCATTGGCGAGGTAATGGCTTACGAATTTGCTGGTCAGGGAGCAAGGGTAGTACTCGTAGGACGTCATGCCGAGACATTGAAAGAGGTGGAGCATAACATCCTGGCAAGTGGTGGAGAAGCTATTACCGTGGTTGCCGATATAGCCGAGCAGCAGGATATACAGGCACTGACGAAGGAGGTGGATAAGTTCTATGGGCAAGTTGATATTTTGATCAATAATGCCGCAGTTGCCATTTTCAAACCCCTTATGCAGATGACCCAGGAGGAATGGCAGGAAATGACTGGCGTCAACTTATATGCTATGTTTCAGCTTACCCAGGCATTTCTTTCTGGCATGATCGAGCGACGTTCAGGTGTGATTATCAATATCTCCGCCGCGGTGGCTCGCAATGGGTTCCCTAACCTGGCTGTATATAGCGCTACCAAAGCTGGAATTATCGCATTTTCTGAGGCGCTGGCAAAAGAAGTACGACGCTATGGTATACAGGTTTATGCTATCTGTCCACATGGTGTCAATACCGAACTCTATCGCTCGCTCTTTGGTACTGCAGATCCTGCAAAGCTACTCTCACCACAACGAATTGCAACTGAAGTGCTACATGTAGCGGCTGGTGACAGCACTATCAGAAGCGGGCAGACATTGGAGATTTCCATCACGTAAGAGTCAATACAGTCTTACTTATCCGAGCCAAAAATGAGGGAATACAGCAAATTGCAACCTCTGCGGTCTTTCTGCGGAGCAGTTGACCTTACAGCTTTTTTGTTGCCAGTTTGAGTTCGTTTTAAGGCGAGACGTACTGCCTCTTCATATCCCATAGGCGTAAAGTCAAACAACAGGCGCGCCGACGGGTCTTCTACGATGACTTGATTCCTCAACCCGTCGATCAATGGCCGGGCCACACTCACCGGCAACGGCGTGACCAACTTCACCCACCACGACGATAACCTCGGCGTTAACACCGGTACCGGCACCAGCCAACGCTTCAACCCTCGCACTTTCGCGTAGGTCAGCATCATCTGCCCGTAACTCATGATGTCTCGGCCACCGATCTCCAGGATACGGTTCTCCGTTTCAGGCTTCTCCAGGCACTCCACCAGGTATCTCAGCACATCGTCGATCGCGATTGGCTGCGTCAGCGTGCTCACCCATTTCGGACTGATCAAGACCGGCACCCGTTCGGTCAGATACCGCAC
>Ga0209048_10005259_pt1 | contig 12235 bp, 10 predicted proteins | sample FrelakmetCRP12CR_FD_187146 | JGI IMG/M metagenome (GOLD analysis project Ga0209048, IMG submission 187146) | Freshwater lake sediment microbial communities from the University of Notre Dame, USA, for methane emissions studies - CRP12 CR (SPAdes)... | ecosystem: Environmental > Aquatic >... | reverse complement strand
GGTCGGACTCGCCTACGACGCCTGGAACGCCTTGGGACTCTGCGATCGCTGCGAGCCCGCCTGGGGCTGAGCGCTCTTCGCGCCGCTACACCTCTATCGGGGCCGCGGGCTCCGTCGCGGTCTGAAGCTGGAGCAGCTCATCCGGCGGGATGTGGCAGTTGTACGTGTGCCCGCCGGACGCCACCTGCGCCGGGGGCTCCTGCTGCTCGCAGATCTCCCCGAGCAAGCGGTGGCAGCGCGTGTGGAAACGGCAGCCCGACGGGGGCTCGCTGAGGCTCGGCATGGTGCCGCGCAGCGGGATGCGCTGCTGCTGGCTGTCAAAATCGAGTTTCGGGATCGACGACAGCAGCGCCTCCGTGTAGGGATGGTGCGGCGGATTGAAGACCTCTTCGGCGGAGCCGACCTCGATGAGCTCCGCGAGGTACATGACGCCGATGCGGTCGCTGATGTAGCGCACCACGGCAAGGTCGTGGCTGATGAAGACGTACGACACCTTCTCGTTGGTCTGCAGCTCGACGAGCAGGTTGAGGATGCTCGCCTGCACTGAGACGTCGAGCGCTGAGGCCGGCTCGTCGCAGACGACCAGGGTGGGGTCGCCGGCGAAGGCGCGCGCAATGGCGATGCGCTGCTTCTGGCCGCCGGAGAGGTCGGTGGGCTTCTGCAGCAGGAAGCGCGGCTCGACGCGCACGTCTGCGGAGAGCTTGTCGACCTTGGCGCGCACGGAACCCTCCCGCGTGCCGGCCAGCTTGCGCACGGACCGCGTGAGAATGGCGCGTGTGCTCCAGGCCGGGTTGAGCGTGGAGTCCGGGTTCTGGAAGACCATCTGGATGGCGCGCAGGGCGTCCTGCGAGCGCTTCCCCGCGGTGGCCTTCAGCAGCTTGCCCTCGAACGTGACCGTGCCGGAGTCGGCGGCGATGAGGCCGGTGACGCACTTGGCCAGCGTCGTCTTGCCGCTGCCCGACTCGCCGACGAGGCCGAAGGTCTCGCCGCGCTTGAGGTCGAGCGAGATGTCGTGCACAGCGGTGAGCCTCTTGCGCCCGTCCTTGAACGTGCGGCTCACGTCGCCGATCTCGAGCACGGCGCCCTCGGTCGCGCCCCTGGCCTCCAGGCTCGTGGCGAGCACGGGGGTCACACGCGGCATCTCCGGCACCTGCGCGGAGAAGTAGCAGCGCGCGTGCCGCGTGCCCTCACCAACGGGGTTGGCGTGGTGCGGCGAGTAGGCCGCGGGGTCCGCCGGCATGGCCTCGGCCTCGGCAGCGCCCTTCGCCCCGGCGTCGCCGGGCCAGGCGAAGAGGTCGGGTTCGCGGCGCGTGCAGACCGGCTTCGCCATGGGGCAGCGTGCCGAGTAGACGCAGCCCTCGAGCGGCTCGCCGAGGGCCGGCAGCGTGCCGGGGATCGTCTGCAGCGCGGCGGCGGTCTTGTTCATGCCGAAGCGCGGCACGCAGCGCATAAGGCCCATGGTGTAGGGATGACGCGGATCGGTGAAGATGTCCCGCGCCGGGCCCTCCTCGACGAGGCGTCCCGCGTAGAGCACGCCTACGCGCTCGCAGAGGCGCCTTACCAGGCCGAGGTTGTGCGTGATCAGCAGGATCGACGCGTTGATGCGCCCGCGCAGTTCCTCGATCAAGTCGAGGATCTCAGCCTCCACCGTGGCGTCGAGGCCCGTGGTGGGCTCGTCGAGGACGAGCAGGCTCGGGTTGACGGCCAGTGCCATGGCGATGACGACGCGCTGCTGCTGGCCGCCGGAAAGCTCGAAGGGGTAGCGGCGAAGGGTCGCGTCGGGGTCGGGCAGCGCCACGCGGCGCAGGCTCTCGCGGGCGCGCTCGAGCGCCTCCTTCTTGTCAAGACCCTCGTGGTAGCGGAACACTTCGGCAACCTGGTCGCCGATGCGCATCGCCGGGCTGAGCGCCGTGGCGGGGTCCTGGTAGACCATGGCGATCTGCTTGCCGCGCCACCTGCGCACCGCCGCTTCGCTGAGCGTACTGACGTCCTGGCCGTCGACCAGCACCTTGCCGGCGTCTACCGTGCCGTTGGCCGCCAGGTAGCGCAGGGCGGCCATGGCCAGCGTGGTCTTGCCGCAGCCCGACTCGCCGACCAGACCGTAGGCTTCGCCGCGCTCGATGCGCAGGGTGACGCCTTTGAGCACCGGCAGGTCGCGGCCGCGACGATGGAAGGTGACCTCGAGGTCACGGACGTCGAGCGCCGCGGGCGCCGCGTCAGGAGAGGTGGCTGGTTGTTCCACAGCGCTCATTTCGAGAAGACCCGGCTCAGTCCGTCGGTGATGAGGTTCACGCCCACGACGAGCGTGGCGAGGGCGAATGCGGCGAACAGCACCGTCCACGGGGCGATCTGCAGGTAGATCCTCTCCGTGGAGATGGTGAGACCCCAGTCGGGCGATGGTGGCCCCAGGCCGAAGCCGAGGAACGACAGGGTGGCGGCGGTGAACACCGCGTAGCCCAGGCGGATCGTGGCCTCGACGATGAGCGGCTGGGTGATGTTGGGCAGGATCTCGCGGGCCATGACGAACGGCGAGCGTTCGCCGCGCAGGCGCGCCGCCATGACGTACTCGCGCTCGCGCTCGCCGATGACGGCGGAGCGTACGGTACGGCTGACCACCGGCGTGAACAACGCCCCGATAGTGATGATGATGATGGTCAAGCCCGTGCCGAGCAGGGACAGAACGAGGATCGAGGTGATGATGATCGGCAGCGCCAGCAGGACGTCGATCAGCCTCATCATGACCTCGTCCGTGTAGCCCCGGTAGAAACCCGCCACGAGGCCAATCATGCTGCCCCACAGAAGGGCGAGCATCGTGGACAGCGGCGCGATGATGAGCACGGTCCGGGCGCCGGCCATGGTGCGGGCGAGCACGTCGCGCCCGAGCTCGTCGGTGCCGAAGAGGTGCGCCGCGCTGGGCGGCTTGAGAGCTGCCGCCGCATCCTGGGCCGTGGGGCTCTGCGTGATGTAAGTCGAGAAGAGCGCCATGAAGACCCAGAAGAGCACGATGACGGCGCCGGTCATGAAGGTCGGGCTGCGCAGCAGCGCCCTGACCAGGTAGCGCCGCTGGCGTCGCTGTTCGAGCGCCGCGGCGCCGTCGGCCTGCAGCACCTCCGCCTCGCGGTCGGCGACGGCTTCGGCCCCGAGCTCCAGCATCTCGGGATCCGCATCCACCCAGCTGGCTTCTTCCGCCAGATCGGGGTCCGGGCCGAACGGGCTGCGGGGCTCGTCCACCTCAGCCTCCCATGCGGATCCGCGGGTTGAGCAGAGCCACGACGATGTCGGCGAGCAGGTTGGCGAGCATGTAGATGATGGCCACCATGAGCACCGACGCCTCGAGCATCGGCAGGTCGTGCGCCAGCGCGGCGTCGACCATGAGCTTTCCGATGCCGGGATACACGAACAGGGTCTCGATGACCGCGAGACCGCCGATGAGCCAGCCCACCTGGCTGCCGATCACGGTGACCGTGGGCACCATGGCGTTGCGCAGCACGTGGCCGAAGATGACCCGGCGCCGCGGCAGGCCCTTGAGCACGGCGGTGCGGATGTACGGCATGGCCAGCACCTGCACGGTGCCGACGCGCGCCATGCGCGCGATGTAGCCCAGCTCGAGGAACATCAGGGGGATGGCCGGGAGGATGAGGTAGTAGAAGCGCTCGTAGAAGGGCGCGCCCTCCGGCGGCAACGCCGTCACCGGGAGCCACTTGAGCCAGACCGCGAAGACGTACAGCAGCACGACGCCGCTCACGAACTCGGGGATGACGGTCATCGACAACGTGGAGATCGTGATCCCCCGGTCGAGTAGGCTGTCTCGTCGCAGGCCGGCGAACACGCCAAGCAGGATGGAAAGAGGCACGATGATCACCAGGGCAAAGCCGGCGAGCACCAGCGAGTTGCCGAGCGCCTTCATGACCGTCGGCCGCACCGGTATTTTTTGGACGGGCGACTCCCCCCAGTCGCCGGTCACGAAGTTGCCGGCCCAGCTTGCCCAGCGTACGACCAGCGGCCTGTCCGCGCCGAGCTGGTGATTGAGGAAGTCGACCTGCTCCTGCGTGGCGTAGATCCCCAGGATGGAGCGCCCCACGTCGCCGGGCAGCACCTCCGCGAGCGCGAAGATGAGTACCGACGCCAGAATCAGCGTCGGCACCATGAGGAGCAGCCGCCGTCCGATGAGGCGCAACATCCCGGGGACCCCTACGTTAGCCTATGTCAGTCGTCGGTCGCCGGCCTCACGCGGTCTTGAACGCCGCGGTGCAGTCGCAGTAGAACGAGCCGGGGCCCTGGATGTTGTAGACATTCGTCTTCTGCGTGCGCAGCTGGGTGATATAGAAGGGCACCATGATGGGCGTGTCGTCCTGCTGGATCTGCGACAGCTTGGTCGCAAGCGGGGTGCGCGTCGCCTCGTCGAGGGTCGACTCGTACGCGTTGAAGGTGGTCAGGAACTCCTGGTTGTTCCAGTGCGACGAGCTCCACACGGCGTCGGGCAGGAGCATGGCCGCGGCGTAGATGCCGGGCGCCGGCCGGCTCCCCCACTCGACGATGGTCATGGGCGCGACGATCCACGGGGTAGTGGCGTAGTAGTCGGCGCCGCCCGCGTAGAACGCGGTGTAGCTCAGCTGGTTGATGGTGACGTTGATGTTGGCCGGCTTGCACTGCTCCTGGATGAGCTGCGCGAGCAGCGGGTTGTTGAGGTACTTGGCGATGGTCAGCGTGATGTCCATGCCGTTGGGCATGCCGCCGTCCGTGAGGAGCTGCTTGGCCTTGGCGTAGTCCTGAGCGCGCGGCGTCGAGGGCGGGCTGCCCGGGAAGACGGTGGGCTCCCAGAAGGTGTCGTAGCCGAGGTTGCTCTTGCCCACGTACAGCGACTGGTTGATGGCCACCCGGTCGAGGCAGTAGGCGACGGCCTGGCGAAGGCTCTTGCCTTTGGGATCCTGCCAGGGAGACTTGGTCGTGTTGAACGCCACCTCGCGGATGCCGGTGCCCGGGTAGGAGTCCACCCTGAGTTTGGGATCGGCGAACAGCGCCTCCGAGCCCTGGGGGATGGTCTGCGGCTGGCAGTCGATGGCGCCGGCCTGCAGCTGCAGGTTCTGGGCCGAGTTGTCCTCGACCATGATGTACTCGAGTCCGTCCAGATACGGGAGCTGGTTGCCTTGCGCGTCCTTGCCCCAGTAGTTGGGGTTCTTGACGTAGGTGCCCTTCTGCTTGGTGTCGTACTTCGTGAGCATGAAGGGACCCGTACCTATGGGGTCCTTGAGGATGTCGCCCGACCAGTTGGCTGGCAGCATGGCGGCGTTGTAGTTGCCCGCGGACACCGTATACGGGAAGTCGGCGTATGGTTTGTCGAGGTTGAACGTCACGGTGGAGGCGTCCGTCGCCACGGTGCCGCCCGGCGAGAGGACCCCACCCCACTGGGACTTGGCGCCGCCCGAGCCGGTCTTGGGATCGAGGCAGCGTTCGACGCTCGCGACCACGTCCTTGGCCTCGAAGGGTTGGCCATTGTTGAACGTGACGCCCTGGCGCAGCTTGAAGGTCCAGACGTCGAGCTTCGTGTTGGGAGTCCAGCTCTCCGCGAGCTTGGGCTTGAGCGTGTTGTCGTTGTTCAGATCGATGAGATACTCGAGGAACTGGTAGACCATGACGATGCCGCCCTGGTCAAGGATCGTGATCGGGTTGGGCTCGCTGACCGGCGCCGGGCCGATGAGGGTAAGCGTGCCGCCCATCACCGGCGCCGGCATGGCGCTGCCGCTCGGCGCCGCTGAGCTGGAACTCGAGCTGGTGCCGCCGCAGGCGGCCAGCAGCGAGCCGATGGCCGTGGCGGAAAAGCCGAACACGGAGGCGCGGACCAGCAACTGGCGCCGCGTCATGTGCCCCTTGTTGACCTGCTCGATGAGATGCTGTGCGTAGTCTATGCGATGCTGTTCGTCGGTCATGTTCGCCACTCCCCCTAGGCTTTGGCCTGCGAAACGACGTGGGCGGTCGCGGCATCCCGCGCCGCGACACTGCCCCTGAGCACATTTGGAGCACCATACAACCTCTCCGTCAAGATAGCAAGAGCGATTGACCGGTTAATTAGCACAGGTGCTGAGCCGTTCTGCCGGATGGTTCTGTGAAGCAGTTATGGAGTGGCACAAAATACGGCCATCGTGCGGCTCCGCAGATATATATGCGACACAGTACGGTGTCGAACCAGCCCTCGTCCATCCTTGCCCGGAGCGCTGGTATGTACCAAGAGTGCCTATGGTATGCTCTGGACCAACCGACCGCAAGGCTTTGGACGGTCCGGTCCCCGAACATTGTCTACTTTGCTGCCTTGGAGTGTGATCGCGGTGGGGGGCAAACGGCGCACGCCTGCTCGATCGAGTCCCTTGTACCTGTGGGTCGCCGCGCTGCTGCGCGATCAGATCGAGGCGGGGCAGCTGGATCCTCATGGGTCGGTCCCTTCCGAGCGCGCCCTGAGCGAGCGGTACAGCGTCAGCCGTATGACCGCTCGCCACGCAGTCGAGACCCTCATGCTGGAAGGATACGTCTACCGGAATCCCCGCCGAGGGACGTTCGTCGCCGAGCCACGGCTGCGCTTCAGCGTAGGGAGCTTCACCCGCATGATGACCGAGGCCGATCAGATGCCTGGGACGGAGGTGCTGGCGGCCAGCACGCTGGAGCCTGACCCGCTCATCTCCAAGATGCTCGGCATCCCGGCCGGGGGCCGGGTCCATCTCTTGCAGCGGCTGCGGACTGCGAAAGGCGAACCGATCGCCATTGAGAACATCCACGTGTCGGCGGAGCGCTTTCCGGACCTGCTGGAGCATGACCTCACCGGCTCGCTGTGGGAGCTCCTGCAAGAGCGCTACGACGTGCACCCGATGAAAGCGGATGCTCGAGTCGTAGCCGTCACGCTCGACCGGTTCGAGGCCGAGACACTGGGGGTCAAACCGGGGAGTCCCGCGATCGTCCTTACCCGCACGGTGTTTGGCGCCCAGGATGAGATCGTCGAATTGGCCCGGGACGTCTATCGCGGCGACCGCACCGAGTTCTCCGTGACCGCGTCGACCGAGGCAAGCATGGTCCCGATTCCCCGTCCCGCCTGACGCCCGCACCAATCTCAGAACAGCCGCACCCCTTGCCTCTTCAGGGCGGTTTGGACGCGCGCGACGTCCACTTCGCCGGTGGTCATCCCCTCTTTGAGAGACACCGCGGCCGCCACGCCCGCGGCCTGCCCCGTGACCGCGCAGCACATCTGGTTGCGGGTCGCCGCGTGCGAGACCTTGTCGCCGGCCACGCAGCGCCCGGCGACCAGCAGGTTGTCGACCTTCTGCGGCACGAGGATCCCGTAGGGCACCTGGAAGTAGCGACCGGTCGTGGGCAGGATCAGGATGCCGTAGCCGTCGATGAACTCGGGGAAGATGCCGATCGAGTCCTCATGCCGCGCCTCATTGCGCACGTCGTGCCCGGTGAGGTCGTAGCGCCCGAGGATCTTGCGGGAGTCGCGTGTGCCGAGGGTCATGCCGAAGCTGCGCAGGCGGGCATTCTCGAAGCCGGGCGCGAAGCGCCGCAGGGCCGCGATCGCGAGGAGCGCTTGCCGGCGGCCCTCGATCTCGGCGCGCGTCAGATCGCGCACGTCGGTGCAGTCGTAGCCCCGCAGGAACACGAGGTTGAGGTAGGTAGCCTCTCCCAAGTCGGAGATGCGGCCCCAGGTGCCGCCGATGCTCCTCATGTCCTCGGGGATCATGCCGGCCTGCCGGGCCAGCTCGAAGGGCTCCTGGAGGTAGGGGCTGAAGAGGTCGTCCTCCTTGCCGCTCGTCTCGATGCGCCAGCCCGTGCTCCAGTCCTTGTAGGTCGGGGCCTGCGCCTTGACGTAGTCGAGGAAGCGCTGCTTGTCGACGCCGGCGCACGAGAACGTGACCGTGACGCCCAGCGCCTCGTCGAGGGGCGTCGTGCGGCAGGGTGCCCCCGCGCGGAAGGCGATATCGGCATCGCCGGTGGCGTCGACGACGCGCCCGGCGAGGATCGCCTGCCGCCCGGACTTGCTCTCGGTGACCACGCCCTTGATCGTGCCGCCGTCCATGATGGTGTCCACCGCCAGGCAGTGGAGCAGGGGCTCGACGCCCGCCTCCTGCACGAGCTCGTCGGCGACCACCTTGAAGAGCTCGGGGTTGAGCGCCTCGCTCTGCGACTGGGACTCGGGCTCGGTGCCGCCCATGGCCTTGGCGCGTCGTTCGAACTCGATGCCGATGCCTTCGACGTCGACCGTGCCCTCGTGCCTGTACCAGGCGACGCTCTCGACGCCGGCCTGGGTGATCACGCCGCCGAAGCATCCGTAGCGGTCGACCAGTGTCGTGCGCACGCCTGCGCGTGCGGCGCCGACTGCCGCCGCCAGGCCGCCGGGACCGCTGCCGACCACGAGCACGTCGGTCTCGTGGAGCACCGGGATGGTCCTGGCTGCTTCGCTGATCGGTTTCATGCGACCCTCCTACGGCCTCGACAGCGCCCCGACGCGCTCAGCGGGGAGCGCCTTGACGCCCAGCTTCTCGGTGAGGGCGTCGGGAAGCAGCAGGCCGGCGTCACTCAGTCTGTCTGCCGGCGTTTGACAAAGCATAGCGTGAAGTTCATGGTACATACCAGCCGGGTTGGTACATACCAGCGGCCAAGTCCACCGCGGAGGGGCTGGTGCGAGTCCGCGGCCATCGTCGCGGGAGGCGCAGTGGCAAGACTACTTGAGTTTCAGGGAAAGGGACTCCTGAGAAAGGCTGGCTTGCCGGTGCCGCGTGGGCGCAATGCCTCGAGCCCAGGCGAAGCTGAGGCTATCGCCGCAGAGATCGGCCGGCCGGTCGCCGTGAAAGCCCAGCTGCACGCGGGAGGACGCGGCAAGGCCGGCGCCATCAGGTTCGCCGCGTCCCCTGCCGAGGCCCATGAGGCGGCCTCAGCGCTCCTGGGCACCGAGATCAAGGGCTTCGCCATCGACTCGGTGCTGGTGGAGGAGCGCCTGGACATCGACCGCGAGCTCTACGTCGGGATCATCATCGACTCCGCACGCACCGGCCGGCGCCCGCTGCTCATGTTCAGCCGCGATGGCGGTGTGGACATCGAGAGCGTGCCCGACGAGTCCATCCACCGTCTGCACATCTCGCCCCAGGGCGGCCTCGAGGTCTATCAGGTCGTCGACCTGCTGGTCGGGGCGAAGGTCCCCGACGAGCTCCTCGTGCCGCTCGCGACCATCTGCTCGCGTCTCGCGCGCGCCCACCAGGAGTACGACTGCTTCGCCCTCGAGATCAACCCCCTGGTCCTGACCAGGCAAGGCGAGCTCGTGTGCGCCGACTGCAAGATGCAGATCGACAACGCCGCCGTGTTCCGCCACCCCGAGATGGGCATCGAGGTGGCCCGCGACTTCGGCCACGAACCGACACCGCTGGACCTCATCGGCTGGGGCATCGAGAAAGCCGACCTCAGGGGTTCGGGCTTCGTCATGGACATGGGCTACGACGGGGTCAGCCCCGACTACATCGGCTTTCATCCCATCGGCGGCGGTTCGGCGATGATGGCCATGGACGCCCTCAACCAGGTGCGTCTGAAGCCCGCCAACTACGCCGACACGAGCGGCAACCCGGTGGGCTCGAAGATCTACCGCGTCGCCAAGGTCGTGCTCTCTCAGCCCAACATCCAGGGCTATCTTCTGGGCGGTTTCATGATGGCCAACCAGGAGCAGTGGCATCACGCGCACGCCGTGGTCAAGGTGCTGCGGGAGGTGCTGCCCGAGAAGCCCGGCCTGCCCTGCGTGCTCCTGGTCTGCGGCAACAAGGAGGAGGAGTCGCTGGCCATCCTGCGCGAGGGTCTTGCCGACTGCGTCGGAGCCACCCGCGTCGAGATCTACGGCCGCGACCGTGTCACCGACACGCTCTTCATCGCCGGTCGCATGCGCGCGCTCGTCGAGGAGTATCAGGCCGAGCTGAAAGGAGGCGACCGTGCTCGAGTTCGCTGAGAGGACGATCACGGTGCGCATCGACACGGCCGCCTGCGGCGCCTGCGAGGCGAAGGCCTGCGTTCTCGCCTGCGAGACCTACAGCCGCGGCATCCTGCGCCTGAGCGACGGCCTGCCGTCGGTCGAGCACCTCACGCCGAGTGAGGTGGTCCGCAAGGGCACCGAGTGCCTTGCCTGCGAGTACGAATGCCGGGTGCGCGGCAAGGGCGCGCTGTCCATCGAGGTCCCGGTCGAGGGCCTCGACGCCTATCGCGCCGCGCAAGCGGCAGCGCTCGCGCACGACCGGCTGGCCGGCGAGGGGGTGAGCGATGGGCATCCTGATTGACGGCTCCACACGCGTGATCGTCCAGGGCATCACCGGCCGCGAGGGCTCACTGCGCGCGCGCTACATGAAGCAGTACGGCACCGAGGTCGTCGCCGGCACAAGCCCCGGCAAGGGCGGCCAGGCAGTCGCAGGCATCCCCGTGTATCACACTGTGCGCGAGGCGGTCGAGGCCTGCGGCCGGGTCGACTTCAGTGTCATCTTCGTACCCGGCCGCGTGCTTCTGCCCGCCGTCAAGGAGGCGGCGGACGCCGGCGTGCCGCACGTCGTATGCTGCGTCGAGTCGGTGCCCGTGCACGACGCCATGGCGATGATCGAGTACTGCGCCGAGCGAGGCACGCGCCTGCTCGGCCCCGGCTCCATCGGTGCGATCACTCCCGGCGAGGCCGTCGTCGGCTGGCTGGGCGGCAGTCTCGAGTGGGCCACGAGCTTCTTCGCCCCCGGTCCCATCGGCGTCTTCTCGCGCAGCGGCGGCCAGTCGGGCACGATCCCCTGGGTGCTGCGCCGTGCCGGCCTGGGCGTGAGCACGGCGGTGCACACCGGCACCGAGCCCGTGCTCGGCACCTCGATGGCCGACCTGCTGCCGCTCTTCGAGGCCGATGAGCAGACGAAGGGCGTGGCCGTCTTTTCGGAGATCGGCGGCACTCAGGAGGAGGAGTGCGCCGCGGTCATCGCCGCCGGCGGTTTCACCAAGCCCTTCGTCGTCTTCGTGGCCGGCGCCTGGGCCCCCGAGGGGCAGCGCTTCTCGCACGCCTCGAGCATCGTCGAACGCGGGCGCGGCTCGGCGCAGGGCAAGATGGACGCCATCCGGCAGGCCGGCGGCTTCGTGGCCGCGAGCCCCAACGACATCCCCGACATCCTCAAAGAGAGAATCGCTTCGCTAGGAGGCAAGTGAACATGGCAGTCATGCGCTCCGTCCAGTACGTGCCGGGCAATAACGAGAAGATGGTCGCCAAGGCGCCGGGCATCCCCGCCGACATCATCACCCTGGATCTCGAGGACTCCGTGCCGCCCGCCGAGAAGGCCCGCGCCCGCGAGGTGGTCGCGGCCAATCTAGGTGACGCCGGTTCCGGCGGGGCCGAGGTCTACGTGCGCATCAACAACTGGGAAACGGAGATGACCAACGACGACCTGGAGGCGATCGTGCTCCCGGGTCTCGACGGGGTCACGCTCGCCAAGTGCGGCCATCCCGAGAACGTCAAGCGCCTCGACTGGAAGCTCGAGGAGCTCGAGCAGCGTCGCGGCCTGGCCGTCGGCAGCATCAAGGTCTCCCTGCTGCTCGAGACCGCGAAGGGCATCATCTTCGCCTACGACTCGTGCGTGGCCAGCCCGCGCGTCGTGAGCGCCATCTTCGGCGCCGTCGACTTCACCAAGGACATGCGCGTCAAGCTCACCTCCGAGGGCGAGGAGCAGAAGTACGGGCGCCGGCACATGGCGGTCGCGGCGCGGGCCGCCGGCGTCGTCGCCATCGACGCCCCCTTCGTGGCGTACCAGGACATGGAGGCCTTCGAGGCCAACGTGCGTGACGGCCGCCAGATGGGCTACGAGGGTCGCATGATCATCCACCCCAGCCAGGTCGAGGTCTGCAACCGCCTCTACGCACCGGACCCGGCCGACGTCGAGTGGGCTGGCGGCGTCGTCAAGGCTTTCGAAGAGGAGGCCATCGCCAAGGGCACGGCGGCGATCTCGCTGAACGGCAAGATGGTCGACACGCCGGTCTACTTGAATGCGAAGGCCATCCTTGCGGCGCAGCAGGAGATCGAGGCGAAGGACGCCGGCTCCGTCGCGTCATGACAGAGTCCGCCTACGCGCGCGACGCGGAGGCCGGCGCTTCGACCCGTCGCGATCTGCCTGCCCCAGCGCCCGGGCAGGCGAGCCGCAGACGCTCGCTCGCCTGCCTGGCCGCCGACGAGTTCGACGTGCTCGTCATCGGCGGCGGCGTG
>Ga0209048_10005258_pt1 | contig 12237 bp, 12 predicted proteins | sample FrelakmetCRP12CR_FD_187146 | JGI IMG/M metagenome (GOLD analysis project Ga0209048, IMG submission 187146) | Freshwater lake sediment microbial communities from the University of Notre Dame, USA, for methane emissions studies - CRP12 CR (SPAdes)... | ecosystem: Environmental > Aquatic >... | reverse complement strand
TGGGCACCGTCGCGACGCCGTCGCAGACCGAGCCGTCGAGCACGCAGGCGGTGCCCACCGTCACGGCGGCAAGCACGCCGATCGCGTCGTGGCACACATGCGGGATGAAGCTGCGCGTGCAGAGGCTGCCGCCGTGGCGCGGCGGGGCGACGAGCGTCATCTTCGGATAGTTCCTGCTCGTCACGTCGCCGAGGCCCATCGCGTGGCCGCAGGCGATGCGCAGGCGCTCGAGCCGCGCCTTGAGCTCGGCATCGGCGTTCATCTCCGCGACGCCCTCGTAGCCCGTGCGGCCGACGTCCGTCGCGCGGAACATCGCCAGCGGCATCCCGTTGTCGATGCAGGTGACCGCCACGCCGTCGATCACGTCGCGCACCCGGCCCGTCGGCAGCAGGCCGGCGCATACGGACCCGGCGGTATCCAGGAAATTGATCGTGATGGGCGCCGACGTCCCGGGCACGCCATCGATGCGCGCGTCGCCCTCGTACTCGACATGGCCGCCGGGTGTCTGCACGGTGACATCGCATCGCATGTCGGTGTTGAGCGTGAGCACGCGCAGCGTGCTGGTGTCGCCCCGCGGCGCCACCATGCCCGTCTCCAGCGCGAAGGGCACGACGGCCGCGAGCATGTTGCCGCAATTGGGCGTCGTGTCGACGGTGTCGTTGTCCGGCTGGAGCTGCGCGAACAGGAAATCGAGGTCGACCCCGGGCCTGCTGCCGCGGCGCACGATGCCGACCTTGCTGGTGAGCGGATGCGCGCCGCCCAGGCCGTCGATCTGGCGCTTGTCCGGCGAGCCCATCACCGCGAGCAGAACCCGGTCGCGCAGCGCGATGTCGGCAGGCAGCTCGGCGGCGTCGAAAAACGGCCCGCGCGACGTGCCCCCGCGCATGAACAGGCAGGGAATGGCGGTTTGAATGACTTCCTCCTCCGGTCGATCCGGCGCCGACCGAATGTCAAAGTCTGCGCTGATCGCGGCACATCGAAAACCCCTATTGGTACACTAGCAGCTATGCCGGTTCGGCATCGGAAGCCGGGGCCTCAAGGGACCGCAGTGGACCTCAAGCAGCTCGAGTATTTCGTCAACGTCGCCGACCTCGGCGGCTTCAGCCGCGCCGCGCAGCTCCTCGGCGTCGCGCAGCCCGCGATCAGCCGGCAGGTGCGCAGCCTGGAAGTCGAGCTGCGGCAGACGCTGCTGCTGCGCAACGGCCGCGGCGCCACGCCGACGGACGCGGGGAAGCGTCTGCTCGAGCACGCGCGCGGCATCCTGCAGCAGGTGGACCGGGCGCGGCGCGACGTCGACGAGACCAAGGGCGCGTCGGTCGGCAAGGTCGTGGTCGGACTTCCGCCCACGATCTCGCGGCACCTGACGGTCCCGGTCGTGCGCGCGTTCCGGCAACGCTACCCGCGCGCCTCGCTCAGCATCGTCGAGGGGCTGTCTTCGATCATCCTGGAATGGCTCGCCGTCGGCCGCGTGGACGTGGGCCTCGTCTACAACCCCGCCACCTCGCCGGCCAACGAGAAGCGGATGCTGTTCGAGGAGCCCCTCTGTCTCATCGGCGCGCGGAAGGAGGGACGCGAGCCGCGGAGGCTGCAGCTCGCCGATCTGCCGCGGTTCCCACTTATCATTCCCAGCCGCCCCAACTCGATACGCATGCTGGTCGAAGCGCGCCTCGCCGGCCTGGGTCTGCGGCCGCAGGTGGCGATGGAGATCGACGCGGTGCCGGCGATCCTCGAGCTCGTAGCCGAGGGGCACGGGTTCGCGGTGCTGTCCCCGCGCGCGCTGCACGGCGCCGCGACAGCACGCAGGCTGCACGCGCGGACCATCGTCCAGCCGCAGCTCAAGAGCGCTCTGGCGATCGTGACGTCGGCGCAGCGCCCCTCGACGCCGTTGCAGAAGGGTACGATCGCGCTGATCGAGGAATTGGCAGGTCCTGCCCTCGGACCGCACTGAAGGCATCGCTGTCGCGCGAGGGGTCGGTCGACGGGCGACCCGGGTTGGGCTCCGTTCGCACTTGCGGACATAATGTGCAGAGCAGCTGATTCGAAGCGCGCGACGCTGCGCGTCTCGCAGGAGCCGGGAGGACGAATGCCATGACCCAGCGCAACACGCCGCCTTTCCGCGCGGACCACGTCGGCAGCTTTCTGCGACCCGCGTATCTGCTCGACGCGCGTGAGCGAAAGGCGCGCGGCGAGATCACGGCCGCCGAGCTGCGCGCCGTGGAGGACCGCGCGATCGACGAGGTGGTGCGGATGCAGGAGGACGTCGGCCTGCAGTCGATCACCGACGGCGAATTCCGGCGCACCTATTTCCACATCGATTTCCTCGAGCAGCTGGGCGGGGTCACGACCGACCTCCCGGTGACGATCAGGAAGCCCGACGGCACCGAGGAGCTCGCTCCGCCCGTGATGCGCGTGGTGGAAAAGGTCCGGCACGTGAAGGACATCCAGCTCGCCGACTTCCTGTATCTCAGGAGCCGGACGGGGCGCACGCCGAAGGTCACGATCCCGTCGCCGACGATGCTGCACTTCCGCGGAGGCCGCGCGGCCATCAGCAGCGAGCACTACCCGGACCTCGAGGCGTTCTACCAGGACACCGCGGACGCGTACGGCGCGGAGCTCTCCTCGCTCGCGGCCGCGGGGTGCACGTACGTGCAGATGGACGACACCAACCTCGCCTACCTGTGCGATCCGAAGATGCAGGAAGCGGCGCGCCGGCGCGGCGACGACCCGCGCGAGCTGCCGCACCGCTACGCTTCGTTCATCAACCGCGTCGTGGCGCAGAAGCCTCCGGGCATGACGCTGTGCGCACATCTGTGCCGGGGCAATTTCAAGAGCACGTGGGCCGCCGAGGGCGGCTACGAGCCGGTGGCGGAGGCGCTGCTCTCCGAGATGAAGCTCGACGGCTACTTCCTCGAGTACGACGACGAGCGCAGCGGGGACTTCCGGCCGCTGCGCTTCCTGCCGAAAGGCAAGATCGTCGTGCTGGGGCTCGTCACCACCAAGGTCGGGGCGATGGAGTCGAAGGACGCGCTGAAGCGCCGCATCGACGAGGCGAGCCGCCATGCGCCGCTCGAGCAGCTCGCGCTGTCGCCCCAGTGCGGCTTCTCCAGCACCGTCCACGGCAACGCGATCGCGATGGAGGCGCAGGCGGCCAAGCTCAAGCTCGTTGTCGACGTCGCCCGCGAGGTGTGGGGCGACGCCTGAGGTTCGGGCGTCCGCCGGCACCTGCTTCGCGGTCGAGCGGCGGCAGATGCGGTAGCATGACGACCCCACACCCAGCCCGCTGCCGCCCATGGATTACGCGTTCATCCTCGACCCGCTGCCGGAGCTCAAGGCCTACAAGGACTCGAGCGTGGCGATGATGCGCGCGCTCGCCGCGCGCGGCCACCGCGTCTACGCGCTCCCGCAGTCCGCGCTGTGCTGGGACGCGCGCGGCACCCGCGCCCGTGCCGTGCCGCTGGCGCTTCGCGCCGACGATCACGACTGGTACGCGGAGGGCGCGCCGGAGGAGCGCGCACTGACGGAGTTCGCGGCGGTCGTGATGCGCAAGGACCCGCCGTTCGACATGGAATACGTGTATTCGACCTACCTGCTCGAGGCGGCCGAGCGCGAGGGCGCGCGCGTTTTCAACCGGCCGCGTGCGATCCGCGACCACAACGAGAAGTTCGCGATCTCCGAGTTCGCGGCGTTCACCGCGCCGACGCTCGTCACGCGCGACGCGGGCCGAATCCACGCGTTCATCGACGCGCACGGCGACGCGATCGTCAAGCCGCTCGACGGGATGGGCGGAACGTCTGTCTTCCGCGTCAAGGCCGACGACCCCAACCGCAACGTGATCGTCGAGACGGTCGGCCGGGAGGGCGCGCGGACCGTGATGGCGCAGCGCTATATCCCCGAGATCGCCGACGGCGACAAGCGGGTGCTGCTGATCGCCGGGGAGCCCGTGCCTTACGCGCTCGCGCGCATCCCGAAGCCGGGCGAGACGCGCGGCAACCTGGCGGCGGGCGGCCGCGGCGTCGCCCGCCCGCTCACCGCGCGCGACCGCGAGATCGCCGCCGCGCTCGGGCCGCGGTTGTGGGCCGAGGGGCTGCTCGTCGTCGGCCTGGACGTGATCGGCGATTGCCTGACCGAGGTCAACGTCACCAGCCCGACCTGCTTCGTCGAGATCGCGCAGCAGACCGGCTTCGACGTCGCGGCGATGTTCGCAGCCGCCCTCGAGAACGCCTGCGGGATGTCAGGCTGAAGTCCGACCCGCGCTGAAGCCCGACCCGCGAACCCGCGGTTGCCGCGGGGTCGGCTTCAGCCTGCGCGGCCGCGAGCGCGTGCTAACATAATCGAGGGCGCTTAGGGTTCGCCATGGGGCGCGCAGGTCAGCGTCGAAGGCCACGACGCAGCCATAACGGGGAACACGATGATCGGCATCCTGATCGTTGCGCACGACAGCCTGGGCGAAGGCCTCGTGCGCTCCGTCACCCACGTGCTCGGCAGCCGGCCCGACCAGTTCGAGGTGCTGTCGGTGGCCTCGACCGACGATCCGCTCGCGCTGCTGCCCGCGGCGCGCGAGCTTGCGGCGCGTCTCGACACCGGCAAGGGCGTGCTGGTCTTCTGCGACATCTACGGCGCGTCACCGTGCAATCTCGCCGGCAAGCTGCTGAAGCCGGGTCGGGTCGAGGTGATCGCGGGCGTCAACCTGCCGATGCTGGTCCGTGCGATCACGTACCGGAGCCGCGGACTCGAGACCATGGTGAAGAAGGCCATCTCCGGCGGCTGCGAAGGCGTGCTGCACCTGCAGGCGGACCCGATCTATGCCGCAACGCGAAGTTGAGATCATCAACAACCTGGGCTTGCACGCGCGCGCATCGGCGAAGCTGACGCAGCTCGCGGCGAAGTACCAGTGCGATGTCCTGATGTCGCGCAACAACCGCAAGGTGAACGCGAAGAGCATCATGGGCGTGATGATGCTCGCCGCGGGCAAGGGCGCGAAGGTCGTGCTCGAGACCAGCGGCCCCGACGAGGCCGAGGCGATGGACGCGATCGTCGCGCTGATCAACGACTACTTCGGCGAGGGTCAATAGCGCCGTGCCGAGTTTCGCGCTCCACGGGATCGGCGTCTCGGGCGGGATCGCGATCGGCCGGGCGCAGCTCGTCTCGCACGCCACGCTCGAAGTCGCCCACTACACGATCCCCGCCGGCCGCATCGACAGCGAGATCCTGCGGCTCGACAACGCGCTCGCGGAAGTGCGCGGCGAGCTCGAAGGCCTGCACGGCACGATGCTGGCGGGTGACGCACCGGCCGAGTTCGGCGCGTTCATCGACGTCCACACGCTGATCCTCGCCGACCCGACGCTGTCCGAGGCGCCCCGGCGGATCATCGCCGAGCAGCGCTGCAACGCCGAGTGGGCGCTGACGCAGCAGATGAACGTCCTGGTCGAGCAGTTCGAGGAGATCGAGGACCCCTACCTGCGCGAGCGCAAGGCGGACGTCGTGCAGGTCGTCGAGCGCGTGCTGAAGCGCCTCCTCGGCAAGCCCGGCGCGCTCGCATCGGCGAGCCTCGAGCAGCACACGATCCTGGTCGCGCACGATCTCTCTCCGGCCGACGTGATCCAGTTCAAGACGCATCGTTACGCCGGGTTCATCACGGATCTGGGCGGCGTGACGTCGCACACGGCGATCGTCGCGCGGAGCCTCGCGGTGCCGGCGGTCGTGGCGACGCACAACGGCCGCATGCTGATCCGGGAAAACGAGCTCCTCATCCTGGACGGCACGAACCACGTCGTCATCGTCAACCCCGACAAGTCGGTGCTCACCGAGTACCGGCTGAAACAGGGCGAGCTCGAGCTCGAGCGCGCCAAGCTGCGCCGGCTCAAGACGAAGCCCGCGACCACGCTCGACGGGCACTCGGTCGAGCTCCAGGCCAACATCGAGCTGCCGGGCGACCTCGAGCAGGCGCTGGACAACGGCGCGATGGGCATCGGCCTGTTCCGGTCGGAGTTCCTGTTCCTCAACCGCGAGGGGCTGCCGTCGGAGGACGAGCAGTTCGAGGCGTACCGGAGCGTCGCGTCCGGCATGGACGGCAAGCCGGTGATCATCCGCACGTTCGATCTCGGCGCCGACAAGCAGAAGGAGGGGCTGGACGGGCTCGCCCGCGTCGCGCCCAATCCAGCGCTCGGGCTGCGTGCAGTCCGCTTCTGCCTCGCCGAGCCGCGGCTCTTCCTCACGCAGCTTCGCGCGATCCTGCGCGCGTCGCACCACGGCCGGGTGAAGATCCTGATCCCGATGCTGGCGTCCGTCAGCGAGATCGACCAGACGCTGGCGCTGATCGCGCAGGCCAAGGAGACGCTGCGCGAGCAGGGCGTGCCGTTCGACTCGGGCATCGAGGTCGGCGGCATGATCGAGATCCCCGCAGCGGTGCTCGCGATCTCGGCGTTCCTCGCGAAGCTCGATTTCGTCTCGATCGGCACCAACGACCTCATCCAGTACACGCTGGCGGTCGACCGCGCCGACGAAGCCGTGTCCCACCTCTACGATCCCCTGCACCCGGCGGTGCTGAAGCTCATCGCGATGGCGATCACCAGCGCGGGCAGGGCCCGGGTGCCGATCGCCGTGTGCGGCGAAATGGCCGGCGAGCCGCAGCTGACGCGGCTCCTGCTGGGCCTCGGGCTGCGCAACTTCTCGATGCATCCGGCGCACCTGCTCGCGATCAAGCAACGGGTGCTGACGAGCGACATCGCCGCGGCGAAGCCGCTCGTCGCGCGGATGCGCGGAACCGACGATCCGGCGAAGCTCATCGCGCTGGTCGACAGGATCAACGCTTAGGCAGAGACTCAGTAAGCGCCGCGGGGCGCCCTGGAATACCGGCGCCCGCCCGGCTGTTTGTCAATCGGTGCCCGGCGCCGGCCGGGCTGGCCCGGAGGCAGCCCTTCGCCGTGAACCCGAGATCGCCCGCCGCGTTGCGTAGCTTCTGCAGTGTCGTGGCAATGGCCGTGCTGGGGTCCGTCGCGCCGCACGCGCGCGCGTTGAGCGTCGGCGACGAGGCGCCGCTTTTCGTGCTGCCGCCCGCGCAGGGCGCGCCGGTCGCGCTCGCGGCGCTGCGCGGGCGCGTCGTCTACGTCGATTTCTGGGCATCGTGGTGCGGGCCCTGCCGCCGCTCGTTCCCGTGGATGAGCGACATCCAGCGGCGCTACGGCGATCGCGGTCTGGCGGTCGTTGCGATCAACGTCGATGCCAAGCGCGACGATGCCGCCCGGTTCCTGCGCCAGTACCCGGCGGATTTCACGGTGGTCTACGACAGCGCCGGCAACACGCCGGCCGCGTACGACGTGAAAGCGATGCCGAGCTCGTACCTCGTCGACCCCGCGGGCCGGATCGCCTGGATGGAGCACGGCTTCCTGGACGAACACCGCGCCTTGGTCGAGGAACGGATCCGCGCGCTCACGCGCCCGCCGTGAAGCGCGTCCGGCCGCAGCCCGTGAAGCTCGCCGTTTGCATCCGCCGCACCGCGCTGCTGTCGCTCGTCGCGGCCGTCGCCGGCTGCGCGACGATGGCGCCGCCGCGCGCATGGGAGAAGGGAACGCTCGCGCGTCCGGACATGCAGTTCGACGCCGCTCCGCTCGACACGAAGACCACCCAGCACATCTATGCCAGCAGGGAAGCGGCGACGGGTGGCCATGGCGTCGGCGGGGGCGGCTGTGGCTGCAACTGATCGCGGCACCGCAGTGGGCCGGGCGGATTCGCTCCCCGGCAGCCCGGCACCGGAGGCGAAGCCGGCTGCACCCCATGGCCCGGCGGGAGCCCTCTTCGCAGCGGCACTGGCGTTGCCGGGGATGGTGCCGAGCCAGGCCGGCGCCCAGACGGCTCCCGACCGCGGTCTCGTCGAAGCCAGGGTGCTCGATTACCGCGACTGGCAGCCGGGCGCGAACCGGATGTCGGTGCGCAGCCCGTCGCTGTACGCGTTGCAGCCGCTGTCCGACACGCTCGTGCTCGAAGGCTCTCTCGTCTACGACACCATGTCGGGCGCGTCGCCGCTCTGGTACAACACGCTTTCGGGGGCGTCCGGCCTTGGCGTGACCGATTACCGGACCGCCGGCGACGTCAAGGTGACGAAATACCTGAACGGCGTCGCGGTCGGCGTCGCCGCCGCGGTTTCGTCGGAGCGCGATTATCTTTCACGCGCCGGTGCGGTCGATGTCCGCGTGTGGTCCGACGACCGCAACAGCACGTGGGCGTTCGGTTTCGGCGGCGCCAGCGATCGCATCAATCCGGTAAACGGTGTCGTGGTGAACGCGCCGCGCGACACGCTCGACTTCCTGATCGGTGTCACGCAGGCGCTGGCCCCGACGGCGATCGTGCAGTCCAATCTCACGTATTCGCGCGGCCACGGCTACTACTCCGACCCCTACAAGCCGCTCGACACGCGACCCTCCCGCCGTGCGGTGTTCGCGTGGCTCACCCGCTACAACCAGAACTTCCCCGCCGCCGCCGCCACGCTGCGGCTTTCCTATCGCTATCTGCATGATTCGTTCGGAAGCGTCGCGAGCGCCCTCGAGGCGACGTGGGTCCAGTCGCTGCCGGCGGGGTGGAGCGTCGCGCCGAGCCTGCGCTACGCGACGCAGAGCGCTGCCTCCTTCTATTTCAATCCGCCGTTTCCGCAAGGCCATGTCGCGGGTCGCGACTACACCGCGGACACGCGGCTGTCGGCGTTCGGCGCGCTCACGCCGGCGGTGACGGTCGCGAAGGCGTTCCCCGAGGGCTGGAGCGTCGAGATGAGGATCGCGTTCTACCGCCAGCGCGCGGGCTGGCGGTCAGGCGGCGACGGCAGCCCCGGGCTCGAACCGTTTTCCGCGCGGTGGATCGAGGCCGGCATCGCGAAATCGTTCTGACGCGGCTTCCCGCACGACACTGGCGATGCGACTCTTCCGCACCGTGTTCCGCGCGATGGCGGCGGAACACGAGGTCAAGCTCTGGTCCGACGACGAGGCGCGCGCCCGCCGCGCGGCGGACGCCGTGATGGCCGACGTGCTGCGCATCGAGGCGAAGTACTCGCGCTACCGCGACGACAGCGTCACGTCGCGCATCAACCGCGAAGCGGGCCGGGCGGCGATCGTGATCGATGGCGAAACGGCGGCGCTTCTTTCCTACGCCGACCGGTGCCACCGGTTGAGCGACGGTCGCTTCGACATCACTTCGGGCGTGTTGCGCCGCGCCTGGGATTTTGGGCGCACGCCCCCGCGATTGCCGGACAGCGCCGGGCTCGCCGCGGCGCGGGCGCTGATCGGCTGGAACCGCGTCGAATGGGACGGCCACGCAATTCGCCTGCCGGAGCCCGGAATGGAGATCGACTTCGGCGGCATCGGCAAGGAGTACGCGGCCGACCGCGCCGCCACGCTCTGCATCGAGCACGGGATCGCGCATGGCCTCGTGAATCTCGGCGGCGACGTGCGCGCCATCGGGCCGCAGCCCGATGGCGCGCCGTGGCGCGTCGGCATCCGGCATCCCCGCCGCGCCGGCGCGGTCCTGGCAACGGTCGCTCTGGAAGCGGGCGCCGTGGCGACGAGCGGTGACTACGAGCGCTGCTTCGAGATTTCCGGGCAGCGCTACTGCCACATCCTGAACCCCGGCACCGGGCTTCCGGTCGCCCACTGGCAATCGGTGAGCGTGATCGCGCCGCTGTGCGTCGTCGCGGGGAGCTGCGCGACGATCGCGATGCTGCTCGAGCGCAAGGCGGAGGCGTTCCTGCGCGATCAGGGGCTGCGCTATCTCGCCGTCGCCCCGGACGGTGCCCTGCAAGGGCCCGCAGTCGTGGCCGCCGGCGCCTGATCGGGTGTCGTCCCGGCTGCTCCCTGGAGCGTGAGGTCGCCGGGCAGCGGTGATGCCCCAGGATGGCGGGTACGCCGATCGAACGGCGCGCGTCAGTGCTTGTGCGGACGCAGGTGATCGTCGGTCGGCGAACGCCGCCGGACCTCGGCGCTCGCTGGAATCTCCTGCCGGCTGCCGTCGGCGGCCTCGACGGTCAGCACGAGCCCGACGCGATCGCCGAGCTGCAGCGAGCGGTCGAGGCTCGCGAGCGCGATTCGAAATGCCCCGGGGGCGAGCCTGACGGTGGCGCCCGGCGGGAGAGGAATTTCGGCAACGGCGGTGCGTGCGGCGCCCGGCCGGCGGAGGACGACGTTGGTCGTGACATCGGCACGCACTGCGACAAGGCGCGCGCCCTCCGTGCTGCGGAGCTCCATGAAGGCCTCGGCCGATCGACCATCGGGCGCGAGGCGCACCCACGGCTCCGTGACGATGAAGATCGCTGCCGCGTCCGTGGCGACGAGCGCCAGCGCCAGCGCCCAGGCGACGGAACGGAGCAGTCGCTGGCGAGCATGCGTGTCCATCGCCGGCACGTTATCGCAATTTCCTGGCAAGTGCTCCGGAAGGGGAATAGAGTCGGCGGGCACCGTGTTTACGCGGGATGAACGATCGGACGCCCGGCGGGCCGGGCGTCGACGGGGATGACCCATGGAGGTTATCGTGAATCGAATGCTTCGTCTCTGCGCCCTGGCGTTGTTCCTGGTCTCGGCACCCAGCGCCATTGCTTCGTTTCATCTGTTCCGCATCGAACAGATCTATTCCAATGCCGATGGCACCGTGCAGTTCATCGTACTGCACGAAGTTGCGGGCGCCAACGGCGAGAATTTCTGGGCGAGCCAGCCCCTCACCAGCACACACCTTGGCGCGACGAAGACGTTCATGTTTCCGTCGAATCTGCCGAGTTCCGGCACGGCGGGGAAGCGCGTGCTGGTCGCGACACAGGGCTTTGCGGCGCTCGGGCTCGTCACGCCGGACTACGTGATCCCGAACGGATTCCTGGCGACCGACGGCGGCACGGTCAACTACGCCGGCGTCGACCAGGTGACCTACGCGGCGCTTCCCACCGACGGCGCGCACGCGATCGATCGCAACGGCGCGACGATCCAGAGCGTCGCGACCAATTTCGCCGGACAAACCGGCTCGGTGGTCCTGGCGGCGACACCGATCACCCCGGTGATCGGCCTGTGGTGGAACCCGGACGAAGCGGGAACCGGCTACAACTTCGACGTTAAGCACGGGGTGCTGGTGGTGACGGTCTTCACGTACGACGCGTCGGGCCACTCGGAGTGGTACCTCGCCGCGGGACCGCTCACGACCGGCGGCGGCGCCACGACGTTCAGCGCCACGCTCGACAAGTACCGCAACGGTCAGTGCATCGGCGTTGGCTGTGCCTTCAGGGCCCCGGGGCCGCCGGCGGGGAACGACGGAATCATGTCGATCACGTTCACGTCGCCGACCAGCGCCACGATGACCCTTCCCGGCCGCGTGACCAACATCCAGCCACAGGTCTTCTGACGTCGTTCCAGGATACGCGGGGCTTGTCCGCAGGTTCCCGGCCAAGATACACTTCACGCCTGCGCCGATTTGAGCCAGCTTGCGGGCGCAGGGAGTCCCGGCACCTCGAGACCCCCGACAAATACGGCTAAAGCGGAGCGGCAAGGGGGATCCCCGACACCAACCCGGTTAGCGCCAAGCTGGCCGGGTTTTTTGTTGCGCCGCATCTGCCCATGCCTTCGTTCTCCGCAACGACCGGCGGTACCGCCGGGAATGCACCGGGCCGCTCGGTCGGGCCGGTGGTCGCGCGGCGCGCGCGCTTCGACGCGCCGCTCGCGCTTGCCTGCGGCAGGACGCTGCCGGAATTCGAGCTCGCCTACGAGACCTACGGCGCGCTCAACGCCGAGCGCTCGAACGCGGTGCTCGTCTGTCACGCGCTGAACGCGTCGCACCACGTCGCCGGATTCTACGCAGGCGAGCCGGACAACGTCGGCTGGTGGGACAACATGGTCGGCCCCGGCAAGCCGCTCGACACCGACCGGTTTTTCGTCGTCGGCGTCAACAATCTCGGCAGCTGCTTCGGCTCGAGCGGACCGCTGACGCCGAACCCCGCGAGCGGCGCGCCGTGGGGCGCGGACTTTCCGCTCGTCACCGTCGAGGACTGGGTGGACGCGCAGGCGCGGCTTGCCGACCATCTCGGCATCGGGCAATGGGCGGCGGTGATGGGCGGAAGCCTCGGCGGCATGCAGGCCCTTGCCTGGGCGACTCGCTACCCCGAGCGCATCCGGCACGCGCTGGTGATCGCCGCCGCGCCGAACCTGTCCGCGCAGAACATCGCGTTCAACGAGGTCGCGCGGCAGGCGATCCTCACCGACCCGGATTTCCACGACGGCC
>Ga0209048_10005257_pt1 | contig 12238 bp, 8 predicted proteins | sample FrelakmetCRP12CR_FD_187146 | JGI IMG/M metagenome (GOLD analysis project Ga0209048, IMG submission 187146) | Freshwater lake sediment microbial communities from the University of Notre Dame, USA, for methane emissions studies - CRP12 CR (SPAdes)... | ecosystem: Environmental > Aquatic >... | reverse complement strand
GAGGTCCGGGGAACAGTCCCCGCAACCAAGGTACGACTCACATCCGAAGCGCTCCCTGAACCCTTCGCGCACCACCACCGCTTCAGCGGTTTAGTTCAACGACCCATAGCTATCAGTCCTTTCAGCGAAATGTTGGCCGCGAAGCCGACATTGACCGACACGTCCTTACTGCTGGCCGAACTGGTGCGACTCGCCAACCGCGTGGGCATCGTCGGGCCGGCCGCCGCGAAGGGTTGACCGGCCAACGTGCGCCGCGCGGGACCAAGGTCCACTGGCCGGCGCCGGTGCGGCGAGATAACTTCGGCCACGGTGCAGATACACATTCTCTCGATTGCGATCGTCGACGACGAAGTGTCGGTTCTACCCGCCGTCGTGCGCCTGCTGCATTCGGCCGGCATGGGCGCGCGGGCCTACGCATCGGGGGCCGAATTCCTCGCGTCGCCGCCCAGCCATCAGCCCGATTTCGTGCTGCTCGACCTGCACATGCCGGGTCTGAGCGGCTTGGAGATGCAAAGCCGTCTGGCCCAGGTGTGGCCCCGGTTGCCGGTAATCGTGGTCACCGGTCACCACACCGCCGCCACAGAAGCGCAGGCGCAGGCCGCGCACCCGGTGGCCTACCTGCAAGAGCCGAGCGACGAACGGCTGCCCCTCGACGCCATCGAGCGGGCGGTGCACTGAATCAGTGTTGCGCGTTCACGTGCTACGGTTACGCAGTGCCCATGCACCGGCATTCGCTTGACTACCCCGGACTCGCGGTGGCGTCCATGTCGCACAGGCGATACATTTGCTCGTCGCTGTAGCGGTCGATCGGCGCGCTGGTGGCGCGGATCAGCATCGAGCCCACGTTGGGTGGCTTCTGTTGAGTGCCCCAGCCGTTGTCGGCGTCGGCGAGCGAATTGACGGCGACCACCAGGCCAAATTCGGAGCGGATCTCGCTCCATGTGGCGCCACCGGGTTCAGTTTGGCGATGCCCAAGGTGCCCGGCGTGGGAAGGAACTCGACAGGTCATGCTCCTGGTCACTGGATTCGCATGCCAGCGGCACGATCGAAAAACAGGACTCCATTGGGGTACCGTTCTCTTGCGATACTTCATCATCGGGCGACGACGGATTGGATGATCGAAATTGCGAACCTGTGCTGAGCAAGGTGTGCTTCGGTGCCCCACGCGTCGGCCGTGATGAGGGGCTGGCGCCGGGGCGCGGGCTTGGTCGCGACACTCGCCAGTGGGGCGATTGCGATGCTGATCGTGGCCATCGTTGCCGTCGCTGCAGCCGTGGCTTTCGGCGTGGCCATCGACGCTTCGCGCTGGCGCGACGCGGCTGCGCAGCAGGCCTCGGCTGCGCTCGGCCGGCCGGTCACCCTGGGCGGCGCGCTCGAGTTGACGCTCGGCCGCGAGCTGGTGCTGCGCGTCGGCGGGGTGCAGATCCTGAACCCGGCCGGATTCGCGGCACCGGAGTTGCTGACGGTCGGCGAAGCGAGAGCCCGGTTCGATCTGATCGATGCCCTGCGCGGCCGGCCGCGACTGCGCAGCCTGGAGGCCAGCGATGTCGCACTGCGGCTCGAACAAAGCGCCGACGGCCGCGCCAACTGGGCGCTGCCACAGTCGCCTGATGCGGCCTCGCCGCGGCGTGTGTTTGACTTCGGGCAGATCAGCTTGCAGCGGGTCGCGATTCAGTATCACGACGCGGTCTCGGCCACGCGCCGCGCGTTCGCGTTGGACGAAGTGTCGGCCAGCGCCGGGCCGGGCGACCCGCTGCACCTGGCACTGCGCGGCCGAGTGAACGAACACACTCCCTACGCCCTCAGGGTCGAGGGCGGGCCGTTGCAACTTCTTCAGGGCGGCGCCGAGCCGTGGCCGTTCAAGCTCGAACTGGAGTCTTCCGCCGCGCGGCTGCACGCTGGCGGTGTGCTCGACGCGGGCAAGGGCGCGGCGCGGTTCGACTTCGATGCCAACGCCGATGATGTGGCGCGGATTGGCGCGCTGCTGGGTGCCAAGCTGCCGCCGCTCGGCGTCGCTGCGTTGCGCGGCACGGTCGCGGCGACGAGCGAGGCAGTCGCTCTCAGCAAAGTGCAGGGCACGGTGGGCGAGGCCGAGCTTTCAGGGCAGCTCGCGCTCGCCTTGGCTGGAGGTCGCCAGCGTCTCAGCGGCGCCTTGAGCGTCGCCGCGTTCGACTTACGGTCGTTCCTCGCCACCGATCCAGACCCGCAGCGCGAGCCGCTCGATTACGACGCGCTGGTGCTGCGCGATCTGCTCCCGATCGACGTTGACGTCGAGGTGAGCGTGGGCCACTGGCTCGGGCTACCGGTCGACCTTCGCGACGCGAGGTTCGCGTTGCACGCCGACAAGCAGGGCCTGCGGGGCCCACTGAGCGCCACTGTGGCCGGTGCTGCGGTGTCCGGCCGGCTCGACCTCGACACGGTGAGGCCAAAGCCGACGCTTGCACTTCAGTTGGACGCGAAGGATGTCGTGCTCGCCGACCTGGCGCGGCATCTGACGGATGCCGATGGAATCGAAGGCAAGGTCGGCCGCGTCGGCCTGCGCCTCGGTGGCCGTGGTGAAACACTCGGAGCGCTGGTGCGCGATCTGGAGCTTTCGCTCACCGTGGCGGCAACGCAAGTGCGTGTCGAAAACTCCGCCGGTGGCCGCCCGATCGCCTTCACGCTCGACACACTGGACCTGGCCGCCGGTCGCGGCGAGCGCCTGCGCGGCAGTGCGCGCGGTTCGCTGCTGGGCGAGCGGGCGAAGCTTTCGATCCGCGGCGGCACGCTGCCCGACATGCTGCGCGAGCGCGCCACGCCGCTAGAACTCGAACTCGCGCTGGCCGAGGCGACGCTACGCATCGAGGCCGCGCTCTCCCGTACCGAGACGACGCGCGATACCACCGCCCTGCGCTTCGATTTTCAAGCTCGCCGCTCAGGTGACCTGGTACGCTGGCTGGCCGTCGCGCCGGCGTCGAACCTGCCCGTCGCCGTGCGCGGGCGCGTGGAGCTTGCCGACGATGCGTGGACCCTGGCCGACGCGACGCTCAAGCTAGGACGCAGCGAATTGACGATGGCCGCCCAGCGCACCCGCGCCAGTGGCCGACCCGTCACGACGGCATCGGTGCGCAGCCCGCTGATCGACGTGCCGGAACTCTTGACTTTGCGCGCGAGCACCAGTGCAACGGCCACGGCCACCCACCGCGCACGCCTCGACGCGCCAATCTTCTCCGCCGCCTTCGACCTCCCGGACGCCGACCTCGAGCTCGCTGTGCAACACGTGCTTCTCGGCCGCACCGACCTCTTGGACGTGAGGCTGGTCGCCCGCACCAGCGAAGGCCGCTTGTTGCCGTCGTCGGTCAAGGGCCAGCTCGCGGGCGCGCCGTTCAGCGCGCTCGCCGAGCTTGACCTGCGTGGCGAGCTGCCCTCTGGCAAGCTGGACTTGTCCACCGGCGAAATCGACCTCGGCGTGCTGCTGCGCGGGCTGGGCATCGCCGAGGACATCGATGGCCGCGCGCAAGCCTTGCAGCTCACGCTGCAAGGCCGCGGCAACACCCCGCGCGAATGGGCTGCGCAGGTTGCCGTCGAGGCGCACGTAGTCGGCGGCAGCCTCACCGTGCTGGGCGCGGCGCAGCGCCCGGTCACCGATATACGCGTCAACGAGGCGACCTTCGGCGCGGCGGCGGGCGAGCCGATCCACGGCCGACTCGACGGCACGATAGCCCAGACGCCGGTCCGGATCGAGCTGATAAGTGGCACCTTTGCCGACTTCGCGGGCGATGCGACGCGAGTGCCGTTCGCGCTGACGGCGCACGCAGCGGGAACGCGCCTAACGCTCGACGGCGAAGTGACACTGCCCCTCGGCAGCGCGGCACAGTTGACGTTCCAGATCGGCGGCGAGCGGCTCGAAACGCTCAACGATCTGGCGCGGGTGGAGCTTCCTGCGTGGGGCCCGTGGTCACTGCGCGGCCCGATCCGGTTGACGCCCAGCGGCTACGAACTGCAAGGCCTGCTGCTGGATGTTGGCCAGAGCCACCTCAGCGGCACCGGCAAGTTCGACATCAGCGGCCCGCGGCCGCGGCTGGATGTGCACGTGGCTGCGCCCCGCATTCAACTCGACGATTTCCCGATGCCGAAGCGGCTCGCCGACGACCCGCCGCCGCGCCCCACCATTACCGACGGCCTGAGAGTGGCGGCCAGTACGCTGGCCGGGCGCACCGACCGGCTGCTGAGTGCGGGCTTCCTGCGCCGGCTCGACGCGAGCATTGACGTCGAAGCGCACGAAGTGCTTTCCGGCACCGACCGGTTGGCCGACGGCAAGTTGCACTTCAAGCTTCAGGACGGGCGGCTTCACCTCGACCCGGCCGTGGTCAACCTGCCGGGGGGCAGCATGCGGCTGTCGCTGTCGTACGACTTGGTGGGCGCCGAGGTCGAGTTCGCGGCGGCCGCGCAGGTCGAGCGTTTCGACTACGGCATCATCGCCCGCCGCCTGGGCCGGGCGGACGACTTGCGAGGCCTGTTCAGCCTGAACGTGGACATCGCGGGCCGCGCGCGGTCGCTGGAAGCAGTGATGAACAACGCCAACGGCAGATTCGATTTCGCCGTCTGGCCAACCGAACTGCGCAGCGGCATCTTCAAGCTCTGGTCGGTGAACCTCGTGCTGACGCTGCTGCCGTTGATCGACACCGGCGGGGAATCCCAGGTGAACTGCATCGTCGGCCGGTTCGACCTGAACAACGGCGACCTGATCAGCGACAAAATCATGATCGACACGACCGCGGTGCGCATTCTCGGCGAGGGCCATGCCAACCTGGCGACCGAAGAACTCGCCTTCGTCTTTCGCCCGCGCGCGAAGGGCCTGGCCCTGTTTCGCCTGCAGACGCCGCTGCGCGTCAGCGGGACGCTCGAAGATCAGCACTTCAGCCACGATCGGCGCGACGTGGTTGAATCGGTTCTTCGACTGATCGCGTCACCGATCCTGCTGCCTATCGAGCGGTTCACGCTGGGTCCGCTGTCGCGCGACGGCGCCGACCTGTGCGCCGATCCGCTGCGATCGAACGGCCGTTGACCTTGAGCGCTTGAGAGCGCCCCCAGGCCGACGACGTACGTCGTCCGCCCCCCGGAGGGGGAATGAGCAAAGTGGTGGGGCCACAATTGCCTATGTGCGACTGCACTCGTTCGTATTGCCTCGCCCCTCTTGGGAACGGGAGCCAACAAATGCGCTCAGCCCTTGAACTGGAGCAACTCGCGGTGGGCCATCCACGCGAAGGCGGCGTACATGCCGCACATGGATATCGCATAAGCAATGGCAGTACCCGTCGCTCCCGGCGGTGGAATGAGCAGCGCCAAGAGCAGGACTTGAAAGGCAGCCGCGGCGGTCACGGTGGCATACATGAAGCGATCGCATTTGCGGTACTTCAGCTATGCAGAACTCGAACAACGCGGCAACCAGTTGGCTCACGTGCTGCGTGCCCAGGGGCTCAAACGCCTGGACCACTACAGCGTGTTCATGGAGAACAACAACCGCTATATCGAGAGCTGCGTGGCCGGTGAACGCAGCGGGCTTTACTACACCTGCATCAACTCCTACCTCACTGCCGAGGAACTGGCCTACATTCTCAACAACAGCGAGTCACAGCTGCTGATTACCTCGAAAGCCTGCTTCGGGATCGCCCTGCAGGCCCTGTTCGACTGCCCCCGGGTCGCGCTGTGTCTGGTGGTCGGTGGTGGCGCCGGCTTAGAAGCTACGTGCATTGGAAAAGACTACGTCAGCAAACCGCTGTTCAGCAGACGCTCAGACTGCGCCGCTTTGGGGCAGGTCCCGGTCACGAGTCGGTCACGACGGTCAGCCACGCGAGACCTCAACGGATCGACGAGCGTCGCCGTAGCCGCACAGTGCCCCATCGCGCGCTCGGCACCGCCTGGGCCGCTACAGCGGGCTCACATCGAAGCCACCGCGTAGGCCTATACGCGCCGTGCGCTCGATGTCTCTGAAGGGCGTTCCCCGCAGTGCAATCGGTACTCCTGCGAGAATCGGCCGAGGTGGAAGAACCCCCAGCGGGTCGCGACCTAGGTGCAATACTCTTCGCTTAATGATCCTGATCACCTTTTCGACGTCGATCGATCTGAGGGGTATGGCGTGACGAGGTCGCAGCGGGAAGTTGCTCATCTTGCGCTTGACGCCGCGCGGATTGCGGCGTCCACGGCGGCAGGCGACCCGATCCTGAAGAAGCTCGTCGAGCACGCGGTCATGAAACATTTTGCGCAGCCGAGGGGGGAATAGCGTTGAAGGGAGCGAGTTTGCGCCGGATCACGCGCACGGCATGCAGAAACGAGAGCTGATCGGGATCGGTATCGGCTTTGAGGGCGGCCTCGTGCATCAAGCCGCGCACGGCGAAGTGCGCCATCATCAGACCGTAGAACTCCTGCCGGACCAGGTCCGGGGTCTTGCTGCGCAGCACGATCCTGGCGCCGCGCAGGTGGGTCTTCAGTTCGGCCAGGGCGGTTTCGATCTCCCAGCGCTCGTGGTAGAGCGCGGCCAGTTCGGCCGCCGGTGCCTGCGCCGGATCGAGCAGGCTGGTCAGGAGCCGATAGTTCGGCTCGGCATCGGCCACCCCATGCAGCCGGTACTCGATGACGCGTACGGTCAGCGCGTTGCGCTGGTGCCGACGATCCTTCTCCGAGGGGTAGATTCGGCTCAGATAGGAGCCATCGGCCAGGGCTTGTTCGCGTGGCAAGCGGGCGTTGGTCTTGGCCCGCCACAGCAGATCGGCCCCGGTGCGGCGGGCCTGCGCCCACAACGCGAAGCTGAAGAAATTGCGATCCGCCAGGCACAGCATCCCCGGGCGCAAGGCGTTCAGAACGGTCTTGGCCAAGGTGATCTCGCCGGTCGCATACGGTCCCATCTGGGTGCCAAACAGCACGTGGGTGCCGTTCTCCACCAGCGACACAAAGCGCAGTTGCGGAAAGGCGCTCGCCCCGCGGCTGGCGCCCGGGCGACCGAAGGCGGCGTCATTCGCACGCTCGTCGGCCACCTCCAGGGTGCTGCCATCCACGCTCACCAGCCGCAGGCCGCGGTACCAGGCGCCCCGGGTGGCGGCCACCGCAATCGGCTTGACCACCTCGTCGTGCAACTGCCGCAGCACCTCCCACCCCAGGCGCGTGCGCGCCTGCGAGATGCCCGCGTTGCTGGCGATCCTGAACGTCACCGCCGGATCGAGCAGCCACTGCACGCCTTCGAGCAGGCAACGCAGGACTTCGCGGTACGACGACTGCATGTACAGCGCCAGGGCAATGGCGTAGTAGACCACCACATGCGCGGGCAGGTCGCGCTCGCGTTGACTGGCTTTGCCGGTGGCCGCCAGCACTGTGCGTACGCGCTTCAACGGGAACGTCCTGGTGATGACGCCGAGGCTGACGTAGTCGGTGATCCGGCTACCCTCGGGCAGTGCCGCAACCGTGCGTGCCATCGCATCTGCTCCCGCCGTGGAAAGCAGAAGCATAGCGTAGCCAAAAGCTTAAGTTAAGAGTATTGGACCTAGCTCCAATACCGACGCCGTTGAAATCGCCCGCATGCGCGAACTGTTCGACCGCCAGCGCAAGGCCTTTGACGCGGCGCCGTTCCCGGACCTCGCGTCGCGCAAGGCGAGTCTGCGCAAGCTGATCGCTGCGCTGCAGAAGCACCAGAACGACATCGTCGTCGCGGTGAATGCCGACTTCGGCGTCCGTGCAGGCGTCGAGACGAAGCTGGTCGAAGTGATGGGCCCGATCCTCGAGGCGCATCACTGCCTGTCGCATATGCGCAAGTGGATGAAGCCGCGCCGGCGCAGCACCGAACTGCTGTTCCTGACCAAACGCGCCTGGGTCGCGTACCAGCCCAAGGGGGTGGTTGGCATCATCGGAGCCTGGAACTTCCCGGTGTACCTGACGCTCGGGCCGCTGGTGGCGGCGCTGGCGGCGGGCAACCGGGCGATCATCAAGACTTCGGAGTTCGCGCCCCGGACGACCGAGACCCTGCGCAAGCTGCTTGCCGAGTGCTTCACCGAGGACGAAGTGGCGGTGGTCGGCGGCGCGGTCGAGGCCGCCCAAGCCTTCAATGTCCTGCCGTTCGACCACCTGGTCTTCACCGGGTCTCCGATGGTCGGGCGCCATGTGATGCGCGCCGCGGCAGAGCACCTGACGCCGGTCACGCTGGAATTGGGGGGCAAGTCGCCGGCGATCGTCGGGCCCGACGCCGACCTCCGCGACGCGGCGAAGCGCATCGCCCACGGCAAGGCCTTCAACGCGGGGCAGATCTGTGTCGCGCCCGATTACGCGCTGGTGCCGCGCGGCAAGGCCGCCGAGTTCGCCGAAGCGGTGCGCGTGGCCTTCGTCAAGCTCTACCCGAAGGTCGGCGGCAACGCCGAGTACACCAGCATCATCACCGAACGCCACGCCGCGCGGCTGCGCCAGATGCTCGACGATGCGAAGGTCAAGGGCGCCACGATCGTCCGCTGCGGCACCGACGCTGGCGCAGGCCGGCAGATCCCGCTGCACGTGCTGACGAACGTGAACGACAGCATGCAGGTGATGCAGGAAGAGATCTTCGGTCCGATCCTGCCGGTGCTCGAATACGACCGCCTCGACGACGCGATGGCGCTGGTGCGCCGCGGCGAGCGGCCCCTCTCGCTCTACGCCTTCGGCCTGAGCGGCAGCGAAGAGGGTCGCCTGCTGAGAGAGACCCATGCCGGCGGCATGACGATCAACGACTGGGGCTGGCACGTGTTCCAGCACGACCTGCCCTTCGGCGGCATCGGCAATTCGGGCATGGGCAGCTACCACGGTGAGGAGGGCTTTTGCGAGCTGTCGCACGGGAAGTCGGTCTTCAAGCGCCACCGCTGGTTCCCGATCGGCCTGTTCTATCCGCCGTACGGCAACATCGTGCAGCGGCTGTCGATGCGCTTCTACCTCGGCAAGAGCTGACAACCATCTGAGCACGCGTCGAACTTATGACTCGTCGGCGCGATGTTGCTCGAGCAGAATGACGAGTGGAGCTTAAACCGGCGCCAAATGCGGCGCTAATGCAGCGGCGCTAATGCAGCTTAAGGGCCTGCATGCGCTCAGCGATACTTTGCCCACTCGGCACTCCGCTGTGGCCCGCCAAGTACCGCGCATCTCAGCCTCTCCTGGCTGTGGACTTGCACCATGCGTTGTGACACGACCTACTCATTGCGCACCGAATGTCGTGCGCATGGGAGTGCTTCCGACGCTGAGAAGCGGCAAGTTGCAGCGTCTTCCATCAGCGTTGCGACGGGGGCCATTGTTCGAAGTCCTCATGGTCTCGTTGCTGCATCGCTGTTGGCGCTCAAGATAGGTGACTCTGGCCAAGCAAAGGGGTCGTGGGCTGCCAACCCTGGCGCGGTCAACGACCGGTCTCGGCCAGTGAACGGCTGTTCGAGCGCGGCCTGTTGAACAGTCCCTTGAGATTGTTCGCGGTCATTCATGCTGGACCCGACGCCAGGCTCTGCCGACCCCAAGACCAACTCTCACCGTCTCGGTTACCGCGCTGAAGCGCGGCTACTCTTGTCCTGTGATGTTGCCGCTTCGCGCACACCGAGGAGAGCATCGCACTGCGGTCGCTGCTCGACGAATTGCGGCAGGAAAGACACCGGCTCGGAAACTGACGCCGAATTCGTACAGCAAGCCCCGTAGCTGATTCAGCTGCATCGTGCGGAACTTGACCAGCAGGGAGCGGATGCGATGCAGGCTCAACATGGCCTGCTGCTCCTGCGTCTTCGCGGCCACCGTTCGCGTTCCTGGCTGATGCACAGCCGTCCAGATCGCGCGCGCATCCGCTGCGTCGGTCTTGTTCGTCTGTACGAAGGGTCGAATGAACTTCGCGTGCAACAGGACGACATCGTGCCCCAGCGCCTTGATCTTGCGTGCCCACCAGTGCCCATTCCCGCAGGCCTCCAGCGCAACCCGGCCTGGCGGCCGCCGAGACAGGTACTGGATCGGATCGTCGCGCCCGAACCGGCGGTTCACGATCTCGCCCGTGTCCCCGTCGACCCAGTACATCTGGAACACTCGCTTCGCTAAATCCAGTCCGTAAGTGGTGGCATGCATCTCGAGACCTCCGTTCTGCAAGGGGTGGTTGTCGAGTTGCCACTCTGGCACACCAAACCCACCGCACACCCACCGCTGCCGATGGCTCATATCGGAAGAAGGGGCGGTGTCCATTCCATCTTGGCCGTTTGGTAACAGGTGCTCGAGGCCGGATCGCACGCCGCCCCGATGGCCTTCCGCCGCCGCCCACTTTCACCTTAACCTTCGATTCATGTTCGGCTAACAGAGTCCTAACCGGCCAGGCTTACCTTTGCGCCGTCGGGACGCCCCCCGTCCCTTGGCTCGCAAAGGATGCCTCTCCATGACGCTCAAGCCCCTCGTATATGCGCTCGCCGGTGCCGGCCTCGTGGCCGCCGGCAGTACGGGCGCGTTCAACCTGAACCCATCCACCTGGCTCGCGAGGGACACCCCGGCTGCGACGACGCCGGCCGCCGCTCCTGCCGCCGCCACCACCACAAGCACGCCGGTGACGCTGGTGGTCACGGCCGCGGCGGTGGCGCCACTGTCGCCCGACGCGACGCCGAACTTCCGCGCCATCGCACAGCAGGCCGGGCCGGCTGTCGTCGGCGTGATGGTCGAAGGCACGCGCGAGCCCGAGGCTGGCGAGTCCGAAAAGATGCCGATGCCGTTCCGCGGCACGCCGGGATTCCCGGGCATGCCGGGGCAGGGCCGTGGCGGCGAGATGCCGTTTCGCGGCCAGGGCTCTGGCTTCATCATCAGCGTCGACGGACTGGTCCTGACCAACGCGCACGTGGTGCGCGACGCGAAGGAGGTGGTCGTCAAGCTCAGCGATCGGCGCGAGTTCAAGGCCAAGGTGCTCGGCGCCGACCCGATGACCGACATCGCGGTGCTGCGCATCGACGCCAAGAACCTGCCGATCGTGCGCCTCGGCGATGCGCAGCAGCTGCAGGTCGGCGACCCAGTGCTCGCGATCGGCTCGCCGTTCGGCTTCGAGCAGACCGCGACGCGGGGCATCGTCAGCGCCATGGGCCGTTCGTTGCCGGGCGATGCGGCGGTGCCGTTCATCCAGACCGACGCCGCGGTGAACCCGGGCAACTCGGGCGGGCCGCTGTTCGACGGCACGGGCTCCGTGGTGGGCATCAATGCGCAGATCTACTCGCAGTCGGGCGGCTACCAGGGGCTGTCGTTCGCGATCCCGATCAACGTCGCGCTGAAGGTGAAAGACCAGATCGTCGCCACCGGCAAGGCGCAGCACGCGCGGCTCGGCGTGACGATCCAGGATCTGAACCAGACGCTTGCGCAATCGTTCGGCCTGGAGCGGCCTGATGGCGCGCTGATCGCCAACGTGGCGCCTGGCAGCGCCGCCGCCGCCTCCGGCCTGAAGTCGGGCGACGTCGTGACCGAGGTCAACGGCGAGGCTATCGTTCGCTCGGGCTCGCTGTCCAGCCGGATCGGCCTAGCGACGCCGGGCGAGATGGTCAAGCTCAAGGTCTGGCGCGACAAGTTGCCGCGCGATGTCGACGTCAAGCTCGGTCGCGCCGAAGACGACGAGAAGCTCGCCGCCGGCGGCAGCCGCGACGTCGAACCCGGCCAGCTCGGCCTGGCGCTGCGCCCGTTGTCGCCTGACGAGCGCGCGGAGGCACAGCTCGAGCAGGGTCTGCTGATCCAGGGCGTGGCCGGTCCAGCCGCCCGCGCCGGGCTTGCGCCAGGCGACGTGCTGCTCGCGATTAATGGCCAGCCGGTCAGCTCGGTCGAGCAGGTGAAGAGCGTGATGGCTCAGAAGCCGCGGAGCGTGGCGCTGCTCGTCGAGCGCCGCGGCGAGCGGATCTTCGTGCCTGTAAATCTCAGCTGATGATCGACTGCGCTCCGGCTACAGGTCGGTGCGCAGTTTCCGGATCTCGGGGAACAGCACGACATCAAGCATCTTGCGCGGGTAGCCGACTCCGCTCTTTCCGCCGGTGCCGCGCTTGAAGCCGATCACGCGCTCGACGGTCGTCACGTGGCGGAAGCGCCAGAGGCGAAAGCTGTCTTCGATGCCCGTTGCCCGGTTGCCTATGCAGCCATAGTTGTAGGCATTGCCGTCGGTCAACTGCACCGAGTAATAGCGCTTCTTCTCGACGGCCGGCACCGAGATCACCATCGGCTCGGCGCGCAGGTCCAGCCACAGCATCGAATACGGCGTGTCGCTGTTGGG
>Ga0209048_10005256_pt1 | contig 12238 bp, 10 predicted proteins | sample FrelakmetCRP12CR_FD_187146 | JGI IMG/M metagenome (GOLD analysis project Ga0209048, IMG submission 187146) | Freshwater lake sediment microbial communities from the University of Notre Dame, USA, for methane emissions studies - CRP12 CR (SPAdes)... | ecosystem: Environmental > Aquatic >... | reverse complement strand
TTCGGATTTCGTTTCGGGCTTCGCGGCGGGCTTCGCCTCGGACGCGGAATCCGACTTCGTTTCGGACTTGGATTCGGACGTGCCTTCGCCCGCGGGTTTCGCCGCGTCGGCCGGTTTGGCGGCCGCCGGCTTCGCGCCACCCTTGAAATCGGTGGCGTACCAGCCGCTGCCCTTCAACTGGAACGCGGACGCGGACACGAGCTTCACGAGCGCGTCGGCGTGGCACGAGGGGCAGGCAAGAAGCGGCGCCTCGGCGAGCTTTTGCAGGGCCTCGAGTTCGTGACCGCAGGACGAGCAGCGATATTCGTAGATCGGCATGGGGCCCAGCTTTCCGTGATGCAGCGCAAAAGCGCTTGATTCAAAAGAAATAATTATAACCGATTCAAGGCCAGCGCGACATGCGGGCCGCGCTTCGGCGGGCAACCCGCAGATGGGCGCGAAGCGCATGCCATGCAAGCCTCGGAAACTGCTTTATCCTTGTGCCTCGCGCATTGCGCGGGAAGGGTCCAAAGATGCACGCCTACTGGACATGGTGGTTCATCGCCGCGGTCCTGATCGGCATCGAGCTGATCGTCGGGACGTTTTATCTCCTTGCCGTCGGGATCGCCGTGGGTTTGGGCGGGCTTGCCGCCTGGTGGGGCGCGAGCGAGCCCATGCAATTCGCGATCGCCGGCGTGCTGGGCGTCGTGCTGACCATCATCGCGCACCGCTGGCGGCTCGCCCGCGCCTCGCCGCCGCAACAGCCATCGCTCGATTTCGGGCAGGCAGTGCAGATCAAGGCGTGGAACGCGGACGGCACCGCGCGCGTCGCGTATCGCGGATCGGAGTGGGACGCGGAACTCGCAACACCCGAGACGCCGCGCGCCGAGCCCATGTACATCGTGGCAACCCGCGCGAACGTCCTCGTGCTGTCCGACCGCAAACCCGCAAGCGCGGGGATCAGTTGATGAGTCCCGCCCAAATGGAAGGTTACGCCACCATGCTCGGATCGTCGTTGTTCACCGTTGCACTGTTCGTCGTCGCCCTCATCGTCATCGCGAAGGCGATTCGCGTCGTCCCGCAGCAGCATGCAATCGTGATCGAGCGGCTGGGACGCTTCTACGCGGTGCTCCAGCCGGGGCTCAATTTCGTGATTCCGTTCGTCGACCGCGTCGCGTTCCGGCACGACCTGCGCGAAATTCCGTTCGATGTGCCGAGCCAGATCTGCATCACCAAGGACAACACGCAGCTGCAAGTCGACGGCATCCTGTACTTCCAGGTGACCGACCCGCGGCTTGCGTCCTACGGGTCCAGTAACTTCATGGTCGCCATCACGCAGCTCGCGCAGACGACGTTGCGGAGCGTCATCGGCAGGATGGAGCTCGACCGCACGTTCGAGGAACGCGATCACATCAACGGCCTGGTCGTGGCGGCGCTGGACCAGGCGGCCGGAAACTGGGGCGTGAAGGTGCTGCGCTACGAGATCAAGGACCTGACGCCGCCGAAGGAAATCCTGCACGCGATGCAGGCGCAGATCACCGCTGAACGGGAGAAGCGCGCGGTCATTGCGACCTCCGAAGGCAAGCAGCAGGAGCAAATCAACCTCGCGAATGGCGCACGCGCGGCGGCGATCGCCCGGTCCGAGGGCGAGAAGCAGTCCGAAATCAACCAGGCGCAGGGCCACGCGGCGGCGATTCTCGCGATTGCCGAGGCGAACGCGAAGGCGATCCGGCAGGTGGCCGATGCGACCAACGCCGAGGGCGGGCTCAACGCGGTGAACCTGAAGCTCGGCGAGCTCTACATCGCGGCGTTCGCGAATCTTGCCAAGGCCGGCAACACGCTGATCGTGCCGACCAACCTTTCCGACGTCTCGACGCTGGTGACATCGATGACGACGATGTTCAAGGCGCAGGGCAAATAGAGGAGATTGCAAGGATGCAGCTGCAGGGGAGCACGTTCATCGTCACCGGCGGCGCGTCGGGACTGGGGGGCGCCACGGCGCGCATGGTGGTCGAAGCGGGCGGCAACGTCGTCATCGCCGACTTGAAGGAAACGGAAGGGCAGGCGCACGCGAAGGACCTTGGCGCGCAGGCGAAATTCGTCCGCACCGACGTCACCGACGAGGCGAGCGCGAAAGCCGCGGTTGGCGCCGCGGTGGCGGGCTTCGGCGCGGTGCACGGGCTCGTCAACTGCGCGGGGATCGTCTACGGCGAAAAGATCGTCGGCAAGGAGGGACCGCATTCGCTCGCCGGGTTCGTCCGCGTGATCAACATCAACCTGATCGGCACGTTCAATGTGCTGCGGCTTGCCGCCGAGGCGATGGCGAAGAACGCGCCGAACGCGGAGGGCGAGCGCGGCGTGATCGTCAACACCGCGTCGGTCGCCGCGTTCGACGGGCAGATCGGGCAGGCGGCCTACAGCGCGTCGAAGGCGGGTGTCGCGGGGATGACGCTGCCGATGGCGCGCGAGCTCGCGCGAAGCGGCATTCGGGTGATGACGATCGCGCCGGGACTTTTCCAGACGCCGATGGCCGAACAGATTCCGCCCGAGATTGCCGAAGCGCTGGCCAAGATGGTGCCGTTCCCGCCACGCCTGGGGCGTCCGCCCGAATTCGCGGCGCTCGTCCGCTCGATCGTCGAGAATGTGATGCTGAACGGGGAAGTGATTCGCTTGGACGGCGCAATACGGATGGCACCGAAGTAGAGGGCGTCAGTCCCGCCGCACCAGCGCGATCGCGGCGGCGATCATCGCGATGAAGAACACGAACGTCCACGACGGGATCGCGAGGCCCATCAACAGCCATCCCTGCTCCGCGCATTCGCCGCTGCCCTTCAGCACCTTGCTGATCACCTCGGTCAGCGGCAGCGTCTCCAGCATGTAGTTGAGGCCCATCCCGCACGCGGCCACGGCGCCTTTCGGTTGCGCCTGAATCCAGACATGCCACGCGGCGAGCGCGGCACCGATGCCGGAGGCGATCACGGTGAGCCCGGCGTAGACCGCGGCGCCGGCGCGGCCCGGATTGTGGATCGCGGCGATCAGGAAAATGATTCCGGTCGCGATGACGGCGACGCGCTGGAAGATGCACAGCGGGCAGGGGTCGAGCTCGAGTCCGTACTGCAGCCACAGCGCCCATCCCATCAGGCCCGCGCAGACAATGGCACCGAGGAGGTACGCAAGGCGCCGCGGGGGGAGCAGCAGCAGCGCGAGCGACGTGATGCCGATGGTCCACACGAGCATCCGGTAGGCCGTCTGCATCAGCGATGGATTGGAGCCGAGCACGTTCAGCAGCGTCTCCTGGCCGACCAGCGCGAGCGCGATGAAAAGCCCGGCGAGCGGCCAGGGAATGGCGGCGTAGCGCATCATGGTGCGGCGATCTCCATTGGTTTCATTTCTGCGATTGTGCCAGAGCCTGATCGATGTCCCAGACGATGTCGTCCAGCGTCTCGAGACCGATCGACAGGCGGATCATCTCGGGCGTGACGCCCGCTGCAAGCTGCTCGTCGTCGGAGAGCTGCCGATGCGTGGTCGAGGCGGGGTGGATCACCAATGTCTTTGCGTCCCCCACGTTGGCGAGGTGCGAGAGGAACTGCACGCTCTCGATGAATTTCTCGCCCGCCTTGGCGCCACCGCGAACGCCAAACGTCAGAATGCCGCCCGCGCCGCGCGGCAGATACTTGCGCGCCAGCGTTTCGTAACGGTTGCCCCCTAGCTGCGGATAGTTCACCCACTCGACGGCTGGATGGGAGGCGAGGTGTTGCGCGACCGCGAGGGCCGATTCGCAATGCCGCGGCATGCGCACGTGCAGCGTCTCGATGCCCTGCAGCAGCAGGAACGCGGACAGCGGCGCCAGCGTCGGGCCCAGCGTGCGCATCGTCTCCATGCGCGCCTTCATCGTGAAGCCGAAGTCGCCGAAGGTCTCGTGGAAGCGCACGCCGTGGTAGCCGCGCGACGGCTCCGTCATCTGCGGGAAGTTGCCGTTGTCCCACGGAAATCTTCCGGATTCGACGACGATGCCGCCCATCGTCGTGCCGTGCCCGCCCAGGTATTTTGTCACCGAATGGATGACGATGTCGGCGCCGTGCTCGAACGGGCGGCAGAGGTATGGCGAGGCGAGCGTGTTGTCGATGACGAGCGGAATGCCGGCGCCGTGCGCGATATCCGCGAGCGCCGCGATGTCGCAGACGTTGAGCTGCGGATTGCCGATCGTCTCCGCGTAGACAGCCTTGGTATTGGGCCTCAGCGCGGCGCGAAACGCTTCGGGATCGTCGGCGTCCACGAACGTCGCATCGATCCCGAATTGCGCGAACGTGACCGCGAGCTGCGAATACGTGCCGCCGTAGAGCGTGCGCGCGGCGACGATGTGGTCGCCGTTTCGCGCGAGCGTGAGCAGCGCGAGCATCTGCGCCGCCATGCCGGTGGCCGCGGCAAGCGCTGCGCGACCGCCTTCGAGCGCGGCGACACGCTCCTCGAGCGCGGCGACCGTGGGATTGGAGATCCGCGAGTAGACGTTGCCGAAGGTCTGCAGGTTGAAAAGCGACGCGGCGTGGTCGGCCGAGTCGAAGACGAAGGACGTCGTCTGGTAGATCGGCTGCGCGCGGGCGCCGGTCGCCGCGTCCGGAATCTGGCCGGCGTGCAGGCAGAGCGTATCGAATCCGAATTTGCGGTCGGGCATGCGCGAGCCCCGTCAGCGAGCGGCGGTCGGCCGCTTCGCCGAAATCACGCCGGTGTTCACACCCGCCCAATTGAGCCCGCCCATGATTCGCGCGTGCTCGATCTTCACGCAGCGGTCCTGGACGACATCGAGCCCCGCGCCGCTCGCCACGCGCGCCGCCTCGGCGTTGCGGATGCCGAGCTGCATCCAAAGCACCTTCGCCCCCTTGGCGACGGCCTCGCGGGCGAGCGCCGGCATCTCGTCGGCCTTGCGGAAGCAATCCACGATGTCGACATCGCCTGCGATCGAGGCGACGTCCGGGTAGCACTTTTCGCCGAGCACTTCAGCGTAGTTGGGATTCACCGGGACGATCCGGTAACCGTGCTCCTGCATGTATTTGGCCGCGAAGTAGCTCGGCCGGTACCAGTTGGCGGAAAGGCCGACGATCGCGATCACGCGCGAGCGCGCCAGGATTCCGCGCAGCCCTGCGATGTCGTCGACGATCCCCACGGCCTATTGCCTCGACCAGTTCGGCGTCGAGTTGTAGGGGTAACCCCCGCTGACGCGCCGACCCGAGGAAATCCGGTTGTTGAGCCCGCCGGAAAGGGAAGGGTAGTCGCCGGGGCCAAAGGTCCGGCATTCGCCGTTGAAATTCGCGTCGCTGCAGAAGATCCAGTAGCCGCCCTCGACGCGCAACGACGACGCGCGGTCGTTGAACCCCGTGCCGTCGAGGTTGGACACGACCTGGCCGCTGATGACGAGCGTGCGGCCCGAGAGGTTGGGGCCTTCGTAGAGGATCGCGCGCGACGCGTCGCCCCATCCGCCGCCGCCTCCGGCGACGCCACCGCCCCCGCCACCGACTGGACGCAGAGAGCTCAACAGCCGGGAGAGCCGGCCGAGGTTTGCATACCGGCCCGGGCCGAAGGTCTGGCAATAGCCTTCGAAATTCGCGTCGACGCAGAGCTCCCACGTTCCCTCATGCACGACCATCGACAGGGCGCGGTCGTTGAAGCCGCTGCCGTCGAGGTTCACGACGGCTCCGTTGACATCGTAGGTCGCGCCGATGAATCCGCTGCTGTCGAAGAGGACGACGCGGCCGCCGCCCCCGCCAGCGCCGCCGCCGAACCAGCCAGTCAATGGGCGCGCGGACGAGATCGCATAGGACAGCCCGACCGCGGCAAGGTCGGGATATTGCCCGGGATCGAGCGACACACAGCGGCCCCGGAAGTAGGCATCGCCGCAGAGCTGCCAAGTGCCCCCGCGCACGACCGCCGATACCGCGCGGTCGTTGTAGCCGACGTCGGCGAAGTTGGAAATCGTCTGGTTCGCCGAGAAGGATCGGCCGGCGAAGGCCGGGCCGTCCCAGAACGTCACCTGGGCGCCCGCCGCGGCGGCGGCCGTGACGCTACCCGCAAAAAGGAGGTGCCGCAGGAGGTTCCGCATGGTCGTTTCTCGCTCGATGAGGCGGGGTGGAATCGGGATTTGGCGGGGGCGGAGCGGCCCTCAAGTCTAGCCGATTCGGGCATTGGGGCCTGCTGGAGAACGGCTCGCGGGCAGCCGCTCACTCGACGGCGCGGTATCCGACGCGGGGGGGTGGCGTGGCACGGGGATACCCCACGCAAAGCGCCTTCCGACAGGCCCGATCCTTGCTTGTCGATTACAGGTTCAAAGTGCACCATGCGTGTAGCGTCGTCCAGGCGCTGGAATCCGGGTCCGTTTCCCGCGATTTCAGGCCCCTGGGGCTGCCGCTGCACCGTCAAAGGATAGCCGGATTCCCGCAATGGCGTTGTCGCGTACGTTGAATCGGCTCGAGCTCGCCACCGTCGCCAAGACGGTCTCGGAGGCGCTCGAGCGGGACGGCTTGTCTGCCCTGTCGCAGCGCAAGCTGAACGCGCTCGGGCTCCCCCTTGCCTACATCGATCGCAATCAGCGCTACCAGTTCGTCAACAACGCGTTCCTGACCTGGATCGCCAAGCGGCACGAAGAGGTCGTCGGCAGGGAGGTCATCGAGGTCGTCGGCCGCGACGTCTACGCGCTCTACAACGCCTACATCGACGCTGCGCTCGACGGCGAGCGGACCAATTTCGAGCGGCAGCTGGTTGCGCCGGGGCGCCCGCCGATCTGGATTCGCGTCGACTACTACCCGGACCGCACGCCGCAGGGTTACGTCCGTGGCTTCCTCGTCACCTACGCCGACGTCGACAACCTGAAGCGGCTCGAGCTCGAAGCCGGCCAGCGCGAGCACCGGCTGCGGCTCGTCACCGACAGCGTCGGCGCCTCGATCCTCTATTTCGACCGGCAGCTCAAGGTCCGCTTCGCCAACAAGCCTTTCGGCGACTGGATCGGCGTCCAGGCCGACGACCTGCTCGGCCACCCCGTGCGCGACGTGCTTTCGGGCGAGGCGTTCACCGAGCTGCAGGGTTACATCGAGCGCGCGTTCGCCGGGGCAACCGTCTCGTACGAGCGCCGCGACAATCGTGCCGGCGGCGAACCGCGCTGGGTACGCATGTCGCTGTTCCCCGACCGCGATCTGGGCGGACGCATCGCCGGCGCCTTCGCGGTGATGACGGACATCGAGGACGACGTCCGCACCCGCGACGCGCTGAAGGCGCAGGAAGTGCAGCTCCGGCTCTTCGCCGACAACATCCCCGGCCCGATCGCCTACCTCGACCGCTCGCTGCGCTACACCTTCGTGAACCAGGCGTTCGCGAACTGGGTGGAGAAGCCGCAGGACGAGATCTACGGGAACTCGCCGGTCGAGGTGCTGACATCCGAAGTGTCGTCGTTCCTGCGCCCGATCTTGAAGCGTGCGCAGTTCGGCGAGCACGTCGAGTACGAGCGGGTCGGCAAGAACGCAAACGGCGACAAACGCTGGATGCACGGGCGCGTCGCGCCGGACCTCGACGCCAACGGCAAGGTGCGCGGGCTCTACTGCACCGAGTACGACATCCACGATCTGAAATCGACCGAGCAGGCGCTCGCCGCGCGCGAGGAGCAGCTGCGCCTGTTCACGGACAACATTCCGGAGCCGGTCGTCTACCTCGACGCCGACCGCAAGTACGCGTTCGTCAACGAATCCTTCCTGCAGTTGAACGGCCTCAACCGAGACGAAGTGATCGGCAAGGCGTCCGAAGAGGTGATCGGCCTCGAGGCGTCGCAGGCGCTGGCGCCGTTCCACGACCGCGCGTTCGCCGGCGAGACCCTCATTTACGAGCGCGCGCTCGAGGACGCGAGCGGCCGCATGCGGTGGATCCGCGGGCGGATGGTGCCCGACCTCGCGGTCGATGGCCGCATCCAAGGCGTCTACGTCGTCGGCCACGACATCACCGACCTCAAGGAAGCACAGGACGCGTTGGCCGCGCGCGAATCGCAGCTGCGCGTCATCATGGACGGCGTGCCGGCGCCGGTCGCCTACATCGACCGTGACGAGCGCTGCCACTACGTAAACCGCACGTTTCTCCAGTACTTCGGCCTGACCGCCGAGCAGGTCGCCGAGCTGCGCCTGCGTGACGTCGTCGGCCACGGCATCTACCAGAGCGCGCAGGCGATGCTGTCACGCGCGCTCGAAGGCGAGCCGACGGCCTTTGACCGGCTGGTGCCCGGCGCCAACGGCGTGCGTCGATGGATGACGATCCGCGTCGTGCCGGACGCCGGGGCCTCGGGCGAAGTGCACGGCGCGTTCGTGCTGATGAACGACATCCACGGCCTGAAGCAGGCGCAGGAAGCGTTGCGCGCGTCCGAGGCCGAGCTGCGTCTCATCATGGACAACGTGCCGGCGCGGGTGGCCTACATCGACACCGAAAACCGGTTCCGCTTCCTCAACCGGCACAACGAGGAATGGCTGGGCGAGAGCCGCAAGGACCTGACCGGACGCAAGGTCGCCGAAGTCATCGGCGACGAGCGCTTCGCGCAGCTGCAGCCGCTGCTCGCGCGGGTGCTGAAAGGCGAGGTCGTCGCGACCGAGCAGATGCTGGTGCAGCCCTCGGGCGAGCCGCGCTGGGAGGCGATCCACTACGCGCCCAACCGCGACGGCGAAGGCAAGGTCATCGGCATTTACGCGGTGCACACCGACATCCACGACCAGAAGAACAACGAGGATGCGCTGCGCCGCGCCAACTGGATGCTGTCGTCGCACATCAGCAACACGCCGCTCGCGGTGCTGGAGTGGGACCGCGATTTCCGGCTCGTCCGCTGGTCGCCGCAGGCGGAGAACATCTTCGGCTGGACGGCGGACGAAGTGCTCGGGATGCCGATCAACGACAACGCGCTGCTGCACGAGGCGGACCGCGAGGCGCTCGTCAGCGTGCTGGCGTCGCTGACGAGCGGCGAGGAGCCGCGCGCGACCGGCTTGACGCGCAACAACCGCAAGAGCGGGGACACGATCTGGTGCGAGTGGTACCACTCGGCGCTGCTCGATGCCGACGGCAAGATCGCGTCGATCCTCTCGTTCGTGCAGGACGTGTCGTCGCGGATCCAGGCCGAGGAGCGGCTGCAGTACATGGCGACGCGCGACGCGCTGACGGGCCTGCCGAACCGGCTGCTGCTGCACGAGCGGCTGACGCAGGCGATCGCGCAGGCGAAGCGCGGCGGCCGCCGCGTCGGCGTGCTGTTCATCGACCTCGACCGCTTCAAGAACGTCAACGACACGCTCGGCCATCGGATCGGCGACGAGCTGCTGAAAGGCGTGACGAAGGCGCTGTCGACGGCGCTGCGCGAGACCGACCTGCTGGCGCGCCTTGGCGGCGACGAGTTCATGGTGATCGTGGACGACTTCGAGGAGCCGGCGGTACTCGGCCGGATCGCGCAAAAACTGCTCGACGCCATCGCGCAGCCGTTCAAGATCGAGGAGCACGACATCTACGTGACCTCGTCGATCGGCATCAGCGTCTACCCGGACGACTCCGACGACCCCGAGGAGCTCCTGAAGCACGCGGACGTGGCGATGTACCGCTCGAAGGAGCTGGGGCGCAACACGTACCAGTTCCTCGACGCCGACCTGGCGCAGCGGCGCCTGAAGCAGCACACGCTGGAAAGCGCGCTCCGCACCGCGTTGAAGGACGAGGTGCTCGAGCTGCATTACCAGCCGGTGGTGCGCATCGCCGACAACAACGTCGTGGGCGCGGAGGCGCTGCTGCGCTGGAACGACTCGGAGCATGGGAACGTGCCGCCGCAGGTGTTCATCCCGCTCGCCGAGGAATCGGGCCTGATCCACGCGCTGGGCGAATGGGTGCTGAAGTCGGCTGCGAAGCAGTGCGTCGCCTGGCGCGACGCCGGAATGCCGTTGACGATCTCCGTCAATCTCTCGGCGCGGCAGTTCTATCGAGACGATCTCGCGCAGCGCATCTCCGAAATCGTCAGGAGCGTCGGCTGCGAGCCCTCCTGGATCGAGCTCGAGGTCACCGAGACGAGCCTGATGCACGACCTCGACGCGATTCGGAAGGTGCTGCACCAGCTGCGTGGCGAGGGCTTCACGGTCGCGATCGACGACTTCGGCACCGGCTACTCGTCGCTGACCCACCTCAAGCACTTCCCGATCGACACGCTGAAGATCGACATCTCGTTCATCGCCGACCTCGAGACCGACCCGGGCGACGCGGCGATCACCGAGGCGATCATCGGGCTGGCGCGCGGCCTCAACCTCAAGGTGGTCGCCGAAGGCGTGGGCACGAAGGCGCAGCTCGAATTCCTGCACGGGCGCGGCTGCCACTGCTTCCAGGGGTTCTGGTTCAGCAAGCCGCTGCCCCACCAGGATTTCGCCGACCTCGTGGCGTCGATGCGAAAGTGAGCAGGTAGGCTAGAGCGTCTCCAGCCAGCGCAGGATCGCGCGCGCCGGCACTTCCCACCCGCGCTCGAGCATCATCATGTGCGCCAGTCCCGGCAGGATGGTGGCCTCGACGCCGTGATGGCGGGCGGTCGCGTGGACATCGTCCGGCGCACAGATGCGATCGCCGGCGGCGCCGAGCACGATGAGCGGCGTGTCGCCGCGCTCCGGCAGCACCCAATGCAGCCGCAATGACAGGTCCATCAGGGCGCGCGGCGATTCGACGCAGAAGTGCCGCGTCGCTTCGGCGAGGATCGCGGGCTCGACGTCGTCGCTGAAGTAGTACGGCCGCAGCGTCTCCAGGACGTGGACCGAAAGGCGCGTCGGATCGAACTGCATCAGCTGCATCAGCGTGTCGGGCCGCTCCGCCGCGAGCCGCCCGGCGATTCCGACGAGTCCCGACGGCGGCACCGGCGCCATGAGCGCGACGGCGCGCACGGGGCGTGTCGCGAGCAGCCGCTCGCAAACGGCCGCGCCCATCGAGTGCCCGATCAGCACCGGCGGAGAAGGCAGTTGCGCCATCACGTGCTCGATGTCGGCCGCGTAATCGTCGAGCCCGACGACGAAAAGCGAGTCATGCCCACCCGATTTGCCATGCCCGCGCAACGACAGCGCATGCGCGGCGTAGCCCTGGCGGGCGAACCACGGAAGGAAATACGCGTCCCAAAACCAGCTATCACTATAGCCGCCATGAATGAACAGCAGCGGCGGCTTCTTGCGCTTGCCCTTGCCGTTGCTTCGGGCGGGCTTGCGCGAGCGCAATTCGAGGTTGAGCTCGACGGGGAGCATGGAGGAGGGCGCCGTGGCGCAGGTGAATGATCGAAGCGGACGGCGCGAGAGAGCGGCCTCGGGCAGGGGTCCGGCGGCGCATGCTACGATGCGCGCGCCATGCGTGCCCCTCCCGGCAAGGTCGCCATTCTGCCAGAAACAGAGGCGTCCGCCGCGTACGATCCCGAATGCCGCCGTTGCCCACGCCTCGCGTCGTTCCTCGATGAAGTCCGGGCCGAACATCGCGGCTATTTCTGTCGCCCGGTGCCGCCCTTCGGCGCGCCCGGTGCGCGGCTGGTGATCGTCGGCCTTGCGCCGGGAATGCACGGCGCCAACGCGAGCGGCCGGCCGTTCACCGGCGATTACGCGGGCATCCTGCTCTACGAGACGCTGCACGCGCACGGCTTCGCGACGAAGGCGATCGCCACGTCGCGCGACGACGGTCTCGCGCTGATCGATTGCCGGATCACCAACGCGGTCAAGTGCCTGCCGCCCGCCAACAAGCCGCTGCTGGCGGAGGTGCGCGCGTGCAACGGCTTTCTCGCCGCGGACCTGGCGACGCTGCCCGCGCGGGGCGCGATCCTCGCGCTGGGACGCATCGCGCATGACGCGACGCTGCGCGCGCTGAGCCGGCGGCCGTCGTCGCTGGCGTTCGCGCACGGTGCACGCCATGCGCTCGACCACGGCGCCATGCTCTTCGACAGCTACCATTGCAGCCGCTACAACACCAATACGAGGCGTCTCACGCCGGCGATGTTCAACCAGGTGTTCGAAGACATTACGCGCCACCTGGGGCGCGCCGCCAGGGCCGCGGCATGAGCAAGGTTTCGCGGCTGTCGAAGGTGACGACCCCGGGCCCGGCGGAACCGCAACCGGCGCCCACGCTCGACACGTCGGAGCTCCTGCGGTCGCTTCCGCACCGGCCCGGCGTGTACCGGATGTACGACGCCGCCGGCGACACGCTCTACGTCGGCAAGGCGCGCGACCTCAAGAAGCGCGTCTCGAGCTATTTCCAGAAG
>Ga0209048_10005255_pt1 | contig 12240 bp, 15 predicted proteins | sample FrelakmetCRP12CR_FD_187146 | JGI IMG/M metagenome (GOLD analysis project Ga0209048, IMG submission 187146) | Freshwater lake sediment microbial communities from the University of Notre Dame, USA, for methane emissions studies - CRP12 CR (SPAdes)... | ecosystem: Environmental > Aquatic >... | reverse complement strand
GTCTTTTAATCCCAGCATGGCAATATGGTCGGCGACCGCCTGCGTGACCACCCGTAGCCTGCTCAAGGTAAATTCATCGGCGATCACGCCACGCCATCCCGAAGTGCCGAATTTTATCTTTTCAATCGCCATGCTTTTCAGAAAATATCATAAAAAGTTTCCCTTTGCAACTTAAAACACAACAAAGCAACTCCGTACGTGATTACAAAATGGACACGATAAAACTCGGGATTGTTCCCGTTGATCCTGCTATCCCGTTAAAGAAATCATATCCTCACAATCTCCGCTTTCAGATCATCCCCAACTTCAAGGACTGCTACGGAATTGAAAGGCGCATATCGTTTGTCGGTAGGGCTTCCGGGGTTCAGAAAATATACGCCGTCATACTTCCCCCAGAAAGGCGTGTGTGAATGACCGTAGACAATGAGGTCAACATCGTCAAATTCTTTCCTGATCATCGTCCTCTGAATATCTATTTTATATTTCCCATGAGTAAGCCCTACGGAATACCCGCCGATGGAAATGACTTTCTTTCCGGGAAGTTTCAGATGAACCTCGGAACCGTCCATGTTCCCGGCAACCGCCTCAACAGGCGCAATGGCCTGGAGTTCATCTAAGACGGACAATTCGACAAGGTCCCCGGCATGAAGGATAAGATCGACCCCTTTAAAAATATCGAAGAGGATCGGGGGGAGTACACGTATGATGGTCGGCACATGGGTATCGGAAATAACACCAACTTTCATTACGCTCCCGATAAAACGCAATTGGACGCGGATTTACACTGAACATTCTGATAAACGTGAATCTTGAACTTTAAATCAGCCTTTTCAGATTTTATCCGTGTCCAATAAACTTTGATTTTAGCTCTTCCATGATATTGTTGAGACTGACGTCGGTTTGCTCCTTGGTCTGCATATTACGGAGGACTGCTTTCCCGGTTTTGATTTCCTGCTCGCCGATGATCAGGGTATGACCGGCGCCCGATTTGTCCGCTTTTTTCATCTGGCTTTTAAGGCTGGCGCCGGTGTAGTCGGTATCTGACCGGATGCCTAATAGTCTGAGTTTGTTGATGACTGGCATGACAAGAGCAACGGCATCGTCTCCCAACGCCGAGATGTATAACGCCGGTTTCTGAGCGCTGACCGCAGGGGTGTTCATGAGTGACACCACGCGTTCGACGCCGAGCGCGAAACCGATCCCCGGCATCGTCGGGCCGCCGATCTCCTCTACGAGACCGTCATATCTGCCGCCGGCCGCTACGGTGTTCTGCGCGCCCGTGTGACCCATGACCAACTCGAAGGTCGTGCGGGAATAGTAATCCAGACCCCGTACAAGGCGCGGATTGACATCAAAGGGGATGTTGAGCTTCTTAAGCCCGGTCTTGACGGTTTGAAAATGGGATGTACAGGGACCACAGAGATAATCCAGCATCACTGGGGAGTCACCGAACTTGTCCGCGTCCACCTTGCAGTCCAGCACACGGAGCGGATTAGTCTCGTACCGCCTCTGACAATCAGTACATAACGTCGAAAGCTTCTCCTTCAAATATTTCTTGAGAGCATCGCGGTATGTTCCCCGGCATGCGCCGTCACCAAGAGAATTGAGCTGTAGACTCAGTCCTGTAACCTTAAGTCTGTCAAAAAGGGCATGGAGCATCGCAATGATCTCGATATCAACGTGCGGGTGGTCGATCCCGAGCGCCTCGACGCCGATCTGGTAGAACTGGCGATACCGGCCCTTCTGAGGCCGCTCGTGACGGAACATGGGTCCCAGGTAATAGAGCCTGGTGAGCTGGCGGTCGGCGTACATCTTGTGTTCGATGAACGCGCGAACTACGCCGGCGGTGCCCTCGGGACGGAGCGTTATCTTCCGGCCGTCCCGGTCTTCGAAGGTATACATTTCCTTCTCGACGATGTCCGTTGAGGTTCCTATGCTCCTCGCAAAAAGATCAGTATACTCGAAAATCGGCACGCGAATTTCTGAAAACCCATAGTCTTCAAATAGTCTCCGTGATGTTGCTTCGAGGTATTGCCATGCGGGCGTATCGTTCGGCAATATATCTTTAACGCCCTTGATTGCCTGGATCGACATTCATGCTCCTTCCCAGCGAGAGAATAGAAAATGGTGAATAGATTGAGGAATAGGACTAACCCCTGATCACTTAATCTCTATTCTCTGTATAACCCATCACGGCTTCCTGAGCAGCTTCCACGGTTGGCTCTTCACATCATCCGTGGTCTCTTTCAGGTTCTTTGCCATGTCTCTGAAATTTTCAAGAATAACGTCGATGTTCTTCCTGTTCTCGCCGATGAGCTTATCGGTCTTTTCGGTTATTGCCTTGAGATTGCTTGAGCTCTCGTCGAGCTTCTTTAGGATGTCGGGAAGGTTCTTGAGTCCCTGGGCGACCTCTTCCTTGCTCGACGTCATAACTTTGATGTTTGCCGTGGCCTCCTGGAGGTTCTGGATTGTGGTCTTGAGGGACTTGGCCACAGCCGGATCTCCGAGCATACGGTCGAGATTGATCGCAATTTTTTTGATTCTTCCGATAACATCAAGCGCCACCGTGGTCATGTCCTCCAGTTTCATCGACTCTGCGCCGATAAGGATATCGCCCGGTTTGAGAACACGCGCTTGCAGCGAGCCGCCGGTCAATTCAACGTATTTCCCGCCCACAAGACCAAGGGTCCTGATGGCGGCCCTGGTGTCCTCCTTGAGTATCGTATCACTGAAGATGCTCAGGGTGAGCTCGATTTTATCTCCGTACTCAGGGGCCACGCGGATGTTCGATACCTTCCCGATTTTGACGCCGGAAAGCCTCACCGTCGCATTCTTCTCGATGCCGTCACTATACAAGAACAGGACCTTCACCTCTTTCTTCTTTTTGAAGAGGCTCTCGATATCGCTCACGGTAAAAACCATGACTGCCAGGATCGTAAAGGCGATCAGTAAAAAAATCCCTGCCCTTATTTCACTCCGCCGGTATTCCATAATGATTGTTCCTCGTTCTCTCTTTGTTACCCGACCAAAAGATCTTCTCGAAAATCCCTGCTCGACGCATGAAATGATATCGGCCCATCCGGACTGCCCGTGATGAACTGCTGAACAAGGGGATTGGCGCTCTCGCGTATTTCCTGCGCTGTGCCTTCTGCAAGTACTTTTCCCATATAGAGAATCACGATTTTGTCCGCGATCCTCATCGCCTCTTCCACGGCATGGGTCACAACGATGCATGTGATGCCGAGAAGCCGGTTTAAGTCCGAGATCAATTTCGTGATGACCGAAGCGACGATAGGATCGAGGCCGGATGTCGGCTCGTCGAAAAAAACCACCTCGGGATCCAGTGCAAGGGCGCGGGCGAGCGCCACGCGTTTCCGCATCCCGCCGGAAAGCTGTCCGGGATACAGGTCTTCAAAATCACGCAGCCCAACTATCTCCAGCTTCATTTTCACTATGATCTTGATGATGTTGTCGTCCAGCGCCGTGTGTTCTCTGATAGGAAGAGCGATGTTTTCCCCCACGCTCAGCGAATTCAACAGCGCGCCGTGCTGAAACAGCATGCCGGTCTTTTTCCGGAACGGATCCAACTCTCTATCGGAAAGCTTCGTGATATCCTGTTCCCCGAAAAACACCTCACCCTCGTCCGGCTTGAGCGCGCCGATCAGGATTTTCAGAAGGGTGCTCTTTCCTCCGCCGCTCGTGCCGAATAGGTACGTAATCTTCTTTCGTTCGGCGATGAAATCAATTCCGTCAATCACCTTGCGGGTGCCGTAAACCTTCTTAATATTACGTGCGATAATCATATGTTCGTAACAAGAAAATAGAGATTCGGAGATTGAGTGATTAAGGTTTCTTGTAGCAATTTATCAAACCCTGAAGCATCCGACTAATTTCATCAATCTTGCATTGGAGCTTATCATAAGTGTTTTTATCGGCAAATTTAAGACGTAATGATATTTCCAGTTGCGCATCTAACTCACTCAAGGACCCCTTTGAAACTGAGTAAAACTGTATTCTTTCTTGTTTTCCTTTCCGTGCTGAACCCTCAGCGATATTCGAAGCAATTGAAATTGATGATCTTCGCATTTGCGAACTTAAACCGTACATCTCTTGTTTTGGGAATTTGTCCGTCATTAGGTAAACATCTTCTATCACTGACATTATCTTATTCCAAATCAGTAATTTCTTATGTGGCCTGTCGCTCACTTCGCCCCTCAATACCCTTTTAATATCTGTTTACTTGCTAATCTCTATGTATTCCATATCATCCATAGAATGCAGCCGTCAGCACCGTGTCGAACACGATGATCGTAAGCGTGCACGATACCACGGAGAGCATCGTCGATTTGCCGACAGCTTCGGCTCCTCCTTCCACAACCAGTCCCCGGTAGCAGCCGATCATCGCAATTATCACGGCAAAGACCGCCGCTTTGATCATGCCGGAGTACACGTCCTTGAAGATGAGCGCATCAAGCGTCTCGCGCACGTATGTATCAGGCCGGATCCCGAGCCTCGTGGAGCCGAACAGAAAACTGCCGAACACGGCGGTAAAGCCGGCGAGTATGGTAAGGGCCGGCAGCGATAAGAGCAGACCGATAAAACGCTGGACCACGAGGAACTGCACGGGATTGATGGCCATCGTTTCAAGGGCAAGGATCTCCTCGGAAACCTTCATGGTCCCGATCCGGGCGGTAAATGCAGCGCCCACCCTACCGGCGATGATGAGCGCCGTGATGAGCGGACCCATTTCCCGAAAGACGGCAATGGCGATAAAGCCGGGGATATAGCTGTATCCGGCTACTTCCTTGAGCTGAAACGATATTAATATGGTCAGCGCGATGCCCAGCAAGCCGGATACCGTCAGAACGAGCAACAGGGAAGAAGCGCCGATCTCATCCACATGATCGAGCAGCCTGGCCTGCTTGCGTTTCTTGCGGTCGAATATGACTACAACGGACTGCGCGACAGTCTCCCGGAACAGGTAGTACAGGCTCGAAAGGTCCCGCAGAAATGTAATGAACGCTCTTCCGACATAACCGAGTAGGTTTTTCACATACAACCCCGAATGGGTCCATAGAGTTCATTGAGTCAGGTCTTCGCTTTTACTCTACAGACTCTCTATACTCTCTAAACTCTTTAGACTCCATGAACTCAAAGGACTCTATAGGATCTTCTACAGCCCCGTCCGCGCGTCATTGATCGTCGGATATATTTCAAACACATTTGCAAGCCGCGCGAGTTCGAAGACGTTCCTGACTGGCGGACTCAATTCAAAAAGCCTGAGCCTCGCGCCTTTTTTCATGCAGTTCTGCATGGCCTCGACGAGCGTTGCGATGCCTGAACTATCCATGTATCGCACCTGCGACAGGTTGATAAGAAGCGCCTTCATGCCGGTTGCGCCCTGTCTGAATACCTCTGCAAAGGCATTTCTCACCTCTGACGATGTGTTCATGTCCACATCGCCTTTCAGCTTCAGTAGAAATCCGATATCAATTTTTTCGGTATCGATCTCCACATTCATTATATTGACCTCATAGAATACACCTATCGTTTTTCCTTCATTAGGGTCAGCACGGTTCCAGCATCATTGGTTGTATCATACTCAATCTTGTCGAATACTGTTGCCATAAAGTGCGTGCCGAGGCCTCCCGGCCGGATTTCATCAAGCTTGCGCGGGACGATCTTTGACACGTCCGGTTTCCTGCCCGAGTCTTTCAGCTCGATCGTAAGCTTGCCGGGGTCCATACGAACGTTCATGGTTATCGTCTTGGTATGATCTCCTTCATAGGCGTATTTAATGATGTTTGAACAGGCTTCATCGACCGCAAGCACGATTTGACCTGACTCCTTTTTCAAAAAACCCGCCTCGATCACGATGGGATAGAGCGCGCTTCGTATCACGTACAGATACTTCGGATGACTCGGCACGGTGAGGGTAATCGTCTCGGTCATGTAAGCCCTCCGAAGCAGACCAAGGTCATGTCATCGTGTTGCGGGCTGAGACCGGTAAACCATTTTACATCTTCTATGATGGCGAATATTAAACGAGCGGGATCTGAAAAGCTTTTTTGGATGACTGTTTCAAAACGTTCATACCCATACAGCTCATCCTTGGCGTTCATGGCTTCAATGATGCCGTCTGTATAAAGGATCACGGCATCGCCGTGGTCGAGCGTTGCCGTCTCCTGTCCGAACTGCATGCCGGCAAGAATACCGAGCGGGGAACCGCCTGAGGTAGAGATTTTTTTAATTGATCCGTCCGCTTTTCTGATAATCGGCGGTAAATGGCCGGCATTTGATATCGTCAGCCTGCCGTTCCGCGAATCGAGCTCAAGGTAAATCAGCGTGGCAAACATGCCGCGCCTGCTTCGCCCGGCGAGGAGATCATTCAGCTTCTCGAGCGCCGTCGCCGGCTCTTTCTCCGTAAAAGCGAGTGTCCGGAGGTCGCTTCCCAGCTTCGCCATAGAAAGGGCTGCGGGAACGCCCTTGCCCGAAACATCGCCGATCACGATCCCGATGCGCTCCGCGTCGAGATGGATGAAATCATAAAAGTCGCCACCCACCTCCTGGGCCGGCGTATAGTGGGCGCTGAATTGGTAGTTGGCGATTTCCGGGGCCTTTTGCGGAAGGAAGCTTTCTTGGACGGTGCGTGCAAATTCCATGTCCTTCACGAGCCGCTGCTTCTCCATGAGGCTCGTGTGCATCTTCGCGTTGTCGATGGCAATGGCAGCCAGGCTGCAAAGTGCGATGAAAAGTTCAAGATCATCGGAATCGAACGGCTTATCGTCGAGCCTGTTGATGACTTGCGCAACCCCGGTAGTACGCCCTCCTACTTTGAGAGGAACCGTGATCATCGACTTTGTGCGGTATCCCGTAGCTTCGTCGTGGGCTCGATGGAACTTTGGGTGTGTATATGCGTCCTCCAACAAAAGCGGCTTTCCTTCCTGTGCAACGGTACCCGCAATCCCCTGCCCCATTTTGAGTCTGAACTCTTGCTTGAGCTTCTTCCCGACCGTGCCAAGAGCAACTTCATACACCAGTTCGTTCGTCTTCTCGTCGATCAACATGAGGCTCGACGCGTCGGCATTCATCACCTGCTTGGAAATGGTCATCACGTTTTCGAGGATCTGGTCCAGGTTGAGCGACGAACTGATGATGCCGTTCACTTCTATGAGTGTGGAGAGCCGCTTTACTTTCTGTTCAAGACGTATGGTTTCCCCGGACTTCTTCATGGGATAAAAATAGCACAGAGACCAAGGGCGGTCAATGGGAAAGTTGAAAAGCAGTAAATAGTGATAGTAATCATGGCGATTATTCGATCTTCTGTTTACTCATCACTTATTACTCACTTACCATTTACTATTTTTTCACGACGAAGACTCCTGATCCTCTCAACCACAGGCGGATGAGAATAATAGAACTTCGCGTAGAGCGGATGAGGATGAAGATTGGAAAGGTTCTCGCGTGCAAGCTTCACTAGGGCTGATGCCATAGCATCCGGCCTGCGCGTCAGCTCAGATGCAAACCGGTCCGCCTCCCTTTCATCTCTCCTCGACAGGTACGAGAACAGCGGCGTAAAGGGAAACAGGGCCAGAGAGCCCAGAAATCCGACGATGACCGTTCGAGCATAGAATGAAGCATCGGGAAGACCCGTCAGGCGGGGCAGTCCCTCCCACGAGAGAAGATGGAATGCAAGGAACAGACCGCAAAATGCCATGGTCTCGCTCTGGATCATATGCTTGAGCACGTGACGCTTTTTCCAGTGGCCGACCTCATGGGCAAGGACCGAAAGGATCTCGTCCTGGCTCATCTGCTCGACCAGGGTATCGAACAGGACTATCCTCTTGACCCGGCCGATGCCGGTAAAATACGCGTTCGAGTGGCGGCTCCGGCGGGAAGCGTCCACCTGGAATACCCGGCTGACCTTGAGCCCTGCCCGTTCCATGAGAGAACGGATCTTCTCCTCCAGCCCTTCCACCTTGATCTGCTCGAATTTAAAAAAAAGCGGTTCGATCACGAAGGGCGTAATATACATCACGAAGACGCCGAAAAGCAGTAGAAAGGCCCATACCCATAGCCACCACCACGCGGGACTGTACTGGATGATGCCAAGGACTATGATAACGACCGACGAGCCCAGAACCAGGGAAATGACCGTAGATTTGAAAAGGTCGCTCAACCAGAGCCGCATGGTCATGGTATTGAACCCATAACGGTTTTCAATTTTGAAATTTCTATACAGGCTGAAGGGAATGTCGATCAGCGTCCCCGCCATAAGCAGGACTAGGAAGAAAAGCAATCCACGCCATATAAACGAGCCGGACAGTGAACCAATCCAATGGTCGTAGATCCCGAGCAAGCCCCCGAAGAGGAAGACGACCAGAACAATATTGTTCATGAGTGACTCGATCAACCCTACCCTGCTGTTCTCCACGGTATAATCAGAGATTCTGCGAAGGGCAGCAGGCTCGATCACTCCCTCGAACTCCGGCGGGACCGTATGGCCGTGTGCCTTCAGATAGGACAGGTTCAAATATTTGAGCCGGTATCCGGTCCCGATAACGATGAGAAAGGCAAATAAGAGTGCAGTTATCATGATTTCATGATACAGACATTCTCAGACAACGTCAAGGACCGTGCAGATCAAGATTCTTGACAAAAAGTGAGCAGTCGATATACTAAGTCTATATACAGAGACGTAATCCATCCGCAAAAGTATTACCCGCATATCAGCTCGCAAAGGAACCTAAGGGGGTGTATATGGGTTTCGGAGACATGTTTGGTTTTGGAAAAAAGCAGAAAGCGCCATTTAAAATTCCAGGGAAAATCTCAGAGTTGCGTATCAGGATAGAAACTGAAGGCAGAGAACGATATCCCGGTTTGGCACGTTATGAAGAAATCATGAAAGAAGCCGAATTGGTTTATCGATATTTAGACGATATTATTGCAAAAAAAGAATATGCAGCAGAAGCAATGAGAATACGGGGAGATATCAGTAATAAGCTGGCGGTGTTGCGAGAAAAAATCAAAGTAAATGCGCAAGAGGCGCAAAAAGAAGGCAGGCCGGATTATGTTGAAAAAAACATAGACTACCTTGAACGAAAAAGCATGAGAAACAACGCGAAGACCGTCTTTACGGAGTTTTTGGAGGAATTCGAGTCCTTTGAACTATACTGCAAAGAAGGAAGATTAGAAAGCGATAAATCAATAGAGTCGGTGACCGAAAAAATATTTAAGACCTTGTCAAAGCTGAATAATGACTTCATCAAAATATATGGAAAAGATATGGAGATTCAGGTGTTAAAGGAAAAATTGCTTCTGAAAATGTCTGACATGAATGCCCTCTTCAAAAAAAACAATTCGCGTTTTATAGAAAAAGGGCTGGAAGCGCGAATAGAATCACAAGTAAAACAGATACTAGGAGAAACAAAATAAAAGACAGGATGTAGTCTGAAATACGCTAAATAAAAAAAGACGTCCCGATGATCTCATAGAAGATTTTCTTGCTGTGTCATCGAGACGCCCTAATAGCTACGCTGTCATGCAATGCCGTTGACTGTTGACTGGGTGCTTTTCTCCTCATTATCAGATTGGAGGCATCGTGTTGGTCAACTCGCTTGCGGCTTTAAACTTCATTCATGGGGGGGGGAGAAGTATGCCGCAGGGTGCGTTAGCCGCCAATCGATATGAAGCGCATGCTTACAGCGCAGTCTTTGGTTTAAGAATAGCAATACCCTACAAGATGTCAATAAACCAAAAGTAGTATTTTATGGAGTTGTGAAAATACGCGAACTCATCTATGACTGCGCCAAAAGAGCTATGGCCTTGGTTCTGCTCTTTACTTTCAGTTTCCGATAGACACGGTAAAGATGCGTTTTGACCGTACGTTCGCTGATGCTGCTGCTATTGGCTATTTCCCTATTGGAGGCCCCCTGCATTACCATGGTAAGCATCTCCACTTCCCTGTTTGTCAGCGGTGGAAGCCCCGGTACTTGCGACTGGATCGTTTCAGGCAGGATCATAGGCTTGGAAATGGCCTTTTCGAGGACCCTGCGCTCCGCCCATATCTTTCCTTCATGCACGGCACAGATCGCCTTAATCATAATGGCCGGTGGGTCGGTAATTTTGACATACCCTCGGATCCCGGACCGGATGTCAAATATAAGATTTTCATCAGCCAGTGTTCTATTCAGGAGCTGTAGGACACGGGTATGGGGAGACTTGGTATGAACTGAGCGGATAAACCGTGAAAGAGTATGTTCTTTGAGTAGTTCCGGGTCCAGTAATAAGATATCAGGATATCCCGTCAACTGCTTTATGGCGGTCTCCCGCGTGGAGACGGTCGATATAATTTCGATACCTTCCTGTGCGGCCAGCGAACCAGATAAGGCCTGGAGTTGAGCGGAATCGTTTTCGGCTATCATAACACGAATCGCAGACATGGCAGATATTCCATCTCCTGACATAAACTAAGTACCTAATGTGATAGTTTAGAATGAGAAAAGACGATTGTCAAGGAAAAGCACAATTATTTTCAACAAAAATCCGAAAAAAGGCAAAAAATCATGCATATTTGAATCATAACAGTCTGATTCCGTACTTGCTGAGCATATTACCGAGGAGAGAGAGAGGCAGTCCTACCACATTGAAATAACACCCTTCTATCCTATCGACGAGCAGGGCGCCTTTCCCTTGTATTCCATATGCGCCTGCCTTGCCGAGCGGCTCTCCCGTGTTCACGTATGAGGTAATTTCATCCGGTGTCAGCGTTCGGAACCAGACATAGGTCTCCCCCGTACCGGTCAGGGTTTTCCCCGTTCCTGCGTCTATAAGCGCAAGGCTGGTGATTACCCGATGCATCCTGCCGGAAAGCAGGGAAAGCATCCGCTCAGCGTCACGGACGTCCGCGGGTTTACCCAAAATCATGTTGTCCTGCACAACGATGGTATCGGCGGCAATGACGATACCGGTCCCAGCACTCCGGGCAGCAACCCGCGCCTTGTCGAGTGCGACGCGTACGGCGTACACTTCCGGCGTTTCGTCGGGCAGGACACGTTCGTCGACATCGGCCGGGTCTGCTGTAAATTCGACGCCGATCTGGCGCAGGAGATCCTTCCGCCGAGGCGAGTCGGATGCAAGTATGATGGTGCTTTTCATGAGTTCAAAAACGGCATGAGCCGAGAATGTTCTCGAATGGGCACTGATAAATGCGGAAACAAGCTGACTTATCGAAAACAAAACCAGCAATTCTTATCTACGTTTATCTGCGTATATCTGCGTCCCTATTTGCAGTAGATTTGTCCTTATTCATGTCCATCAGTGTAAATCCGTGGCCAAATGCTAAGGTGTTCATGAGTATGATGATCGCCCCTTTTGCTGGCAATCGCTTCAGTCCTATGAAGGCGCCCAGCGGAATGCCGAACACAACCGCTATCACCAGCGCCAGAAAGGATATTTTCAGGGACAAAAAAATAATGCCGAGCAAGTCGGCATCCAGGTGGAGGATGAGGGAAAAAGCTTTTGTGAAACCGTCGAGGATCATAGTGAGAACGCCTTGCGTTCATGGTAGAAACGCAGTAAATCCGTCTTTTGCGTAAATATCTTACGCGATGGCATTTCCTTCGTCAAGAGCTAAGATGAAATTTCCGCATTCCCGCCTGAATAGCTGACGGCTCAAAACTCTCAGGGTATTCGGATCCTGCCCGTGTTGGCTACTCGAACTTCATATCTTGCCACGGCCGCTGCATCCTGGATTTTTATGGTGCCTGCGTTCGCGGTACCGGTCGGGTTCAAGTGTATTTTTTCAACGTTTGCTTGCATATGGACTTGCGGGGGAAGAATGGTCCAGTCATAGACCACGATGCTCCAATCAGAGCTATTGCTTGCCCTATTTCCCTGCATTACGCGATATTTCCTGTTAACGGATTCGAACTCTACGCGATGTTCCAAATTGGTTGTTATAGCCTTGCTCCGCGCCTCTCGTAATGCGTACAGAACGCTCCGCGCTGACATTCTGTATTCTGCGTTGTTTAACCATTGCGCATAGGCGGGAACTGCAATAGTAGAAATAATAGTTAGTAGGGCCAATACGACGAGCACTTCTGCGACGGTAAACCCCTTGTTACTGCAGACACTATTTATTGTACCCTGATTCTTCTGTTCCATGGAAGCCTCCCGATTCTGGTTTTGAGATCATTGATTGCGTCTCTATACCATGAGAGGCACATGCCGTAATGCCGA
>Ga0209048_10005254_pt1 | contig 12241 bp, 5 predicted proteins | sample FrelakmetCRP12CR_FD_187146 | JGI IMG/M metagenome (GOLD analysis project Ga0209048, IMG submission 187146) | Freshwater lake sediment microbial communities from the University of Notre Dame, USA, for methane emissions studies - CRP12 CR (SPAdes)... | ecosystem: Environmental > Aquatic >... | reverse complement strand
TACAAGGACTGCGGCGGCGACGCCCAGGCCCGCGTCGATGCCGTGATGTCGGCCGCGGCGCCCAAGTCCTACAACGCCCTGAAGGCCGCCCATGTCGCCGAGCACCGCCGGCTCTTCCGCCGCGTTTCATTGACGCTTCCGGCGACGGCGAATTCTCTCCTGCCGACGGACGAGCGGCTGAAGGCTTTCGACGGCACTAACGACCCGGCCCTGGGGGCTCTCGTCTTCCAGTTCGGCCGCTACCTCCTCATCTCTTCCTCGCGCCCCGGCACCCAGCCGGCCAACCTCCAGGGCATCTGGAACAAGGACATGAATCCCATGTGGGATTCGAAATACACGACGAACATAAACACCGAGATGAACTATTGGCCGGCCGAGGTCGGGAACCTCGGCGAGTGCGCCGAGCCGCTCTTCAAAATGATCCGCGAGCTCACCGACCAAGGGAGCCAGGTGGCCCGCGAACATTACGGCGCCCGCGGCTGGGTCTTCCACCAGAACACCGACCTCTGGCGGGTGGCCGCGCCCATGGACGGGCCGAGCTGGGGGACCTTCACGACCGGCGGCGCTTGGCTCGTGACCCACCTCTGGGAGCACTATCTCTACACGGGCGACAAGGAATTCCTCAGGGTGTATTATCCGGTGATGAAGGGGAGCGCCGAGTTCTTCCTCGACTTTCTCGTTCCCCATCCGAAATACGGCTGGCTCGTAACCAATCCCTCAACCTCGCCCGAGAACTTCCCCGACGTCCCCGGCCAGGCGCCGTTCTTCGACGAGATCACAACGTTCATGACGACAACCACGATCTGCGCCGGCTCCACTATTGACATGCAGATCCTCGACGAGCTCTTCGAGGCCGTGGCCGGGTCCGCCGACGTCCTCGGTGTCGACCGGGAGTTCAGGGACCGGGTCCTGGCGGCGAGGGCGAGGCTGGCGCCCATGCAGGTCGGGAAGAAGGGCAATCTCCAGGAATGGCTCGAGGACTGGGGCGAGACGGAGGAGCATCATCGCCATATCTCTCCGCTGTGGGGGCTGTTCCCCGGCCACCGGATCTCCCCCCGGCGGACGCCGAAGTTCGCCGAGGGCAGCAAGGTCGTCCTCGAGCAGCGGGGTCTGACGGGCAACGGCTGGTCCTCGGCCTGGAAGGCCGCCTGCTGGGCCCGGCTCGGGGAGGGCGCCAAGGCCATGGAGAACTTCGCCTACGCCATGAACACGTACACGACGGGCAGCCTGTTCTCCATCTGCTCTCGCGCGATGCAGGTCGACGGCTCGTTCGGCATGTCCGCGGCCGTGGCCGAGATGCTTCTCCAATCGCACGAGGACGAGCTGGCACTCCTGCCGGCGCTGCCTCCCGCCTGGACGGAAGGGGAAGTCCGGGGCCTCGTCGCCCGGGGCGGTTTCGAGGTCGGCCTTCGCTGGAAGGGCGGGCGGCTGGAGCGGGCGACGATCGTTTCCCGCCTCGGCCGCGCGTGCCGGGTCCGCTCGGCCGTGCCCCTCAAGATCGCGACGCAGGGGAAGGCCGTCGCGGCCGCATCCCCCGAGAGCGGCGTCGTGGAATTCAAAACCGCGCCGGGCGCGACCTATGTGCTGACGGCCGTGAAATAGGAGGATGCATGGACCGACGGAGCTTCCTGAAGACGGCCGCCGCCGGAGCGCTCGCCGCCGCTCCGCTCGCGGGGCGTGCTGGCGAGCGGCGAGAACGCATGGACCCGGCCTCGCGTCCCTCGCTCGCCGGCCGCCGGATCCTGACCTTCAATTCGGTCATCCGGGTGAACCAGATCGAGGCCACACGGTCGCGGGACAAGGGCGAAGACGAGTCCGACCGGCATACTACGGAGAACGTCCGCGCCCTGCGGACCGCGTTCGCCGCCGGCTGGCCCCGCGCGCCGATGACCTGGGCGCTGAGCTGGCGAGCCCTCTTCGACGAGCGCGAGAACTACCGCCGGATCCGGTCTCTCCTCCCCGAGTTTCACGAGACCTACGGCGATGACGTGACGTTCATCCCGGGCGGGTATTTCGCCAACGCCTACAACACGCGCGACCAGGTCAACCGCGATCTCCACGACGGCCTGGCCCGCGTTTCGGAGATCATGGGCGGCGGATTCCGGCCGAAGAGCGTCGTCGCCGGCTTTCTCTCCTCGGCCAACCAGAAGTACCTGGCCGAAGTGGAGGGGATCCATGTCTGCCAGGCCAATATCTGGAGCCAGTACGCCATCGACAATCAGGACGGCGACGGATCGATCTGCTACCCGTACTATCCGTCGACCGAGCATTTCTGCAAGCCGGCCCAGGGCCGGGCGGATTTCGTCGACTCCGTCTGCCTCGACGGCTGGACCTGCGATTTCCTCTCCGCCCGCCGCGAAGGCCTGGACTGGGCCGCCAACCGCAACAGCCGCATGGGCGTCGGGCCGATCGAGACGATTGGCTGGTTCGGGCCGGAGGTCGGCCTGGCCGAGATGATCGAAACGACGGCGGCCCATTTCGACGCGGGCGTCAGGCTCAACGGCTGGGGCTGGGTCACGAATTGCTGGGAGGTCTCGCTCGTGCCCTCTATCGGCAACCTGGACGTCCTGACGCGCTGGGCGAGGCGGATTCGCGAGCGCTGGCCCGGAGCGGAGTGCCTGACCCTGGGCGATTTCGGGAGCGCGTTCCGCGCTGCGCGCAGAGACAACGACGGCCTGGCCTATCGCTTCGTCCAGCGGGGGACGGGGATCGGTGGGTCTGACCGGAACCTCGAGATCCGCTGGTTTATGACCCGGGAATTCCGGCTCGCCCTGCTCCGCGACTGGAAGGCGAACGGGCCGGAGCGCGTCATCGACTTCACGCGCTACGACCTTCCGGCCTTCGAGCCGGCCGACATGACGCGGCGCTGGAGCCTGCTCGGCCGGATCAACCAGAAAGGGACGCGTCCGCAGGACGCGCCGATCCCGTTCGAAGCCCTGGCGGGGGAGGAGCGGGAGCTGATCGGGCGGCGGTTTCCCGAGCTCAGAGCCGGGACCGGCGCCGCAAAGGAGTTGCCATGAAGATCCGCGCCTTCGCCGGGATCCTCGTCCCATTCGTCCTCGGCATCGCCGCCTGCGGGCCGAAGGTCACGCAGACCGAAGTCCCGTACGCGTCCCGTCCGTGGCCGGACCGCGTCTGGAAATCCGAGGTGCCCGCCGGCTGCCCGTTCGAGCCGTCGAAGGATGTCGTTGCCGTGGCCTTCACCGGGCGGTCAGCCGCTTACACCGACGCCGACACCTGGTATCCCTCCTGGGCCTCGGACGGGAATATGTACAGCGGCTGGACCGACGGCGAGATCGGCGAGGAGAGCGTCCACTCGAGCGGCAAGAACGCGCGGACCGGCAACGCCAAGATCGAGGGAGACGATCCGCTGAACCTGACCGTCACGTCCCTCGGCTCGGAAGCCGCCTCGCCCGGACCCTACGGCGGCCGCTACCCCAGCGCCAATCTTGTCCATAACGGGATCTGGTATTACGGAACCTATGCCGTGGATTTCGATATGTCCAAGCCGGAATACCAGGACCAATACAGCTGGGCCATCTGCGGCCCCGTGCCCGGCTTTCGCATCTCGAGAGACTATGGGAAGACCTGGACTCCCAGCCCACTCTCGCCTGAAAAGCCTCTCTTCCCCGAATCCGGGAAGGACGGCCGGCAAGTGAAGTTGGGCACGCCGCATTTCGTCGATTTCGGCCGGAACATGGAGCATTCTCCGGACGGGAAAGCCTACCTCGTCGGGCACGGCGCACTCGACCACGACCCGGCGCCGCGGATCGCCGGCAACAGCTGGATCGCGGGCGACGCGGTCTATCTGGCCCGGGTCGTCCCGAGCCCCACGACGCTCAACGATCCCGCCAGTTATGAATTTTATGCGGGCCGGGGGAAGAACGGGCGTCCCATCTGGTCGCGGGCCTTCACCGATATCCGGCCTTTGGCCTCCTGGAACAACCGGATGGGGTGCACGACCATCACCTACGACGCGCCACTCCGAAAATACCTCATGTGCGTCACGGACGGCTGGCCGGGCGTCGCGGACATGAACTCCTACATCCTCGAGGCCGACGAGATCACCGGCCCGTACCGGCTGATCACCTTCATGGCCAAATTCGGGCGCCAGGGATATTTTCTGACCTTCCCGTCAAAGTTCATCGGCGCCGATGGCCGGAAGGCCTGGCTTAGTTATTCGGCCAACTTCCATGAAAGCTATTTCGCCAACCGAACCATGGCCGATCCCTTGGGCAGCCGCTATGCCTGGACGCTCCAAGAGGTCCGGCTGTTGGATGCGCCGGGACTCGCTGCTTTGTCCCGCGCCGCAGCCCGTGCGCCCGAGGACCGCCTCAAGAGCGAGGCCAACCTCGCCCTCCGGGCCAGGGTCAACGTTTCCTCCGTCCACAAAAAGAACAAGCCCTTCACCGAGCTGATCGAATACTTCGGGGAGGGGGCCGTCGACGGCGTCGTCGATCCCGATGAGGCCATCAACCGGCACGAATGGGTGAGCGGGGGAGAAAGGGAAACAACCATGATACGCCTGAGCTGGGATTCCCCTCAGACCGTTCGCCGCGTCTGGCTTTTCGACCGGCCGAATCTGAAAGACCATATCCTGTCGGGCGTGCTGCTCTTCAGCGACGGGAGCGCCATCAAGGTCGGGGTGCTGCCGAATGACGCCCGGTCGGCCAAGGAGATCGTCTTCCCGGCCAAGACCGTTTCCTGGGTCGTCTTCGCCGTGGACACGGTGTCTCCGGAGACGTCGAACGTTGGGCTCGCGGAGATCGCCGTTTTCAAGGACTAAGGGGCGAGGGCGGAAGGATCGCCGCGGTCCTCGCCTGAAAAGCCCGGAGTTGATATTTAAATGCGAGCGAGGAGAATGAGACCATGACCAAAAGAAATCCGTTCGTCTTGATCGCCTTGGCGATCACGGTCCTGGGCCTTTTCGGGGGATCGCCGGCCCAGGACAAGGCCGCCGATCTCGGCCGCCTGACCTTGGATCGGATCTTCGCCTCCCGGGAGTTCGCTTCCGAGCGCTTTGGACCGGCGCGCTGGATGAGCGACGGGTCCTCCTACACGACGCTCGAACCCAGCCCCGGGGTCAAGGGCGGTCGCGACCTCGTCCTCTCCAGGGCCGAGACCGGCCGGCGGGAGGTCCTCGTCTCGGCGGCCAAGCTCGTTCCGCCCGGATCGAACGGGCCGCTCGCCATCGAGGACTACGCCTGGTCGCCGGACGGGAAAGTCCTGATCGTCTTCACCAACTCCAAGCGCGTCTGGCGCCAGAATACGCGGGGGGATTTCTGGACTTTTGAGCTCGCGTCCGGCCGCCTCCGCCAACTCGGGGCGGCGTTCGAGCCCTCGAGCCTGATGTTCGCCAAGCTCTCGCCGGACGGCCTCAAGGCCGCCTATGTCGTTAAAAACAATATCTATGTCGAGGACCTGGCCACGGGCCGGACGACCCAGCTGACGTTCGACGGGGCCGACGACATCATCAACGGGACCTCGGACTGGGTCAACGAGGAGGAGTTCTCGATCCGGGACGGGTTCCGCTGGTCGCCCGACAGCCGGGCCATCGCCTTCTGGCAGTTTGACACCCACGATGTGCCGGTCTTTACGATGATCAACAACACCGACACGCTCTATCCCAAGGTGACAACCTTCAAACACCCCAAGCCCGGGCAGACCAACTCGGCCGTCCGCGCCGGCGTGGTCCCGGCCGCGGGCGGCGCTCCGGTGTGGATCAGGACGCCCGGCGACCCGCGCAACAGCTATGTCGCCCGGCTCGAGTGGGCCGGCAATTCAAGCGAGGTCGTCCTCCAACACCTCAACCGGCTGCAGAACACCCTGACCGTGTTTCTCGGCGACGCCGCGACGGGCGAGGCCCGGAGCGTCTTCACCGACACAGACAAAGCCTGGGTGGAGATCATGGAAGACTTCGTCTGGATCGACGGCGGCCGGAGCCTGCTCTGGCTGAGCGAGCGCGACGGCTGGCAGCACGCCTACCGGGTGTCCCGCGACGGCCGTGAGGTCAAGCTGTTGACGCCGGGGGACTACGACATCCTCAGCGTCGACGCGGTGGATGAGCGCAGCGGCTGGCTCTACGTCACGGCCTCCCCGGCGGACGCGACGAAGCGATTCCTCTATCGCCTCCGCCTGGACGGCAAGGGCGCTCCTGTGCTCGTCGGTCCGGCGGGCCAGACGGGCGTCCACCGGTACGACATCTCACCTTCGGCCCGTTGGGCCTTTCACACCTCGAGCGGACTCGACACGCCACCCGTGACCGAGCTTGTCCGGCTGCCCGACGGCCGGGCCGTCCGGACACTGGCCGCCAACGAGGCGCTCAAAGCCAAGGTCAACGCGCTGCAACGGAAGCGGGTCGAGTTCTTCAAGCTCGACATCGGCGAGGGCGTCAAGGTCGACGGCTGGCGCATCCTGCCACCCGATTTCGACCCGGCCAGAAAATATCCCCTCTTCATCCATGTCTACGGCGAGCCGGCCGGTCAGTCCGTCCAGGACAGTTGGGGCGGCAGCGACTATCTCTGGCATCTCCTGTTGGCCCAGCAGGGGTATATCGTCGCCAGCTTCGACAACCGCGGCACCCCGGCCCCGCGCGGTCGGGCCTGGCGCAAGAGCATCTATCGCCAGATCGGCATCCTGGCCTCGAGGGACCAGGCCGCGGCGGCCCGGGCCGCCGTCGCCGCCTGGCCGTTCGTCGACGAAACGCGCATCGGGATCTGGGGTTGGAGCGGCGGCGGCTCGATGACTCTTAACGCCCTCTTCCGCTATCCCGATCTTTACCGAATGGGCATCTCCGTGGCTTCGGAGCCGGACCAGCGGCTCTACGATTCGATCTACCAGGAGCGCTATATGGGCCTCCCGGCCGACAACGTCGAAGGCTACACGAAGGGCTCGCCCATCACCTTCGCCAAGGACCTGAAGGGCCGCCTGCTTGTCGTCCATGGCACGGGCGACGACAACGGCCACTATCAGGGGTTCGAGAGGCTGATCAACGAGCTCGTCGCCAATAATAAAGCCTTCACCATGATGGCCTACCCGAACCGTTCGCACGGCATCTCGGAGGGCCCGGGCACGACGATCCACCTCTATACGTTGTTCACCCGATTCCTCAACGAGAACCTGCCGCCGGGAGGTCGCGACCGTTGAGGGGCCTGGACGGAAGACGCGTCGAGAATTCGTAGCGGCCCGACCCGACCGCGTAGACGCAGGCCCCGGCCTCCACCCCCCTGAAGGTGACGCCCTTGGATGAGGCGGCCGGCGCGCCGCCCTCCTGGACCTCATCCGGGGTGGTACCCGGGATATATACGGCCGCCGTCGTGTTGGCCGGGATCACGACGCTCAAGATAAAACGGTTTTGATCCATCCGCCACTCGCTCCGGACCTCGCCCCGGACCGTGCGGACCCGGGCCTTGGCCCAGGTCAGGTCGCCCACCGGCTGGGGCCTGAGGATGATCCTGTCGAATCCGACGGCGGCCGGGTCCGCCTGGATCCCCGCGACCCAGCTGAACAACCATTCGCTCACGGATCCGAACATCGGATGATTATGAGAATAGATGTCGTCGCTGAATTCCCAGTGTTCCCACAGCGTAGTCGCGCCCCGGTCGAGCATGTAGCCCCACCCCGGGAAGGCCGTGCGGTCGACCAAATCATAAGCCAGGTCCGCCCGGCCCCGACGGGACAGGACGTCGAGGAGGTATTTCGTGCCAAAGATGCCGGTCGCCAGCTTCGGCCCTTCGGCCGTCGAGACCTTGGCCACGAGCGCATCGAAAGCGGCCGTTGCCTCCCCTTCGGGGATCAGTCCCAGGCCGAGGGCGACAGCCAGCCCGGCCTGGGTCAGGACCTCGTACCGGACGGGGCCCGAGCCGATGACCTGGGCGCGGTATGCGGCGGCGACGGAGGCGGCGAGATCCCGATAGCGGACCTCGTCGGACCGTCGGCCCAGGAGGCCGGCCAGGCGGGAGGCCATGCGGGCCGTCTCGCAGTAGAGCGGCGTCACGAGCGCCGGAACGGGGGTCGGCTCAAGGCTCTCGTGGTCGGCTAGGCCGTCAAGGATGATGCCTCCCGGGTTCTTCCGGGCCACGAGATCGAGCCATCTGCTCGTCGTATCGTATTGGTCCTCGACGATCTGGCGGTCCCCGTAATACTGGACGAGCTTGGCCTGGAGAAGCGGATGGGCCATGGCCCAGGCCAGCCCGCAGTATTGGAGGCCCACAAAGGGCGCCGTATCCGGCAGCATCCCGTCCGGGCGGGCGGCGTCCCCCCAGTCGGCCGCAGCCTTAGCATAAAAGCCCGCCATGTCGAAGTTCGCGAGATAGGCGTCCGCGGTGGCGACGAGGTCGCCGCCGTAGCCGAACTTTTCCCTATGCGGACAGTCCGACTGAACGCTGAAGATATTGCTCAGGAACGTCCACCGGACCATGTCCTGGATGCGGTTCAAACGCTCATTCGAACAGGCGAAATCGCCGGTTTCGGCGACGTCTGCGCTCAGCCTCAGGCCTTCGAGATCGTCGAGCGACGGAGGGCCGGGAAGCCCGGTGACTTCGGCGTAGCGGAAGCCGTGGAACGTGAACCGGGGGACGTAGACCTCCTCTCCGCCCCCTCGGGCGATATACGTGTCGGACTGCTCGGCGACGTCGGGCGCGCCCGGGCCGCCGATGGGACGGCCGTCCTCGCGCCGGCCCTTGATTTGCCCGCAGACCGAGGTCAGAGGATTCAATTCGCCGTGCTCATCCAGGAGCTCCCCGAAGCGGATCGTGGCCCTCGTCCCCGCCGGCGCTCTCAGCCGCAGACAGGCCCAGCCCGCGAAATTGCGCCCGAAATCAAAGATGGCTACGCCCGGCCGCGGCGCGCTGAGCCGGACCGGACGAAGACGGGCCGTGATCCGGATGGGCGGCTGGGGCTGGGCCCGGAGGAACCCGGCCGGGCCGGGGCAGAGAACGGCCGGCGACCAGCCGGCCTCGTCCACGCCCGGCGAATCCCAGCCCGGGATCTCCCGGCGGGCGTCATAGACCTCGCCGAGATAGACGTTATTCCGCAGGACCGGGCCGCCCCGCACCTGCCAATCCGGACCGGTGGCCACCGTCGTCGTCGAGCCGTCCTCGCCCTCGACCACCAGCTGGGCGATGAGACAGGGCCGGCCGACGGGCAGGTCAGCGCGCAAGTTCTGGTACCCCCACATCCGGAGCGGCAGGGGATTCCAAAAGCCGTTGCCCAACATGACGCCGACGCAGTTGAGGCCCGGCCTGACGGATCCGGTCACGTCGTAGACGCTGTAGAAGACGCGTTTCCCGTAATTCGTCCACCCGGGGTCGAGAGCCCGGTCCCCGACGCGGCGACCGTTGATCGAGGCCTCGTAGTAGCCGAGCCCGGAAATATAGAGTCTAGCCCGGGCTATCCGCTCCGGTGCGCGGAACTCCTTTCGGAACAGAGGGGCAGGATCGTCCCGGTAGAAGTCCTCGTCATTGGCGGGGACGGGCTTTCCGTCGCTGATCCACCGCGCCCGCCACGGCATATCTCCCATCAGGGCCGTTTCCCAGGATGCCGTCGAGCTCCAGGCCGAAGGCCGGCCTTTCCCGTCCCAGACCCGGACCCTCCAATAGCAGCACTGCCCGCTGCGAAGGGGTTGGCCCGCGTAGTCGAGGCCGAGGCTTGCGGAGGAGAGGACCTTCCCCGAGTCCCAAAGATCCCCGCGGCCGGCCTCGAGCGTCCGGGGCGAGCGGGCGACGAGGATCCGGTAACCGCTTTGGACCACGCCGCGCCCCTCCGATTCGACGGCCCAACTCAATCGGGGCCTCGCGGTGTCGATGCCGAGCGGATCCCGGCGGTATTCGCATCTCAAATCCACCGGTGCGATCCGTCCGCCGCCGCGGTCCCCGACCCCGGAGGGCCGCCTGACGGCGGGGCTGCTCGCGGCCCAGCCGAGCGCCAGAACGAGTCCAGCGAGAACGGTCCAACGCTTCGGGCTTCTGATCGTCATCTGAACTTGGCCTAGTCGTCGAGTAGTCTGCGGAGAGGTGCCCTGATCGACGGCTCGTACATCAGCCACCGTGAGCCGCTCATGCTCAGGTCCAGGAGGACAGCTCGGCCGGCAAGTCCGGCCATGCCCCTTTCCGGGAACAGACGTAGGCGGCGATCCGGTTGGCGCGCTCGCCGATCTCTTCCCAGGTCTTTTTTTTCAAGAGGCCCGCAACCAGGGCCGCCGTGAAGGCGTCTCCCGCCCCGACCGTGTCCGCGGTCTCGACCGGATAACCGGGGGTGATGTGGTCGACGCTCCTCCCGAAAAGACGGCTGCCCGCCCGGCCCTTGGTCAGGGCGATCAGCGCGAGAGGGAATGCCTCGAGGAGGCCGGCGAGGGCCCGCGTCTCCGATCCCGGAAGCGACAGCATCCGGGCGACGGTCTCGAGCTCCTCATCGTTCAGCTTCAGCACCGTCGAGCGTTCGAGGAGGCCGGCGACAATGTCCCGGCTGAAATAGGATTGCCGCAGGTTGAGATCGAAAACCCGGAGGCCATCGGGCCGCGTCGCGTCGAGGAAGGCGCCGACCGTGGCCCTCGTGACCGGCGATCGCTGGGCCAGCGTGCCGAAGCAGACGGCGTCGGCGCGCGCCGCGAGGTCTCTGAGGTCGGCCGTCCAGGGGATGACGTCCCAAGCGACCCCCTCATGGATCGTGTACTGCGGGATGCCGCCGGCGTCCAAGCCGACCGTGACCGTCCCCGTCGGCGCATCGTTCACAATCGCGATGCCGCCCCGATCGAGTCCCCGGCGCTCGAGCTCGGCCAGGATCTCGCGCCCCGACCGGTCATCGCCGACGGCGCTGATGATCACGCTCGAGGTCCCCAACGCCCGGGCGTGGAAGGCGAAGTTGGCCGGGGCTCCTCCCATCTGTCTGCCGTCCGGAAGCAGGTCCCAGAGGAGTTCGCCAATGCCGACCACGAGGGGCGCCGGGCCCGCTTTCAGCCCCTCTCTCTCTTCAACGGTCAGTGAAGACGTCTTCTTCGCGCTCATCTTTCGAGATCGTGAGGGATCGGGGTTTGCGGTCCCGCCAACCCATTCGGCTGTGTGGTCGCGTCCTTGTGGTTTTTCGCTCGATTCTATTTTAGAATTATATCCCTATTGAGGCAGGAATGGAACAAAACGGGATCCTTTCCTCCGGCTTCGATCCCGCTTGTCCCTGACTCCGCGCGGAGTGGAATCCCCAGCGAAGTCGCGATTGCGCGAGGGAGGCAGCGTGAACATCCGGACACTTGCCGTGATCATCATGGCCATGCTCTGCGCGGGAGCGCCGGCCGTCCGTTCCCGATCCGCCTCGCCCGTCGCCGGGATGGACGAACAGACTTCTCTGCAGAACGAGGCCCTCTCTCTTCAGGTGAGCGGACCGGACCGACTCCGGCTCAGGAACAAACTGAGCGGGAAGTGCTTCGATATCGTCGCTGCCCCGTTCGAGCTCCTTCTCGAGATCGGGGGCCGGACGGTCCCTGCCGTGGTAAGCGATTTTGTTCGTTCCACATCCGAAAGGCCCTCGACGGACCTCCTGCGCGTCCGCTACGAGGGAAAGGGGAATCTTGCGGGGCTGGCGGTCGAAGTGGAGTACCGCTTGGCCCCCGGGAGCTGGTATGTCCGGAAGCAGCTCAGGGTCATCAACGGCCAGCCCCTCCCTGTCATTGTTCGGGACGCCGCGGTCGACGCCTTTAGGATCGAGAACGTCCCCTTGCCCAGGGAGGCGGAGAACCCTGTTTTCCTGGGCGGCGAGCTCTTCTGGGGCCTGGAGTGGCCGATCGCCGAAGCGGTCTTGCGCGGCGGACGCCTTGTCCTGGGCCATTTCCCGGCCGCCCCCGTGCCCCCCCGCGGCAGCTGGACGAGCAAGACCACCGGCTTCGGCGTTGCCAAGGCGGGACATGTTGAGGAGGCCTTCGGCTGGTACATCCAGGCGATCCGGGCCAACCGCGTGGATTTCGCCACGTTCTACTTCGACTGGCTCTGCCACGACAACTCCGGACCGCGGGAGTCCGAGGTGTTGGCCAACTTCGCCGCACTGAGGCGGCTGAAAGACCTTTACGGCCTGCAATTCGAAATCTATAACTCCGACGCCGGCCTGCTCGAGTCGCAGGGGATGTACTATCCCCAATTCAAAGCCAATTTCCTGTCGCGGTTCCCGGCCGGGTTGCGGCCCCTGGCCGACGCGGCGAAGGCGCTCGGGATGCGGCTCGGGCTCTGGCTCGGCCCGGACGGCTTCGGCGTGACGT
>Ga0209048_10005253_pt1 | contig 12247 bp, 9 predicted proteins | sample FrelakmetCRP12CR_FD_187146 | JGI IMG/M metagenome (GOLD analysis project Ga0209048, IMG submission 187146) | Freshwater lake sediment microbial communities from the University of Notre Dame, USA, for methane emissions studies - CRP12 CR (SPAdes)... | ecosystem: Environmental > Aquatic >... | reverse complement strand
ATAGTTAGAGAACAATACAGATATAAAAAAACCTTGCCAGATAGAAAGGGTTCTGGTATATTCATGCCTCGCTGGTTTCTGTGGGTTTGTAGACTGCAAGATATATGCTAAGCATGGCTATTCAGGAACACTCAAAATCCCGTAAAAATGGGCTATCAAAAAGCGGACAATAAGCCTCCGAACGAGAGCGCAACTACAAGATAATAAAAGAAATAAACCGTTATCAACACCTGTGGATAAGCATGTTTGTAACCTTCGTTGCTTTTTAAGGGTTTTTTATGGATCGGGAAAGAGTTTGGGAAGAGATACTGCTGCTTATAGAAAACCGAATATCTAAGCAGGGTTACGACACCTGGTTCAGCCAGTCGAAGCTTCTGTCGATAGACGGCAATAAGTTGCTGATTGAAGTACCGAGCAAGTTCCATCGTGACTGGATAAAAGAGCACCACGGAGTAACTCTTACCGAAGTCATCAAGGAAGTGACAAAACGAGATGATGTGGAAATCGACTTCTTTGTACAGCCCCAGCAGGTAAAAAAAGCCTCCCGCCAGGTAAAGGAAGATAAAAAAGAGGGACGCGAAGAAAAAATCGGCCTTTTTGAGAAAAAATATACCTTCAGCACTTTCGTAGTAGGACCCAGCAATCAGTTCGCGCACGCCGCGGCAAAGGCGGTGGCCGATGGGCCGGGGAGGGCGTATAACCCCCTGTTCATCTACAGCGGAGTGGGACTGGGAAAAACTCACCTGATCAACGCTATTGGCCACCACATTCAGAGCAAATCGCCGCGCACGAAGGTGGCCTATCTTTCATCAGAACAATTCACGAACGAACTTATCAACCGCATGAGCCACCAGCGAATGGAGGAGTTCCGGCAGAAGTACCGGAACATGGACATTCTTCTCATTGACGACATCCAGTTCATCGCGGGTAAAGAACGGACGCAGGAAGAGTTCTTTCACACGTTCAATGCGCTCTATGAGGCACAGAAGCAGATTGTGCTTACGAGCGACCGTCAGCCGAAGGAGATCCCTGACATCGAGGAGCGGCTTCGCTCGCGGTTTGAATCGGGATTGATATCAGACATACAGCCGCCTGACCTGGAGACGCGCATTGCGATCCTCAAGAAAAAGGCGGAGTTTTGGGGCATCCGTCTGCCCGATGACGTAGCCGAATTTCTCGCTTCGATAATGAAAAACAATATCCGTGAACTCGAAGGCGGGCTCGTTAAGCTCGGTGCGGTCTCATCCCTCACCAATACCGAGATAACGCAGGAGCTGGCCAAGAATGAGCTTAAATATCTTATCGACAACCGGGAAAAGGTCATTACGAAAGAACTTGTACAGAAGGTCGTGGCCGATGCTTTCGGCGTCAAAATATCGGATTTGAAATCAAAACGCCGCACCAAAGTCGTGGTTCTACCCCGCCAGGTGGCAATGTATCTCTGCCGCAATTTGGCCGGCGCATCTCTCCCGGAAATAGGAAATTTTTTTGGCGGAAAGGATCACAGCACCGTCATCCATGCATGTAAAGTTATCGCAGAAAAGAAAGAAAACAACCACGAACTACGGACCACGATAGAGATGTTAATTAAGCAGTTAAGGCCTTGAAATTATACGACAATTATGTATAAAATCTTATTGCTATTTAACCGGAATTCTGATAAAATATTTTTTTGATGTGACAGGAGGCTGCCCTGGTGAAATTAACAATTAAGAAAGAGGAACTTCTGAAAGGGTTGCAGAGGATTCAGGGCGTCGTGGAAAAAAAGAACACCATGCCCATACTCTCGAACATGCTCCTCACTGCCGATAAAAATGGTGTGGAGATCATCGCTACAGACCTTGAGATCGGACTGCGCGGACGCTATTCCGCGGAGGTCGATAATCCCGGGGCAGTCGCCGTGTCGGCTAAAAAGATGTACGAAATCGTGCGGGAGCTTCCGGCCGAAGACATCCAAATCAAAGTCGAAGACAATAATTCAGTCAAGATCGTGTCCGGCCATTCTCAGTTCAAGCTCGTGGGGCTGCCAAAGGATGAATATCCCGCACTCCCGGAAGTTGCAGAAGAAGCGATGATCGTGATCGAGGGAGACACTCTCAGGGACATGATCAAGAAAACGCTGTACTCTGTGGGTGAGAACGATGCACGATACGTGCTGAACGGCCTGTTCGTGCACATGACCCAGACGAAGAGCGGCCTCAACATTCGTATGGTCGGCACCGACGGTCACCGACTTTCGATGATTGATCGCGTGATCGACGCTAAGCACAAGGAAGAGAGCGTCATCATCCCGAAAAAGACGATGATGGAGCTTCGGCGGCTTCTTGAGGAAGACACGCCCAAGGCCGAGCTTCGGTTGGGCTTCAGCAAGAACCACGCGCTGATTATGCGGGACGGGCTGGTCATGGTGTCGAAGCTGATCGACGGTAATTATCCAAATTATCTCCAGGTGGTCCCCGCGAAGAGCACGAAGAAAGTTACGGTATCCAAAGATGCATTCTCACATGCCGTGAAGCGCGTTTCGATCCTGTCTAAGGAAAAGACCAACGCCGTAAAGCTGCAACTTGAAAAAGACCTGCTTGTCCTCTCTACGAACAATCCTGAAGTGGGTGAGGCGAGCGAAGAGCTCACTGTTGACTACAAGGGCGAAGGAATCGCCATCGGGTTCAATTCTCGCTACATCATGGACGTGCTTTCGGCAATGGACCGGCAGACCATCGCGCTGGAGCTCAATGATGCCTTAAGCCCCTGCCTTATCACGGAAGAGGGCGATGAGCATTATAAGTGCGTTGTGATGCCCATGAGGGTGTAGGGGAAAGCAACGAATTCAAAATAAGCACCTATAACCAAGCGCCAGGTTCCAAGCGTTTGGCTATGGTAATGTGGTCATTGGATATTATTTGGCATTTGTAATCCGGAGTTTGTGGTTGTCATGAGGGATTTCCGCACCGTGCGAGCAAATCCCTCTTTTTGCGAGGAGCGGATGGAATATACGGCAGACAGCATAAAGGTGCTCGAAGGCCTCGAGGCCGTTCGCAAGCGGCCTGCCATGTACATCGGCAGCACCGGGAGTGTCGGGCTTCACCACCTGGCCTATGAGATCGTGGACAACAGCGTGGATGAGGCCATGGCCGGCTTCTGCAAAAATATCGACGTCATCATCCATGTCGACAACAGCGTTACCGTGATCGATGACGGCCGCGGCATCCCCACGGCGATGCATAGCGCCCAGAAGCGCTCGGCCGCCGAAGTTGCGCTCACCGTGCTCCATGCAGGCGGCAAATTCGACGACGAGGCATACAAGGTCGCGGGCGGTCTCCATGGCGTCGGTGTGTCCGTGGTAAATGCGCTCTCTGAGTGGCTCGAGCTCGAGATCAAGCAGAACGGCAAGGTGTTCCAGCAGCGGTACGAACGGGGTCATCCGCAGGAGCCGCTTGCCGTATCCGGCACGACAACTACGACAGGCACCAAGATCACCTTTAAACCCGACTACCAAATATTTGAAGATCGCGAATATAGCTACGATATTCTGTCACAGCGACTTCGCGAACTCGCGTTTCTGAACCGGGGCCTGAAGATTTCGATCCAGGATGAGCGGAGCGGCAAAAAACAAACCTTCTTCTACGAAGGCGGCATCGCGTCGTTTATCGAGTATTTGAACAAGAATAAAACGCCGCTCCATCCCAAACCGATTTCTCTCGCCAAAGAACGTGACGGGATATTCGTCGAGATCGCCCTCCAGTACAACGACAGCTATGTGGAGCAGGTCTTCGCGTTCGCGAACAACATCAATACACAGGAGGGGGGTACGCATCTCGTCGGATTCAAGGCGGCGCTGACGCGTACGGTGAACACCTATGCGGTCTCGAGCGGCCTGCTCAAGAACGCCGTGGAGGCGCTCTCCGGGGAAGACGTGCGCGAGGGGCTCACGGCGGTCGTGAGCGTACGCCTGCCGAACCCCCAGTTCGAGGGCCAGACCAAGACCAAGCTCGGCAACAGCGAGGTAAAGGGTATCGTCGAGGCAATGGTGAACGAGACCCTCGGCTCCTATCTCGAAGAAAACCCGGTTGTTGCGCGCAAGGTCGCAGAAAAAGCCCTGAACGCATCACGGGCGCGCGAAGCAGCGCGGAAGGCGCGGGAGCTTACCCGGCGCAAGGGCGTACTCGATTCGACGTCGCTGCCGGGTAAACTTGCCGACTGCCAGGAAAAAGACCCGGGGCTCTCGGAGCTTTTCATCGTAGAAGGAGATTCCGCCGGCGGATCGGCAAAGCAGGGCCGGGACAGGAAGAACCAGGCAATTCTGCCGCTCAAGGGCAAGATCCTGAATGTAGAAAAGGCCCGGTTCGACAAGATGCTTTCGAGCGATGAAATCAAGGTGCTCATCACCGCCCTCGGAGCCGGTATCGGCGCCGAAGAGTTTGATATCGCCAAGCTGCGGTATCACAAAATTGTAATCATGACCGATGCGGACGTGGACGGTGCGCACATCCGGACTCTCCTGCTCACGTTTTTCTACCGCCAGATGCCGCAGATCATCGAGCGTGGCTACCTGTACATCGCGCAGCCGCCGCTCTTTAAAGTTAAACGCGGCAAGACCGAACGTTACATCAAGGACGATTCGCGGATGGAGGCTTTTCTGCTCGACCTTGCTGCCGAGGACATGGAGCTCTACTCAACGGAACAGGGCACGTGGTTGACCGGGGAGCGGCTCACGAACACGCTCAAGAAGCTTGTTCAGTTTGAGAAGACGCTCGACAAGTTTAAGAGAAAGCGCCTCGACGTCATGGTGCTGCGCGCGCTGCTCCTGGACAAGACGTTCGGCAAGGCGTATCTGAAGGATGCGGAGAAGCTCAAAGCTGTTGCCGCATTGGTGGAAGAGTATCTCAAACAATATCATCCCAAGACGCTCACTGAATGGGCCATTGAGAACGATGAAGAGCACCAGGCCTTGCGGCTTCGGTTCGATTCACGATACAACGCCGTGCATTCGAGTATTATCTTCGATGAAAACTTCGTGACCACGCCCGAGTTCCGAGAGATCCAGAGCCTGTCGCCGGCAATTCTCGGACTCGGCGGGTCAGCGTATAAGGTTCGGGAAAAAGGTGAGGAAAAGAGCTTTATCGACACCGGCAAGCTTGTATATTATGTGCTCGAGCTCGGCAAGAAGGGGCTCGCGATCCAGCGGTATAAAGGTCTGGGTGAGATGAACCCGGAGCAGCTCTGGAAAACGACCATGGACCCCGGGACGCGTACGTTTCTCCAGGTCACGGTCGAAGACTCGGTCAAGGCCGACGAGATCTTTACGATACTCATGGGTGACCAGGTCGAGCCGCGCCGTGCGTTTATTCAGAGGCATGCGCTCGAGGTGAGGAATCTGGACATATAGAAAACAAAACGAGTCGTTGAATGACCTATCATAGGGTAATCGAATAAATCAATGGAACAACAGGAAATAAAATCACAGATCAACATCGAGCAGGAGATGAAGACCGCCTACCTCGATTACTCTATGAGCGTAATCGTCGGTCGGGCGCTTCCTGACGTGCGCGACGGCTTGAAGCCCGTGCACAGGCGCATCCTCTACGCCATGTTCCGGGAAGGGCTCCTGCACAATAAGAAGTATTCAAAGAGCGCGGGCGTGGTCGGCGAGGTTCTGAAAAAGTATCATCCTCACGGTGACAGCGCGGTCTACGACACCATGGTGAGGATGGCGCAGGACTTCAACATGCGCTATCCGCTTGTGGACGGACAGGGCAACTTCGGCTCCGTGGACGGAGATCCGGCGGCAGCGTACCGTTATACGGAAGCCAGGCTCACGAAACTTGCCGAGGAACTGCTTGCCGACATCGATAAAGAGACCGTGGATTTTGTTCCGAACTTTGACGACACCACGGTCGAGCCTTCGGTGCTTCCAACGAGAGTGCCGAACCTTTTGATCAACGGCTCCGCCGGCATTGCCGTCGGCATGGCCACGAACATCCCGCCCCACAATCTATCAGAAGTCGTTGACGGGATCATCATGATGATCGACAATCCCGAGGTCACCGTGCAGGAACTCATGGGACCGATCAAGGGGCCGGACTTCCCGACAGCCGGTTTCATTCACGGATATGAAGGTATCCGTCAGGCCTTTACTACGGGCAGGGGCATCATCCAGATGCGCGCACGGGCCGTGATCGAAGAAGGCAAGGGAGACCGCGAGATCATCATCGTGACCGAGCTTCCTTACCAGGTAAACAAAGCGAGACTACTGGAGCGGATCGCAGAGCTCGTGCAGGACAAGAAGATCACCGGTATTTCCGAGATCCGGGACGAATCGGACCGGGAAGGAATGCGCATCGCGATCGACCTTAAGAAGGGCGAAATATCGCATATGATCCTGAATCAGCTCTATAAACACACCGCCATGCAATCTACTTTCGGCGTGATCATGCTTGCCCTTGTGAACAACCAACCGAGGGTTCTCAATCTACGCCGGCTGCTGTCGAACTTCATCCAGCATCGCAGAGAAGTTGTGGTGCGCCGGACCAAGTATGATCTGAAAAAAGCGGAAGAACGCGCGCATATACTTCTGGGCCTCAAGATCGCGCTTGAGAATCTCGATGCCGTGATCGCGCTCATTAAAGCATCAGCTAATCCTGAAGAGGCAAAGACCGGACTGATTCGTGAGTTCAAACTCTCCGAGATCCAGGCCCAGGCCATTCTCGATATGCGCTTACAGCGGTTGACGGGCCTCGAGCGCGACAAGATAATTGCGGAATATGAAGAAACGCTCAAGGAGATTGCGCGTCTGAATGAGATCCTCGCTTCGGACGCGCTCGTGATGAAGATCATCAAGGACGAGCTTCTTGCGATCAAACAGGAGTACGGTGATGCGCGGAGGACCGAGATCGTTGCAGAATCAACGGAGATCGACATCGAGGACCTGATCAAGGACGAGGAAATGGTGATCACGATCTCCCATTCAGGCTACATTAAACGCAACGCTCTCACGACGTACCGGGCGCAGAAGCGGGGCGGCAAGGGCAAGATCGGCATGGAGACCAAGGAGGAGGACTTTGTCGAGCGCCTCTTCACGGCCACGGCGCACAGCTACATCCTCTTTTTCACCAATAAGGGGCGGGTGTACTGGTTGAAAGTGCACCAGATACCCGAGGCGAGCAGGCAGGCCAAGGGCAAGGCGATTGTGAACCTGATCCAGATAGGTCAGGAAGAGCGTGTCACGGCCGCGCTCCCCATACGAGAATTTACACAGGAACACTTTATTCTGATGGCGACGAAGAAAGGCATCATCAAGAAGACAGAGCTCGAGTCCTACAGCCATCCGCGGCCGTCCGGCATCATTGCGATCACACTCGAAGAAGGCGATGAACTTATTTCAGCCGAAGTTACGGACGGGAAACGCGATGTCTTCCTCGGCACCCGCGACGGTCTCTCGATCAGGTTTTCCGAGATCGATGTACGCGAGATCGGCCGCGCAGGCAAAGGGGTGATCGGCATCCGGCTCAACAAGGGCAACGAAGTCGTCGGCATGGAAATTGTGCGCGACGATTCGACGATCCTTACGGTAACCAAGAACGGTTATGGCAAGCGGAGCACGCTCGAGGACTACCGGAGCCAGGGCAGGGGCGGTAAAGGCATCATCACGATCAAGATTACCGAGAAAAACGGTAAAGTGACCGGCATGGCCCAGGTCTCCCAGGAAGACGAGATTATTCTCATTACGGCGAACGGCAAAGTGCTGCGCATCCGGGCGAATGATATTTCAGTCCAGGGTCGGAACACGCAGGGCGTTCGCCTCTTTGATATCGATGAGGGAGACGATGTGGTGAGTTTTGCTAAATTGGTCGAGCGCGAAGAAGAAAAAGAGGCTGCGCCTGATAAGAGCGCACCGGAACCATCCGCCGGACAGGATATCGGCACAGCATGAAAAAGATCAGGATTGTACTTCTGCTCGGGATGCTGCTGGCGGGATGTGATGTTATAGACAAGACTGCGATCAATGAGTATGAGGCGGCTACTAAACGCTGGAACGCAGGAGACTACCAGGCTGCGGTTACCATGTATTTCGTACTCGTCAAAGAGCATCCGCACAGTACGAAAGCAGACGAGGCGCTTTACTGGGCGGGCGTGACGCAGTTTCTTTACCTCGGAGAGACCGAGAAGGGGCTCCAGACATTGCGGCTGCTCTTGAAGCGGTATCCGAGCCGCGATAGGGCGCCACATGCCCAGTGGTATATTGCCCAGATATATGAACTCGGCTTCAGCGACTATGAGCACGCTATCGTGGAATACCGGAAGGCGTCCGAGTACTCGAACCGTGAAGTGCGGGAAAAAAGCCTGTATGGCCTTGCCGAATGTCTATTTCGCGTCGGTAAGATAGAAGAGGCGAGGAATACGTGGATGCGGCAGGTGACGATGTTCCCAAACGGGCCGCAGTCGCGGCTGGCATATTTGAGGCTGGGGACTGCCGCCTTCTCAAAAGGCGATATCGAAAAGGCCAAGGTCTTTTACGGGAAAACGCTTGAGGACAACACGGACAGTGAGCTGACGATCAAGGCGAAGTTCGCCCTTGCCGGATGTTTTGAAGCGGAAGATAATCTCCAGGAAGCTCACAAGCTGTATAAAGAGATCGAGCCCTCGTATCCGAATCACGAGGCCATTCAGATCAAAATCAGGGCGCTTGAAACCAGGATCATCAAGAAAAGCTATTGACAACGGAAAAGGAGAATGCTACTGTAAATGCTCGATTTACGGTTCGTAAGGGACAACGGGGAACAGGTCAAAACAGCATTGGCCCGACGAGGCATGACGATTGATCTCTCGGAGTTCCTCGCGCTCGACTCAAAGCGGCGTGAAGCGCAACAGGCAATCGAGACGCTCCGCCGCAGGCGCAACGATGTCTCCGAGGAAATCGGCCGGCTCAAGAAGGCCGGACAGCCGGCGGACGATAAAGTAGCGGAGATGCGAGCGGTCGGTGACGGCATTGCCGAACTTGAGAACAGCACCCGCGACGTCGAGGAAACCCAGCGAAATATTCTTCTTGACATTCCGAACCTGCCGCATGCTTCGGTGCCCGACGGCAAAGATGAGAACGATAATGTAGAGATCCGGCGGTGGTCTCAGCAGGGCGGAGAGCCGCCGAAGTTTTCATTTGAGCCGAAACCGCACTGGGATTTAGCCGAGTACCTGGACATTATTGATTTTGACCGGGCTGCCAAGATCACGGGCGCCCGTTTTGCTCTTTACAAAGGCATGGGCGCGAGACTCGAGCGCGCCTTGATAAACTTCATGCTCGATCTCCATACTACGGAGCACGGCTATCGGGAAGTTCTGCCGCCGTTTATGGTGAACAAGAAGAGCATGACCGTAACCGGCCAGCTTCCTAAATTTGAGGAGGAGCTTTTCAAAGTCGAGAACGGCACGTACTATCTGATCCCTACCGCGGAAGTCCCGGTGACCAACATTCACCAGGACGAAGTCCTCCCGGAAGAGAGCCTCCCCGTGCTATACACCGCTCACACGCCGTGCTTCCGCCGCGAAGCAGGTTCATATGGCAAGGACACACGGGGTCTCATCCGCCAGCACCAATTCAACAAGGTAGAGATGGTAAAGTTTACGCGACCGCAGGATTCATACGATGAGCTGGAGAAGCTCACCCAAAATGCCGAAGAAGTTCTTAAGCGGCTCGGCCTTCCCTATCGCGTGATCGTGCTGTGCGCCGGCGATATGGGCTTCTCCTCGGCCAAGACATATGACATCGAGGTCTGGCTGCCGGCGCAGAACCGGTACCGCGAGATTTCTTCGTGTTCCAACTTTGAGGACTTCCAGGCGCGGCGCGGCAACATCCGGTACAAACCGAAGGGCGGGAAGAAGACCGAACTGGTGCACACGCTGAATGGCTCCGGTCTTGCCGTGGGCCGTACCGTAGTGGCCATTCTGGAAAACTTTCAGCAGCCCGACGGGAGCGTGGTAATACCCGAAGCCCTACGATCGTGTATGGGCGGGACGGAGAAAATAACGAGGGACGAGGGACGCAGGATGTAGGACGAGGGATGCCGGAGGCTTCGTCCATCTTCCTAGCGAGTGAAACGAGCGGACTTCCATCATCCATCGAACTTCTAAACCGGAGAGATGGCCGAGCGGTTTAAGGCGGCGGTCTTGAAAACCGTTGAGCGAAAGCTCCGGGGGTTCGAATCCCTCTCTCTCCGCCAGATATAATGCGGATTTCGGAATGCAGAGTGCGGAATAAAAAAAAGTAAAAACGAGAACAGGAACAAACAGAGAAGCGGTTTGCTGATTTTTCATTTTGCAATCTACAATCGACAATCCGAAATTAAGTATGGAGAGGTGGCCGAGCGGCTGAAGGCAGCTGCCTGCTAAGCAGTTGTGGGGGTAACTCCACCCCGGGTTCGAATCCCGGCCTCTCCGCCATATTGAATACGGACGGATAGAGAATCGGTTTGCTGACTTTCCATTCTGCCATCCGCAATCGACAATTACCATTGAGAAGGAGACAATACTACATGAAGAAGTTGCTGGCCGTTATTTTAATGAGTGGCCTCGTGCTTTCATTAGCAGGCTGCAAGAAGAAAGAGGAGAAGCCGCCGTTGCCGACCGGGCACCCAAGCATAGAGGGTGGCATGCCTCCTGCCATGCCGGATATGCCGAGAAAAGAACGTGTGGTCGTGGTTTCAAAAGAAGTCAAAGCAAAATGGACGGCAGTTAAGCTCGCTCTTGAGGATAAAGCAGCAAAGACCTCAGCAGAGTATACAGTGGCTGTCGGCTCAGACCTGGCCGTTCCGAATACAAATATCAAGATCAGCGTACTCGCATTTCTGCCGGACTTCAGGATGGGAGAGAAGGAAATCACCTCGGCATCGGACAAGCCAAACAATCCCGCAGCACAGGTCTTGATCCGTGAGCCCGGCAAAGAAGAGTGGAAAGGCTGGCTCTTCTCCTTGCAGCCCGGCATCCATTCGTTTCCGCACGAGAAATTCAACATTAAGCTCGTGGGTGGAGTGTCGAAGTAATCAAAAGCAGAAACGCGGGTCTCTCTATTCAGATGCACAGAGATGCGGTTTATTCTGCGCCCATAGCTCAGTTGGATAGAGCGACGGACTACGAATCCGTAGGCCAGAGGTTCGAATCCTCTTGGGCGCACCATTGCTTTTTGCTTATGGAAACGGTAATAGGCTACGAAACGCGTATCGTCAAGCGGCAACGTGAAGAGTTCAGAACGACGTGACCGCTGCTGGTTGATGGGAAAATCGTGACGTGAAGACCGATGAAGATTACATGCGACTGGCGCTCGATGAAGCAGAGAAGGCAGCGGCAGCCGGCGAAACACCGGTCGGTGCGGTGCTTGTCATCAGCGGTGAGGTCGTTGTTGCTGCGCATAACATGCGCGAGACGTGGCAGGATCCCACGGCGCACGCAGAATCTATTGTGCTTCGCGAGGCCTCCGCGAGACTCGGCAGGTGGCGCCTTTCTGAAGCAGCCCTCTATGTGACTCTTGAGCCGTGCCTCATGTGCGCGGGCGCTTTGGTGCTGGCACGGATTAACAGGCTCGTCTACGGCTGCAGGGACCGGAAAGCGGGCGCCCTCGGGTCCGTGTATGATGTAGTACGCGACGGAAGATTGAATCATACGTATAGGATAACTCCCGGTATCTTGGAAACAGAGTGCCGCGATGTACTTCAGCGGTTTTTTGAGAAGCTAAGAACGAAGACAACTGATAACCGGTAACTAACTAAAAAAAAAGACCATGCAGCTATATATTTGTCACAAGTTATAGGTTGTCAGTTATACGTTTCACCCGGAGAGGTGGCCGAGCGGCTGAAGGCGGCAGACTCGAAATCTGTTGTGGGGGTAACTCCACCGGGGGTTCAAATCCCTCCCTCTCCGCCAGATAAATCATTGCGGAATTCGGAATGCGGATTGCGAAATAAAAATCCGAAATCCGAAATCTACAATCCGAAATTGAAACGGAGAGGTGGCCGAGCGGCTGAAGGCGCACGCTTGGAAAGCGTGTTTAGGGAAACCTAACGTGGGTTCAAATCCCACCCTCTCCGCCAATTATCATTGCGGAAGTCGGAATGCGGATTGCGAAAGAGAAAATCCGAAATCTACAATCAGAAATCGAAATGCGCTCATAAGCCCGGGTCCTGCGCGACCACGGTCCCGTGAACCCCGTCAGGTCCGGAAGGAAGCAGCGGTAAGCGGGTTCCGAGTGCGCCGCAGGGAA
>Ga0209048_10005252_pt1 | contig 12248 bp, 12 predicted proteins | sample FrelakmetCRP12CR_FD_187146 | JGI IMG/M metagenome (GOLD analysis project Ga0209048, IMG submission 187146) | Freshwater lake sediment microbial communities from the University of Notre Dame, USA, for methane emissions studies - CRP12 CR (SPAdes)... | ecosystem: Environmental > Aquatic >... | reverse complement strand
GCAGCGCAGGATCCCTTCGTCGATGTCGCCCTGCGCCTCGCGCAGCACGGTCAGCTCGAAGTCGCCGTGGCATTGAGGGCAGCAGAGGATGTCGGCGTGTTGGTTTCGCAATTTCTTCGTACTCCGTCAGGAAAAGCACGCGCGAATGATATCGCGCTTCATCTTCAGCTTGGGCACGTCCTTGCGCATTCGATTTGCGTCCACCGTGGCCGGGCTTCATCGCCCCACTGCCGGGATGCGCCCGTCCGGGGAACCGCCATCAGGGCGTCTCGGGCTCGCCCTGCCAGAGCATGTCGTATCCCAGCTCCTTCGTTTCGGTGCACATCGCCGCCAGCGCGCCGAACTTCGCCTTGAAGATCGCGTCGGCATGCGAACGCTCGTGCTCGTCGTAGGTCCGCCAGTAGGTGACGATCGCCACGTGCTCGTCGGCGCGGCGCGATGCCGAGAGCGAGCCCTCGTCCGACACGAAGCCCGAGAACGTGAACACCTGACCGGCGATGAAGCCGCCCTTGTCCCCGCCGTAGGTATCCTTGACGACATTGCACATCTCGCCCAGCGCGATTTCGACGTCGTCCATGGCAACGCCCGGCTTCAGCTTCACCGTGTTGAACAACATCTTCGCCCCGAAGGGGATCGTGATCGGCCCGAACATGCGGCAAGTCTCCGGCGTTGGCGGGTGGCGGGATTTTACGCCGGTCCCGCGATCGGCGTGCCCGCGCCCGGAGTAATATGTCGACCATTGCGGCCCCCGCCGCGGTCCGGGCAAGCGTCGGGGTTCACCCTGGCGCGGCCATTCCGCCGCGTATTCCCGCTGGGCGTGCAGACTTCAGAGCGACCACCATGCGACTGTCAAAGTATGTGAAGTTCCGCGAGGAGAAATTCGGCGGCGTCCTGTTCGAGACCCGCTCCGAGAAGGTCTTCACGCTGAACGCGGTGGCGACGGCCGTCGTCCGCGAGATAAACGCGGGCGCCGACGAAACCGCGCTCGTTGCGCGACTGCACGAGCTGTACGACGACCGCGACGGTGCGATCGAGCGCGAAGCCCGCGCGTTCATCGCGGATCTGCGCCTCAAGGGCCTGGTGCAGGATTGACATCGTGACGGTGCAAGCCGCCAATCCGCCGATCGCACCGCTCGTGCCGGCCACCACGCCGGCCGCGACCGAATCCGGCGACCTCGGCGCGCCGCTTTACGTCGCGTGGCAGATCACCAACGAGTGCAATCTCGCGTGCCTGCATTGCATCGAGGAGAGCGGGCCGGGCAAGGCGTTCAAGGACGAGCTCGACGAGGCGCAGATCTTCAGCATCCTCGGGCAGTTCATGGACCACGAAGTCCCGTACCTTTCGTTCTCGGGCGGCGAGCCGATGGTCCATCCGCTGTTCTTCAAGATGGTCGAATTCGTCTGCGCGCGGGATGGCCAGCTCAAGATCGAGACCAACGGCCACTATCTGACGCCCGAAAACTGCGACCGCCTGAAGACGCTCGGCGTGAAGGCGGTCCAGGTGAGCCTCGACGGCGCGACGAAGGCGACGTTCAACCGCATGCGCGTGCGCGGCGACTTCGACAAGGCGACCGAAGGCGTGCGCAACCTGCGTGCCGCGGGCGTGCCGATCGAAGTGAATTATTCGCCGACGTACTTCAACGTCCACGAGATCGGCACGGCGATCGATCTCGCCTACGAGCTCGGCGCCTACAGCTTCTATACCGGCCGGACGATGTACACCGGCAACGCGGTGAAGGCCTGGCACAAGCTCGCGCTGACCGAGGAGCAGTACCTCCAGTTCTTCGAGACATTGCACCGGAAGACCGAGGAATACCGCGGCCGGATGCGCGTGCACTTTCACGAAATGGGATTGCTCGACGAGTTGCGCTACCGTCTGCACCACCCGGCGGCCCTGCTGATCGTACTGCCCAACGGCCTCGTCAAGCTCATCAATGCCTTGCCCTTCATCTGCGGCGACCTGCGAAAGGAGTCGCTGATGGACATCTGGGGCAATTTCCAGCGCGCCTGGCAGGATCCCCGGGTCGCGCAGTTCATCGACGACCTGTCCCGCGATCCCGGCAAGACGTCGTCGCTGCATCAGTGGGTGTACGTATGAGCGCCGCCGGGCCGCCCCAAGGCGCGAAGGTCGCAAGCGTGGGGGTCGTTTGAGCGTTCCGGCAGATCACCTGCCGACGAGCCCATCGCCGGTGACGCGCGTGCTGTCGATCTTCAGCATGGTGCGGTACCGCTTTTTCCTTTATGCGGGTTTGCTGCCCTACGGGCTGGGGGCGGCGTGGGCGTATGCGGCGACCGGAACGCTCGACGCGCGCATCTTCTGGAGCGGGCTTCTCGGCGTCGTGTTCGCCGTCGTGGGTGTCGAGACATTCAACGAGTACTTCGATTCGCGGATGGGAACCGATCGAGTGTTCAACCCCGCGGACCTGCCCCCGATGTCGTCGTCGGTCATGTGGATCGGCATCGTCGCATTCGCGGCGGCGCTGGCGGTGGGTGCCTATCTCGCATACCGCGGCGGTTGGCCGATCCTGTTGTTCGCGCTGCTGGGCGGCATGGCCGCGATCTTCTACGTCGCGCCGCCGATCCGCTGGGCATATCGCGGCCTGGGCGAGCTCGTGATCGCGCTGTCGTACGGACCGTGGATGGTGCTCGGTAGCGTCTATCTTTATACCGGCGCGATGTCGCGGGGCGCACTCTTGGCGTCGCTCGTGCCGGGATTCCTGATCATGGCGCTCGCGGTCGTCAACGCGATACCCGATTTCCACCAGGACCGCCTCGTGGGCAAGCGGAACCTGGTCGTCCGGGTCGGACGCCGGCGCGCCGTCTGGCTGTATCTCGGCCTGGCCGCGGCGGGGCTGCTGGTCGTGCCGGTGGGCGTCGTCGCGGGCGTGTTTCCCAAGGCATGCCTCGCTGCCCTGTTCGCCGTGCCCCTGCTCGTGGCGAGCGGGCGCGGCGCGGTCAACACCTTCGAATCGCCCCGGCTCTTCGTGCCCGCGATCCGCAGCATCGTGGCGTGTTACGCGGTCGGGGTGACGTTGTTCATCGTCGGGCTTCTCCTTTCCGTGTGGTGGCCAGGATGACGCGGCGCATCGACAGCCTGCGCGGGCCGCTGCTGGTGTCCTGGCAGCTCACCCGCGATTGCGACCTCTGCTGCCTGCACTGCTGCACCGAGTCGGCGCCCGGTAAGCGGCTGGCCGACGAGCTCGACGCCGCCGAAGCGATGCGCCTTGCCGAGGACATCGTCGGGAACGACATCCCGTACGTCATGCTGTGCGGTGGCGAACCGCTGGTCGTCCCGCACTTCCTGGAGGTGGCGGAGGCGCTGGGGGCCGGCGGGGTCCAGCTCAAGATCGAGACCAACGGGCAGCGCTTCGACGCGACGGTCGCCGAACGCCTGGCGCGGTTGCCTATCCGGTCCATCCAAATCAGCCTCGACGGCGACACCCAGGAGACCTACGAGCGTCAACGCCCGGGCGGGTCGCTCGCCAAGGTCCATGCGGCATGCCGCGCGGCGCGCGCAGCGGGCCTTCCGCTGGAGGTCACGTTCGCCCCCACGCGGCTCAACATCCACGAGCTCCCCGCCGTCATCGAGCGGGCCCGGGAGCTCGGGGCGTTCCGTTTCAACACCGGCAAGCTGATGCGCATCGGCACGGCGGCGCGGCTGTGGGACCGGCTGGTGCCGGCCGACTCCGCGTACCAGGCCTTTCTCGGCGTCCTGGAGCAGCAGACGGGGCGCATTGGACAGGCTATGGAACTCTGCTATATTCCGTTCACCATCGAAGACGCGCTGCGCGGGAGCATGGACGAGCCGCCGGCAACGATGCTTGTATTACCGAACGGCTGGGTGAAGGTTGCAGCTGCCTTGCCCCACGTTTGCGCCGATCTGCGCCGGACGAATCTGGTCGACGCGTGGGAGGCGTACCGCGGTGCGTGGCGGAGCGAGGCGGTGCAGGACGCGATGCGCGGCGCGATCGGCGATGAATCGCGTCACGCGGAAGCCAACAGTTGGAAAATATTTTCGGTTGCCGAAGTCTGATCTGACGGAGAACACATGAGCCCACTCGACATGAAGCTGGAAAGCGACACGACGGCCGAAAGCAAGACGGCCGGCCCGGTGGCATCCACCCCGAAGCAGGCCTGGGAAACCCCCAAGCTGGAGGATGTCTCCGAGCAGGTCATGGCGCAGCCATACATCCGCTTTACCTGATCACCCGAACTCTCCTCGATGACAGGGCGCGCGGTCGACGAGTACCGGGCGCCCCTTTTTTTTGCCTGGCAACTGACCAACCGGTGCAGCGCCCGCTGCATCGCGTGCTGCGAGGAATCGGGGCCTGACAAGGGCTGGCGCGACGAGCTCACGCGCGCCGAGGCGCTGGACGTCGCGCGGCGCATCGCCGATGAAGGCATCCCGTATGTCGCCTTCGGCGGCGGCGAGCCGCTCGGAGCGCCGCACTGCTGGGACATCTTCGAACTGCTCGCCGGGGCCGGGGTTTCGCTCAAGCTCGAAACCGATGGCAGCCGCATCGATGCCGCCGCGGCGGACCGCCTGGCCGCGCTTGCGGTCCAATGCGTGCAGATCTCCGTCGACGGCGCGACGGCCGCGACGCACGAGCGCGTTCGTCCCGGCTCGAGCTTCGCGGCGGCCACCGGCGCCATCGAACGGCTGGTCGCGCGGGGGCTGTCGCCGCAGCTCGTCTTCGTCCCCAACCGGTTCAATATCCGCGAGATTGTCGCCGCCTACGATCTCGCGGTCGCGCTGGGTTGCAGTGCGTTCGTCACGGGGCCCCTGATGCGCATCGGCCGCGCGGCGGCCGCATGGGATGACATCGCCTGCAGCGACCTGGAATGGCGGCAGGCGGTCGACGCGCTGCGGGAACGCGCGGCCGCGCGGGACGAAGGCGTCACGCTTTCGATCTATCCGTGGGACATCCTGACGGAAATGGAGACGAGGCTGGAAAGTCCCCAAGCCATGCTGCTGGTCGTGCCAAACGGCAAGGTCAAGCTCCTGAACGCCCTTCCGTTCTCTCCGGCCGACCTGCGCCACGAGTCCCTCGGGCAGGCATGGCAGGCCTATCGGGACGCGTGGCGCGCGCCCGAGGTGCGCGAGTTCATCGCCGCTTGCCGGGCCAACCCGGCCCTGCTGCAGCACGCCAACGAGACGTGGCCGCCCGGGACGAACCGGCGCACCGGGCCTTATATGCGCTAACGCACAGACGGCGCGGCGGGGCCGGCGCAAAAGGTCTTTCTCGGGTCGTGTAGCAAGATGGGCATTGCCTCCCTGAGGCAGGGCCCCCGAGGGGCCCGGCAAGCCATTGCGCCACCAAACGAGGCGGAGTTAGGTGAGGAAAACGTGTCCGACCCCCGCGATATGAACGCCGCGACCGGTGCAACAGCCCGTGCGGGCTCACGGTTGCGGTCCTGATGGCGAGCCTCGCCCTCCGGTCCCCGCCGGCGTTGCCCCGGCCCGCCACGGCGGGTCCGTTGCGCGAGTTCCCGGTCCACGGCAGCGACCGCGCCATGCGCGAGCTTTCCGCCGGGCTCGAGGCGGACACGCTGCGGGAGCTCGATGCCGTGATCTCGAGCTCGTCCCGTCTCAAAAGGGGCGATACGCTCTACCAGGCGGGCGAGACCTTCACCGCGCTCTACGCGATCCGGCAGGGCTCATGCAAGACGAGCGTCCTCGCCGAAGACGGGCGCGAGCAGGTCACCGGGTACCACATGGTCGGCGACATCATCGGGCTCGACGGCATCGGCTCCGAGCGCCACGGATGCGCAGCCGTCGCGCTCGAGGACACCACGGCGTGCGCGTTGCCCTTCGCGTGCCTCGCGAAGCTCGCCCGCACCAGCGTCACGCTGCAGCACAACATCCATCGGTTCCTGTCCCGGGACATCCGGCGCGAACAGGACATGCTGCTGCTGCTCGGGAGCATGCAGGCGGAGGAGCGCCTCGCGGTATTCCTGCTCAACCTATCCGAGCGGTACCAGCAGCGAGGCTACTCGTCGACCGAGTTCGTGCTGCGCATGACGCGGCAGGAAATCGGCAGCTACCTCGGCATCAAGCTCGAAACCGTGAGCCGGGCGTTCTCGCGTTTCCAGGAAGCGGGACTCCTCCAGGTGCAGGGCCGGTCGGTGAAGCTGTTCGCGCTGTCGGCGCTGAAGCAGATCGCCGGCCGTCGCTGTTAGCCCCGTGCGTGCCTACGTCAAACCCGCGCGCACCATCTTGCGGCGGATGAAGGCGATCTGCGTGGCCAGCGGCAATTGCTTCGGACACACGTCGTGGCAGGCGAGCAGCGACATGCAGCCGAACACGCCGTCGTCGTCGCCGATCAGGTCGTAGTAGTCGTCGTCGGTCCGCGCATCACGCGGGTCCAGGCGGAACCGGGCGACGCGGTTCAATCCGACGGCGCCCACGAAATCCTCGCGCATGCGCGCCGTGCCGCATCCGGCCACGCAGCAGCCGCATTCGATGCAGCGGTCGAGCTCGTAGATCTTGTCGGCGAGATCGGGGTCCATCCGCTGCTCGATCCGCCGCAGATCCGGGTCGGGGTCGACCATGTGCAGCCAGCCCTCGAGGCGCTCGCTCATGCCGCGCATCCACTTGCCGGTGTTCACCGACAGGTCGCCGATGAGCTCGAAGTACGGAAGCGGAGCCAGCGTGATCTGCGCGGGCAGGTTCTTCGTCAGCGTCCGGCAGGCCAGCGTCGGCCGCCCGTTGATCACCATCGCGCAGCTGCCGCAGATGCCGGCGCGGCAGACGAAGTCGAACTGCAGCGACGCGTCCTGCTTTTCGCGGATCTCGTTGAGCGCGATGAACAGCGTCATGCCGTCCGCTTCCTCGAGCGCGTAGGTCTGCATGTGCGGAACGCTAGCCGGGTCCTGCGGGTTGTAGCGCAGGACGCTGATCGCAAGCTTGCGCCGGGCGCCGTTCGCACCGTTGTTGCGCGGCACGACGTTGACGACTGCCGAATTCATTCCGCCGCCTCCAGCGGTTCGTCGATCCGCTCGTTCCGGCCGCGATAGCGTTCCGGCAGCAGCGAGGTGTAGGGCATCAGCGCCTCCTGCACGGCGAAGCGGGGCGCATCGGCCATCTTCTGCTTCAACGCAGCGACCACCACCGCGCGCTGCGGCGTGTCCGGATGGTCGACGTAGTCCTTCGCGCCGTAGCCGCGCCAGCCCGGTGGCAGCTCCATCGCGCCGACGTCCAATGCCTCGTACGCGAGCGTCGGCAACGTGTCCGCTTCGCCCTTCCACGCGGCGAGCGTGCGCTTCAGCCACTCGGCGTCGTTGCGCCGCGGATGATCCTGGCGGAAATGGGCGCCGCGGCTCTCGGTGCGGGTCAGGGCGCCATAGGAGACGCAGAGGGCGAGCTTCAGCATCTTGCGCACGCGGTAGGCCGCCACGAGCTCGGGATTGGCGCCGCGCGACTTGTATTTGACGCCGATGTTGCGGCTGCGCTGCAGCAGGACCTGCAATTCGTCCACCGCGGCGGCGAGGTCCTCGCCGCGGCGGAAGATCCCCACCTTGGCGGTCATGATCTCCTGCATCGCGACGCGCAGCGCCACTGCATCCTCGGTGCCCGGGCCGTCGAGCAGCGTGTCGATCTGCATCTGCTCGCGGCGCAGGAAGTCGTGGATGATGCGCGTCGGAATGACGATGTCGTTCTCGATCTTGTCGCAGAAATCCGAGATGTACTCGCCCACGATCATGCCGGCGACCACGGTCTCGGCGACCGAATTGCCGCCGAGCCGGTTGAAGCCGTGCATATCCCAGCACGCGGCCTCGCCGGCCGCGAACAGGCCCTTCAGCGTCGGGCTCTGACCGGTATGGTTGGTGCGCACGCCGCCCATCGTGTAGTGCTGCGCCGGCCGCACGGGAATCCAGTCCTTGGTCGGGTCGACGCCCATGAAGTATTGGCAGATCTCGTAGACTTCGCGCAGGTTGTGCCTGATGTGCTTCTCGCCCAGCAGCGTGATGTCGAGCCAGAGGTGCTGGCCGAACCGGTTCTTCGCGGCCTTGCCTTTCGCGATGTGCTCCTCCATCCGGCGCGACACGACGTCGCGCGATGCGAGCTCCTTCTTTTCGGGCTCGTAGTCGGGCATGAAGCGATGGCCGTCTACGTCCTTCAGCAGGCCGCCGTCGCCGCGGCAGCCCTCGGTGACCAGGATGCCGGCCGGGAAGATGGCGGTCGGATGGAACTGCACGGCCTCCATGTTGCCCAGCGTGGCGATGCCGGTCTCGAGCGCAAGCGCGCTGCCGATGCCCTCGCAGATCACGGCGTTGGTCGTCACGCGATAGAGCCGGCCGGCGCCGCCGCTCGTGATCGCGGTCGCCTTCGCGACGTAGGCCTTGAGCTCGCCGGTCACGAGATCGCGCACGACCGCACCATAACAGCGGCCGGCATCGTGGATCAGCGCGATCGCCTCGACGCGCTCGTGGACCGGGATCGCGTTGCCGATCGCCTGGTCGCTCATCGTCTGCAGCATCGCGTGGCCGGTGCCGTCGGAGACGTAGCAGGTGCGCCACTTCTTGGTGCCGCCGAAGTCGCGCTGCGCGACGAGACCGTGCGCCTCGTCGCGCTCGGTGATCGTCACCTTCTGGCCGTTGATGATGACGTCGCGATCGCCCTTGCGCACGCGGCTCCATGGCACGCCCCAGGCGGCGAGCTCGCGCACCGCCTTCGGCGCGGTGTTGACGAACATCCGCACGACCTGCTGATCGGCGCCCCAGTCGCTGCCCCGGACCGTGTCCTCGAAATGGACATCCTCGTTGTCGCCCTGGCCCTTGATGACGTTGGCGAGCGAGGCCTGCATCCCGCCCTGCGCGGCCGCCGAATGCGATCGCTTCGGCGGCACGAGCGACAGGATGGTGACCTCGTGGCCGCGGCGCCTGGCGCCGATGCCCACGCGCAGCCCCGCGAGGCCGCCGCCGATCACGAGCACGTCCGTGTAGACGATCTTCACTGTGTGGCGCCGGTTGGAGGCTTCGCAAGCCACGTCGGGACGTAGTGCTCGCCGTAGTGGCCTTGATGCTCGATGCCGATCTTGATATAGGCGGCGAGCGTGGCGAGGCCGAGCACCAGGAAGAACACGGTGATCGACCATTTGAGGATCTTGAGTCGTCTGCGCATCGTGTTCGAGTCGCCGCTGCCGAGCCAACCCCATTTCACCGCGAGCCGGTAGAGGCCGATGCCGCCATGGAGCTCCACGGCGAACAACAGCACCAGATAGAGCGGCCACATGATGTCGCTCCATACCCGGTCAGCCGACTCGAAGGGTCCGATCCGGTCCGGGCGCGTCAGCATCAGGTACAGGTGGACGGAGGCGAGAAAGAACAGCGCGAATCCGGTGAACACCTGCCAGAACCAAAGCGTGGTGTCCTCGTGGTGCATCACCCGCATGTGGCCGCGGTAGGTGTGGAGCTGCCCGTAGTTGATGGGGAACTTGCGCAGCGCGAGGAACGCGTGGCCGACAAACAGGACAATGACGCAGCCGACGACGAACGAGACGATTCCGGGGTAGGACCTTCCCAGGACGAAATAGCCTTCGAAGAACCGGGTGATCGTCCACATCGCGTCCTTGGAGATCAGGATCGACGAGACGAAGAACATGTGGCCCCACATGAACAGCGCCAGCAGGAGGCCGCTGGCGCTCTGGGCGAAATCCAGCCGCGCCGGCCAACGGCTCTTGCGCGCGCGATCGGCGAGGCCCGCGCCGGCGATGATCCGGTTGCTCGATTCCATGAATGAATTCCCCTGCGGGGTCTGGCGGCAGGTCGGAGCCAAGCGTATAGCCCGACCGCAGGGGCGCCCTTGACTTGCATCAAGGGAGTCGCTGACTAGGCTTGCGCCGCATTTGTCGTAGTAGGGACAATGCCAAATCAATGGTGACGACCGAGCGACCGTGTCTCGCATGGCATGTCAATTCCATCTCGGGACCGAAGCTCACGATGTGCGGCGACACTTCCCGGAACATGCTGATGCAAAGGCGTAGCGACGCGTGTAACGCGGTCGCGGAGACGATTGCCGCGTGCCGGCCGGCGCTGATTTGCGCGTACCCCGGCGCCGCCCATTCCGGCATTCTCGAAGGCCTGCGCGGGCTGGAGGAGTCCGGGACGCTTGCGCATTGCGAATTCGTCAACGTCGAATCGGATTTCGCGGCGATGTCGGTCGCGATCGGCGCATCTGCGGCCGGGGCGCGCACGTACACGCTGGCGACGAGCCAGGGGCTCATGTTCATGGCTGAGGCCGTGCACAACGCCGCGGGGCTGGGTCTGCCCATCGTGATGACCATCGGCAACTGCGGGACGGGCGCGCCGATCAACACGTGGAACGATCACACTGACAGCATGTCGATGCGCGATGCCGGATGGATCCAGCTCTACGCGGAGACGAACCAGGAAGCGCTCGACCTTCATGTGCAGGCGTTCCGCCTCGCCGAAGCCCTGTCCTGTCCGGTCATGGTGTGCGTGGACGGCATGCTGCTTGCGCTCGATGGCGAGTGCGTCGTGTCTCCGACCCAGACGCAAGTCGATGCGTATCTTCCGCCCTTCGAAGCGCGGCGCGCGGGCGGCGTCGCCGCGACCGCGGGCCCCGCGACCTTCATGGAAATGCGCTACCTCGCCCACCACAAGCAGTTGCGCGCGTTGAGCGTGATTCCGCGCCTGGCCAGGGAATTCCTGGCGCGGACGGGGCGTCCCTCCGGCGGCTTGCTGCGCACCTACCTTACGGAGGACGCGGATACGATCGTCGTCGCGCTGGGTTCCGTCAACGCGACGGTCCGGGCGGCCGTCGACGAACTCCGGGAAGCGGGCGCCCGCATCGGTTCCGTGTCGCTGTGCTCCTTCCGTCCGTTTCCGACGGGCGTCCTGCGCGATGTGCTGCAGAATGCGAAACGCGTCGTCGTCCTGGAAAGATCGCTCGCCGTCGGCTTGGGCGGCATTCTGTCCGACGGCGTCAGCAAGGCCGTCTCGGGGATCGCCCTCAACCTGTACACGGTCATCGCCGGTCTTGGCGGCCGGGCGATAGGCGGGGCGTCGCTCCGCCAGCTGTTCGACGACGCCTCGCGCGACGAGCTCGAGCACATCACGTTCCTGGATCTCAACGCCGAAGTCGTCGCCAGCCAGCTCGAGCGCGATGCACGAAGATGCGCTGCCGTTCCCGGCGACCGCGCTTCCGCCGACGTGGCGCGCTGATCGAAATTCAACGGACGGCGCCGCCGGTTGCCGACCCAAAAAGGAAGCACTGCACATGAACGATATTCGACTCCCCGCGCAAAGCGCCGTGACATCGTCGTCAGCCGACGGGATGGCTGTGCTGCACGACCCCCTGCAAAACAAAGGCACCGCGTTTACCGAAGCGGAGCGGGACTCGCTCGGCTTGCGTGGCCTGCTGCCGCCGCGCGTGTTCACGCAGGAAGAGCAGCTCGAGCGCGTGCTCGCGAACTTCCGCAGCAAGCAAACCGATCTCGACAAGTACGTCAACCTGGCGGCGCTGCACGACCGCAACGAGGCGCTGTTCTTCCGGCTGCTGATCGACTACCCGGACGAGATGACGCCCATCGTCTATACGCCGACCGTGGGGTTGGCGTGCCAGCAGTTCGGGCACATATTCCAGCGGCCACGCGGCATCTTCATCAGCGCGAAGGACCGCGGCCGCGTCGCGCGCGTGCTCGGGAACTGGCCGCGGCGCGACGTGGCGATCATCGTGGTCACCGACGGCGAGCGCATCCTGGGCCTCGGGGACCAGGGCGCGGGCGGCATGGGGATCCCGGTCGGGAAACTTTCGCTGTACACCGCGTGTGCGGGAATCCCGCCCAACGCATGTCTGCCGGTGTTGCTCGACGTCGGCACCAACAGCGAGACGCTGCTGCGCGATCCGCTCTATCTCGGCCTCCAGCAGCCGCGGCTGCGCGGCAACGAATACGACGAGCTGGTCGAGGAATTCGTGAACGCCGCGCAGGCGCTCTTTCCCGGCGTGGTGATCCAGTTCGAGGATTTCGCCAGCCAGAACGCGTTCCGGCTGCTGCAGAAATACCGCGACCGCATCCCGACGTTCAACGACGACATCCAGGGGACCGCCGCCGTGGCCTTGGCGGGCGTCCTGTCCTCGCTCCGGCTCACCGGCGGCGAGCTTCCGAAGCAGACGCTGCTCTTCCAGGGTGCCGGCGAGGCGGCGACCGGCATCGCCGATCTGGCCGTGGCGGCGATGGTGGCGGAAGGCCTCGCGCCGGCCGAGGCGCGCAAACGCTGCTGGC
>Ga0209048_10005251_pt1 | contig 12253 bp, 11 predicted proteins | sample FrelakmetCRP12CR_FD_187146 | JGI IMG/M metagenome (GOLD analysis project Ga0209048, IMG submission 187146) | Freshwater lake sediment microbial communities from the University of Notre Dame, USA, for methane emissions studies - CRP12 CR (SPAdes)... | ecosystem: Environmental > Aquatic >... | reverse complement strand
CGAGCTCGGCGATCCAGAGCGTGTACCTCAGCGGCCCGACGATCGGCGTCGCGTTCCGCTGGTAGCAGCGGTGGGGCGCTAGCGCTCGCCGCGCACGGGCGCCTTCGGGCGCTGCGCGACGGTGACCTTCAGCTGCAGCATCTTGTCGCCGCGCTGCACGCCGATGATGGCCTCTGACTGCGGCTTGAGCGCCGCCACTGTACTGAGCAACTGCGCCGTATTGGTGACGGGCCGGTCCGCCACCGTCACCACGACGTCCCCGGGGCGCAGGCCGCCGGCGCTGGCCGGGCCGTTTTGCAGCACACCGGTGATCAGCACGCCCTCCTTGAGGGGCAGATTGAAGGTCTCGGCGATCTCGGGCGTCAGGTCGCGTGGCTCGACGCCGATCCAACCGCGCGTGACGACGCCGTCGCGAACCAGGCTCTCCATCACCTGGCGGGCGATCGTCACCGGGATCGCGAAGCCGATCCCGAGGCTGCCGCCGGTGCGCGAGAAGATCGCGGTGTTGATGCCGAGCAGGTTGCCGTGGGTGTCGACAAGCGCGCCGCCGGAGTTGCCGGGGTTGATCGCGGCGTCGGTCTGGATGAAGTTCTCGAAGGTGTTGATACCGAGTTGGTTGCGCCCGAGTGCGCTGACGATGCCCGAGGTGACGGTCTGCCCGACGCCGAACGGGTTGCCGATCGCGAGCACGATGTCGCCCACCTGCAGCGCATCGGCGCTGCCGAAGGCGATCACCGGCAGCCGGTCGAGTGCGATCTTCAGCACCGCCACGTCGCTGTCGGGGTCGGCGCCGACCAGTCTGGCCTTGGCCTTGCGGCCGTCGGCGAGTTGCACCTCGATGTCGTCGGCGCCCTCGATCACGTGGTTGTTGGTCAGCAGGAAGCCCTCTGGCGAGACGATCACGCCCGATCCGAGGCCGACCTGCCTTTGCCTCGGGTCGTTCGGGTTGGCGCGGTCGCCGAAGAAGAAGCGGAACCACGGGTCGTCGCCCTGCGCGTGGCGCGGCGGCGCCTTGCTGGCCGTGACGCTCACCACCGCGGGCGCAGCGCGCTTCGCGGCAGCGCTGTAGCCGGTGGGGCTGGCGCCCTCGCCCGACGCCGTCTGCGGCGTCTGCGGCGCGGCAACGACCGATACGACACCGCGCGCCTCTCCGCCGCGGCCGAGCCAGTCGGGCTTGAGCGTGGCGACGACGAACCACAGTGCGACGGCGATCGTCACCGTCTGCGAAAAGATCAACCAGGTCCTGCGCATTGCATCCCCTGAAGGGCCGGAGCGGCCGCTAGATTATGGGCCGCGCGCCATGTGAGCAGAGGGGTTTGCGCGTACGCGGCGCGCCGGTGCCGCAGGCGGGCGAGAATCGCGGTTCATCGTTTGCGCATTGCGCTTCACAGACCATGAGTTCGACCCCCGCCTACGACCTTCTCGCCGCCGCCAGCCTGCGGCTGCACCATCTCGGCCACCTCGGCGCGGTCGCGCACTGGGACCAGGAAACCAACATGCCGCCCAAGGGCAATGAGGCGCGCGGCGCGGCACTGGCCGAACTGGCGGCGCTGATGCACCGCATGCGAACCGAACCGCAGCTGAGCGAGCGCATCGAGCGTGCCGAACAGGAGCCGCTGGACGAATTGCAGCGCGCCAACCTGCGCGAGATCCGGCGCGAGTGGCGCCAGGCCAACGCGCTGCCCGAGGCATTGGTGCAGGCGCGCTCGCTGGCGTCGTCGCGTTGCGAACACGCCTGGCGCGCGCAACGTCAGGCCAACGACTGGGCCGGCTTCGTCGCCAACTTCCTTGACGTGCTGCGCTTCGCGCGGGAAGAGGCCGAGCTGTTGTCGCAGCAGGAGGGTGTCTCGAAGTACGAGGCGCTGATGGGCCGCTTCGAGCCGGGCATGAGCTGCGGCGAGGTCGATCGTCTGTTCGGCGACTTGAAGCATTGGCTGCCGGCATTGGTTCGCCAGGTGCGGGAGCGCCAGGCACGCGAGACGGTGATCGAACCGGTGGGGCCGTTTTCCACGTTGCGCCAGGTCGTGTTGTGCGGGCGAGCGACGCGCCTGCTCGGCTTCGACTTCGAGGCCGGCCGGCTCGACGTGAGCACGCACCCGTTCTCGGGCGGCGTGCCCGAGGATGTCCGTCTGACCACGCGCTACCGCGAGGACGACTTCCAGCAAAGCCTGATGGGCACGATCCACGAGACCGGCCACGGCCGCTACGAACAGAACCGGCCGCGCGAGTTGCTCGGGCAGCCGGTGTCGGAGTCGCGCTCGATGGCGATCCACGAAAGCCAGAGCCTCGCCTTCGAGATGCAGCTCGGACGCAGCCGCGGTTTCATCAACCTGCTCGCGCCGCTGCTGGCCGAAGAGCTGGGGCCTCAGCCCGCATTCGAGGCCGCCAACTTGCACCGCCTGTTCACACGCGTGACACCGGGGTTGATCCGCGTCGACGCCGACGAGGCCACCTACCCGGCCCACGTCATCCTGCGCTACGAAATCGAGCGCGCGCTGATCGAGGACGAGATCGAACCCGAGGACATTCCCGCGCTGTGGGACGAGAAGATGCTGGCGCTGCTGGGCCTGGACACGCGGGGCAACTTCAAGGACGGTCCGCTGCAGGACGTGCACTGGCCGTCCGGAATGTTCGGCTACTTTCCCTGCTACACGCTGGGTGCGATGTACGCCGCGCAGTGGTTCGCAGCGATGCGCCGCGCGATGCCCGATCTCGATGCCCGCATTTCGCGGGGCGATCTCGCGCCGATGTTCGACTGGCTGCGCGACAATATCTGGCTGCAGGCGAGCCGCTGGACGACCGAGGAACTCGCCGTCCGTGCCAGCGGTGAGCGCCTGAACCCGGCGCATTTCCGTGCGCATCTCGAACAGCGCTACCTCGGCTGACCCCCGCCGGGCGATGAAGATCGATTTCGTCTCCGACGTCTCCTGCCCCTGGTGCCTGATCGGGCTGAAGTCGCTCGAGGTTGCGCTGGAACGGCTCGGCGACGCGGTGCAGGTCGAACTTCACATCCAGCCCTTCGAGCTGAACCCTCAGATGCCACCCGAAGGGCAGAGCATCTCTGAGCACCTGGCCCGGAAGTACGGCGCGACACCCGAGCAGAGCGAACGCACATGGGAGGCCATCCGTGCGCGCGGCGAGGCTCTCGGCTTCACGTTCCGGATGGATAGGCGCAGCCGCATCTACAACACCTTCGACGCGCACCGGCTGCTCCACTGGGCCGGCACCGAAGGGCGTCAGTCGGCGCTCAAGCACGCGCTGTTTCGCGCCTACTTCACCGAAGGCGCGAACCCCGGCGCGCACGACGTGCTGCTGCGCGCGGCGGCCGAGGCAGGGCTCGATAGCGAACGGGCGCGACAGGTGCTCGCCTCGGGCGCCTATGCGGACGAAGTGCGCGAGCGCGAGCGCTTCTACCAGGAACACGGCATCCATGCCGTGCCGGCGGTGATCGTCGACGATCGCCACCTGATTCAGGGCGGGCAGCCCGTGGAAGTGTTCGAGCAGGCGCTGCGCCAGATCGCCGCGACGGGCTGACCCGGCGCGCCGGGCCTTGTTCGTGCGGGGCCGCTGCGGGGCGTGGAACAATCGACCCATGGAAGCGAGGCCGCTGTGCTTGACGATGGGCGACGCCTGCGGCATCGGTCCGGAAATCCTGCTGCGGGCGTTTCGCGGCGGTGAGTGCGAAGGAGCCTTCGTGCTCGGCGACCTCGGCGTGATGCGTCGCGCCGCGGTGCTCACCGGTGGCATGTTCCCGCTGGCGCTGATCGAGCGGCCGGCGGACGCGCTGCAATGCCCGCCCGGCTGCCTGCCGGTGCTGCACGCGTCGGACCTGCCGGTTGGCCTTGTCGATGCGCCCCTGGGGCAGGTGGACGCCCGCGCCGGAGAGGCCGCCGCGGCCTGCATCCGCCAGGCGGCGGCGCTGGCGCTGGCGGGCGACGTGGCGGCCATCGTCACGGCACCGATCCACAAGGAGGCGCTTGCGGCGGCGGGCATCGTCTTCCCGGGTCATACCGAGATGTTGCAGGCCTGGTCGGGCGGCGGGCCGGTGCGCATGATGCTCGCCAACGACGAATTGCGCACGGTGCTGGTAACGATCCATCACTCGCTGCGCCGTGCGATCGAGCTCGTGACCTTCGATGCCGTACTGGAGACGCTGCGCATCGCGCACCGCGCCGCCGCGACATGGGGGCAAGCCGCACCGCGCATAGGCGTGGCGGGTCTGAACCCGCACGCTGGCGAGGGCGGCCTGTTCGGTGATGAAGAAATCGCCATCATCGCGCCGGCGATTGCCGCTGCACGCGCCGAGGGCATAGACGCGCGGGGCCCGTTTGCCCCCGACACGGTCTTCATGCGCGCCCGCCACACCGCAGCGCACCCCGGCGAATTCGACCTGGTGCTGGCGATGACGCACGATCACGGGCTGATTCCGGTGAAATACCTCGGCATCGAGACGGGCGTGAACGTCACGCTCGGGCTGCCCTTCGTGCGCACCAGCCCCGACCATGGCACGGCGTTCGACATCGCTGGCCGCGGCACGGCGAATCCGGCGAGCCTGCTCGCGGCGGTGCGCATGGCGCGCCTGATGGCGCGCGCTGGCCGCGCACCGGATCAGTGAACGGCGGGCGCTGCCTTTAGCGCCGCCAGTTGCTTGCGCGCGCGTGCGGTGGCGCGCTCGAGCAGGTAGCTGTTCTCGAAGGCGCGCAGTCGCCCGGTTTCGCACATCCGGGCCAGCATGCGAGCGGTGAGCGACATCGTCTCCTGATGCCGCTTGCCGTGCGTGAAGACGAAGAAGCTGCGGCCGCTGCTGACATAGCTCAGGCGCACCTTCTGCCATTCGTCCTTCAGGTGCATCTGGTAGGCAAAGCCGACGCGCAGGTTGTCCATCAGCTGCGGACCGTGCGAAGGCTCGGCAGGGTCGGGGGTGGCGACACTGAGGTCGATGTCCACCCCCAGGTCGAGCTCGCCGGGGCTGCTGCCCGGTTCGCCCGAGGCGCCGCCGTCGGCGGCCTCGGCACTGAGGTCGATGTCGACCTGTCCGTTCCAGTCGACGGCGCTCTCATCCACGAGGCCGCTGCGCTCGCGCTCTTCGGCCGAGAAGTGCGGCGCGAGGGCCGCCGCGTCCAGCTCGGGCGGGGGCTGTCCGCGCAGCAGCTGTTCGGCGCGCGGCAGCGGGATGTTGAACACCGCTTCGAGCTGTTTGGTGAACAGGTTGCGATCGAGCTCGCTCGGCGCCTGGCCCTTGAGCGATTCGGCGTGCGCGGGCAGCAACTTGCCGAAGAACTCCTTCTGAGCCGTCTCCGGCCAGCCGATCATGGCCAGACCTTCGTTGAGCGTCTTCATCAGGCCGGGCAGCTGAATCAGGAATGCCTTGCGCAGCGCCGGCGTGTCCTTGGGCAACACGCTGATCACGAGGTTGACTCCGGCACGTCGCATGCGCTGCGTACGCTCTGCGGACGGGCCATCGCGCCGCGCCGCCATTGCCAGCGCCTGGCTCCATACCTGCGAGAGGAACTCGCGCAGATAGTCCTGCATCGGCAGCGGCGCCAGCGCCCCCTGCAGCTGCTGCATGTAGCGCTGCTGCACGCGCAGCTCGGACTCCTTGACGTCGAGCAGCGAGCCGGCGGCGCCATTGGACTGCACGTCGCCCGCGGCCTGCTGTTCGATGAAGGCCTCGAGCAGGGTGAGCTTGGCGGCGTAGACCTCGACCTGGTCGAAGTCACCCTCGATGATCTCCTGCACCAGTTCGCGCACGCGCTCGAGGAACTGGCGTCCCGGGCCTTCTTCGAAATCGTCGAAGGCGCAGGCGAGCGAGGCGATTCGGTTGACGAAGCGGCGCACCGGGTGTTTGCGCGAGGAGAAGAAGGTCGGGTCGCTGAGCGCCACCCGAAGCACCGGCAGCTGCAGGCGCGCAATCTGGCGCGCCGTCTGCGGTGGCACGCGGGAGTCGGAAAGGATCTGGTCGAACAGGCTTCCGACGACGTCGATCACCATGTGGTCGAGCGTGCCGCTCGACGCTTGGCGTAATTCGTCGCGGTGGGCGCGGATGAGGTTGGCCGCCATCAGGCCGGTGAGGCCGTCGCCGCGCAGACCGCCCGTGCCGCCACCGAGAGCGCCCGGCACCGAAAGGTGCTGCGTCGCTGCCAGTGTCGTGCTGCCGCCCAGCCCCGACGACCTGGCCTGTGAACGTGCGAAGGGGCGCTCGCCCGGCGCCGACCCGGTGCTGCCGAAGCCGTCGGGTCGGCTCGTGAGGAAGGTCAAGCGCCTGATCAATGACATCAGCTCGGCATCGGCGATCTCCGGCGCACCTCCGCCGCGCAGCGAGCCCGGCCCACTGCTTGCCAGAGCCGCGCCACGCGAGGATGCCGCGCCGCGCACACTGTCGAGCTGCGAACTGACGCTCGTGACGAACTGGCTGCCCGACGAGCCGGAATGCTGCGAATCGCTGCGTGGCATCCCCGCATAGCCCGAGATCACCCGATCGCTTCCGGGGCCCTCGATCGCGCGCACGGTCAGGTTCGCGGGTTGCACGCCGCGTGATTTCAGGTCGCCTATGATTTCCGCGTAGCAGAGGCGCATTCCCTTGGCCATTACCGGTCCGAGCTCGCGCGCCAGCAGTTTGCGCGTGTCTCGCTCGGGCGAGACGGCTTCGATGGCCCTGTACAGCGCGCTTCCGATGGTCACGGGCCGCAAAGGGTTGCGATCCTGGTCGGCATGCCCTAAGAGCAGTAGCGCGCCCATGTACGCTGCCAGATCGAGCAACTCCCATTCGCACTCGTGCGCGATCGTCTGGCCGATGCGGTCGGAGAACATGCTCTTCTCGACCTCGTCGTCTTCGACCAGGCTGAGCGATTGCCAGCTCGCACCGGCCAACTGGCGACGCGGATCGTGGCGTGGGCTCACTTCCTGCATGACCTTCTCGCGCAGCGCGATGTCGAAGCTGCTGCAGAAGCTCGCCATCTGGCGACGCAGATCGGCCTGCGCCAGCCGAGCCGTCTCGCGCTCGGCGCTATTGGTGGCGGACGAGACCACGCCGCCGAGCAACTCGACGGTGCGCGCTGCGGCCGACGCGGCCGTTGCCGCGACGTGGCCGAGCGCCGCGTCCAGCGCGGTCTTCGTGCGAGGTGTGATCGGGTCCATTTCGATCAGGGCCGCGCGGCACAGGGCCGGGCGGCCCATGGCAGCATCGGTGGGGTTGCTGTCGAAGGGCGAAGTATGACGGCTTATCGGCCGCCGGCTGGCGAAGCTGAAACCGCCTTTGCCAGCCGGAGCGCCTACTTGCGCAGTGCGTCGCGGATTTCGCGCAGCAGGACCACATCCTCCGGCGGCGCGGGCGGCGCAGCGGCAACCGGGGCGTCCTTCTTCAGGCGGTTGATCTGCTTGACCATGATGAAGATGATGAAGGCGAGGATCGCGAAGTTCAGCGCCACGGTCACGAAGTTGCCGTAGGCCAGCACGGCCCCGGCCTTCTTCGCCTCGGTCAGCGTGGTTGCCGTTTGACCAGCCAACGGGATGAAGTAGTTCGAGAAGTCGAGCCCGCCGAAGATCTTGCTGACGACCGGCATGATGACGTCGCCAACGATCGAATCGACGATCTTGCCGAACGCGCCACCGATGATCACGCCGACCGCCAGGTCGATCACGTTGCCCTTGACGGCAAATTCCTTGAATTCAGATGCCATGCCCATGTTGCTCGCTCCGGTTGGTTGTCACTGTCGTGTTTATCGTCGGCCCCGGCACTCGTGGCGCCGGGGGAAGTATTGCCGACGGCGGCCTGCGTGCCGGCTGTGCCGGTCAACTCTCGACTCGGCTCGCAGGTACCAAGGCCATGCCTAGCACTCCGCTAGAATTATCAGTTGCTTCCTGTGTAGGACTGAGTCGAAGTCTGTATCGAGGATCCACATGAGTCACCAGCAAGTCGATCAAGGCCGCCGTACCTGGGTTGCCATCAGTTGCGGCTTCGGCGCCGTCGGTGGAGTGGCCGCCGCAGTCCCCTTCGTCAGCACGTTTCAGCCGTCGGAGCGCGCTCGCGCCGCCGGCGCGGCGGTCGAGGCCGATATCGGCGGGCTCAAACCGGGCGAGAAGCTGACCGTCGAATGGCGCGGCAAACCGGTGTGGATCATTCGCCGCACCCCGGAGCAACTGGCCGAACTGCCCAAGCTGGACGCGCAACTGGCCGACCCGAAGTCGCTGCGCAAGCCCGACGAGTTGACCCCGGAGTACGCGCGCAACGAATGGCGGTCGCGCAAGCCGGAATTCCTGGTCGTGGTGGGCATCTGTACCCACCTGGGGTGTTCGCCTTCCGACAAGTTCCAGGCGGGCCCGCAGCCTTCGCTGCCTGACGACTGGGGGGGTGGTTTTCTGTGCCCTTGCCACGGTTCGACGTTCGACCTCGCGGGCCGCGTCTACAAGAACAAGCCCGCGCCCGACAACCTCGAGGTGCCCCCCCACATGTTCCTCTCCGACACGCGTCTGCTGATCGGCGAGGACAAGAAGGCCTGACATCACGACCCCGAGTTGCCTTCTCGGGGGCTGACGAGGGCTGAGGCCTTGCTCACTGGCACCTTCACGAGATCACGACATGGCTGAATTCAAGCAAGCGCCCGCCGATGCCCCCGTGGCCCGCAAGCTGCTGACCTGGGTCGACAACCGATTCCCGCTGACCAAGCTGTGGAACGACCAGTGGGGCAAGTACTACGCGCCGAAGAACCTCAACTGGTGGTACATCTTCGGCTCGCTGGCGATGATGGTGCTGGTGATGCAGATCGTCACCGGCATCTTCATGACGATGCACTACAAGCCCGACGCGGCGCTTGCATTCGCCTCGGTCGAGTACCTGATGCGCGACGTGCCGTGGGGCTGGCTGATCCGCTACATGCACTCGACTGGCGCGTCGGCTTTCTTCATCGTCGTCTACCTGCACATGTTCCGCGGCCTGCTCTACGGCAGCTACCGCAAGCCGCGCGAACTCATCTGGATCTTCGGCTGTGCGATCTTCCTTTGCCTGATGGCCGAGGGCTTCTTCGGCTACCTGCTGCCCTGGGGACAGATGAGCTACTGGGGCGCGCAAGTGATCGTCAACCTTTTTGCCGCCATACCCTTCATCGGGCCCGACCTGGCACTGTTGATCCGCGGTGACTATGTGGTCGGCGACGCCACGTTGAACCGCTTTTTCGCGTTCCACGTGATTGCCGTGCCGCTGGTGCTGCTGGGGCTCGTGGTGGCGCACCTGATCGCTCTGCACGAGGTGGGCTCGAACAACCCAGATGGCATCGAATTCAAGGCCAAACGCGGCCCCGATGGCCACCCGCTCGATGGTATTCCGTCGCACCCGTACTACAGCGTGCACGACATCTTCGGCGTGGTGATCTTCCTCACCGTGTTCTCGGCAATCCTGTTCTTCGCGCCCGAACTCGGCGGCTACTTCCTCGAATACAACAACTTCATCCCGGCCGACCCGCTGAAGACGCCGCTGCACATCGCGCCGGTGTGGTACTTCACGCCGTTCTATTCGATGCTGCGCGCGACCAATCCGCTGATGATCAACGTCTTCTCGGCGATCATCGCGCTGGCGACCGTGTTCGCGCTGCTCAAGGGCCGGTTCGGCGCGGCGCTCAAGGTCGCGATCGTGATCGTCGCATTGGTTGCGATTGCGCTGCTCAATACTTTCGACGCCAAGTTCTGGGGCGTGGTGGTGATGGGCGGTGCCGTCATCATTCTGTTCTTTCTGCCGTGGCTGGATCACAGCCCTGCAAGGTCGATCCGCTACCGTCCCGGTTGGCACAAGGCCGTTTTCGCCGTTTTCGTGTTCTTCTTCCTGGCGCTCGGGTATCTGGGTTCCCAGCCGCCGTCGGATGCCGGCAACTACGTGTCGCAGGCCGGCACGCTCGTCTACCTGGGCTTCTTCCTGCTGATGCCGTGGTGGAGCCGCATGGGCGAGTTCAAGCCGGTGCCCGAGCGCGTGACGTTCGCCGCCCACTGAGCAATCACGTGCAAGCCGGAATCGACACCATGAATAAACTGATTCTCTTCTTCCTCGCGGCGCTGGGCTTTGCCGGCGCTGCGCTGGCGAGTTCCGGTGGCATCCAGTGGGACAAGTTCCCCAGCGACAAGCTGACCGACATGCCGTCGCTTCAGCACGGCGCAAAGCTGTTCGTCAATCACTGCCTGAACTGCCATTCGGCGGCCTATGTGCGCTACAACCGCATGCGCGACCTCGGCCTGACCAACGAGGAGATCAAGAAGAACCTGATGTTCACGACCGACAAGGTTGGCGAGACGATGCATGTCTCGCTCGACCCGAAGCAGGCCAAGGAGTGGTTCGGCAGCGTACCCCCCGACCTGAGCCTCGTCGCGCGCTCGCGCGCCGACATCAGCCGCGGTTCGGGGGCCGACTACCTCTACACGTACCTGCGCACCTACTATCGCGACGACACCAAGGCAACCGGCTGGAACAATCTCGCATTCCCCGACGTGGCGATGCCCCATGCACTGTGGCAGTTGCAGGGTGAGCGGGTGGCCAGGTTCGAAGAGAAGAAGGATCCGCACGACCCGTCCAGGACGGTGCACAGTTTCGCCGGCTTCGAACAGGTGTCGCCCGGCACGATGACGCCGTCGGAGTACGACCAATCGGTCGCTGACCTCGTTGCCTTCATGCAGTGGATGGCCGAGCCGAATCGGGCACTGCGGCTTCGCCTGGGCGTCTGGGTGTTGTTGTTCCTGTCGCTGTTCACCGTGGTCATCTGGCGCACGAACGCAGCCTTCTGGAAAGACGTGAAGTAGCGGCGCCCGGGGCGTCGAGACCCCGAGAGTTGCCGCTTGCGCAGTGACCAACCCCCATGGCGCGGCACTGCGCGCTTGCTTTTTGACGATCTCAAGACTCCAAGGAGCCCACGCTCATGATGGTGCTTTACTCCGGAACCACCGATCCTTACTCGCACCGCTGCCGCTTCGTGCTGTTCGAGAAGGGCATGGACTTCGAGATCCGCGACGTCGACCTCTTCGCCAAGCCCGAAGACATCGCGCTGATGAACCCGTACAACGAAGTGCCGATCCTGGTCGAACGCGACCTGATCCTGTACGAGTCGCACATCATCAACGAGTACATCGACGAGCGCTTTCCGCATCCGCAATTGATGCCGGGCGACCCGGTGGCGCGCGCGCGCGTGCGCCTGTTCCTGCTCAACTTCGAGAAGGAACTGTTCGCGCACGTCAACATCCTCGAGTCGCGCGGCGTCAAGCCGACCGACAAGCAGATGGAGAAGGCGCGCTCGCAGATCCGCGACCGGCTGACGCAGCTGGCGCCGATTTTCCTGAAGAACAAGTTCATGCTTGGTGACGACTTTTCGATGCTCGACGTGGCGATCGCGCCGCTGCTGTGGCGGCTCGACCACTACGGTATCGACATGTCGAAGAACGCCGTGCCGCTGCTCAAGTACGCCGAGCGCATCTTCTCGCGCCCGGCCTACATCGAGGCGCTGACGCCGTCCGAGAAGGTCATGCGCAAGTAGGCGAAGCGCGAAATGACGCTTCTCAACGCACCAGGAAACAACGGCAGCTCGACCCGGCCGTACCTGATCCGTGCGCTGCACGAGTGGTGCACCGAGAACGGCTTCACACCCTATATCGCGGTCTTCGTCGACACCAGCGTGCACGTGCCGCCCGAGTACGTGAAGAACAACGAAATCGTGCTCAATGTCGGTTTCGAGGCGACGAGCGCGCTGCAACTGGGCAACGAGTTCATCGAGTTCAAGGCGCGATTTGGCGGCAGTTCGCGGCAGATAACGGTACCGGTGAGTCACGTGATCGCGATCTATGCGCGCGAGAACGGCCAGGGCATGGCGTTCCCGGCCCCGACGGTCGAGGCGACAGGCACCCCCGGCAGCGAGCTTGCCCGCGGCGCGGTGGACACGAAGCGCCCGTTCGCGGGGGGGCCGCACCTCGCGCTGGCCGAAGACACTGCGAGTGCCGCTGCGTCGGAAGAGCCACCCGAGCCGCCCACGCCAGGCCGTCCCGCGCTCAAACGGGTCAAGTAGCGCCGCGCGGTGAGCGGGTGCCCGCAGCAGGGTGCGAGCCGCTCGGCAGGCGCCGCCGAACCTATACTCTTGCCCTTGCCGCACCGGGAGTCTGTCCAGAGCCCCGCGCGCTGCCGGCTTAGCTCAGTTGGTAGAGCACCCGCCTTGTAAGCGGAAGGTCATCCGTTCGACTCGGATAGCCGGCACCAAGACTTCATGTCAGGCTGCATCACGGAGCTTCA
>Ga0209048_10005250_pt1 | contig 12256 bp, 13 predicted proteins | sample FrelakmetCRP12CR_FD_187146 | JGI IMG/M metagenome (GOLD analysis project Ga0209048, IMG submission 187146) | Freshwater lake sediment microbial communities from the University of Notre Dame, USA, for methane emissions studies - CRP12 CR (SPAdes)... | ecosystem: Environmental > Aquatic >... | reverse complement strand
CTACCAGCGACGGGCTCGCCATGGGACTGCTGAGCGCCGACAACCCTCGTGACACGACGATCGCCTGGGGGTTCGTGGCCGGGCAGTTCGCTCTGCTCGGCGTGATCTTGTTCCTGCCGTCCGGCGGACAGTGGACGTTGCCGACCTGGCTCGCCACTAGTGCTCGGTGGCTGCAGTGGGTGGGGATTGGGATGCTGGTCGTCGCGGCGGTCAACCTCGGTCGTTCGCTGACGCCGCTGCCCAGCCCCGTTCCCCATGGAGAGCTCCGAACGGGGGGCCTCTACCGGCTGGTGCGCCATCCGATCTACACCGCCATCATGGCCTGGAGCGTCGGCACGGCCATCCGCTCCGGCAATGCGGCCACCGCCTTCGCCGCCGCCGCCCTCATCGCCTGGTTCATGCTCAAGGCCCGCTGGGAGGAGAAGCAACTGCGGGAGAGGTACCCAGGCTACGGCGAGTACGCGGCGCGAACCCCTCGGTTCGTCCCGTTCTGCCCCCCTGGGCGCCGACGGCGCTGATCCGGGCTGGTGCCAACGTGACTGTGCTGCTCACTGCACGGGCCGCGGCGACCCCTGCTCTACGACCGTGACCGTCATGGGCGGTTTGACGATACCCCTAGAGGTATGATTGGATAATTCAGGTTGATACCTGCCAGGGTATAAGTCAGGTCTCGATGATCACCGAGTCCGATGAACGGAGGAGCTCAGTGACGGCCATCACGTCCACGACGCCCGGGACTGAGGAGCACGGGACGGGCTCAAGCCCGCCGCCTGGGGGTGCGCTCGCCCGCCTGGGTCGCTGGACAGCGACCCACCTCCGAGCCGTCCTGATCGGCTGGGCGGTGGTGTTGCTGGTCTTCGGGGTGTTCGCGCCCCGCGTCGAGACGAGGCTGGCGGGTGCCGGCTGGCAGGACTCGACGAGCCAGTCCGTCGCAGCGCGCAACCTGACCGGCCGCTACTTCGCCGGACTGGGCGCCAGCGCCCTGCAGGTCGTCGTCGTCGACCACGGAGGGGCCCTGGCCGCGGACCCAAATGCCCAAGCCGTGATCTCGGAGGTGACCGCACGGCTCCGGGCCGACCCCCGCGTCTCGACGGTTGTCCCACCGACACCGGGGATGTCCCTCTCGCAGGACGGGCGCACCGGCATCGTGACCGCTGGAGCGGCGGCTGACCCCAACGCCATGGTTCGGGCTGCGGACAGCCTCGCCAAGCCGCTCGCCGCGCTCGGGCGACCCGGCGTGTCGGTGGCCCTCACCGGTGACAGCGCGCTGTGGGCGAACTTCAACTCGGCCAACCACCGGGCCATGCTGCGCTCAGAGCTCCTCTCGTGGCCCGTCACGCTGGTGATCCTCGTCGTCGCCTTCGGCAGCCTCGTCGCCGCCGGCCTGCCCCTCATGCTCACCATGGTCGGTCTGCTCGTCGCTGCCGGGGCCCTCGTCATCGCCACGGCCATCGCGCCCGTGTCGATCTGGGCCTTGAACTTCGCCCTGATGTTCGCCCTGGCGCTGGGCATCGACTACGCGCTGTTCCTGGTCATCCGGTTCCGGGCCGCGCTCGAGCGCCGCCAGGTGCAGCCGGGCGACCGCGTCGGCGCGGCCGAGGCGGTGGCCGAGACCATGGACACCGCCGGCAAGGCCGTGGCATTCTCGGCGCTCACGGTACTCGCCTCGCTCGCCGCCATCCTCCTCGTGCCGAGCCCCGCGTTCAGGTCGATGGCCCTGGGCATCATGCTCGCAGTCGTGGCCGTGCTGGCGGCGACGCTCACGCTGTTGCCCGCCGTGCTGGGTCGGCTCGGGACCCGGATCAACGCCGGCCGGCTCCGGCTGCGCCGCCGTCCGGCCGGCCACGACCCGGCCGGCCACCACCCGGTCAACTGGCTCGAGGGCCGGATGCACGCCTGGGGTCGCTGGCTGTGGCGCCACCCGTGGCCTGCTGCCCTGGGGGCCCTGGCCGTGCTGGTCGCGGCCGCGTCCCCGGTGCTCGGCCTGCGGACGAATATGCCGTCCATCACGATCGTGCCGCCGTCGGCCAACGCCCGCCTCGGCTACGACCAGGTGACCGCCGCCTTCGGGCCCGGCGCCCCGGGGACCCTCCAGGTGCTGGTCCCTGCCTCCCAGCAGCCGGCCGCCATGGCCACCCTGGCCCACACCCCGGGCGTCGCCGCGGCCATCCCCGGCCCGACCAACCAGGGCTGGACGCTCGATCAGGTCGTGCCGACGACGGGCCCGTCCACCCCGGCCACCGGGGCCACCATCGACCGGGTCCGCCAGGTCCTGCCGGCGGGCAGCCTGGTCGGCGGGGCCGCGGCGGAGAACCATGACCTCCAGCACGCGCTGTCCTCCCGTACCCCGCTGGTGTTCGCCGTGCTCGCGGCGCTCGGGTTCGTGCTGCTGCTCGTCGCGCTCGGCTCACCCCTGCTCGCCGCCGGCGGCGTGCTCATCACGGGTCTGTCCGTCGCCGCCGCCTTCGGGGTGGCCCGCCTGATCTTCCAGGACGGGCACCTCTCCGGGTTGCTGCACTTCACCCCCCAGGGTTTCGTGGACGCCTGGGGACCGCTGTTCTTCGGCGCCATGGTGTTCGGCGTGGCGATGGACTACACGCTGTTCATCCTGTCCGCCGCCAAGGAGAGCTATGAGCGCCACGCGGACCCCGAGCACGCCATGGTCGGCTCGGTCGCCGCGTCGGGACGGGTCGTGATCTCCGCCGCGGCGATCATGATCGCCGTCTTCTTGACCTTCGCGCTGTCCGGCCCCCTGGCTCCCAAGGAGATGGGCGTCATCCTGGCGGTGGCGGTCGCCTTCGACGCCATCCTCGTGCGCCTGGTCCTGTTGCCCGTGCTGTTGCGGGCCGGGCACCACCACGCCTGGCACACGCCCAGATGGCTGGCCCGCGTCCTGCCGTCGGTGCGGTTCTCCCACTGACCGGACCGCCGTAGCCAGCCACTGCCCGGTGCGACACCCCATGGGGTATGTGGTCTACTGGTGGAGGACACTGGCCCGGGCGTGCCCGGTGATCAGGAACGGAAGGAGCCGGCAATGGAGTTGCCCGAGGAGGTCGTCGAGGAGGTGCGCAAGCGGTTGCGGCGAGTCGAAGGGCAGGTCCGCGGCATCGAGCGCATGCTCGAGGAGGGACGCGAGTGCCGCGACATCGTGACCCAGCTCTCGGCTGCGACCCACGCCCTCGAACAGGCTGGGTTCCGCCTGATCTCGGCGGGGCTCACGTGGTGCGTCGAGCACCCCGACGAGGCCGCCGAGGATGGGTACCCGCTCGCCGAGGTGGAGCGCATGTTCATGAAGCTGGCCTGAACCGCTGACGAAGGGATACCCGCGGACCATGTGCGCCGTCTCGAAACTGGTCGTCCCCGCCATTCTCGCCGGCCTGGTCGTCGCCACCCTGACCAACCAGGCGGTCGCCGGTTGGATCGTGGCCGCCGCCGTTGGCGGCCTTCTCTACCTGAAGGGACGTCGCCGCGCCGGATCGGTCAGCTGCGCGCTACCGCCCGGGCGCACGGGGCGCTCTCACCCCGCCGCGCCGGACTCCCGCCCGCATCCGGACGACGCTGCGGCCGGCACGCAATCGGTCCACCCCTGATCGGCCCGGGCGGGTCGTCGGTGTGGTGGACCTGCAGTTCGGAATACCCCCCAGGGTACGAGTGTTTGAACCTAGGTCGGCAGAGACCCAGGAGGGACCCGTGGCAGTCATCGAGCTCGGCAAGGAAACATTCGACAACACCGTGACCGGCGACGGGATCGTCCTGGTCGATTGGTGGGCGTCGTGGTGCGGCCCGTGCCGGATGTTTGCGCCGGTGTTCGAGGCGGCCGCCGCCGCCAACAACGACATCGTCTTCGCCAAGGTCGACACCGAAGCGCACCCGTCGCTGGCGGGCGAGGCACAGATCATGTCGATCCCGACATTGATGGTGTTCCGGGAGGGCGTGCTCGTCTATGCCCGACCCGGGGCACTGCCGGCCGCCACGTTGGACGATCTCATCGCCCAGGTGCGGGCCTTGGACATGGACGAGGTGCACCGGGCCGTCGCAGCCCAGGCGGAGGCCGCGGCCGGCTGAGACGAGCAGCCGCCGAACCGATCAGACCGAGTTCCCTGGTCGGGGCGGTCGCACTGCGGGCGGGTTGTGACCTTCGCCCCTGACGCTCGGTGCGGCGCTGGGCTATCACGGTATATACCGGTCTGGGGTATGGTAGGGCACAGACGAGGGGAGGGAGACGGTGGGCGCAGGTTCAGCCGCTGGACACGTCGAGCTCCCGGTATCGGGGATGACCTGTGCCAGTTGCGCGGCGCGCATCGAACGGCGCCTCAACCGGATGACGGGAGTCAGCGCGACGGTCAATTACGCGACGGAGCGCGCCACCGTCGACTTCGACCCGGCGCAGGTGGAGCCAGCGGAGCTCGTCGCCGCCGTCGAGGACGCCGGCTACGGCGCCGCTCTGCCGGCAGCGCCGGGCAGTCGTGAGGCAGAGGTCGAGGGGGACAGTCTGGTCGGGTTGCGGCGGCGGCTCATCGTGTCCGGGCTGCTGAGCGTGCCGGTAGTGCTGCTGGCGATGGTGCCGGCCCTGCAGTTCGACGGCTGGGCGTGGGTCGCCGGCGTGCTGGCCACCCCGGTCGTGTGGTGGGGCGGGTGGGGCTTTCACCGGGCCGCGTGGCTGAACCTGCGGCACCGCACCGCCGCCATGGACACGCTGATCTCACTGGGCTCGCTTGCCGCCTGGGGCTGGTCCGTGGTCGCCCTGTTGTTCCTCGGAGCCGGGGATCCCGGGATGCACATGCGCCTCAGCCTGGGTTCCATGTCGGGCTCGACCGCCCAGGGCGAGGTCTACTTCGAGGTCGCGGCGTCGGTGGTCACCCTGATCCTGTTGGGTCGCTACCTGGAGGCCAAGGCCAAGCGGCGGGCCGGGGCGGCGCTCGAAGCGCTGCTGGCGCTGGGCGCCAAGGACGTCAGTGTCGTCGACGACGGTGGGGAGCGGCGCATCCCAATCGACGAGCTGGGCGTCGGGATGCGATTCGTCGTGCGACCCGGGGAGAAGATCGCCACCGACGGCACCGTCGTCGCCGGCCGCTCGGCCGTCGACGCCTCGCTGCTCACGGGTGAGAGCGTGCCGGTCGAGGTGGGGCCCGGGGACCCGGTGACCGGCGCCACCGTCAACGTGGGGGGACGGCTCGAGGTCGAGGCCACCCGGGTCGGGGCCGACACCGCCCTGGCGCAGATCTCGCGCCTGGTCGTCGACGCCCAGACCGGCAAAGCCCCGGTGCAACGCCTCGCCGATCGGATCTCGCTGGTGTTCGTGCCCGTCGTGATCGGGATCGCGACGTTGACGCTGGTCGGCTGGCTGGCCGCCGGTGCCACCGCCGACCAGGCGTTCACCGCGGCAGTGGCGGTGCTCATCGTCGCCTGTCCGTGCGCGCTCGGGCTGGCCACCCCGACCGCCATCCTGGTCGGCTCCGGACGGGGCGCCCAGCTCGGTGTGCTGATCAGAGGCCCTGAGGTCCTGGAGTCGACGCGTCGCGTCGACACCATCGTGCTCGACAAGACCGGGACTCTCACCGCTGGGCGCATGTCGGTGGTGGCGGTCACCACCACCGCCGGCGTCGAGCGCGCCGAAGCGCTGCACCTCGTCGGGTCCCTCGAGCACGCCAGCGAGCATCCCGTCGGCCAGGCCATCGCCCGGGCCGCCGCAGCGTCGCAGCCGCTCGCCCTCGTCGAAGGGTTCACGAACCGGGAGGGGCTCGGGGTCGAGGGTGTCGTCGAGGGTCACGCCGTCGTCGCCGGCCGGCCCGCCTTGCTGGCCGACTGGTCGCTGCCCCTGCCCGCCGAGCTCTCGGCCGCCATCGAGGAAGCCCAGGCGTCGGGGCGCACCGCGGTCGTGGCCGGGTGGGACGGCGTCGCCACCGCCGTGTTCGCCGTGGCGGACACGCCAAAGCCAACCAGTGCCGAGGCTGTCGCCCAGCTCCGGTCCCTCGGCCTGCACCCCGTCCTGCTCACCGGCGACAACGAGCGCACGGCCCGGGCGGTTGCCGCCGAGGTCGGCATCGACACGGTCATCGCCGAGGTCCTCCCAGCCGACAAGACCGCGGTCGTGGCCCGGCTGCAGTCCGAGGGTCGGGTGGTCGCCATGGTGGGCGACGGCGTCAACGACGCCCCTGCCCTGGCTCAGGCGGACCTCGGCCTGGCCATGGGGACCGGCACCGATGCCGCCATCGAAGCCTCGGACATCACCCTGGTGTCCGGGGACCTGCGCGCCGCGGTTGACGCCATCCGCCTGTCGCGTCGCACCCTGCGCACCATCAAGGCCAACCTGTTCTGGGCGTTCGCCTACAACGTCGCCGCCATCCCTATCGCTGCCGCCGGCCGTCTCAACCCCATCGTGGCCGGGGCGGCCATGGCCTTCTCGAGCGTCTTCGTCGTCACCAACAGCCTCCGCCTGCGCCGCTTTCAGCCCCAGCGGAGGACGTCCGCGCCCCAGCCGGTTCGGCCCTCGACGCTGCCCCCACCCGTCCCATGAAGGAGATCGCCATGACGGTTCGCACCTACTCCGTCCCCGGGATCAGCTGTGCCCACTGCAAGCGCGCCATCGAGAACGAGGTCGCCAAGCTCGCCGAGGTGACCCTCGTCGAGGTCGACATCGCGGATCGGACGGTCCACGTCGAGGGTGACGCTGCCGACACCTGCATCCGGGCGGCGATCGACGAAGCCGGCTACGACGTCGATGGCACGCCGGTCGCCAGCTGATGCCATACGACGACCCCAGCGGTCGGCCGCGATCCGCTCGCAACCGGGCGGTCGGAGCGTCCGGTCATCGGAGCGTCCGGTCATCGGAGCGTCCGGTCATCGGAGCGTCCGGTCAGGGGTCCGGTCCGTCCGCCGTTTCTGCCCCGGGGCGGCGGACGCTGAGCAGCGGACTGGTCAGCCGAGGCGGTCTCGTCGGAGCCAGCGCAGCGCCTCGGTGTCCCCGCTCAGCTGCAGGCGGTGCCACAGGACCGGGTTGGTGCTCGATTGGCTTCGGTGACAGGCGATGGCCTCGAGCTGGCGGGTCCGCTCGACGGTGATCGTGAGGTCGATCTCGGCTGGTGGCCGGCCGACGAATGCGGTGGCGAACGCAGCGTTGAGGGCGGCGGCCACGGCCTCGGGAACCGTCCAGGCCAGCACGGGGAGATCGAGCTCGCAGGCGGCCGCCAGTGCGGCCTCCGTGGCTGCCCGGTGGTCCAGGTGGCCGGTGATCCCGCACTCGTCGAAGGCCACGAGCAGCTCGGCGTGGTGCCGGCGGGCGGCGTCGACGACCCGGTCGGCGAGCTCAGCGACCCTGGTCTCGGCGAGCCTGCCGTCGGGGTAGTCGAGCAACTCGACGCCACCGATGGCCAGCGCGCGAGCAGCCTCGGCCAGCTCTGCGGCTCGGACTTGATGCAGGTCGACGCCCGCGGCGCCCAGGGTGGAGGCCTCGCCGTGCGTGAAGCAGAGGCCTGCGACCCGGGTCCCGGCCTCTGACAGGGCCCATAGCACCGAACCCAGCCCGAAGGATTCGTCGTCGGGGTGGGCCAGGACGGCGAGGGCGGAGGAGACGGGCGGCAGTCCCTCGGCGGGATGGGTGGCCGTCACGGTCAGCCCCGGGCACACGAGGCGCCGACGGACCGGTCGTGCGCGCTCCACCCGGGTGCCTCGCTCTCCGGCCAGTAGTCACCGGTCTGGGCGTCCTGGGAGTAGGCGACCGGCGCGGGGCGGCCGGCGGCGATGTCGGATACGGCGGCGAGGAGCCGGTCGACGTCGGCGGGCGTGGTGGCGAGGCCGGCGCTGGCGCGCACCGCGCCGGGCATGCGGCGCCGGTCGCCGGCCAGCACCGCCCGGCGGTACTCGGCGATCTCGGCGGGGGAGAGGTCGAGGAGGCGCATGAGGTAGGGGTGGGCGCAGAAGCAGCCGTGGCGGACGCCGATGCCGTACTCGGCGCTGAGGCGGGCGGCGACCAGGGCGTGGGGCACGCCCTCGACGGTGAAGGCGGCCAGGGGAAGGGTCGGCACGGCCGGGTCGGGGCCGAGGAGGCGCACGCCGTCCAGTGCGGCCAGTCCGCCCCGCAGCCGGCGGGCGAGCTCGTCGTCGTGATCGGCGATGGCTCCCCAGCCGAGCGTGGCCAGCTCGTCGATGGCGGTGTGGAGGGCGACGGCCCCGATCACGTTGGGCGAGCCGGCCTCCTCCCGCTCCGGCGGGTCGGTCCAGGCCACCTCGTCGAGGTCCACCAGGTCGACGGCACCGCCGCCGGCCAGGAACGGATCGCCCTCGGCGAAGGTAGCTCTCGGCCCCACCAGGATCCCGGCGCCGAAGGGGGCGTACATCTTGTGGCCGCTCCAGGCTACGAAGTCCGCAGCCGCTGGGAGCGGGCGATGGGGGGCGAGCTGGGCTGCGTCGACCAGCACGGGCACGTCGCGGTCGTGGGCGGCGTCGACGATGGCGGCGAGGGGCGGCAGCCAGCCGCTGACGTTCGACGCCCCCGTGACGGCGAGCAGACGAGGCCGTGGAGCTGCATCGAGGGCGGCGATGACGGCCTCGATGCCGAAGGCGCCGTCGGGCCCACATTCGACGAAGCGGCGCTCGCATAGCCGGGCCCAGGGCAGAAGATTGGCGTGGTGTTCGACCACGGTGGTCACGACCACGTCGTCGCGGCGCAGGCCGAGGCGGTAGGCCAGGTGGTTGATCGCCTCGGTCGTGTTGCGGCAGATGATGGCCAGGTCGGTTCCATCCGCGGGTCGACCGGCGAAGGCGAGGGCCGCGGCGCGGGCCGCCTCGTAGGCGGCGGTGGCCGATCGGGACTTGTACCCGGCGCCGCGGTGCACGCTCGAGTACCAGGGCAGGAAGTCGTGCACCCGCTGCGCGACGGCCGGCAGCGCGCTGGTGGATGCCGCCGAGTCCAGGTTGAGGTACGGACGCTCCTGGCCGTCCGCGCACGGCACGGCGAGCCCGTCGCCGACCAGCGCCACCGGCGGCGTCGACCCCGGCGGCGCAACGGCCACCTTGGCACCGGTCACGGCGGTTCAATTCGCCTGGGCCGCGACGCGGTCGACGGCTGCCTGAAGCCGGGCTGCTGCGTCGGCGGCCAGTTCCGCGAATCGTGGGTCGTCCATGAGCTCTCGAGGGTCCACCGCCGCGACCCGGGTTCGGCCGTCCACGACTTCGATGACGACGTTGCACGGCAGCAGCAGGCTCACGGACGGGTCCAGCTCCAGTGCCCGGTGGGCGAAGGCGGGGTTGCAGGCGCCCAGGATCTTGAGTGGGGGTCGCTCCACCCCGAGCTTCGCCTTGAGCGCCGCGGCGACGTCGATCTCGGTCAGCACCCCGAAGCCCTGCTCGGCGAGGGCGTCTCGCGCGGCCGCTTCGGCCTGCGCCGGGGTCATCTCCACGAACGTCTCAATGGCATGCAACGGTCGGACCTCCTGGTGCGGTCATCGGATCGGGTCGCTCCGTTCAGGGGAGGGTGACATAGCCGTGGCGCGCTTTCCACATGAAGTACTTCTCGAAGCCGAGCTTCATCGCGTGCGCCTGGGGACCGGGGATCAACACGCCATGCTTGCGGGGCGGGAGCATCTTGTCGGCAAGGATGATCACCCCGTTGTTGCCGGCGTCCATCACGCACACGGCCGGCATGTCGCCGAAGGCCTCGTGGGCCTGGGGCGCCTCACCACGGATCTGGGACGCGATGTTCTTCGCCGCCACGTGGGCCATGGTCTCGGTAGGCAGGCCGGTCTTGGGAATCCCGACGGGAGTGGCGGTCTGCCACGGCACGTTCACGGCGGCGGCGATCCCGACGGCGTAGACGTTGTCGTGGGCCTCGGACTGGTAGGTGTCGCGCACGCGGACGTAACCCTTGTCGTCAGCGATGTCGGTGGTCTGGCGGATGACCTCCTGGCCGAGGAACGGTGGGACGATCATGGCGTAGGCGAAATCGAGCTTGGTGCCGTCGGCGAGCACGACGCGACCTTCGTCGACGTGGTCGAGCGCGGTGTTGACGATGGGGGTGATGTGCTCGCGCTTCAAGAACATGCCCAGCATCTGCTCGCCGTGGGGGAGCCCGCCGATGCCGAAGTGGCCGAGGAAGGGCTCCGATGTGACGTAGGTGAGCTTGACCTGCTTCTTGATCCCGGCCTTGCGGAGCTGGTGAGAGACGTTGAACAGGTACTCGTAGGCGGCGCCAAAGCAGCCCGCCCCCTGGGCGGCGCCGATGACGATGTCACCGGGCCGGTCGAGGAATCGGCGCCAGCCCTCGCCGGCGTGGATGGCGTCGTCGAGGGTGGTGATGGTGTAGGCGTTGCCCCCGGGGCCGAGGCCGGGGACGACGTCGAAGTTGTTGCGGTAGCCGGTGGCGATCACCAGGTAGTCGTAGGGGTACGTTCCGACCGTGGCCTCGACCGATTGGGCGGCGAGGTCGAGTCGCGTGGCGGCGGCGTGGACGAACTCGACCCCGTGGGCGTCGAAGGTCGGGGCGAGCGGGAAGGTGATGTCGGCCGGCGCCCGCTTCCCGAAGGGCAGCCAGATCAGCGAGGGGTTGAACAGGAACCGGTCCGAGGCGGACACCACCGTCACGTCGACATCGCCGTGCAGCTCGTGGCGGACGGCGAGCGCCGCCGTCAGCCCACCGAAGTTCCCTCCGAGCACGAGGACTTTCTTGCGGGACATCGCTTCAGCTCCCGTTCGGATGGCGCGCCGATACGGCAGTGGCGGCAAACTCCTGATAGGCCTGCCAGGCGCGGGGCCCATAGACACTGGCGGTGCCGCCGTCCATCAACAGGGCCACGCTGAGCGCTTCGGCCACTTCCTCAGGCGTCGCTCCCCGGCGGGCGGCGGCTTTGGCGTGGTAGGCGATGCAGCCGTCGCATTGTTTGACCACGGCGATGGCCAGCGCCATGAGCTCCTTGATCCTCGCCGGCAGGACACCTTCGGCCACCGCCGCCTTGTGGAGAGCACCGAACCCGGCCCAGGCGTCAGCTGCTGACGCTCGCAGCTCCCGGGTAGGTCCGGCGAGGCCGTCGATCACCTCGTGGTAGTTGGTCATGGTCTCAGGGTTCGCCTCCTCGGCGCAGGTGCGCCAGAGTCCAACGTCATCTCGCCGGCGTGGTCGCCTGACCAAGTCGTCGATCGGGTGGGGGGATCAGGCCGGGTGGGTGCCCCGCAGCGGGGCGTGGAACAACGGGGCGAACAGGCACACGTTCGCCAGCCCGGCGGCGAGCGGGACCACGCCGACGGCGGCCACGACCCACCCGGCGACGCCGCCCGAAACCAGCCCACCGACGATCAACACCAGCCCGGCGACCACCCGCACCGCCCGACCGGTTGTGGTATTCATGAACCGAACGAATCCCATCGTGATGCTCCTCTCGGATCCCCGATACCCGCTGGGGTATATGGTGCAACCGGTGTCGTTGCCGTCGCCATTCCCGAGCGCTTGACAACGGGCCGAAGGTCCCGAGGCGGACAAATCCCACGGCGCACCCGCGGGCGTCGCGTCAGCGGCGTCGCGGCCGCCGCTCAGGGACGCACGGCTCGAACGAGGGCGTCGATGGCGTCGACCTCGCCCGAGTCGGTGACCACCGGGCGTCGCACCCGTTCGGCTTTGGTGATGGTGAGCCCGGCCAGGTCGGTGGCGACGTCGTCGGGCGTGAAGAGCAGCGCAGGGTCCTGGGGGCCGCCTTGGCCTTCGGTGAGGTTGATGAGGTCGTGGCCCACCACCAGCAGCGTGCCTCCCGGGGCCAGCGCGGCGCCCGCGCGGTCATGGACCGCCCGGCGTTGCTCGGCGGGCAGGTGGAGGTACATCACCACGACGAGCTCGAAACTCCCTGCGGGTGGGTCCCAGTCAACGACGTCGGCAGTGACCCATTCCACGGTGACGCCCTGCTGGTCGGCCAGGCGGCGCCCCTTGGCCAGGCCCACCGCGGAGAAGTCGACGCCGGTGACGGTCCAACCCTGGGTCGCCAGCCACACCGCGTTGCGACCCTCGCCGCAGGCGAGGTCCAGGGCCCGGCCGGGGGCGAGGTCGGCAACCTCGGTGACGAGGAATCGGTTGGGGTCGCCACGCCACACCAGCTCGTCGCCGGCGTAGCGCTCGTCCCAGTCATGTCGGTCCATGGTGGTCTCCTTCTCGTCAGGTCCCCACCCGGCGGGTAGCGGGGGTGAGTGCTGGGTGCGGTGGTGGCATCGGGCCGGTGGGGATCAGAGGGCGAGCAGCTGGCGGGCGACGAAGTAGCCGGCGAAGACGATGAGCAGC
>Ga0209048_10005249_pt1 | contig 12258 bp, 13 predicted proteins | sample FrelakmetCRP12CR_FD_187146 | JGI IMG/M metagenome (GOLD analysis project Ga0209048, IMG submission 187146) | Freshwater lake sediment microbial communities from the University of Notre Dame, USA, for methane emissions studies - CRP12 CR (SPAdes)... | ecosystem: Environmental > Aquatic >... | reverse complement strand
CCCGCAGGAGCGCAAGGCGCGCGGGGAGATCGAGCTTCCCACGTAGGACGCTCTCTTCAACCTGCCGGTTAATCAGACGGTCGGAAGTCGAGTAGTTCAGATCAGGCATAACGAAATGCACGAGTTCTATGAAAGCAAGACAGATATTCCTTCAGGAAGGGAAAAACGTATGAGCCGAATCGAAGAGCGCTTAGGTGAGATGGGAGTCACGTTGCCCAATCTGCCGGCGCCAATAGCCAATTATGTCCCAGCAAAACGAGCCGGAAATCTCGTCTTCACCGCCGGCCAGGTCTCTGCTGTCGAGGGACGAGCATACAAAGGTAAGCTCGGTGCCACCTTGAGCATTGAGGATGGATGCGCTGCTACTAGAGCCTGTGTTATCAACTGTTTGGGGGCTGTTAAAAGTGTGATCGGCTCACTTGATCACCTCAAGCAAATTGTCGCCGTTCATGGTCTGATCAACAGCACGCAGGACTTTGACGGGCAAGCTCTCGTCATGAACGGAGCTTCAGATTTTCTGGTCGACGTTTTGGGAGAGGCTGGGAAACATATCCGCACCGCTGTGGGAGTTGCCAGCTTGCCTATGGGATTTGCCGCCTCGGTCTACATCATCGCGGAGGTGGAGTAGATGGAACTCCCTGCGCAGGGATTGCAGCGGTGTACAGTCAAAAGACGAGGTCATTCCTCGCAAGCGTTTTCAGTCGATTGAGTAATATGATAAGGTCATTGCTGCCGCTCATGATGTCCGCAGCGGATTAACTTGATCGCTTTCCTACTTAGAATGGACTTGAAGAATCATACGAAGTTGCAAAAAGAGAGATAATCCTCACTTCGGGGACTCGAATTGACAAGACAGTTGGAGGCAGAGTATGTATTATCGCGTCAAACAAGCGGCACCGCCGAACGGCACCCAATCGCCGCGCTCACACATGAGGCCCTTCGTGGCTACCCTCTTGCTCCTTGCGGGAGGTGCGTGGCTTGCACTTGCTATCCAAGCCGGGTCGATGGGTCTCATGCCGGTGACCATGGGGGTCGCAATGCCTTCCTTCGTGGTCATGTGGACGTTGATGGTCGCTGCCATGATGGTGCCGTCCATAACACCGCTGGCGTCTCGCTATCTCCGCATCATCGAGTCTCACCGGTCGTTTGGACTGCTCGGGTTTACTGCCGGGTATCTGAGCGTCTGGACCACGACTGGTGTGCTGGCGTTTGCACTGGCATGGATCGCCGGACGGATCGCTGCCACCTCACCGCAAGCCGCTACGGTGACGGCTGCCGCGATCTTCGCCATAGGGGGCATCTATCAGTTCACGCCCCTGAAGGATCGGTGTCTGGTTCGCTGTCGCGTACCCATTGCCCTACTGCTCCGCTACGCTTCGTGGCGCGGGTCACTGCGCCATGTGCGGGTGGGTGTTCACCATGGGGCGTACTGCCTGGGGTGCTGCTGGTCCCTCATGCTCCTGATGCTTGCCTTCGGAGTGATGAACATCAGCGCCATGCTGCTCCTGGCTGCTGTTGTTGCGCTCGAGAAGGTCTGGACGCATGGAGTACTGCTCTCACGTCTGGTTGGTGTGGCGTGCTGCGCACTGGTTGTCGCTGTCCTGTGGATGCCTGGGCTGGCCCCTGGTCTCTCTCTTCCAGTCAATGGAATGCTCATGCCGAGTCCGTAAAGAAGGAGGTCTATTATGTCGCTGTTCGTACCCTGGGTTATCAGTGGATCCTACTACGAAGTGTGTAACTGTGAAGCCATCTGCCCCTGCCGGTGGCATGGCTCGAGGAGAGGAGGGCGCTCTTCCTACGGCACCTGCGACTTCGCCCTCTCGTGGCGCGTCCTTGAGGGTCACGTAGGTGACGTCGATCTCGCGGATCTTTCGGTCGTGCTGGCTGGAAGTTATAGCGACGATGAACCGGGTGCTCCGTGGCGTGTTGTCCTCTATGTAGATGAAAGGGGTGGGCAAGAGCAGCAACAGGCGTTGACGGACATTTTCCTGGGCCGCGCTGGAGGGACGACGCTGCGCAACTTCGCTCGTGCGATTGGAGAAATGTACGCAGTACGTCAAGCGCAGATTGAGTTGCACCATGTGTCCAACCAGGAGCGCATCGCGGTTGAGCACTATGTCACGGCCAGGACCGCTCGGCCTGTATTGAGCGATGCACCCGTATCATGTGGAATTCCGGGGCATGACCGACCAGGACAGGAAATCATTGCTGAGGGCTTTCAGGTGGATGATGGGTCCTTACATTGGAGCGTCAGTGGTCGCTGTGGGTTTGCAACTTCGTTTGCCTATAGCTCTGACCAGTCATGACCTTTGCCTATCGATTTGAGAAGTTATTTGAACTTCGCATCAGACAGGCACTATCTCCTCTTCACCAAAACCTTCACTTCACCCATAGGCCGTAAGGTCAGGTGATGTATTGGATCAGGTACGACGGCCTGTCCTGGAACCAGGGAAAAGCTAACGCGCTGTGCGAGCGTGGCAAGCAACAAATGACCCTCCATCAACGCGAAGTACATCCCGATGCAGAGTATATGGAGCATAAAGCACAACCATATCCTTGGGGACACGGTAACCATCAATCTCGACCTCGCGTAACGCACGCCTTGACAACAGGTATGCAGGTGGATAGAGTCGCATTGCTTCCTTAAAAACTTGCAGGCAGTAGGGCAAATGTGCCAGATCATCATAGGTGGGCGTTCGACCCTGCAAGACGCTATCGACTTCCTCCTGTACCTTCTGATAGATCTCAAGGTGCTGACAGAGCAGATACCACGTCCAGGTAAGAGAGGTAGCGGTGGTTTCATGACCCGCTCCAAAAAGAGTCAGGCACTCAGCCATCAATTGCTCATCGCTCATGGGTTTCCCATCTTCGTCTCTGGCTTGCAGCAGGATAGAGAGAAAGTCATTGCGCTCTGTCGGGTTACTGCGCCTTTCATCAATGAAGCGCTGAATATAGTCACGTAACACTTGTACAGCTTTGTGAGTGCGAAGATTACGTGGCAGTGGCCAGCTGTATGGAGGTGGGAAGAGCACCGAGGTTGCATGCGCAATATATGCAAGAGTAACGGTCATGGCCGCGCCGAGTTCGTCGGTTTCGGTGAAAACATCAGCATCAAAAAGGGCTTTGCCGATAATACTCATTGTGAGGTTGGTCATGTGCTGGTTGATATCGATAACGCTAGTATCGGGCCAGGTTTGCTGAATTTGTTCGCCGTAGTGTCCCATAATTTCGGCATAGCTAACAATATGACGTGGCTGGAAAGGCGGGGACATAATCTTGCGCTGATGGCGGTGAAATTCACCTTCGCTACTGAAGATGCCATCGCCGATTACGGGACGAAAGGTATTATGAACTGCCAGACCTTTATCAAAGTCATAGGCATGTTGAACTAGAATGCTATGGACATGCTCCGGTTTATTGAACAGTATCACTGGGAAAGGACCGAAATGCATTCCACAGACATCGCTTTCTCGCGCTAATCGCCGCAAAAGGCCCAGGCGATCTTTACGAAATTCAAGCAAGTTCCCAACAAATGGGTAACCATGGATGTAATGAAACGTTTTGGGGATATCTGTTTTTGTTTTGACTTGTGTTGCCATGATGTGTTCCTTGTAAACCTGGCGGCCAGTTGATTACATATCTCTCTTGCTGTTCTAGATCTACGTTTTGCAGTAACTATTCAGTTTCTTTTTTATCTTTCGCCGCCTGCGGCGGCGAAGGGAGAGAATTGAGCGGGGACACCCCGCCAAGGGGCCTTGCTGGCCCCTTGGAACCCCTTGCAAAATTGTTATCCTTTTCTCCTAAAAATATTCCTACTCTAGTATTATACAGCGTTCAAAACCATTTCCCCTATAATGAGACAGCAGGACAGCGCAACATTGAATCCAATGTATTTATCAAGAACATGACAAGAACGTGGCTGAAATGAAAAACGCTTGCCTGTCATCCTTCGCTCATTCTTGTCATTCTGAGCGATAGCGAAGAATCTCACGCGCCGGGGACGAGATCCTTCGCTGCGGCTCAGGATGACAAAGGGCGAATACTTCGTCACTCAGCACTTTAGAAAATGGTGAAACTCTTTATTTGAATCAATGGACAGCGCAAGCGCCTCCACACCACATACAGCACAACCTCTATCCAGGCATGAGGAATATCTGACACACGTTGGTTAGTAGAAACTTTGTCAAATAACCTGTTGCGTATATCACCATTTCTGCCCTATGATAGATAATAGTAAACTTTGACACAAACTAGCACTAGAGGAAATGGAACTTTATGGCAACGAATATGCAAGAGCAAAAAGCAAGCAAAGCGGCGCTTCCACCTGGTCCAGGCAGATTGCCTTACATTGGCAACCTGCTCTCATTGAGAATAGATCCGCTTGGCTACCTGCAACAGCTTCAACGCACGTATGGAAATATGGCAACGATTTATTTCGGCAAGAATCCCGCCGTTTTATTGTTCCGACCAGAATACGTTCGCTATGTGCTGGTGGAACATCCACGTGATTTTTCGAATCGCGGCGTGCTGAGGAATGATAACGATGATGGCTTTGCAAGCGAAGGATTGCTGACCATCGATGGTGAACAACATCGCCAGCAGCGCCGCGCGGTACAACCAGCTTTTCATAAAAAACAGGTTGAAGGCTATGCGAGCATCATCAATCAATATACTCAAGAATTGCTCAAAACGTGGTACCCTGGTGATAGATTAGATATGTCTCGCGCTATGCAGGAGTTGACGCTGAGGATCGTGAGCAAGTGCCTTTTCAGTATTGACCTCTCGAGCCAACTTGGCCCCCTTAGTGATGCATTCGATGGGGTGATTGGTAGTTCAACGAGTATGGCCGAAGACTTGCTGAATATTCGCATTGACAACCCGATTACCGGCTACGGCAAGCGTATGGCTGCCACACGCCAGTTAGATATGCTGATTTACACATTGATAGCGCAGCGCCGTGACGATGACCGCGATTACAATGATGTTCTCTCCATGCTCATGTCGGCACAAAGCGGGGAAGAGCCGGATACGAAACTCACCGAGAAACAGATTCATGATCACATCATGACATTTCTTGCCGCAGGTCATGAAACGACGGCAATTACCCTTGTCTGGACCTTGTACCTGCTCTCACAGTATCCGCAGGTCCGCATAAAATTGCAAGATGAGATTCGCTCAGTGCTGGCTGATCGCGAGCCAACCATCGATGACCTCGCAAAGATTCCTTACCTTGATTGGGTTCTGGACGAATCGATGCGGCTTTATCCCCCCGCATGGCTGCAGATGCGTTTCGTATCCAAAGAGTCCGAAATTGATGGGGTGAAGCTGCCGGTTGGCACGCTGCTCATCTTGAGCCAGTGGGTAATGCATCGCTTACCTGAAATCTGGCAGGACGCCGAAGTATTCAAGCCTGAGCGTTGGGACCCGGCAAACGAGCAGGATATTCCGCCTGGAGCGTATTTTCCCTTTGGGGGAGGCCCGCGCATGTGTATCGGAATGCCGCTAGCCCAACTAGAAGCCAGGATTATCCTCACGAGCATTCTCCAACGCTACACGCCTCAGCCGATCCCTGGATATACGCCAGGGTTCCAGCCTACGATTACTCTGCGCCCAAAACGGCATCTAGAAGTCACTTTAATGCCTATTTCATCTAGCGACTCTGACACCCGATGGAAGCAGCTTGTAAGTACTTCAGACCCTGCTTTACGGCAAGGATTGGAGCGCCCGGGATGCAGAAATGCGCTCATGAGGTTGTTTGGAGTATAGCAATCAATGACCTTATGTTGAGGGCAAACCAGGTATAACACAGCCTCCATATCAACAATACGATTGACATCTATCTGTGCAAGAGATAAAATTTCACAGGTGAACCATACAAAAACACCAGAGGAGTTTCATCATGGGTGATCAAGCTCAGGTAGACTCAAGCGATAATTTCCCTTCATTAACCAACGATCTGGTTTTCAAAAATCTTTACAACGCTTTCCAATTGGGCTGGAGCATCATTGAACTGAAAAGTCGCATACAGATCGCATCGCCAGGTACTATCCCCAACGACGATAAACCTTCAGTGTCCACTACAGAATCAGACAATCCCAGCCAGGGTCAGGCAACTCAAAAATCCCCAAAAGCGCTATTAACTATATTAGATGCAACAGAACAGTTGCGTTCGCTTAAATCACAACCAGACCCGACAGCGCTACCAGATAGCGCTTGGCTAACAAGTCTGTGGCGAGCAACCTTCAATCGCATCGTGGAAAGTCACAAATGTTGCTTTCCCAAAGGCACTACGACAGGTAGCCTCTATAACATTCCTTCTCCTTTAAGCGCTTCTAATTACCAGGCTATGATTGATAATCCACAGAATTATAATGCATCCAGCATGTATCTTCCTTACGTCTATTTGAATCCTCCTGTTAGTAAAAGCTATAGCGATGTCGGAATTCAGTTTGACAAAGATATGCCTGACGATTTTACACTCTACGATGTTTCACGCCGCACGTTCAATTGTCTGACGCTCCTCTACACGAATCCACAAGAAAGCCTCATCCCTGAAACAGTAAAAGATTTCCAAGAGCAATTGATGCAAAACGTTTTGACATACGACCATCTTGCTGAAGCCATAAACAAGAATGCCCAATTTGGACAACCTCAGATTGCTCCGACCACTTCTGATCAGTCCATGGTACCTCAAGGAGATCAAACGCCTGCTTATCAAACTTCGACTGCACCGGTAATTGCAGGCCCAGATCAAAAAAGCAAGGCGATCAAGCTCCTGAGCATAAATGCTATCCGTTTGCTGGAAGCATGGGATACGTATGCACGAGAAACCCTCTATGTGAGTGGGGGTGAAGTTGTACAGACTAATTCGATACAACTCGTGGCCTATGAAGCTGGACGTGCCATGGCTTCGCTCTCATGGGGGATTACAACAACGATAGTCCCAATCGAAAATACTATGAGCCAGGACGATGGAAGTGTTTCAGAACAACAACAAAAAGGACTGGTACAAGCCTGGCAAAATATTTTCACCGATCGCAGCATTGCGAGCCTCCAGCAACGGATTTCAGCGCTCAGCACTGCTATGGATGATGCTTATTATCGTGTGCATCCCGATATTTCACGTCCGAATCCCAATGAACCAGCAGAACGGACGAATCTGGCTCTACCCGGCCAAACCATTCAGGCTGTCACGTTTAGCCTGGATTATTGGAAGCGTGGGGTCCAACTTATTTGCAATAAACAGTCTGATACAAATACTGGCGCTCCTCCACCTGGCGGTTTATCGAAGAAAGATGTGATTCCAGGCATGAACAGGCAAACATCTATCGCTTTACGCCTTGCACTCGTTCAACAAGCAGAGATCTGGCAGCCACTGTTGCTACACCAGCAAAGTTTGCTAGATTTCACAACCCAATATGTCACTCAACGTATCTTGAATGATTTTATGCGTGAGTGTGAGCAGGCTGCCAGTCAAGAGATACAAAATGAAATCACAAAATTTCGGACACCGTTAATAATCGGTGGTGGAGTAATACTTTTTCTTTTAGTGTCCTTTGTCCTTCTTTTCATTTTTTTTCAAAGTTCGTATCAGGCGCTGGTATCAGGTTTCGCTCTTGTTATCGGAGGTATTGTAGGATTTTTTGGTGCTGTTGCAGGACGGTTGAGATCGATTTTTTCCCCTTCAAATGGCGGCACAACTGCCGTACAAGGGTCTTCTAGCCCGATATCAGCCTTTCCAGGTTTAGCTGGTGCTGCACTGGTCGAAGCCTTCCAAAATGGGTATAAGCAGATTCTGGTCGAATTTGACTACCTCAACCACAATGTATCAATTACCTACCCTCTGGTTGAATTCTTTATTTTACATTCGGACCAGCTTGCTCTAAAGATTAAGGCGAACAATGCACATGTAGCGAATGCACCAGAGAATAATATCAACCGGAATTGGATCAGTCAGAGGATAGCTTCCCTTTTCAAAGGCAAGAATCAGGAAAGTCTAAGCCAAAAAAACGGCAATAAATTTACATTAGATCCTCGAGATCTAATAATAGATGCCTATAGCTTCCTTACGAAAATTGTGTGGACTAACGAAGATCGGGCGGCTGAGATCGGACGAATTGCACGAGCTGCATTTGGGCCAATAGGCGCATTTATTGGAGCGCAAATATCGCTTTCGTCCTCTCAGAACAACAAGTCATCAGCGAAATCGAAGTAGCGCGCAAAAACTATTGAACTTCCTGCCGATCTACAGCGTCTGGTGCTCTTCGCTCAATTCTTTTAGCACTTTCAACGCCTCGGTAACATGCATCTGTGGAGCAAATTGTGAGGAGAAAATGTGGCGAACGATCCCCTGCTTATCAATAATGTAGGTCACACGCCCGGGTATTAACCCGAAAGTTGATGGAACACCATAGAATTTTCTCACGACGCCTCCCAGATCACTCAACAAAATGAAAGGCAGGCGGTTTTTATTCGCAAACTGCTGATGCGTCTTCTCGGAGTCGGAACTGATGCCGATGACTTCAGCGCCAGCCTCCTGAAAGACTTCATAACTATCCCGGAAAGAGCATGCCTCAGCGGTACAGCCAGCCGTATTGTCTTTAGGATAGAAGTAGAGTACGATATTTTTTTCGCCAAGAAAACTCTCCAGGCTTACTGGTTCGCCCGTAAGTGAGGGAAGAGTAAAGTCGGGAGCGCGATCTCCTACCTTTACACCTCTGCTCACAGATCGAGATTGATTATATTTTACGTTCATATTCTTATTTTTCATCATCCTTTCATAGATATCTTACGCACGGGGTTACATATACGAGACGAAAATAAGGATATATAAGGGTACCTTTTCTCCTTGCCTCAGATAAAATTCTACCCCAGAGCTACGCGTAAGTTTCGCGTTGCGGACGTAATCATGCTACTAACGTCTGTCGTCACGCTGATCATCTGAAATCCCTGGCTTATACGCTTCGTCGCTGCTTCCCCGTCAGTGCTGAAGATACCGAGAGCGATATGATATTTCCTTGCAGCTACTTTTACGCGTTCCAGCGCTTCGAGAAACTCCGGCTCGGCGCCATCACTACTTGGCACAAGGCCAAGTTGAGCATGAAGATCATTTGGTCCTACAAAAGCCACATCTATTCCAGGCACTGCAAGAATCTCATCGAGATGCTGTAGAGCCTGTACGCTCTCGATCTGCACGATTACCATGATCTCATCATTCGCGACCCTGGCATAATCAGGCCAATCGGTGGTTCCGAATCCATATGGGCCGAATATGCCACCAATACTACGATTACCAAGAGGCGGGTACTTTGAATAGTCAACCGCGCGTTGCACTTCTTCGCGAGAATTGACCATAGGGACAACGACGCCCCATGCTCCGGCATCAAGCGCCCACTTGAACCACTCAACGCTATTATTGGGAACGCGCACAAGAGGGGCGCAGGTTCCCGCGTCTGCGATAGTAGCAACGATGTCAGCCATGAGAGTAGCGGATTGCGCACTATGCTCCATATCTACGACGAGCCAATCAAAACCCAGTTGCGCCATTACCCGTGCCGTGGCAATGCCAGGAAAGTTTAACCAGGCTCCCAGAGCTAATTCGCCTTGTTTAAGTTTTTGCTTTACATGGTTTGTTCGCATTACGTAGTTTTCTTTCTTGTTAGAGCATTATTGAGAGGTTGCTGCGTTTTCTTTATTATGGACATATTTGCCGCTAAGACGCAACCTGGACCAAAAAATTCCAGTTGCAGAATCTTCCCAGGTGTGCTATACTCTCCTGGCATGCGGGGTTAGCTCCAGAAATAGGCTTCTCTGCGCCTTCGAAGGAGCAACTGTGGTGGATTGTGCTGAAGCGCTTTCAATCAATCATCACCCAAACTGCCTCTCTCATCTGTACGCTTTACGCTGAAACAGACAGAATTGCAGAATCTTGCAGACGATACAGACAGCATGTCTCGTGTCTGAACAAGTTAAACATTTTACTATGCCTCGCAGGAATAGAAAGACAGAAAGAAGAATTATGAAGCGGAAACTAAAAACACACAAAGCTATGGCGAAGCGGGTCAAAATTACCGGCTCCGGCAAAATTATGCGCCGCAAAGTGGCGTTAAACCACCTTCGCCGCAATAAGTCTCCACACTCTGTCCGTTCGATGGACAAAGACTTTCAGTTGGCTACTGCCGATACACGTCGTATGAAACGTCTACTTCCTTATTCCTTTTAGCATAGGATAAGGCAATTGAAGCGAACGGAGGAGAAAAAATACTATGACAAGAGTTAAACGTGGAGTTCAAGCTCACAAGAAACATAAAAAGCTTTTACAAATGGCCGAAGGCCATCGCGGTACGCGCAGGCGATTGTATCGTCCCGCGCACGAGTCTGTTATGCGCTCTATGGCGTATATGTACCGTGATCGTCGAACCCGCAAGCGCGATATGCGACGCCTGTGGATCGTTCGCATTAATGCCGCTGCGCGTATGCATGGGGTAAGCTATAGTAAGTTGATGCATGCTATTCATACTGCCAATATTGATGTGGATCGTAAGATTCTGGCTGAGATGGCTGTGAATGATGAGGCTGCTTTCACTGCGCTGGTCCAGTCGGCGCTTGCGACAATTTCATAAAGTGTTTTTCATTGATTACCAGCCCGTCTAATCCACGTATTAGCAAATTACGTGAACTGCATACGACTAGAGGCCGCAAGAAAAGCGGCCTCTTCTTGATGGAGGGTCCCCATCTGCTGGCTGCGTTACTGGATGCGCAAGTTGTTCCTCGCGAAGTCTACTATCAGCCTGAATTGCTGCAACGCACTGCATACGGCAGGTCATTACTGAACCGCCTGCTTTATGCTGCTTCACTCACCCCTGAACAACTCATAGAGGTGAGCGAGCGCGTTATCGAAAGCCTCGGTGAGACACAAACTTCACAGGGAATAGTTGGAGTATTATCACTTGATACATTTCAACCAGAGATTGTACGCGCCCGGCGATCAAAAGTTTCGCGCGCAGCGTTGCTTATATTGGATGATCTGGCTGATCCTGGCAACATAGGGACGCTATTACGTACAGCACTGGCCGCGGATGTGGCTGAAGTACTTCTAACGCCTGAGTGTGTCGACTGTTTTAGCCCTAAAGTAGTTCGCGCCGCTTCCGGGGCGCATATTGCATTGCCTGTAGAAACGGATCTTTCATGGGATGCAATCGCAGAAAAAATTACCATTCATTGTAAAGAAGAGAGGCGGGTATTTTTAGCCGAGGCTGGTAGCCCGCATCTTTACTTTGAACAAGATTTGAAACGACCATTTGCGCTCATTATTGGTAATGAGGCACATGGCCCTTCACAGGAGGCCCGCAAGCTGGCAACTCTACCCATCGCAATTCCATTAGCAAATGGAGTGGAATCCCTCAATGCAGCAATGGCTACTGGCATAGTATTATTTGAGGCTATTCGCCAGGCCCGACAATAGGAAAGGCCAGATCTATCGTACCCTTCGGGGGAGAGGGATCGATACATCTGGCCAGATGTATAAACAGTTCGTAGGTGCCGATTTATCGGGCACATCGCCGATTTATCGGCCTTCGCTGGCTCTTCTGATATCTCGCTCAATGTGTTAATCTGCATTATCTGTATCAAATCAAGATATTACAAATGCACTTACTGGTCGGTAGTCATTTCCTGGTGCAAATCGGGCTGGTGTACAAGCGACCCTTCTTTACCGCAGCTATCACATCTGGTGGGCATAGGGCCGGTATGAACCATGCCGCATACTTCACATTCCCAGCGATAGAGCATAATCGCCTGCTGCTGTGGAAACGCTTTTACTGCTGTCTGCACAGTCGCATCTTTGCCAGGTACAACGGCATTGTTGGTTTTTGTTCTCTGTGCAATCACTTGAAGTCTCCTCTGCTTATACTTAACCTTCTATAAAACAGTGAAAGCGGGATATGTTTTATGTATAGTTCAAGTCTAACAGCCATTCCACATGAATGTCTACGAATCTTAATAGGCGTTCTGGATGCTATTCATAACCAAATAGTTATATAGAAGAATTCAAAAGAAATGAGCCAGGTGATATGACACCTGGCTCATTTCTTTTGAATTCTTCTTTTACCTCTCAGATTGCACAGGCCATTGGGGCTGTGATTGTGCGCCATTTCTCTGCTTATGGGGAGGCGTGGGATATTGGGGCTGTGATTGTGCGCCATTTCCCTGCTTATGGGGAGGCGTGGGATATTGGGGTTGTGGTTGTGCGCCATTTCC
>Ga0209048_10005248_pt1 | contig 12258 bp, 7 predicted proteins | sample FrelakmetCRP12CR_FD_187146 | JGI IMG/M metagenome (GOLD analysis project Ga0209048, IMG submission 187146) | Freshwater lake sediment microbial communities from the University of Notre Dame, USA, for methane emissions studies - CRP12 CR (SPAdes)... | ecosystem: Environmental > Aquatic >... | reverse complement strand
GTTTCCCGGTATAGCGGTTTATTTGAAAACTCTTACTGGCTTACCATACCCCTGGCTATCAATGCCTTTATTTTATGTCCATTCCTTCTCAAGCGTATCCAAGGGATTAAAAAGGAAACTTTGCCTTCAAAAAATAAAAAAAAGATAAAACAGGCAAAAATTATTACCATTTTTTTGATGGCTTTGAGCACTTTATATTTATTGCTTTTTCTTCTCCCTTAACAGAAGAAACGCGTTATCTTAAATACAATTAAGAGGTTTATTAGTAATTATTTATAATGTGTTATAACAAGTAACTCAAACCAAGAAGATTTAGTACCCCCACACAAAAAAGTGGACAAAAGCAACTAACGTAAGAGGAGGTGTGCGGTTGAAATGAAAGAGAATTTAGGCGAATAGGCAAAAAGAAAGGAGGTAGCAATGATTCGCAAACCACACGAGATGGTGGTCTGTCAGATCTGCAAAGAAAAGAAAAAGCTAAACGAGGTTTTGTCAGGGGAGCTTGTGCGCTCCTCCCTTGTTGAAATGATCCAAAAGAAATATCCCGATTGGTCTTCTGAGGGATTTATTTGTCATTCTGATCTCAATCGCTTCCGCACCGAGTATATCCAAAACCTGGTGGAAAAAGAGATGGGCGAACTTTCAACTTTGGAGTTGGATGTCATGAGAAGCATGAAGGATCAGGGTCTGCTCGCCAAAAATGTCAATGTTGAATTTGATCGAAAATCGACCCTCGGTGAACGGTTGGCCGACAAGGTTGCTGAATTCGGGGGAAGCTGGCGCTTTATCATCACCTTTTTTATTGTTATGGTGATGTGGATAATAATGAATTCAGTCCTATTGCTTCGGAAACCCTTTGACCCTTATCCGTTTATTCTTCTCAACCTGGTTCTTTCCTGCTTGGCTGCTATCCAAGCCCCGATTATTATGATGAGCCAGAATCGGCAAGAAGCTAAAGACCGCCTGCGATCTGAACACGATTATCAGATAAACCTCAAGGCCGAACTGGAGATTCGTTATTTACATGAAAAGATAGACCACCTCCTGGCACAGCAATGGCAAAGGCTGGTAGAGATTCAGCAGATCCAGATGGATTTAATGGAAGAACTTGTCCGCAAAGCCCCACGTGCACCCGGCCGTTAAATCAGGAAAAGGAGATTGCATGAATAAGGAACAAGACATCAAGTTGGAAGGTACCATTATTGGCGAGGTTCAGCTCATTTTAGCTGAAAAGAGGACCTCTTTAGCAGTTATGCGTACCGGAATCGCAATACTTGTTTTACCATTATCAGTGTTGGGCTTTTTGATTGCCACGTCAGAATACTACGATATCATTCACGTCTGGTACTTGCTCCTCCCTTTGTTGTTGCTCTGTACGGTTTTGCTTGTTTTGGGAGCACATCTCATTATCCGTTCGGTTTTAAAAATTCGTCATCAAGACCGGATCATCGCGGAGGTGAAGCGGAAATACAGCCAGATCGCTGAGTTTTTGGATTGATCCGACCAGTAGTTTTCTCGGGTGTATTCCTTAATTGAGCCAAAACGCAGCACAAATCCCCTCCCCTTTGCTAAAGGGGAGGGGTTCTCGTTTATTTCTCCTCGATCCTTATTCCTTACGGTTTATACTCCCTGCCCTTTACCCCACGCTTCTTGCTGTGCCGAATGGTTAAGCGGTGCGGTAATTCTCTTAATTCTATTGAAAAAAGATGGGGTATGACTTAAGGGTAGGGAATACGTTTTTACTTGAGGTGTTGAATTTTTCTACACCCAAGCATCTAAAAACGAGAAAAAATATACCTAAATCAGCTCCTTTCTCAAGCGACAAATTTCTGCTGCAGACGTTGGATGAAATCATCCATGAAAACTTCCATTCTTTGGAGAAACCGCTTGAATTCTTTCTTATCCGTATCCGCAAGTTCCCGTCGAAGCTCAGGGAGGTATCTCGCCAGAATGTCCCGCAGCATTTCCGCCTCTTGAGGAGTCAGTTCAATCTGCGGCATGAGCGCCTTCCTTTCTTTTTTGTCTGCATGCCTGCAAACGTTTAAATTTTTCTTCTTCTTATTATTATACCAAAAAAAGTTGAAAAAGAAAGCCGGTTCAAAGGGATTTACTTCAAGATTAAACCAATGAGGGCAGGGCCTTGAATTTATGATGAATGATCGTTCTTTATTTTCCTTCAAGATATTTTTTGAGAAACCGGGCGGTGTAGGAGGTCTGAGTGTGCTTTAGAATTTCCTGGGGAGCGCCAGTAGCTACGACGTAGCCGCCTTGGTCTCCTCCTTCCGGTCCGAGGTCAATGATATAGTCTGCGGCCTTAATAATGTCGAGGTTATGTTCGATAATGGCTACAGTATTTCCTTTATCCACCAGTCCGTGGAGTACGCTTAAGAGTTTTTCAATGTCCGCGAAGTGAAGACCGGTGGTGGGTTCATCGAGGATATACAATGTCTTTCCCTGCGCGGAGCGGGAGAATTCATAAGCGAGTTTAATCCGCTGGGCCTCTCCCCCGGAAAGGGTAGGGCTGGGCTGGCCCAGGGTGAGGTAGTCAAGGCCCATTTCGGTGATGATCTTTAAAGGCCTGGCGATAGCGGGAATGGGAGAAAAAAAATCTGCGGCTTCTTTCATGGTCAGGTTGAGCACTTCGGAAATTGTCTTGCCTTTGTAGTTAATGTGTAATGTCTCGTCATTAAACCGCGTTCCCCCGCAGACCTCACAGTCCACGTACACATCCGGGAGAAAGCTCATCTCGATCCTCTTTTTCCCCTGACCAGCGCAGGCTTCGCACCGCCCTCCTTTCACATTGAAGGAAAACCGTCCGGGATTATATCCCCGCATCCGGGCATCAGGGATAAGGGAAAAGAGCCTCCGGATGTCATCATAGAAGCCCACATAGGTTGCGGGAGTTGAGCGGGGAGTACGCCCGATGGGTGAGTGGTCAACATCAAGCACCCGGTCAAGATGTTCCCACCCGGATAAAGCAGAGAAAGCCGGGTTGGTTTCCTTTATGCCCAGGAGGTGATTTTTAACACTCCCTAAGATGACTCCTTTTAAGAGCGTTGACTTTCCTGCACCGGAGACACCGGTAACGCAGGTTAGAGTTCCGAGGGGAAGGGCGATCTCGATATTTTTAAGGTTATGTTCTCGGGCGCCTTTAACCAGAAGCCATTTATCCGGCGAGCGCTTCCGCGAGGTAATGATTCTCCGGTTATGATTTTTTAAGAATTGTCCGGTGATTGAGTGAGGAGTATTTAAAAGTGTTTTGAGTGTTCCGGAGGCGATTACTTCACCTCCTTGAATTCCTCCTCCGGGGCCTAAGTCAATAATAAAATCACCGTGCCGAATGGTTTCTTCATCGTGTTCCACTACCACCAAACTATTGCCCAGGTTTTTTAACTCTTTTAAGGTTTGGACCAGCATCTGGTTATCGCGGGGGTGAAGCCCGATTGTCGGCTCATCCAGAATATAACAGGCCCCGCGCAGATTCGAACCGAGCTGAGCGGCTAAACGGATCCTTTGAGACTCTCCTCCGGAGAGTGTATCTCCGCGGCGATTGAGGGTGAGATAGGGAAGACCAACTTTGAGAAGAAAGGCAAGGCGGGTGTTAATCTCCCGGACAATGGTGGTGCCGATTGCCTGTTCCTGAGAAGAAAAGGAGATGGTGCGAAAAAACTTTTCCGCTTGAGCGATCGAAAGCGACGCCACATCCCAGATCCCCCAGCCCTTTACCTTGACGGCCAGCGCATTAGCCTTAAGTCTTTTTCCCTTGCAGGCCGGGCACTCCATTTCGTTAACGTCAGGCGGCATATCCGTTTCTTCGACGAACTGATCATAAAAGAATTCTTGTGAGTAATGATCAGACTCGGTAATAAAACCCATTCCCGCACAGCGGGGGCAGGCGCCGTGTTTGCTGTTAAAGGAAAATAAGCGCGGGTCGAGCGGTTCAAAGCTCTGGAGACAGCGGGGGCAAAACAACGTATCACTGTAGCGCTTTTGCTTGCCCTCGGCACTGACAGCAAAAAAAGTACCCTTTCCCTGCTGGAGGCTTTCTCGAATGATCTCATCCAAGGTAACTCTGCCCCTCGAAGAAATATCCTGCTGAGCGATGAGGAGGTCAACCGCATGCTCCTGGTAACGGCTTAGAGCCGGAGACTTACTAAGATCAATGATTTTTCCATCAATACGGGCTTGGGAATAGCCCTTTTTCAGGGCCTGGGTGAAAATATCTTTATGGAACCCTTTTCTTCCGAAGACCTTGGGAGCAAAGAAAGAAACCTGTTTTCCCCGAAACGATGCCCGAACATCCCGCGAGATTTGTTCCACGCTCTGAAGCGTGATCGGCTGATCGCATGAAGGGCAGTACTGGGTGCCGAGCTTGCTGTAGAGAAGGCGGAGGAAGTGGTAGATTTCCGTCAAGGTGGCAACAATTGACCTTTTTCCTTCCTGGTACATCCGCTGTTCGATCGCCACGGTGGGAGGGATTCCCGTGACCAAGTCAACATTGGGTTTATCCATGATCTTGAGGTACTGCCGGACATAAGGAGTAAGGCTTTCGAGGTAACGGCGCTGGCCTTCCGCGAACAGGATATCAAAAGCAAGCGTGGATTTGCCTGAGCCGCTCATTCCGGTGATGACCACCATTTTCCCCCGGGGGATGGTTACCGTGATGTTCTTGAGGTTGTGTTCCCGCGCGCCCATAACCCGGATTTCCTCGGCAGAAGGTTTATCCTCTTTTTTAGCGATCGCACGAGGTTTTTTCTCGTGAAGCTTTGAGGCACTCTGTTTGAGAATGTCTTTCAGGAACTTTCCGGTCCACGACTGGGGACACGCGGCAACTTCTTCAGGAGTGCCCGCGGCCACGAGATAGCCTCCAGCCTCGCCTCCTTCGGGTCCTAAGTCAATGATATGGTCAGCGCATTTAATGACCTCGAGGTTATGTTCCACAATAACGACGGAGTTTCCCTTTTCCACTAAACCCTGGAGAGTCGTGATGAGCTTGGCGATGTCATCACAGTGAAGACCAATGGTTGGTTCATCAAAAATAAAAAGGATATTTTTTGCTTTCGGGGCACTGATCTGTTTCGCCAATTTAAGCCGCTGGGCTTCTCCGCCGGAGAGGGTGTTGAGAGGCTGGCCCAGCCTGAGGTAACCCAAACCAACATCCGTGAGGACTCTTAAAGGAGCGATTACCTTGGGCAGGTTTTTGAAAAACTCCCTTGCCTTATCCACCGTGAGGTTCAAAACCTCCGCGAGATTTTTTCCCTGGATAGTGACTTCCAGGATTTCCGGCTTGAACCTTTTTCCCTGACAGTCCGGGCAGGTGATGTAGATATCGGCTAAAAACTGCATTTCGGTTTTTTCATACCCGGCTCCTTTACAGGTCTCGCATCTTCCGCCTTCGACATTAAAGGAAAACGATGAGCTCGTGTATCCCCGCTCCTGAGCGAGCGGGGTGCGGGCAAAAAGAGCGCGAATGGGATCAACCGCTTTGAGATAGGTCAGGGGGTTTGAGCGCGGGGTTCCGCTGATGGGCTTTTGGTTAACCAGCATGACCTCGCGAATCAGCTCAGCTCCCTTTATACCGGTAAACGCGCCCGGTTTTTCCTCAAACACACCTTTCTCCCGCTTTACGCCGCGGTACAGGATCTCTTCAATCAGGGTGCTTTTTCCTGAACCCGAAACACCGGTTACGCACACCACCATTCCCAAAGGAATTTCAAGGTCGAGGTTCTTGAGGTTGTGTTCGCCTGCTCCGGTGATCTGGATCGTGCTGGTCTTCCGAAGGCTTCTCCTTTTTTGGGGGAGGGGAATTTTTAGCGCTCCGGAGAGGTATTGCCCGGTAAGGGAGTTCTTAGCTCGTATTATTCCCTGCGCTTTTCCGAAATAGACTAATGCTCCTCCCTTATCGCCGGCGCCCGGCCCGAGATCGAGGATGTAGTCACAGTTTTTGATGATTTCCGGATCATGCTCCACCACCAGCACGGTATTATTATTTTTTTTAATCTGATGGAGGATATTCATTAAGCGGAGGTTGTCACGGGGGTGAAGTCCAATGCTCGGTTCATCGAGGATGTAAAGGGTATGGGCAAGTGACGAGCCTAAGATAGTGGTGAGATTCACCCGTTCCACTTCACCGCCCGAAAGGGTGCGAGACTGGCGGTCTAAGGAAAGATACCCAAGCCCGACATCAATCAGGTAAAGGAGGCGGTTCTTGATCTCCTGAAGGATGGTCTCACTGACCTTGTCATCGTTGGCCTTAAGGCGGGTAAAAAAATCATGCGCTTGAGCAACACTCATCCGGTAAAGCTCGCCGATATTTTTTTCTTCCACCTTCCAGGTGAGTACTTCTTTTTTGAATCGCGTGCCATGACACGCCGGGCACTCACGATAGCTCCGGTAGCGGGAAAGAAAGACCCGGACGTGCATCTTATATTTTTTGGTCTCCAGCCATTCAAAGAAGCCCCGGATTCCATAATAGTCAGAGGTTCCGTTGATGATGTCCTGCTGATCTTTTTCCTTTAAATCTTTAAACGGGATGGTAGTCGAAATTTTCCGGGCGCGGCAAAGCTCCATCAGGTCGTCAAACTCGACTCGTCCGGGTTCAGGCTTCCAGGGTTTAATCGCTCCTTCTCGTAATGATTTGGTCTTATCCGGGATAACCAGATCGAGGTCAAAGTCAATGATCCTTCCAAACCCGCGGCAGGTTTCGCAGGCTCCTAACGGACTGTTAAAAGAAAAAAGATTGGGGACCGGGTCCTGGTAATTGAGGTCGCAATAGGGGCAGTGAAACTCGGTGCTGAATTTTAAAACATCCTCTCCCGGAAAAACAATAGAGCAATGCCCTCCGCCAAATTTAAGCGCTCCTTCGAGAGAATCAATGATCCGCTTTTTTGCCCCGGTTTTCAGGGTCAGCCGGTCCATCACCATGAGAACTTCTTTTTTGGCTTTCTTGAGCACCTGGGTGAGCGGAAGGATTTCGTTGTTATAATAGGCGCGTGAAAACCCCATACCCGAAAGATAGGTTTCTACGTCATCCCGGTTAAGTCCATTGAATTTAATTGGGAACGCGATGATAAATTCTGTTCCTTCCCTGCGGGTTATGAGGCTATTCCAGATCGTGAACGGGGTATCCTTCTCTACTGTTCTTCCGCAGGCAGGGCAGTAAAGACGCGCCATTTTAGCAAAGAGAAGCTTGCAGAAGTCAGTGATTTCGGTCATGGTGCCCACGGTGGAGCGGGAGGTTTTAACCAAGTTTTTGCTGTCAATGGCGATGGCCGGCGGAATTCCTTCGATTTTATCCACGCGGGGTTTATCCATCCGGTCCATAAACTGGCGGGCATAGGGGGAAAAAGTCTCCACATACCTTCTTTGCCCTTCGGCATAGAGGGTATCGAGGGCGAGGGATGATTTTCCCGAGCCGCTTACCCCGGTAATGGCAATGATCTGAAAGAGGGGGATTTCGAGGTTCAGGTTTTTTAAATTATTCTGCTTCGCACCGGTAATCCGGATTGAGTCGTAAGGGCCCATTTTTTTCGTACTGCTGTCGTTATTAATCTTTCTCTCTTGACAATTTCCTGATTTTTTGATACTACCTTTCCGGTCTTTAGGAAGAGATATTTTTTCAATTCCCAAGCTGTTATCATCGTTTAAAGTTTGACGGCTTCGTAAAACGTCCATCTGCAGCGTTGCGCTGCATCCCTGCCCCGTTAAATGTTCGCTTCGGGAGGCAGAAGAAGCCAACGTAAGGGTTTCGGGTTCTGAGTTGCCGATCTCAGAAAATTCTTTATTTAACGGGGTGAATCATTGCGGCGTACAGGTAACGTACGCCTCATTCCGTCGGATTTGCGCGCCTTGCATCTGAAGCTTTTTACTGTGCCGTCTGATTTTCGACTTTTTACGGTTTCATCTTTATTGTGCTTTTTTATTTTTTATGTCGAGGAAAAGTTCGTGCGCTTCTTTGGGTTTAAGTCCTTCGTGCACAACTCCTCGAACTGCTTTGATCATTGCCACCGGCGCCTCTGATTGAAAGATATTCCTGCCCATATCCACCCCTGCAGCGCCTTCCTGGACAGCATTATAGGACATCTGGAGAGCATCCATCTCAGGGAGCTTCTTTCCTCCTGCCATCACTAACGGGACCGGGCACGAAGCGGCAACCGTGTCAAAACCATCGGGGATATAGTAGGTCTTAATGTAATGGGCGCCCAGTTCAGCGCAGATTCGACACGCGAGGCGGAAGTATCGAGCATCCCGGGCCATATCCTTGCCTACGGCAGTAACCGCGAGAATAGGGATTCCATAGCGATTTCCCATATCCACCAAACGGGTCATGTTATGTATGGATTGGGTTTCAAACTCTCCTCCGATAAATACCTGTACCGCTAATGCCGACACATTGAGCCGGATCGCATCTTCCCTATCCACCGCGATTTGTTCATTAGAAAGTTCCTTCAAAATACTCGGTCCGCCAGTCGCCCGAAGAACAATTCCTCCTCGATAGGTTGGTGGTATCGTGGTGCGCAAGATACCCCGGGTGAGCATAAGGGTGTCGGCATAGGGAGCGAGGGGAACGATGTTTAAATCAATCCGTTCAAGCCCCGTTGTCGGTCCTTGAAAGTATCCGTGGTCAATTGCCAGCATCACGGTGCGACCGGTATCAGGGTTAAATATACGGGAGAGGCGGTTTTGCATCCCCCAATCGAGGGCATGTGAACCTTTTAAAAAAAATCCCTCAGTCTTTACGGGGATATCGAGACCATAATCTTTTCCTTCTTGATCTACTTCCGGCATTGTTTTCCTCCTTGATAAATTTTTTAGATTTGCTTATTGACCCCTTTTCGGTCCCGCACGTTTTTAATGCACCCCTTTTTTATTCCTGGGGCCGAATAATGATCTTAATTGACTCGTCCCCTTTTTCTACTAACTCGAAACCCTTAACGGTTTCTTGAAGACCAAAACGATGGGTAATCATGTCGTGAAGGGGTACACGCTTGGCGCGAATAATTTCAAGAGCAGTCACGCAATCAGCAGGGCTGCCGGCATACGTTGTGGTCAAAGTAATATCTTTGCGCCAAAAGACATCGTTGATGGAAAGCGGTATTGTGACATTTTCTCTGGTGGGGGCGAAGAAAAGGATAGTACCGCCTCGTTCGACCGCCTGCAGTGCTTGTTTGAAAGCACCCACGACACCAGCGGTCACAATGACTACATCCGCACCACGTCCCTGGTTGCGCTCGCGAAAAAGCAGGGATACATTTTGGCGTCCGTCTATCGTATCGTCAGCGCCAACCTGTTTGCCAGCCTTAAGCCGATAGGTATTCATATCAGTGGCAATGATGTGAGTTGCGCCTAGGGCTCGGGCAAGGCCGATAAAAAGCAATCCTGAAATGCCGCTTCCCAGCACTAAGACACTTTTCCCGGGCTCGAACTTAACCGCGCGCAAACCACGGAGAATGCAGGCGAGCGGTTCAACAAAGGTTGCTTCATCATAGGTCATGGTGTCGGGTATTTTCCACGTTCCCCGGTCAACATTAATCGCCGGAAGGCGGACATATTCACAAAAACCACCGGGATCAAAATGCGTGCCGGAAAGCAATGTGTCGCAGACCGTTTCATGACCGCTCACGCAGTAAAGACAAGAAAAACAGGGAACATGATGAGTCGCAGCGACGCGATCACCTTTAACAAATGATTTTACTCCCTCGCCAACGTCAACCACTTCTCCCGCAATTTCATGGCCCAGCACCAACGGCGCTTTATTGATCCGGTACCATTCCATCACATCGCTTCCGCAAACACCACTCGAATAAATTTTTACCAGCAGTTCACTGGGTCCGATCGAAGGAACTGGCATTTCCTCGAGCCGGATATCATGATTACGGTAATACATGGCAACGCGCATCGAGAACACTCCTTTACCCCGTTAGGAAGACCCCGCTCACCCTGTTAGATATCAAATATCTAACAGGGTAAAGAAGCAAGGGGTAAAATTAAAGATTCTTACACTTTTTAATACGGGTAAATGCTCCGTGTGAAAGCTTTCTAACGGGGTTTGCTGCATAAGCAAGAGTTTCGGGTGAAGTTAGTTTAAGAAAAATACTCTTAGGTGTCAAGGAGAAAACCAGGTTAAAAGGTATTATTTTCTTGAGAAAAAAGATATTTTTTGTTAATAAAAAACTATTTTCCTCACGTTAAATTTTAAGGAGAATTTTCTATGGGCGGATATATGGGTAAATACTTGATAGTTAATTTATCCAATAAAAGCCATGAGGTTGTTCCTCTTACCGACGGATTTTATCGGAAGTTTCTTTCCGGGTATGGTCTGGGTGCAGCGGTAATTACTGAGCGGCAAAAGTCGGGTATTGATCCCCTTTCGCCCGAAAGCTACCTCGGATTTTGCACGGGTTTGCTCACCGGCACCGGAGCTTTTTTTTCCGGACGATACATGGTGGTTGGCAAGTCGCCGCTTACCAACACGTGGGGCGATGCGAATTCCGGCGGCTTTTTCTCAATGGAATTAAAAAAAACAGGGTATGATGCAGTTTTTTTCACTGGTCAGTCCGACAAACCAGTCTGGGTTTACCTTCATGATGATAACGTGGAAATCAGAGATGCAAGTAAACTGTGGGGTAAGGATGTTGTTGCAACTGAAACAACAATCAAAAAAGAGTTCGGCGGAAAAAAAATAAGGATTGCCTCGATCGGAGTGAGCGGAGAGAGACGTTCGCTTATCTCTGGTATTGTCACCGACGCAGGGCGGATTGCAGCGCGCTCCGGCCTTGGTGCGGTCATGGGGAGTAAAAACCTGAAAGCGTTTGTGGTGCAAGGCACCAAAGAGATTTCGTTAGCTCAGCCAGAAGCAATGGCAGAGCTCAATCAGATCTTTCTTACGGGCTACAAAAAATCAAAACTCATGGACCGGGTCTTTGCCCGTCACATGAAATTCGGGGGCCGGATGACTAATTTTTTAACTCGGCTGGGAATCGAGGGCAGTCCACCCCAGCCGACGTTGATTCGAGAAGCTTTTATTTTGCAAGGGACTTCTTCTTTAACGGTCATGGCAACGATGACCGGGGATTCCCCCATTAAAAACTGGACCGGGGTCGGCGCAATAGATTTTCCGGTTTCTCATGCGGATAAAATATCTGGCGAAGAACTTACCAAGTATCGGAAACGGCGTTATCACTGCCAGGCTTGTCCGCTCGGGTGCGGAGCAATCATAACGATTAGGGATGGCCGGTTTCAGGGAACTGATGGACATCGTCCGGAATATGAGACGCTTTGCTCTTTTGGAGCGCTTCTTTTACATGATGATCTTGATGCGATCATTGAACTTAATGAGATGTGTAACCGGGCAGGCATTGATACGATCTCTCTGGGAGGTGTCCTTGCGTTTGCGGTTGAGTGTTTTGAAAATAGCCTCATTAATGAAAGGATGACCGGAGGATTAAAACTTGGCTGGGGAAAATCAAAAGAAATCGTAACCCTGGCGGAGATGATTATCTATCGTGAGGGCATCGGTGACCTTTTGGCTGATGGGGTGAAACGAGCCTCGGAAAAGATCGGGAAAAATTCGGAGAAGTTCGCGGTGCATACGGGCGGGCAGGAACTTCCCATGCATGATTCTAAGCTCGATGAAGGTTTTGGGATCGCGTATCAGTGTGAGCCAACTCCGGGAAGGCACACGATTTCTTCTTATTTATATGGTCCGGTCATGGGAGTTGATAAACAGTTTCCTACCATTGAGAAAACGCTCCAAGAAGCTTCGGATAAAGAAAGAAAAAATATCGTTTGGTACACTGCCGCGAGCTTGTTCATGCAGCTTATCAACTGCGCGGGTGTCTGCCAGTTTGGGCCTTTGACGGGCACGTATCCTTTGGTCGAATATTTAAACTTTGCGACGGGCTGGGATCTTTCCGCGGAGGAATACCTTAAGACCGGAGAAAGGATATTAAGCTTAAGAAAAGCGTTCACTGTCCGCGAAGGGGTTACACCGCAAGAGGTTCGGCTCCACCCTCGCGCCGCAGGAATCCCTCCACTCAGCAAAGGACCAACCCAAGAGGTAACACTTGATATAAATAAACGGGGAAAAGATTTCTATTCCCTGGTGGGCTGGGATTTAACCACGGGTGGCCCAACCCCAGAAAAACTCAAAGAACTTGGCCTGGATGACCTTTTTAGCTAAAAAGTCTCCCATGACATTCTTTGCGCGCAATTTCCTTTGTTTCCAAAACCCAGTTCACCCCGTTAGAAATCCCCGAT
>Ga0209048_10005247_pt1 | contig 12260 bp, 11 predicted proteins | sample FrelakmetCRP12CR_FD_187146 | JGI IMG/M metagenome (GOLD analysis project Ga0209048, IMG submission 187146) | Freshwater lake sediment microbial communities from the University of Notre Dame, USA, for methane emissions studies - CRP12 CR (SPAdes)... | ecosystem: Environmental > Aquatic >... | reverse complement strand
CCGTGCAGGACGAGTCCGCGTCAACGGTCGAGTCATACGCGATCCGGCCACGTGGGTCTTGTGGATGAAAGATTCTGTCTCGATCGACGACCAACCGATTCAAGACTCGGTTAAACGATTCTTCCTCTTTCATAAGCCCAAAGGGGTCATCACGACTCATAGCGATGAAAAGGACCGTAAGACGATCTTCGATCTGCTGCCGGCGGACCTGGGCTACCTGCATGCAGTCGGGAGGCTTGATCAGGCGACCAGTGGCCTCCTCCTGCTCACCAACGATTCGGCACTCTCGAGCTATCTGACCGATCCTGCCCATAGAGTGATGAGGACTTATCTGGTCTCCGTGCGGGGAGAATTCACTGAGGCCCAAGCCAAAGAAGCCACAGTCGGAGTGGTCGATGGAGGCGAACGCCTTCAGTGCCACAGCGTGAAGATCCAAAAGAGCTCCGGACGCGAATCACATCTGGAAGTGGTCCTGGTCCAGGGCAAGAACCGTGAAATCCGAAGACTGTTCAAGACTCTGGGGCATGAAGTGACCAGGCTCAGGCGCATTCAATATGGTCCCTTTAGACTGGGAGAACTCCCTTCCGGTGCATGGCGCGAGATCCCGATCGAGGACGTGAGGAAGGCCCTCCGACAGTGAACAGCCATGCGCCGTCCGAGACCGACGCCCGCGTGATGCTCGATGGAAGGTGCATCGTAGCCGGGATGACGGGCGTACTCGTACATACCCACAGTTGATTGTGGCGGAAGGCCCGGTGGAGGGGCTAGCTCAGAGGAAAGGCCTTGCAGAGCCAAGATATCAGGCTGAATACTGGAAGGCCTCTGGCAGGAGAGAAGAAATCATCTTTCGACTGAGTGTTGCACCGGATCGCTTTTCAGGAGGTGGGCAAGAGTCTCAAACTGGGCCACATTAAATAGCCGGCGGGCCACATCTACATGCCCATCTCGATGCTTCTGAAGGTCATGAGCAATCGCACTCACGTTATAGATACCCCGCTCACGTACCGCCTGGCTCGCTAGAAGGTCCTGCATGGGTTCATACAGGTCATGCGCAAACCATTTCCGATCTGGAACGGGGAAACCCATCTTATCAACGCGTGTTCGCACTGACTCAGGAATGCGCTGGCGCATCGCTTCCCGGAGCACAACCTTATTCCAAGGACCACGCAGTTTCCAGTCCATTGTCATATTGAAGACCAGGGATACCAGACGATAGTCGAGAAATGGGAGTCGCGTTTCCACGGAATGTGCCATCGAGTTACGATCCTCAATTCTCAGATACAGGGGAAGCGGACCGCGTTCAACGGCTCGCCTCAGAATGGCATTGAGAGACATGTCTAGCTCTTCCTGCACTTCGCTCTCAAATGATCGACGTAATTCCGGGCTAAACCACTTGTTGCCCCGATATTTCTGCTGGTTCTTCCAGACAGATAGGGAATGGTAAGCGGGAACATGGTGAAGCGTGGTTAGGCCAACTTTCCCCATCGCGGACAGGAAACACTTCCATGCAGATCCTCCATGGGCTGACGTATACAACTGAATCTCGTTCCACGCAGCCCCAAATCGGCCTTGGTGAATCAGCATCTGCCAATAGTCGCGAAAGTAACTGGGATACCCCGCAATGACTTCGTCCGCTCCTTGCCCGCAAAGCACAACGCGGATTCCATTTTCAGCCGCTCGCCTCATGAGATCAAACCCGACGATGGCGTTTAACGAATGGACTGGTTCATCATGGAACCATAAGACCTTTGCCATCTTGTCCCACAGTTCACGAGGGCCTTCTTGAAATTGGTGTAGGGTTGCCTGTGTCTGGCGCAGGGTATCGGCAATATAGGTGGATTCGTCAAATTCCTTGGCCATGAAACAGAAAGCGTGAAGAGCGGAGACCCTTTTGTGTTCAGACTCACCCTTGAGCTTCGCCAGTGTGCAAACGATGGCGGTTGAGTCTAAGCCGCCGGATAGCGTCACTCCGACCGGCTGATCACTCCGCATTCGCAGCCGGACTGAATCCTCGAAGAGCTCACCAAAGGATTGCACAGGATCCTTGCAGTCAATCGAGGGGATCGCACTTAGAGACCAAAAACGCCACTGTTTCCAGTGCCCCTCGAGGTCCAGCTCAAATGCAGTACCCGGAGGAATCTGGTGGATGTCCGTGAAGAATCGTTCCTCATCGTCGTTGAGCTCCCCTTGCAGAAGAAATTTCGAGGCGACTTTCCAGTTCACTCCCCCCTGGTACAACCCTGATGCTCGGATTGCCTTAATCTCCGATGCAAATAGCGCGAAGCGGTCAGTACGGTAGTAGAAGAAGGGTTTCACCCCAAAGCGATCACGAGAGCCGAACACACGACCACGTTGCCGATCATAAATGAGGAAGGCCCACATTCCATTGAGTTTCCGCAAACATTCATGTCCCCATTGTTGATAGGCACGAAGTAATACCTCTGTGTCTCCGGTTGACCTAAAGCTGTGTCCGAGTGACTGAAGCTCACGGCGCAGTTCGATGTAATTATAAATCTCTCCGTTAAACACGAGGACCAGCTCACCCTCTTCGCTCATCATCGGTTGATGGGCTGCGGGCGTGAGGTCCAAGATCGCGAGCCTTCTGAATCCAAGTCCGATAGACCCAGCCGCGTAGAAGCCGCCGTCGTCGGGCCCTCGATGAAGCAGAGAGGCGGTCATCCGGTCAATTGCCTGCTTGTTAGCTGGCAAACCGTCAAATCCCACCATTCCGGAGAAACCACACATCGTGAACTCTTCCTAGTTCATATGAATTCTATGCTGCGCCGTGGGATCCAGCAATACGCACTCCCAGGTTGGCCTTATCCAATGCCACTCAGGTGTGAAGCGAAAAAAAGAGGTTAGAGGATAGGAGGGTGGAACAGTGAGGAGGCCAGTAACAGTAAATGCATGGATAGGGTAACCAGATCTGCCGAGCCGGAGTTTGGGAAAAGAGCTAAGTTAGGAAGTGTCGAAGGAATGGTGAACCCTTCCAGCACGGATGCCTCCAGGACGTCGGGGACTAACGATGTGTTTAGAAGGGTGACTGGCACTCCGAGCATCTGCATGAATACACCCAGGCACACGAACATGACCACAAGAGCCAAGGAACTTCGTCTGGCTAAGAATAGGAACGCACTCTTCATATCGTGAGTGTAGACTTTCTTGTCGTTTCTTTCAGGTTAGGCTTGTCTTGTTGCTTGATGTTAATCCAGCTAGAGAATTGCCTCTTGCCCTTTCGACGGCTCGATGAACTTGGTGCAGATATCACCTTCGTTACGCGACTTTTTATCTGGTGAGTACATAAATAAATTCAGCAAGTTCGATAGGTAAAGGCTACTCGACTGCTTGAACGGCGAGGATACACGAATTGCGACAATAAAGTACCCTACGAAAGCGGGGGGGGTGGGCCGGTTATTCTGGATTCCGGGTTTATCTTGTTTGCCTAGTTGAGCGAAACAAGATAAGCGAAATAAATCAGAGAAACCAAAGGCACCAGACTGGCCTCCTAAGTCAGCTAAAAGTCTCCTGCCTGGATCACATCCTCGAGGCTGTTTATGTCGAGCCAGTGACCTGCCGTGTAGAGCACGCGGATGGGATACTGCCGTTTCAATAGTTCTTGGAGTAGCTGGGGGATCCCGGCTTTGCGGTTGCCAGGCTTGGCGAGCATCTCCACAAGAATGTCGGTGATGAGTTTGGCGGCGCTGGGAGAGACTTTCAGGAACCCCATCCAGACCCCGTGGATGGATTCTTTGGGGATGTTGTCCCCCAATTGTTTGAGATAGATCTTAGCGTTAAAGGCTCTTCTCGAATTGGGAATGGTGCACTCGGTAAACCCACCGAGGCGGGCATAGCTGCTCTGCTCCTGCCAGTTGCTGTCGACAAAAATTATACAGTCATCCGTCTCCTGACAAAGAGACTGGGGGATGTATTTGTTGAACAGCACGTCGCCGTAGGAAATAATCGTGTTCTCCGGCGGTCCTTTCCGGGATCGGAGGGCCTTCAAGAGGGAATCCAGTTCGCCGGTTTCCGCAAAGTCATTGTTATCAACATAGGTCAGATTGGGTAGATTGACGGCCTCTTTCTTATACCCGCGGACCACCACGATATCCTTGATCCCGACTGCATTGTAGGCGTCAACAATGTGGGCGAGGATTGGTGTGCCCTGAATCTTGACCATCGTTTTGGGCTGCTGTTCAGTGAGTTCCCCCAGTTCCTTCCCGCGGGAGGCGGCCAGGACGATGGCGCAGGTGTCTTCAGCGCCTTTTGGCAGGTAGCGGTCTTCTGCTTCTTGTAGTTCTGCGGCGTTTTGCAGGCGGAAGATTTCGGAGACCGGTGCGACTTTGTCTTCAATGGAGAGGAGATGTTCCTGCTCCTTGAGGATCCGTGCGGTTTTCTGCATGGCGGCCACGGATGACCGGAGCATGTGATTGGCCCAAATCACCATCGAAAACCCATGTTGCCGAAACACATCGGTGGGCGTGGCATAATACTTGGTGGGCACGATTACGACGGGGCAGCGATTGCCCCATTCCTGTTTGAACGCCAGGATTTCGTCAGGCACCGAGAGGGCGCTGTGAATGAGGATGCCGTCCGCGCCTGCCTGATGATAGGCCTCGGCGCGACGCAGGGCTTCCGCCAGCCCCCAGCCGCAGATGAAGGCCTCCACCCTGGCGATAATGCAAAAGTCCTGGTCGGTCTGGGCGTCTTTACCGGCCTTAATCTTGCCGCAGAACTCCTGCATGTCCGCCAGGGGTTGGGCGCCGCCCTTGATGAAGCTGTTGGTCTTGGGGAAGAGCTTGTCCTCGATGCAGACCGCGGCGATCTTGCGCTGCTCCAGTTTGCGGACGAGCCGCTGCATGTTATTGAAATTGCCGTATCCAGTATCGCCATCGAGGAGAATCGGAATCGTGGTCGCATCGGCCATAAATTCCAGATTCTCCAGGACCTGGGTCCAGCTGGCTTCGTTGTTGTCGCGCACGCCGAATTGGGCGGAAATGGAGAGGCCGCTGGCCCAAATGCCTCGAAAGCCCGCTTCTTGAACGATTTTTGCGCTGAGGCCATTGTGGGCTTCACAGATGAATTCCAGCTGATCCGATAAGAGGAGCTTCCTAAATTGACGTGATGGAGTGATGCCTGCTGTCGAGCTCATGGATTCCCTTCCCTGTCCCAGCCGAAACAATTTGAGGCGGGTGCCGCTTTGGCTCACTCGTTCGCTATAGAGAATACCCTTTTCCCCCAGAGAAATCACCCTTCCCGCCCTGTATCATGGATGTTGAATGGGGTTTTGGCGTCGTAGGTGACTGGCGCCGCAAAGTCTGGTAGAGGAGAACTCTCAACCTGGAGGGAACCATGTCAATCAAGAGGATCGTTCCACGGAAGCGGGTGCAAGGTCGGGTGGTTGGTGGGGCGAAGAAGAAATCCGCTGTTCAGCGAGGGGATTCGAGGCTAAGCCACCGGCTGCAGGAATTGCGCGAGCAGGTCGATATTGTGCTGCCGGAGATGACGGCCCGGATTGCCGCGCTGGAGCATCTGTTGCGTGAAAAGCAGCTTTGCACCAGACAGGATCTGATCGCCGCGCGCGCGTTCGTGCGTTTGCAGGAGGCGTAGTGGGTGTTATTCGACCAGCAGGCCCTGGAGAAAGAGGGCCTGCTCCAGGGTGCGGAAGAACTTCTGATAGGGGGCCGGATCTTCGACGGCGCGGAGGTAGTATTGGGCGCTGGCGCGTACTACGAGCTGGGCCTCGTTCCGCTTGCGCACGGTGATGGTGAGCCGGACGAGGTCACTGCGGTGCCAGAAGGGACCCCACGTGCGGTAGGCCTTCGTGAAGATCAGGAGGCTTTGATCGTCGTAGAGGTGGTAGAAGGGATCCGTCCCGAGCCCGGGCCCTTCGATGGGTTCGAGCTTCTTACCTGAGACGATGCCCAGGTCCTCGTCCAACACTTCCACCATGAACCCCAGGTCCTGCATGGTGTCGACGATGGCTTCGAGTGTCCGCCGCCGGTCGGTGGTGTCGAAGACCCTGCTCTGCGCTGCACGCAGTTTGACCTGGCTCTGCTCCGATAGCCAGATCTGCTCCCGCGAGTCCCACTGGTCTTGATGGCGCCATTCGTAGGGTGTGGGACAGCCCTGCAACAGCAGACAAAGCCCGATACCGAGCAGGTTTCTGGATACGGTGACGGGATGGACCTGCCTGTCTCCATTCGGCACGAGTCGTCCCACGGGCCTTACTCCCTGGTGATGAAGAGCGACCGTTCGAGGGTGGCGAAGAAGTTCTGATACACCTTGGGGTCTTCGACCGGCTTGTTGTTGTAGATGGCGTTGGCCCGGATCATCATGCGACCCGCTTCCTGCTGGCGCACGGTGACGGTGACACCGACGATGTCGTAATAGTTCGGCTCCGCGAATCGCGCAGCCGTCACCAGGCCCAAGGGCTCGTTCGCCCGTTCGATGATGAAACCCAGGTCCTGGAGCGCGGCGATGACTCCACGCATGGCCAGCTGGCGGTCCTTCACGTCGAAGGTGCGGGTCTGCACGCTCCGGATCTTCATCTGCGCTTCGGTCGGCGCGAGCAGGTCCTGAGTCGGCTCGGGCGCCGCACAGCCATGCAGAAGCAGGGCGCCGATTAGCGCAATAATTCCCCATACGGCTCGTTGCTTCATTATGGCCTCACGCTCAGAGCGTAAACGCTTCCAAAAATACTGCTTTCGACAACTTGGCAAAGAATTGCTGGTACATCACTGGATCGCGGAGCATTTCCATCTCTTGCTCGCCAGGCGGGATGTATTGGCGGTCGGCCTGGCCGTCCCCCTTCCAGACGACCCGATAGAACATGATCCGGACTTCCTGGCGCGTGGCCTCCGGATTGATCGGCCGTGTGACGAGCGCAGCCGCGATTTTCTGTTGTAGGGCCACGGGCATGTTGAATTTGCCCAACGAGAGCACGAAGGTGGCCAAGCGGCCGATGTCCTGCCCGTACTCGCGGGCGCTGCGCTCCTTGGAGGCTCGCAGAAACCCCACATCCCGCACGCTTTCCTCCACCTGAAAGCCGAGGTCCTGCAGGACAGCGGCCGAGGCGGACAGTAACTCCGCTTCATCCTTCGTCTCGAAGTAGCGGATCTGCATGGCCCGGTGTGCCGGACTCTCCGCCGTGAGCTGAAACAGTTCTTCCGGCTGAGTAGGGGTGACACAGCCGGAGAGCTGGCTGGACAGCAGAAGACAGGCCCCTGCCACGAGCCCTCGACGGATCCCGCGGCTGGAGCCCTTGCTAGAACTGCGTGTAGTTGTAGGCAAAGTCGCGGACCTTCTTCTCTTCGTCATACTTGATGATGATGGTGAGCGTCCGCTGGCGCTGCGAGCTGGAGCTGTCGCTCGACCTGGCCCCCAGGATAATCAATGTCGCGTGGGATGAGCTGGTGGTATCGACTCGGTCTGTCGAAACTTTGTCATATACCCAGACTTCACGGCGTTTCTCATCCGTGGTTACGATATTCGGAGACCCGAGAATTTCCGCCACCTGGGACGCTGCCATGCCGATTTTGATCTCTCCCTGCACTTTCCCGACGGTCAGCCGGTCCTCTTTGATTTCGGCCTGTTCGCTACCACAGCCTGCAACAACTATCGACAAACACAGTCCGATTGCGACCCATGTTTTCTTCATGTGGTGTCCCCCTTCTGCGTAATGTTTCGTTGGAGTGCGATGTCATGCGAGAGGGTGCGCTGCTTCCTCTCCTTCAGCCGACTCGGCCAGCTCCCTCTGCTCCTGGTGTTGGCGGTAGGCGTTCAGACTATTTTCAATGTTAGAGGATACTCTTTTTGCGATGGGAATTCACTCGGCCTTAACGGAGTCCGCCACGGCCGAGATGGGGATGGAGGTTCCGTAAAGCGTTTCCGAGCATCATCGAGATACGAGAGATACCGTGCAAGAGTGGCAGAAACCTCGAACGAAGGTGTGGCTCAGGCAGGCTTGCTATGGCTGGTTCTGTGCCGAGGTCCGGTAGGCGAAATAGAGCGCGATGCTTCCTATCAGAGCGATGACTAATCCTGCGACCAATCGGCTGGCAAAACTCAGCGGTCCCACGTAGCTATGGTACAGGAGGGGCAGCAGAATGGGGGCGATCAGAGCCATGGCGAGGCCTAGCATGTGACGCTTAAGATAGATCGGTTCGCCTGGTTTACGCGTCATGCCCCACGAGTCCCATCAGATATTGACTCCACGTCCTCCACCTTCTCACTTGAGGACGGGCTAGCATGGTCTCCCACTGCGCGTGTCCAACGAGGGTCTTCTGAGACCGCGCGGTGCACGAGCACAGGAGACAATCTAGTCCGCTCTCCCTTTTCTATTTCACGAGGAACGGTTTTGAGTTTTCTCCCGAGGCGGTGGTGACGGTGAGGAGGACCAGGCCCTTCTTTCCACCGCTCGGCACGGTCGTCGTGATGCTGTCGTTGGTCTGTTTAAACTGAGCTGGATGACCCGGGCCGAAGGAGACGCCACGTAAACAGGCTGCCGCCCCGAAGTTGGTTCCGGTGATGGTAACCTTGTCTCCGGCTTTTCCTTCGTCGGGCGTGAGTTTGTCGAGCTTTGGTGCTTCCCCGAAACAGGATTGGGCTTTTCCAGCAGTCTCAGCCGAGGCGAATTTCGGACCGGTCGCTTTTGGGGTGCGCACGCCTGTCTGTGTCTGGGCCGGCTTTTTTGCCTTCTTGTCCTGCTTCTTCTCCTGATTAACTGGTTCGGCGGCCCAGATGTCGGCTGGGCTGATCGCAGCCAGGCAGATTGCTAGCGCCCCGATTGCGACCGTGATCCTGGAACCTGCTGCTGTATACATGACGGGCCTCCGATCCCTTTGCCGAGCGCACAGACGTCTCATTGATCACCGGCCTTGAAGCCGGTTGAATCAATCTTCGATCGTCGAGATATCCCCAAGGTCTTGTCCGAGCTCCTTCGCTTTCAGAACTCGCCGCATGATTTTGCCTGACCTGGTTTTGGGGAGTGAGGGCACGATGTCGATTTCGGACGGCACGGCGATTTTGCCCAACTCCTTCAACACCTGATCCTTGATCGACTGGATCAGTGCCGGGCTGTCCACTTCCCCCTGCTTTAAAATGACGAAGGCCTTGATGGACTCGCCGACGAGCTTGTGAGGTTTCCCGATCACCGCGGCTTCCGCCACGGCAGGGTGGCTGACCAGAGCGCTTTCCACTTCGGCGGTGCCGAGCCGGTTGCCGGCCACTTTGATCACGTCATCGGCACGGCCCATGAACCACATGTAGCCGTCTTCATCTTTGTGGCAGATGTCGCCGGCGGTGTAGCAGTTCGGGATCGTGTTCCAATAGGTCTTGTATCGTTCCGGATCTTTGTAAATGGTCCGCATCATCGAGGGCCAGGGCTTTTTGATGACGGCAAAGCCGCCGGCGTTGGCGGGGAGGCTATTACCTGCGCTGTCCACTACATCGGCTTCGATACCGAGGAAGGGCCTGGTGGCGGAGCCTGGCTTCAGGGGGACCGTCGGCAGTGGTGTAATCAAAATAGACCCTGTTTCGGTCTGCCACCAGGTGTCCATGATCGGTTTGTCCCCACCGGTAGCGCGATAGAACCATTCCCAGGCTTCCGGATTGATCGGTTCGCCCACGCTGCCCAGGATGCGGAGGGTAGAGAGATCATATTTCTTGGGCCAGTCTTCTCCGTAGCGCATGAGCAGGCGAATAGCGGTGGGGGTCGTATAGAAAATCGAGACGCCGTAACGTTCGATTAAATCCCACCAGCGGCCCGGGTTCGGATAGTCCGGCTTTCCTTCAACTGTGAGGATCGTGGCGCCGTTGAGGAGGGGACCATACACAATATAACTATGGCCTGTGACCCAGCCAGGATCGGCGACACAGAAATACACATCGTCTTCTTTGAGATCGAAGACGTATTTTGTGGTGATGTAGGTTCCGACCATATAGCCGCCGTGGACATGGACCACGCCTTTCGGCTTTCCGGTGGTGCCGGAGGTGTAGAGAATGTAAAGCGGATGTTCTGCATCCAGATGCTCGACCTCGCAGACCGTCTTCTCGTCCTTCAGCCATTCATGCCAATCGATTTCCTTCGGCGCAGATAAGGTTACCCCCGGAGTCTGCCGTCGCAGAACCACGACACGTTCGACGCTGGGGGAATTGGCTACGGCTTGGTCGACCACCGACTTGAGGTCGAGGACCTTTCCCCGGTCAAACCCGACGTCGGCCGTAATGACCAGTTTGGAATCGGCGTCCTGAATGCGGTTCGCAAGGGCCGGGGCGCTGAATCCTGAATACACCACACTATGAATAACGCCGATGCGTGCGCAGGCGAGCATGGCGACGATCTGTTCAGGAACTTTCGGAAGGTAGATCGTGACCCGGTCACCCTTCATGATCCCAAGTTTCTTGAGCGCATTCGCGCAACGATTGACCTGTCGGTAAAGCTCGCCGTAGGTGATGACCCGTTCTTGATCGTTCTCACCGACCCAGATGACCGCCACTTTATTCTTACGCCAGGTTTTGAGGTGACGGTCCAGACAGTTATAGGCAATGTTGCAGGTGGCGCCGACGAACCACTTGGCCCAGGGATAATTCCATTCCAGGACCTTGGTCCAGGGGGAGAACCACTCAAGCTCCTTGGCGACGTCGCTCCAGAAACCTTCCGGGTCGGCAATCGATTTCTTGTAGGCGCTCTCGTAGTCTTGAATATAGGCCGCAGCTTTGGTCTGAGCGGTCGGCTGATACAGGCGGCCTTCCTTGGAAAGGGTATCGATCTTCTCTGACATGGTGCGATGACTCCTTCAGGTGGAGGCAAGAAGCAAAACTCGCTTATTATGCTGGAGGGAGGCGCGGGAACTCAACCATACCTTGGTGGGAGGGGGAGGATGGACGGCAACGTTGTGGGCCTTCTGCTTCGCCACGTGCCTCGATCTGCCGTTTCTTGACAGTCGCGCAGAGGCGAGAGTAGGGTGAATTTACGCGTTACACACTGAGGCCGGTCCAATTTATGCTGCCGATCGTGTGTCGACAACCTCGACCCTTCCTTCCCGCGCTTCTCGCCTGCTCGCTGGCGGCGATGCTCTGTCCGCCATCGGCATCTGCCCAGCTGGGGAAGCCGGAAGGGCTGTATTACAAGTCATGGGCTATCGTCATTGGGGTGGAGAACTATCTCCTGGCCCCAAAAATTCCCGGCGCGATCGAAGATGCGAAAGCGGTGGCCCAGGCGTTCCGCCAACTTGGTTTCGACGAGGTTGTTGAACTCTACGACAAGGATGTGAGTTCTCGCCGCCTGCAGCAGACGCTCTCGGATTTCTTGCCCCGCAAGGTTGGTCGACACGATCGGCTCGTGCTCTATTTCGTCGGCCATGCGGGTGTCACGCAGGATCTTGCCGGCAAGGAACTGGGGTTTCTCGTTCCTTGGGATGCGCAGATTGGGAATGTGTCCAAATCCGTGACGTTTGAACAGCTGAAAGAATTCAGTCGGCGTAGTGCGTCCAAGCATACCCTTTTTCTGTTGAATGCCGCGGTTCGCGGATGGGAGGTGAGTACGGCTCAGCCACTGTCCCTCGAAGGGCGCTTGGCTCCGGAAGACGATACGGAGCGGCGAGCCGTACAAGTGTTGACGGCGGGCGATAAGGGTGAGTCCTTGAGTCAGGAGAATGGGAGGAGTCTTTTCGTGCAGGTGTTGGTGCAGGGGCTGAGCGGCGTGGCGGATCGTAATAAAAACGGCTGGCTCATGGCCTCGGAAGTCGGAGATTATGTGAAACAACAAGTTCTGGAGCGGTCGAAGGGGGTCCAGCATCCCCTCTTTGTGCAGCTTGAAGGGGACGGGGATACGGTGTTGATCGAGGGCCGAAAGGCCGCCTTTGTCATGGGGGCAGAGCCCCAGTCTCCGGCCGAGCGACGACAGGCTGCGAAGAGGCAGTATGAACAGGCCTTCGCGCTTCTCCAAACAGGGAAATCGTCGGAGGAGGCGTTGGAGCGGCTGGATAAAGCGCTGGAATACGACCCCACGTTCGGCGACGCCTATGTGCTCAAGAGCTATGTGCGGTTAGAAGTCCTGCCGAACCTGGATGACGCGTTGTCGGCGGCGAAGCTGGCGGTGCAGTATGCGCCGAAGAACCCGGATTCTCAGTATACGCTCGGGTTGATTTACGAAAAGCGCGGGGAGTATGGAGAGGCGGAGCGTGCCATGCGGGAGGCGCTGGTGGTCAATCCCAACTATGCGGATGTCTATTTCTCGCTGGGGATCCTCTACGCAGACG
>Ga0209048_10005246_pt1 | contig 12260 bp, 12 predicted proteins | sample FrelakmetCRP12CR_FD_187146 | JGI IMG/M metagenome (GOLD analysis project Ga0209048, IMG submission 187146) | Freshwater lake sediment microbial communities from the University of Notre Dame, USA, for methane emissions studies - CRP12 CR (SPAdes)... | ecosystem: Environmental > Aquatic >... | reverse complement strand
ATGCTGCGCGTGATCGAGACCGCCGAGCGCAACCAGCAATGGCTGGGCGTCGCCGACATCATGAAGGCGGAAGCACAGGAAGCGGCCAACGCGGTGCTCAACAAATTCGCCGCACGCGCGAAGCAAATCGCGCGCATCAAGTTGGACCGGGTGATCCGCGAAGGCGAAACCGCCGCGGAGATCATCAAGCTGATCGAGGAGGACGCCGACATCGGCATCCTGGTGCTGGCCGCCGGCACCGGCAAGGAAGGCCCCGGCCCGTTGGTCTCTAATCTCGCCAAGACTGCCGGCACGTTCCCGATTCCGGTCGCCATCGTGCCGGGACACCTGAGCGATGAAGACCTCGACGCGATGTCTTGACTAACGCCGGTTGACCGTGGCCTGCGGAGGCCCCATTTATTGGGTATAGTGCATGCCGCCCACGGGCCTTAAACCCGCATGAGGCAAGGAGCGCAACCGATGTTTATCCAAACCGAAGCCACACCCAATCCGGCGACGCTGAAATTCCTGCCCGGGCGAGCCGTGCTCGAATCCGGCACCCTCGACATGCCGAACAAGCTAGCCGCCGCACAATCGCCGCTGGCCGAGCGGCTGTTCGATGTCCCGAATGTCAGCGGTGTGTTCTTCGGCGCCGATTTCATCTCAGTCACCAAGAGCGACGGCGAGTGGCAGCAAATCAAGCCGGCGATCCTCGGCGCTATCATGGAACATTATATGTCCGGCGCGCCGCTGGTGGCGCCCGACGCTCAGCCGGCCGCGGCCGCGGACGACGAATTCTTCGATGCCAAGGATGCCGACACGGTCGCCACCATTAAGGATCTGATCGAGACCCGCGTGCGCCCGGCGGTGGCCGGCGACGGCGGCGACATCACCTTCCGCGGCTACAAGGAAGGCGTGGTATTTCTGCACATGAAGGGTGCCTGTTCCGGCTGCCCGTCATCGACCGCTACGCTCAAACATGGCATCCAGAATCTGCTGCGCCATTTCGTGCCCGATGTGGTCGAAGTGCGGCCGGTGTAAGCGGCAAATAGCAAGCCAAACTGCGTCATGCCCGGCCCTGTGCCGGGCATCGCATTTTTAGACCGCCGATAACTAAAGACGTGGATGGCATCGGAAATCGGACATGCCGACGTCCACGATAGCAAAGAATGCTAGAGTGCTAAAGTCTCGCATACACTTTCATAAGCACCTGACAATCCCATGCGCATCCTTGCCATCGATACCGCGCTCGAGGCCTGCTCGGCTGCCGTCCTCGACACCGAGCACGCCGCGATTGCCGCGCATGAATCGCGTCCGATGATGCGCGGGCATGCGGAAGCGCTGATCCCGCTGATCGCGCGCGTGCTCGAGCGCGCCCGGCTCGCCGTCTCCGACATCGACCGCATCGCGGTCACTACCGGACCCGGCAGCTTCACCGGCTTGCGCGTCGGGATTTCGGCCGCGCGCGGGATCGCGCTGGCCGCCGGCAAGCCGGCGGTCGGATTGTCCACGCTAGCCGCCTATGCCGCGCCCTTTATCGCCGCCGACGACACGCTGCCGGTAGTTGTGGCGATCGATGCGCGGCACGATCACGTCTATCTGCAAGTGTTCGGACCCGGCGGCCGCACCCTGGTGGCCGCGCGTTTGGTGCCGCTGCGCGAGGCGTTGCGCGTGGCGGCAACCGGCGCCCCGCGCCTGATTGGCACCGCGGCGAATTTGCTGGCGGCGACATGGCCGGCAGGCGAACGCCCGCCGACCGCGGTCGAGCAGCGGCAGGCCCCCGACATCGACTGGGTGGCGCGGCTTGGCGCCGCCGCGGTGGAAACCGGTTCTCCGCCTAAGCCGCTCTACCTGCGCGCGCCCGACGCCCAGCCGCAGAACGCCGCCCAATTGGCCCGCCGATGATCAAGCTGCTATCCGGTCTGTTCGCGCGCGCTGAGCCCGCCTTGTCGGAAGCCGGCCCCCGCGATGCAGCGGCGATCGCCGCGCTGCACGCCAATTCGTTTCGGCGCGGCTGGAGCGAGCAGGAGATCGAAGGCCTGCTGATCGACCGCCATGTGATCGCGCATCGCGCCACGATCGGAGGCAAACTCGCCGGCTTTATGATGTCGCGGCTGGTGGAAGATGAGGCGGAAATCCTCTCGGTCGCGGTTGCGGAGCGCCAGCAGGGACGTGGCCTTGCGCGTAAGCTGCTCAGCTTGCATTTGCGGCGGCTGGCGGGCCTGGGCGCGCGCACCGTGTTCCTGGAAGTCGACGAGCATAATAAACCTGCGATCCAGCTTTATGACCGCGCCGGCTTTCGTGAAATATCCCGCCGCCCCAACTATTACCCCGTGGCCGGCAGCAAAGCCGCCGCCGCGCTGGTGCTCCGCCGAACTCTTGGCTGACGCTGAATGATCCCGCAAACCAGGACCCATTTTCGGAAAAGATCAAAGCGCCAAGCAAAATGCTATGATTCGATGCTGATTTATTCAGAGCGCGAGCCATCCGATAGACCATCCCGGAGGCGGGCAATATGATATGAGAACCGAGCCGAAGCGACGACCAGAGACAACATCGTGACCACGCCGGACAAGAGCATCTCCGAGAGGAGAAATATCGAAGCCGCTTGCGCCGCAAAGGGCATGCGGATGACCGAGCAGCGGCGGGTGATCGCGCGCGTGCTGGCGTCGTCCGACGATCATCCCGATGTTGAGGAACTGTACCGGCGCTGCGCCAAGGTCGACGACCGCATTTCCATTTCCACCGTTTACCGCACGGTACGTCTGTTCGAGGATGCCGGCATCATCGAGCGGCACGATTTCCGCGAGGGACGCGCGCGCTACGAAACCAGCCGCGAATCCCACCACGACCATCTGATCAATCTTCGCAGTGGCGAGGTGATCGAATTCCAATCGGAAGAGATCGAGCGGCTGCAGGCGGATATCGCGCGCAAGCTCGGCTACAAGCTGGTCGATCACCGGCTCGAGCTTTACGCCGTACCGCTCAACGACGATAAGAATCGCCGCTGATGGCGCGGGCGTTTTTTATTGCGGCGATCTTCTTCACGATGACGCCGCTGTTGATCGCGGTGCAATGGCTGCTCGTCAAACTCGGCTTGCCAGGTTGGGGTGCGATCGCCGTCAACTACTACCGCGCGCTGTGCACCCTCTTGCGTATCCGCGTCCGCGTGGTCGGCGAGCCGGTGCGCAATCGCGCGGCGCTGTTCATCTCTAATCACGTGTCGTGGGCCGACATCCTAGTGATCGGCTCGATCGCACCGATAACCTACGTCTCCAAGAGTGAAATCGCCGGCTGGCCACTGGTCGGTATCGCCGCCCGATCGCAGCGCACGGTGTTCGTCGACCGCTCGCGCCGTCACCAGACCGGCGATGCCATTGCCGAGATAGTCAAACGGCTCGCCGGCGGCACCTCGGTCGTGCTGTTCGCGGAAGGCACGTCGAGCGACGGCAACCGCGTGCTGCCGTTCCGCTCGGCGCTGATCGGGGCGGTGAAGGAAGTAGGCAGCCGCTCCGAGAGCGGTATTCTGATTCAGCCGATGTCGATCTGCTACACTAGCCTGAATGGCATTCCGATGGGCCGCCAGCATCGCCCGACGGTGGCGTGGTATGGCGATCTCGACTTCGTGCCGCACATCAAGGCCTTCATCGAGCGCGGTGCGATCGACGCGGTTGTCACTTACGGCGATCCGGTCGCGGCTGATGGCACCGCTGACCGCAAGGCGATGGCGAAATCGCTGGAAGGCGCGGTGCGCAACATCACCGCGGCGACTTTGCGCGGCCGTCCGCGCTCGGTACATGCGGCCGAATGAGCAGCGTTGTTTTTGGTTTAAAAAGCCGGTAAGACGGCCGCATTATTCGCGCCCGGCCCTATGGTGGGCGTTCACGCCTTAAAAACATCATGATATCAAAGGCATAGATGGCCGGGACAAACCCGGGCATGAGAGGGTACATTCATCATATGGTTCGAACCTAAGCGGCATGAACAGACCCCGCAAAGTCCACGTTAAGTCCTTCGGCTGCCAGATGAACGTCTACGATTCCAATCGTATGGCGGACACCCTGGCACCGGCCGGTTTCACCGAGACCGCGCGCGCCGACGACGCCGACCTGGTGATCCTCAACACCTGCCACATCCGCGAAAAGGCCGGAGACAAGGTCTATTCCGAGCTCGGCCGCATCCGCATGCTCAAGGACGCCGCCGAAAGCCAAGGCCGTCGCATGCTGATCGCGGTCGCCGGCTGCATGGCGCAGGCCGAGGGCGAGGAAATCATCCGGCGCGCCGACGCGGTCGATCTGGTGGTCGGCTCGCAGAACTATCACCGCTTGCCCGATCTGATCGCGCGCGTGCAGGCCGGAGAACAGATCGTCGACACCGAATTCCCGGTGGAGGACAAGTTCGACATGCTCGCCGCGCCGGCGCGCGATGCTATCGTCAAGCGCGGCATCGCCGCCTTCGTCACGGTGCAGGAAGGCTGCGACAAGTTCTGTACCTTCTGCGTGGTACCCTATACGCGCGGTGCCGAAGTTTCGCGCGCCGTGGAGAAAGTGGCCGCCGAAGTCGAGCGGCTGGCCGCAGCCGGTGTGCGCGAGGTGACGCTAATCGGCCAGAACGTAAATGCCTATCATGGGCAAGGTCCGGACGGCCGTCCCTGGACGCTCGGGCAACTCTTGTACCGATTAGCCGATGTCCCCGGCATCGCCCGTCTGCGCTACACCACCAGCCATCCGCGCGACATGAACGACGATCTCATCGCCGCCCATGGCGATCTGCCAGCGCTGATGCCCTATTTACACCTGCCCGTGCAGTCCGGTTCCGACCGCGTGCTGGCGGCGATGAACCGCAGGCATACGCGGAAGGATTACCTCGACGTGATCGCGCGCCTGCGCGCCGTGCGGCCCGATCTCGCCTTCACCTCCGATTTCATCGTCGGCTTTCCCGGCGAGACCGAGGACGATTTCAACGCCACGCTCACGCTGCTGGACGAAGTCGGTTTCGCCTGCGCCTACAGCTTCATGTATTCGCCGCGTCCGGGCACGCCGGCCGCCGACATGGAGCCCCAAGTGCCGCAGGAGGAAAAATCCGAGCGCCTGCAGCGGCTGCAGGCCGCGATTAACCGCTATTGGCGCAAGTTCAATGCAAGTTTTATCGGCCACACCATGCATGTGCTACTGGAAAAGCCGGGTAAGCTCCCTGGGCAACTGGTCGGCCGCTCCCCATATCTCCAAACGGTACAGGTCATCGCGCCGGCCGCGTTGATCGGTTCGGTCCTGCCGGTGGCCATCACCGATATCGGAACCAATACTTTGTTCGGCAGCCTTGCCGACCGCACCGGCGCGCCAGCGCTAGCCACAGCAGGAGCTTGAGACGCCTTGCGCACATCGGATCCCGTGATCCCACCCGCTGCCACCTCCGAGGAGACGGCGACCACGCAAATCGTGCTCGCTTTCGAGGACAACAAGCTGGCGTCCGTACTGTTCGGCCAATACGGACAAAATCTCGCGCTAATCGAACGCCGCCTCGGCGTAGTGGCGGAGCAGCGCGGCAATCACGTCACCATCGAAGGCTCCCGCGGCGCTTGCGAACAGGCCCGGCGCGTGCTGGAAGGACTCTACGAGCAGCTCAAGCGCGGTCATGAACTTGCCTCCGGCGACGTCGAAGGCGCCATCCGGCAGGCGATCGCGCAAGGTTCGCTGTTCGACTACGACCCGGCAGACGCGCGTCCGGCCTTCGAGGAAGTCAATTTGCGCAAGCGCCCGGTGCGAGCGCGCACCGCCGCGCAGGATGCCTATATCCGCGCGCTTAAGCGCCATCCGCTGGTGTTCGGCACCGGACCCGCGGGCACCGGCAAGACCTGGCTTGCGGTTGCGCAAGCTATCCAGATGTTCGAGCGCAAGGAAGTCGACCGCATTATCCTGTCGCGACCGGCGGTGGAAGCGGGCGAACGGCTTGGTTTCCTGCCCGGCGACATGCGCGAGAAGGTCGATCCCTATCTGCGCCCGATCTACGACGCGCTCTATGATCTTATGGACGCCCGCATCGTCGAGCGCGCGCTGCAAGGTGGCGAGATCGAGATCGCCCCGCTCGCCTTCATGCGCGGACGCACGCTATCGAACGCCGTCGTGATCCTCGACGAAGCGCAGAATACCACCTCGATGCAGATGAAGATGTTCTTGACCCGGCTGGGCGAGAACAGCCGTATGATCGTCACCGGCGATCCGAGCCAGGTCGATTTGCCGAACGGCCAGACCTCAGGCCTCGCCGAAGCGGTGCAGCTGCTCGCCGGCGTTGAGGACATCGGCCACGTCGCCTTTACTCATCAAGACGTTATCCGCCACGAATTGGTGGGGCGTATCGTGGAAGCCTATGAGCGCGACGTACTCGCGCGCGAGGACAAGAAATGAGACCGGCGCCTACCCGATGGGCGTCGGTGCCGTCGACCGACATCCAGGTGCAATCGCCGTTGTGGGACGCGCAGCCCTTGGCCGAGCAGACCGTGCGCGATGCGATTGCCGCGACGGCGGCCGCGCTTTTAACAACAGACGGTGAAGTGAATATCTTGCTGACCGACGATTCGGAAATTCGTTCGCTCAATCGCGACTGGCGCGGCATCGACAAGCCGACCAACGTGCTGTCATTTCCGGCGGCGAAGACGAAGGCAATTGCCGGCACGAAGGCCCTCGGCGACATCGTCATTGCGTATGAGACGCTCAAGCGGGAATGTGACGATGAAGACAGGATATTCCTTCATCATCTTGCCCATCTCTCGGTGCACGGTTTTCTCCATCTAATGGGATACGATCACCAGACCGATGCCGACGCCGAAGCGATGGAAGGGCTCGAAAGCAAAATCATGATCCGCATGAAAATGCCGGATCCCTATCTTGCGCGCGATCTTGGCGACGCATGACCACCATGCCTGACACCGACCCCGCAATTTCCAACGTTCCCGACGGCCTGCCGTTCGAACCGCGTAATCTGCCGGTGCCGATCTCGCCGTCCCACGAGGCCCGCGACAACTGGCTGGTGCGCGCGTTCCGCGCGCTGTTCGGCTGGAAACCAACCTCGATCCGCGCCGACCTCAAGGACGTGCTCGATGCCATGACGCCCGGCGAATCAGGCTTCTCGCCGGACGAAAGCCGGATGCTCAAGAACATCCTCGGCCTGCACGAGCGCCGGGTTGGCGATGTGATGGTGCCGCGCGCCGACATCGTCGCCGTGCAGCAGGACATCCAGATCGGCGAACTGGTGCGCGTATTCGAGGGCGCCGCCCACTCCCGCCTCGTCGCCTATAACGACACGCTCGACGATCCGATCGGCATGGTGCACATCCGCGATCTGATCGCATTCATGACCGCGCGCGCGGCGGTGAACCCGCAAAAGAATTCCAAGCGCAAGAAGCCGCTGCCGGCCGGGCTCGATTTTCGCTCGATCGATCTCGCTATGCCGTTGTCGGCGGCCAAGATCATACGCGAAATCTTGTTCGTGCCGCCGTCGGCGCGCTTGATGGATCTGCTCGCGCGCATGCAGGCGAAACAGATTCATCTGGCGCTGGTGGTCGACGAATACGGCGGGACCGATGGACTGATCTCGATCGAGGACATCGTCGAGCAAATTGTCGGCGAGATCGCCGACGAACACGATCAGGACGAGACGGTAGCGGTGGTGCATCAGCCGGACGGCTCGTTCATCGCCGACGCGCGCGCCAAGCTTGAGGATGTGATGGCGATCGTCGGCAGCGATTTCGACCTCGGCGATGCGGCTGAGGAGGTCGATACGCTCGGCGGCTATCTGGTAACGCGCGCCGGCCGGCTGCCATTGCGCGGCGAGCTTATTCCCGGACCGGGCCTGTTTGAATTTGAGGTGCTGGACGCCGACCCGCGTCGCGTCAAGCGCGTGCGCATAACACGGCTGACGCAGCAGCGCGAACGCTCACGCGAGCCGCGACGGCGCGGCGAATCAGATGCGGTTCTCGCCGGCACCACACCGCCGTCGTTGCCGATCGACGAGGCTGGCACGCAAAAACCAGCGACCGATTCACCGGCCAGCACGCGGCGCCCGTGACGCTGACCCGCCTCGCCCACGCGATCGTGCTCGCCTTCGGTTGGCGGCGTGCAGGCATAGCCTTCGCCGCCGGCGCCGCCTCGGCGCTGGCGATGGCCCCGTTCAATGCCTGGCCGATCCTGTTCGTAACGTTTCCGGTGCTGATCTGGCTGGTGGACGGATCCGCCGCGGGGCGCTGGAGTGGCGCAATGGCGGCGGCGGGCGCCGGTTGGTGCTTCGGCTTCGGCTTTTTCGTCGCCGGACTGTACTGGCTTGGTTACGCCTTTCTGGTTGATGCAAAGACTTTCGCCTGGCTGCTGCCGTTTGCGGTCGTAGGACTTCCGGCCTTTCTCGCATTTTTCACCGCCGCAGGATTAGCCGCCGCGCGGCTGATCTGGGTGCGCGGGCCTGAGCGTTTGCTCGCGCTGGCCGCCACGCTTACGGTCGCGGAATGGCTGCGCGGACATCTACTCAGCGGCTTCCCGTGGAACACATTCGGCTATGCGCTTACCCAGCCGCTGGCGCTGGCGCAAAGCGTCTCGCTGGTCGGCATTTGGGGTCTTACCTTTCTGGCTATTGCGATCTTCGCGAGCCCGGCCGTGCTCGCCGACGATCCCATAGATACGCCGCATCCGTATCGCGCGCCGCTGATTGGCCTACTCATCCTCGCGGCATTCGCCGGCTACGGCGCAGCGCGGCTATGGACGCATCCGACAACTTATGTGAGCGGCGTGAAGCTGCGCATCATACAGCCCAATCTGCAGCAGGACGAAAAATTCAACTACGCCGCCAAGGAACAGGTAATGGCGCGCTACCTGCGCCTCTCCGACCGCACCACCGGACCGCAATCGGGCGGCGTGCGCGACTTCACGCATTTGATCTGGCCGGAATCGGCGTTCCCATTCTTCCTCACCCGCGAGCCGGACGCCTTGTCGCAAATCGCCGGGTTGCTGAAACCGGGCACCGAGCTGATCACCGGCGCCGTGCGCGCGGCACCCGCCGCTCCCGGCATGCGCAGCACGCGCGCCTATAATTCGATCTATGTGATCGACCCCGACGGCTCGATCCACGGCATCTACGACAAGGTCCATTTGGTGCCATTCGGCGAATATTTGCCGTTTCAGCCGCTGCTCGAACGGCTCGGTTTACAGCAACTCACCAAGATGGTCGGCGGATTCCTGGCGGGTGACCGTCGGCGCGCCATGGATGTGCCGCACGCACCGAAAATGTTGCCGCTGATTTGCTACGAGGCGATTTTTCCTGGCGCCGCGGTGCCACGCGGCGAGCGGCCGGGTTGGCTGGTCAACGTCACCAATGACGGCTGGTTCGGAATCAGCACCGGGCCCTACCAGCATTTCCAGCAGGCGCGTGCACTCGCTATCGCCGAGGGCTTGCCGCTGGTACGCGCGGCTAATACCGGTATTTCTGCTGTCGTCGATCCGGTCGGCCGGATCATCAATTCATTACCGTTGGGCGCTGACGGCGTCGTCGATTCACTGCTGCCAAATGCGATCGCGCCGCCGATCTTCGTGCAAGCCGGCGACTACCCCTTAATTCTATTTTTGGTTGTAAGTTTGTTGGCTGTGAGCCGCAGACGATCTCGCTCTTAAATTGTAATAATATAATACACTTGTAAAAGTTGTTATGCGCGCAAATAAATCGGGGATCTCATGCCTGTCGGACATCGATTACGACCCACACGAAAACCATTGAAAAAACTAAGTTATTTTCATTCGTCTTCGACGCTGTTGATCAGTCTGCCGCAAATAGCGGATTGCATATGTGTCATCACCTGTGACATTACGCTTCACAATGGCGGCATAGGAGATCCTTATGGCTAAGAAGGTCCCCAATCCGATCGACAAGCACGTGGGCTCACGCGTGCGCATGCGCCGGATGATGCTGAGCATGAGTCAGGAAAAGCTCGGCGACGCCCTTGGCCTGACGTTTCAGCAAGTTCAGAAATACGAAAAGGGCACCAACCGCATTGGCGCTAGCCGGCTGCAGCAGATTTCCAATATTTTGCAGGTGCCGGTTTCGTTTTTCTTCGAGGGTGCGCCGAATATGCCGGGTCACACCGGCGGCATGAGCGAAGCGTCGTCGCCGGCCTACGTGTCGGACTTTCTCGCCACTTCTGATGGCCTCTCGCTGACCAAGGCGTTCATGAGCATCAAGAACAGCAAATTGCGCCGGCGCATTGTCGATCTGGTCGAGCAGATTGCCGGCGAAGACTAAGTATTAGTCGGGGCCCATCGCATTCGAGGCGGCTGCCCACACCTTGACCTCGCTCGCGGCCACTGCAAGAAACACCCGGAAGTGCAACGGCGCGTCTGCCAAACGCACCACGAGAGGAGTTTCAACGGTGGCCCACACCAATTTTTTGTTCACCAGCGAGTCGGTTTCCGAAGGTCATCCGGACAAGGTCTGCGACCAGATTTCTGATGCGGTGCTCGACGCGTTTCTCGAAAACGACATCAAACTCGGCATCGCCGACGACAGCAAAGTGAACACGCGGCTCGGCTGCGAAACACTGTCGACCACCAACAAGATCGTCATCGCCGGTGAAGGCCGCGGCCAAGCGCCGTTCTTCCACAAGCATGGTGACAAGGCGGTGGTCGATCGCGAACTGATCGCCCAGATCGCACGCGACGTAGTCAAGGACATTGGCTACGACCAGGACGGCTTCTCCTACTATGGTGCCGACGTCGAGGTGCTCTTGCATGGCCAGTCTCCCGACATCGCCATGGGCGTGGACGCCAAAAAGAAAAAGAGCGGCGATGAAGAAGGCGCCGGTGACCAGGGCATGATGTTTGGCTTCGCCTGCATCGAAAGCGAAGTCTATGAGAAAAATTCGTTCATGCCTGCGCCGATCTATTTCGCGCACAAGATTCTAAAGGTTCTTTCTGAGAAGCGCCGTTCAGGTCAGTTGTTTGACCTGCAACCCGATGCGAAGAGCCAGGTCACCATCCGCTATGTCGACGGTAAGCCGATCGGCTGCACTAAGGTGGTGGTCTCGACCCAGCACAATGCCCAGAGCCGCAACGGCAAAAAGTACACGCCCGGCCTGATCAAGGAGATGATCGCGGACGCAGTGGAATCCGCGCTGCCGGATGGCTGGATGCCAAAGAAGTCGTCCGACTTTCTGGTCAATCCGACCGGCAATTTCGTGATCGGCGGCCCGGACGGCGATTGCGGCCTTACCGGCCGCAAAATCATCGTTGACACCTATGGCGGCTACGCGCCACACGGCGGCGGCGCTTTCTCCGGCAAGGATCCGACTAAGGTTGACCGCTCGGCCGCTTATGCCGCGCGCTACCTGGCCAAGAATGTGGTCGCCGCTGGCGTGGCCGAGCGCTGCACCATCCAGATCGCCTATGCGATCGGCGTGGCCGATCCGATGTCGGTGCTGGTAGAAACCCATGGCACGGGCAAGGTGCCGGATAGCAAGCTCGAGAAGATCTTACCGGAACTGTTCCCGCTGCGTCCGACCAATATCCGCCGCACGCTCAAGCTCAGCCGCCCGATTTACCGGCGCACCGCGGCCTACGGTCATTTCGGCCGCGCGCCCGAGAAGGACGGCGGGTTTTCCTGGGAACGGACCGACCTCGCAGATGCCATCAAACGCGCGGTGAAGTAGGCCTCAGTTCGCCATTGTCACGCCCCGCGAAGGCGGAGCATCCAGTACCTAATGGCGTGGTCAGACGACTTGAAGACACGGCGTTTACTGGATCGTCCGTTGACGCGGACGATGACACCATGGGCCTACATCACGATAACGATCGGTCGCAGCGCGCCTTCTTCGGCAGGCGCAAGGGTCATCCGTTGCGACCGCGGCAGGCCGCGCTGTTCGACACGCTGCTTCCGCGCATCGCGCTCGATCTGAGCAAGTCTGCACCCGCCGATCTGTGTGCGCTGTTCACTAGTCCACTAAACCGAGTGCGACTCGAAATCGGTTTTGGCGGCGCCGAGCATTTGATCAATCAGGCACAAGCGAACCCGGGCAGCGGCTTCATCGGCAGCGACGGCTTTATCAACGCCATTGCCAAGGCGCTCGTCGCGATTGAGGACAACGCACTTGACAATATCCGCCTGCATTTCGGCGATGCCAGCGAGCTGATCGACTGGCTGCCGGCAGGCGCGCTGGCGCGTATCGACCTGCTCTATCCCGATCCGTGGCCGAAGCGGCGGCACTGGAAGCGGCGCTTCGTCCAGGATGACAGCCTCAAGCGGCTGGCGCG
>Ga0209048_10005245_pt1 | contig 12260 bp, 8 predicted proteins | sample FrelakmetCRP12CR_FD_187146 | JGI IMG/M metagenome (GOLD analysis project Ga0209048, IMG submission 187146) | Freshwater lake sediment microbial communities from the University of Notre Dame, USA, for methane emissions studies - CRP12 CR (SPAdes)... | ecosystem: Environmental > Aquatic >... | reverse complement strand
CCCCTGATAAGGACAGGGAGAGATATACGGGGTTTTACAAGGATAATCCGGATGTATTTTCCCCATGCCATATGTTCCATATTTTGACGGAAGCCAGAAAAATCATGTTTTTTTAAGTAATTTAATGCACAGAAGATCTGGTCTTCCATTCTGCGGAGTTCATACCTTCCTAGCGTATCGCTTGAAAGATCATAGTGTACACCGGCTTCCGAGGTATGGAAATCCAGCACCCTGAAGCCATCCGCTTCATGGGTGCTTGACTTAAGTATAAATGATCCCTGACTCCTGCTGATCCTGTATTTCATCAATTTCTCATCGATTATTATTACCGGACAAGTTTTCGCGACCCGCAGCCACATGTCAAAATCGGACGCGGATCCGAACAGCTCGTACCGGAAAGGTGCCAGTTTTTTATAGACGTCACCTTTGATCATAGCACTTGGGCAGAGAAAAAAATCCCCCTGTTCGAGCACGATGGGCAGCAGTTCCCGGTAGGTGTACGGGGTATCCCCAGAGATTTGTGGTGGTAACCTGAGTCTGTCGATGACCTTGTCATGTTCATCGATCACGTCCCCCTCAGTGAAAACACCTCCAACGATTGGATTTTTTTTAAATATCTCTATCTGTCGAAAAATCATATTTGGGAGATAAACATCATCAGCATGGAAGATTGCCATAAATTCTCCCTTCGCGAATTGAAAACATCTATTCCAGTTGTTTTCCGCCGCGGGTAAATGTTCATCATTCTGAATAATTTTAATACGAGGATCAACAAACTCTTTGATAATCTTCACCGTTTCATCTGTAGAGCAGTTGTCGATAATGATTATCTCAAGGTTTTTGTATGTTTGAATTATCAGGGAACTAATGGTTTTTGCTATTGTTTTCTCAGAATTATATGCCGGAATACATACACTCACTAATGGCTCTCGGCTTTGAGAAATTTTCATATTACTCTTCCAGTCAATTTTTTTTAGTGATCAGTTTTTGAATTGTTTTTTCCCATGTAAATGAACATTGGATTTTTTTCATAAACAGTCCCAAATCTGAGATCTATGTATATCTTTCGAAAAATTTGTCAAATATAGCGATCAAATAGTCCAACATCTCGATGGTGAGTCCGGGGTATACACCTACCCAGAACAGATTATTCATGACATTGTCGGTATTTTTCAGGGAACCACTTACCCGATAACGGATTCCTTCATATGCAGGTTGTTTAAGGAGATTGCCCCCGAAAAGCATACGGGTTGTGATTTTGTGATCTTCAAGATGGTTGACAAGATCTGAACGACTGAATGGTGCTTGCTCCCGCACAAGAATCGGGAACCCAAACCAGCTTGGATCCGCACCAGTTACAGTTCCTGGAAGAACCACATATTGTGAATATTTCTTCAGCGCATTGAAAAGCCGGACAAAATTTTTCTTTCGCTGCTCAATAAACGCGGGAATCTTCTGGAGCTGGGCAACTCCAATCGCTGCCTGCATATCGGTGACTTTGAGATTGTATCCGATATGGGAATAGATGTACTTATGGTCATAGCCTTCGGGAAGATTCCCAAACGTCCATCCGAATCGTTTTCCACAGGAGTTGTCACAACCCGGCTCACACCAGCAATCCCGCCCCCAGTCACGGAATGACATAATGATCTTTTTGAGAAGAGGATCATTCGTGAGGACTGCCCCCCCCTCTCCCATCGTGATATGGTGGGCAGGATAGAAACTACACGTGGAAATATGGCCGAATGTCCCAGTGAATTTTCCCTGATATTGTGATCCAAGAGCATCGCAATTGTCTTCGATAAACCATAGGTCATATTTCTTTACCAGTTCAGAAATCTGATTCAAATCTGCGGGGTTTCCCAGTGTATGGGGGATCATAATGGCTTTTGTCCGCTCCGATATTGCAGGCTCGATCCGGTCCGCTTTGATATTGTAGGATCCGATATCGACATCCAGGAAGACCGGGACCAGATTATTCTGGATAATAGGGTTTAGCGTCGTCGGGAACCCGCAGGAAGTCGTAATGACTTCATCACCGGGTTCCAATCTCTTCTCGCCGAGTTTGGGTGATGTGAGTGCAGAAACCGCAAGGAGATTTGCAGAAGATCCTGAATTTGTCAGAAGGCAATATTTCATGCCAAGAAACTCAGCCAGATCCTTCTCAAATCGTTCTGCATAACGTCCAGAAGTGAGCCAGAAATCGAGAGATGCATCAACAAGAGCGATCATTTCTTTCTCGTCAAAGACGCGGCCAGCATAGGGAATGGGGGAAGTGCCGGGAATAAAAGTCTGCTCTGTTTGTTTTCGCAGGTTATGGAGATCCCTTATTTTCGAAAATATTTCCTGCCGGATTTCATCATCTTTACTCATGAAATATCCTGCTCCGGAAGAATGTCGATAATCATAGCTGATTGTAACTCTTCCCGCGATAACTCAGGTTCCTGATCTTCCACAGGTTTATTAACCGCCAGTTTGGGGATTACATTGAATTTTGCCTCGATAATTACTTCCAGGAACCCGGGCTTTGAATCGCAAAACAGTGATTCAAGTGCCGGTTTGACTTCCTTAATAGTCGATATTTTTCTGCTTGAAATTTTATATGCGCTGACAACTTTCTGGAAGTCCGGGTTGCTATATCCAATTACCGACGACTGGAACCGCCCTTCAAAGTACTGTTCCTGAAATTGGCGAATCATGCCATATCCGCTATTATTGAGCAGGATAATTTTAATGGGCAAATTGTGATAATATATCGTCTGTAATTCCTGAATATTCAGTTGAAATCCACCATCGCCGGTAATTGCGATGATCATTCGATCAGGTTTTGCAAAGGAAGCACCAATCGCCATGGGTAAAGCAGATCCAATTGAAGCCATCCCTCCCTGGGTAAAAAACCTCTGATCCTTTTTGATCTCAAGGGTCTGTGCTGCCCACATCTGATTCTGACCAACATCGACACAAATAATTGCATCATCAGAAAGAGATTTCGACACTTCTTTTAAAAGCTCATAAGGTGTGATGCTGTTATTTTCCGAATAAGAATCAATAGAATACTTCCATTTGAAGTAGCTTATTCGTTCAATCCAGGTGGAATAATTTTTTTTATTAAAATTACCGGAATTCATGTATAATGAATCTAAAAATGCTTTAATATCAAGGTTTATTGGAATATCCGCTTTGATTTTATTATTCAGTTCATGAGCGTCAATATCGACATGAATGATTTTTGCCGCTCGTGCAAAGGTTTCGGGTTTTGTCCCTGTCTGGCGTGTATCAAACCGTGTACCCAAAGCGATTATCAGATCGGCGTTGGCAATGGTTAAATTTGCATACCGGTTTCCGTACGTGCCAATCATTCCAACGTACAGCGGATCATCGTGGGGAAATGAATCAAGTCCCATCAGGGATACTACAACCGGGATACCGGTAGTATGAGCAAAATCGAAGAGCTCCTTGGTAGATTTTGAGGATCTCACACCTCCTCCGGCAAGGATTAAAGGACGCGATGAGTTTTTCATCAGGGATTTGATTTTATTAATGATTTTTTCATCAGGAATCACGGAATTAGAATGGAATTTATTGATTGAGTGCGTTGATGGTTCTATAATTGATCTTTGAATGTTGAGTGGAAGATCGATGAGAACCGGGCCAGGCCGTCCTGTTTTAGCAATAATAATTGATTTTTCCAATAGTTCCTGCATATCATGAGGATCTTTGACGAGAACTGCATACTTCACGATAGGTTTTACGATATTGACAATATCCGTTTCCTGAAATCCAATCTGCCTGACCGGCTTGCTGAATTTATATTCATACGTATTCACCTGGCCTGTTATAAAAAGACACGGAATGGAATCAAAATAACAACTCCCTATTCCCGTTATCAGGTTTGTTGCCCCGGGACCGCTCGTCGCCATGGCAACTCCTATGTTTTCGCTTGCACGGGAGTACCCTTCTGCTGCTATTGCTGCAGCCATCTCGTGGTGCATTGAGATCGTTCGGATGTCACTCCTCCCGTACAGGGAATCCAGGAGGTGACTTAATGCTCCTCCACAAACTTCGAAGATATGAGTAACACCTTGTGCGGCAAGGGTGTTGATAACATAATCTGAAATTTTCATGCGAGCTCCGTCATTATGCGTATAATCCCTTGTTCAACTTAAACCAGTCAATTGTCGCTGCAAGACCTTTTTTAAGTGAATATTTTGGTTCCCAATCTAATTCTGACTTTGCCCGTTGAATGTCTGCCTGCCAGAATGTGGGTTCGTTCTTCCACGCTTGGGGGATGCCGACTTCGTATGTTACTTCATTTCCAAGAAGCCCGGCAATCATATCAACTACTTCCCCGACTGAATGTTGCTGACCCGAACCAATATTGAATATTTTTCCGGAAGCGTTTTTGAGGTCGATTACTGCTTCATATGCATCGAGTACATCCCCAATAAAAATGAAATCCCTTACAAATTGCCGCGAAGTTATTTTGGGGTTAATTTTTTGCAGTGCGGCAAGTACTACGGAAGGAACCAGCCGGGATTTTTGTTCAAACTGGCCATAAGGTGAAAACAGGCGAAGGGTGACTATTGGCAGGTTTTCTGTGGCCGCGGTAGCCTGACAATATAACGTTGCAGCTGCTTTTGAAACTCCATATTCAGTGACAGGTTCCAGGAGACAAGATTCTGTAATTGCCGTATTTTTTATTCCATATTCTGAAGAAGTTCCGGTGTTTACAAATAAATTAACATTGATATCTCTGCTACTGCGTATTAAGTTCACCATCCCAATAATGTTAGTTTCAATAATTTTGTCTGTATTTTTTTGATCGGTACTTCCGCCGTACGTCGCCGTATGGAAGATAAAATCTGGTTGAATCTTCTTTAACGAATCTTTTAATTTTCCATATTCTGTGATATCCACAGGAACAGGATTGACGTCCTGGAGAATATCCTTAATTCTCCATGTATCCGAAGTATTTCTGATATTTATGAAAACTTCGGCGCCCCGTTCAAGAGATCTGCGGGTAAGATTTGAACCGATAAATCCGGTAGCACCGGTAATGAAAACTTTCTCTCCACTCAATGAACTCATGACCAACACTCACGATGTCATTTCAGGATGGATCTCATCTGATGGGATATATACCTGGTTTTTGTAATAATAATGAATGGTAAATCAGACAGTTTCTAATTATCTATTACGATAGAAACCGATAAGGATTTTTTCACTCACCAGTCGAAAATATTTTTCCGAAATCTGACAATTAATAGTTATTGTTATTTTTTCATTGTATCTTTCATTGTATCTTTCATATATGTCTTAACTTGTTTCAGAGAAAAATCGTACATTTCAGTTTTTCCAGTATAGTACTCCTTATACCAATCAATAGTTTTCTGTATAGACTCATCAATATCGTAAACCGGTTTCCACCCTAATCTCGTCATCGATTTTGCAGTATCCAGCTTGAGATACCTGGCTTCATGAGGAGCATTTTCATTTTGAGACATCCCCTTCCATGTCCCGCTCCCCCATTCCTGGAGAATTTTTTCTGTAAGGGTTTGAACATCAACCGCGTTCGAATGATAAGGACCAAAATTCCATGCTTCCGCATATACTTCCGGGTCTTCTTTCATTTTTAATGCAAGCCACAGATAACCAAATAATGGGTCAAGCACAAATTGCCAGGGGCGGATTGCATGAGGGTTCCGGATCTCAACCGGATATCCTTTCGCGAGGGCTCGAATACAATCGGGAACAATTCGATCTTCCGCCCAATCTCCGCCGCCAATGATATTGCCTGCTCTGGCTGAAGATAATAAAACAAAGGAATTTTCCTTTCCCGTGGTAAAAAAACTTTTTCTATACGAGGCAATAACAAGTTCAGCCGCCCCCTTGCTGGCACTATACGGGTCATGCCCCCCAAGAGGATCATTTTCCCGATACGCATAGACCCATTCCCTGTTCTCATAACATTTGTCACTCGTAATGCAAACACAGGTAGTGGGATACTGAGATAATCGTATCGATTCAAGAATATTTGCAGTTCCCAGAACGTTTACGTTAAACGTTTCAAGGGGATTTTTATAGGAATAACGAACCAGCGGTTGGGCGGCAAGGTGAAAGATAAATTCCGGACGATATTTTTTTACCGTTTCAAAAACGTTATTGCAGTCCAGGATATCTCCGCGGATATCAATAATCCGACCCGATAATCCGGTTGCCTGAAAGACTGAGGGGTCTGTAGGAGGATCAAGGCTATACCCGATTACTTTAGCACCTAATGATTCCAGCCATAAGGCAAGCCAGCTTCCTTTGAAACCGGTATGTCCGGTTATGAGTACCGTCTTACCCTGATATGAGTCAACCAGTTTTTTATGAACTGTCATTAATCCCACAGCTTCCACGCGGCTTTTCCGGTTGCCCATTCCTCTTCAAGATAATTTTTATCCCGCAGGGTATCCATCGCATACCAGAACCCTTCATGCCTGAAGGCGTTCAGCTGGCCCTTTTTTGCTAACAATTCCAAAGGCTCTCTCTCAAGAATTGTCGTGTCGTCTTTGAGATAATCAAACAATGCTGGTTCGAATACAAAGAAACCGCCATTAATATGTCCCCCGTCCCCCATGGGTTTTTCGAGGAATGAAGTAATAGTATGATCATCCTGAATTTGTAACGCTCCAAATCTCCCGGGAGGTCGGATGGCAGTTAATGTGGCAATTTTTTTCTTTTTAGCATGAAATTTCAATAATTCCGTAATATTTACATTGGATATTCCATCCCCATAAGTGAGCATAAATGGTTCATCCCCAATATAGGGTTGGATTTTTTTAACCCGGCCCCCGGTCATGGTATTAACTCCGGTATCGATTAAGGAAATTTTCCAGGGTTCGGAAAAATTGCGGTGCGTTTCAATTTTATTGTTTTTTATATCAATGGTGACATCTGACATATGCAGGTTGTAATTGGCAAAATATTCTTTGATCATATATCCCTTGTAACCAAGACATATAATGAAATCATTAAAACCAAAATGAGAATAAATTTTCATTATATGCCATAATATGGGTTTTCCCCCGATTTCCACCATGGGTTTTGGCCTGATGACGGTTTCTTCACTAAGACGGGTGCCCAATCCCCCTGCAAGTATTACGACTTTCGTGCCAACCACCTGAATACAATCGGTTTTAAATTAATTTCATTTTTACTATTCGCGCAACAATGTAAAAATTGTATCCTCCCCAAATCCAATAATTACCCGGCTCGCATTTGCTGATTGTCTTGTTTTTATGTTTATGTTCGGTAGATATTTAGCAAATTATAAGGAATATCTATGGAAACTGATTCAAATGACGAAATTAGGTTTTTACAATTTTTATGATATCTATAACAACAACCGGATGTTTAATCCGGAAATTCAGGCTCCTATTGGTGATGATTTGCTTTATCCTTTCCACTATCTAGCTCAGGTTGCCCGGGAACAAGGTATATCCATTTCAACCATAGATACCGAACCCCTCGATTCATACGATGCAATTATTTTTTTTGATTATCCTGGAAATCATAATCATTATTTAAAAAAATTAATCGATATGAAATTCGAAAATTTATATCTATTTTTGTTTGAAAATGAGATTATCAATCCTGAAAACTGGAACACAGAGAACCACCGGCTTTTTAAAAAAGTCTTTACGTGGAAGGACACCATGGTCGATGGAAACCGATTTTTAAAATTCTTTTTACCTAACAGGATTCCAGAAAATGTATCTTTCAACATCACATTAAAAACGAAGTTCTGCTGCATGATATCAGGAAATAAAGTAATCTCCCACCCGCTCGAACTCTATTCTGAGAGAATACGTGCGGTGCAATGGTTTGAAAAACACAACCCGAATTATTTTGACCTGTATGGTATCGGATGGGATAATCCGTTCCCGGTGTTGCCCCCCCTTGTGTCCAGATTGTTTAAACCCATGTTCGATCTCTTTCCTCAGAAATATTCTTCTTATCGCGGCATAGTCACTAGCAAGAACGCAATCCTGAAACAGTATAAATTTTCCATCTGTTATGAAAACGCCCGTGACATCCCAGGGTATATTACAGAAAAAATTTTTGATAGTTTTTTTTCAGGTTGTGTTCCAGTTTACTGGGGAGCACCCAACATTACTGATTATATCCCTGAAGAAACATTTATTGACCGGAGAAAATTCGACGATTACACGGAATTATTCGAGTACCTGAAAAAAATCAGCCCGGAAGAATACCGAGCGTTCCTAAAATCCATTAAATCCTTCGTAAATGGTCCGGATATTGATCCGTTCAGTGCAAAAAACTTCGCCGACACGGTTTTACACAAAACTGTCCAGTGACCGATTTTGAAAAAATGATTATTCAGTAATCACAGTTATTTTCCGGCAACTGCATCCAAAAAAATTCCATTTGTTGAATTTTTATAGACTAATTCGTAATTATTTTTCTTTAAATATGAGAGTAGGTCTCTGGTATTATTTTGCAACTCGATTAAAATGAAATTTGGGCGGTATCTTTCCCAATCGTTGTTTTGGAGGACTCCCAATTCAAAACCTTCGACATCTATTGAGAGTAAATCAATTTGGTTGTCTTTAACATATGTATCAAAAATGTGAAGAATGGGTTTTATTGGAATACTTATCGTTTCTACAATTCTTTCTTTAAAGTCTTTACAATTCTGTCTTGCATCGCTGTAACTGAAACTTGACAGGGTATCTGCAGAGAGTATATAGAACGGGAGTTCAGCGGTGTGCATACCTATTCCGATATTCAAATTAATATCCCTTGTTCTCTGTTCCATTAGTTTTTTAAAAAGAATTGGGTTAGGTTCAATATTTATACCCGACCATCCTTTATCATAAAACCGTCTGGTATTGTTGAGAAGTGTAGGATCATTTGCTCCAATATCTACGTAAAAACCAGTCTTTTTATTTTCGAGTATTCCATCAATAATCAAATCTTCACCATATTGGCTGTATGAATTAATTAGTTCTTTACTAACAACGGCGTGATCAAGGGCGTAGGCATCCTTATCAAAAAACTTATCGAAACATACTATTTTCACGTTGTCACCGGTTCCTTCGCAGTATAGCATAATCTTTTAATTTCGGATATTTTAACTGAACAGAAGATACAACCACAATATATGGGATGCGCAATTCAGGGGAATCTCGGTAATAGAAATAAATTTTATCCCATTCGATCATTTTATTGTTAAATAAAAATTGGATGTCCTGTAAGAAACTATGACTATTCCAGTTCTCCATTAACACAACCTGTTTTCGTGCGTAGCGGAAAATGTTAGCAAGAGCGTGGAGATAATTATGCCCGGTATTTATGTGCATCAATACAGCTTGCGTATATGCAATATCCACTTGCTCAATATCCAATCGAAATGGTAATGTTATGTCAATATTGCGGATATTCGCGTGCAACGTTGGATGTCGTTGATAGAGATAATTTATCTGTTCTTTGGAAATATCAACTCCGAATAATGAAATACTCTGATTTAGTGTGTTTAGATTATGGAGATGATCTCCCCCCCCACATCCGATTTCTAATACTGAGGACGGAGATAATTGTAATATCGTTTCATATAATAAACTACAATTCGGATGGAGTGGTAAAATGGGTTTGATAATTTTTTTTAATTCATCGTTTATGAAAATATATTCATCTGGTTTTAGGATAAGTGTGTAATCTTTTTGAGTTATGTTATGGTCGTCTTTGTATCGAAGTGTATAAATATCCCAATCAAAATCGTCATCGCGGTGAGTTCGGCGCCTCTCTTTAAATTTTGAGAGAATAAAGTATTTCACTTTCAAATAATTTATTTCCATTCGTTCCTCCACGCCACCGGGACGCACCCGTGTGACTGTATGGGGAAAATAAGAGATTTCCTTATGTTTTATGAAAGTTATAAGAATTATAGATTTGAGAACCAATGAATGTTATCGTCATATTCTTTCGGCACTTCCTCCGAAAACCGATATGAGATTCATGTTTACAAGCCCTTATGCCTGAAACATATTAACTATAGAGAATTTCGAATAACCTCACCACCCGAAGTACTTTATCTTAGAACTTCGAACAGCATGTATGGAATCCCTTGTTGATTTTGCGTTACCGGAGCGGTTCAAGCAAGTAAAAGATCTTGGAGACCGGTTGGGAGAACTGGCAACGTTCATTGAATGGGAACCATTTCGGGGGATTTTCGGGGAGCTTTACACAAATACTACAGAACGGGGAGGGTGACCAAATATCGATGTCGTCCTCATGATCAAATTACTGGTACTTCAATCGATGTACGGGTTATCCGATCCGGAACTTGAACGACAGGCAAATGACAAGATCTCGTTTCTGAGATTTCTTGTTTTTCCTGAGAAGGTCCCCGATCACACGACGGTCTGGTATTTCCAGGAACAGCTATCCAAAACCAAGAAGGACAAAGCTATCTGGAACGAACTTCCAAAAACAACTTGAAGGAAAAGGATTGAAGATCCGGAACGGTCTGATCCAGGATGCGACATTCATCACGGCAGATCCAGGACATGCATCTGCCAACACTCATCGGGAAGACGATGCAAAAACCCGGAGAAACAAAGAAGGAAGAAGGTACCTGAACAAAAAAGAGTAAGAAGTTCTATTTTGGATTTAAACTTCATACGAAAGAAGACTGCGACTTCGGATTGATCCGGGCACTTCAGACCACGAGTGCATCTGTTCATGATAATCAGATCTGTCAGAAAAAGGTGAAGTGGTCTACCGGAACCTGGGTTATTTCGGTGCTGAACCGAAGGATTTTGATGCAACCATGCAACGATGGGTGAGAGGGCATCCGATCGATATCCATGATATCCTCAGAAATAAACGGATTTCAAGAAAACGATCTCCCGGTGAGAGACCCTATGCCTACATCAAGAATGTTTTCCATTACGTTCACACCCACGTGACTACGGTTATTCGAGCTCATGTGAAAATGATGTTTGCCGCGTTCGGCTTTAACCTCTACCAACTGATGACTCTGAAAAACAGGGTGTCGTATAGCGTACGCTTTCCCAAACTCATGAGAAATCAGGTACGATGACAAGAAAATATGAGAGAATATCGTACTCTCATCCCTTATTTTGTATCATTATTGCTCATGATGTGAATTATCTCGGGTTTGTCGGAATACTCCGTAATAAATTCTTTCTGAATTGTAGGCAAAGCAGGTGATCTAAATTGCAGGATTACGCCAGAAGAAATCATTTATAACCACATCGGCCACGGCACTCCGAGATTGATACTTAGATTCTTGATCTCATCATGAATTTCCCGGTCTAGTTTAAATAAAACAATTATGTAGATTAGTGCCCCAACGATTACCACAGCCAACACACCGATCACATGTGTGAGGGGTAAGAGAAAATGGATAAACAGAAGAAAAATGCCCATAAAACCTGAAGCGTAGAGTATATTTTTGACCGGATCAAATTCGAATTTTACTGAAATGATCCGGGAAAGGAGAATGAGAGCGCCAACTGCGTTGAATATCATTGCAATAAGTGTTGCCACGGCCGCTCCAGTGATTCCTATGGCCGGGATAAGGACGAAGTCAAGAAGGATGTTTGCAATAGCGGCAATGACGGTTATCCAGAAAGCATATTTAGGTCGGTTGAGGGCGGTCAGGGTCATTGTTCCAAGATACATGAAGACATTGACGACCTGCACAAGCAAGAGGAAAAAGAGAGCAGGCGTCCCTCGAGTAAAAGAAGCTCCATAAAGATAATAAAGAAGTTTATCTCCCAGAATCCATCCGCCAATGCAGGTTGGTATCGCAAGAAATAGTGAGTACGTCCAGGCTCTTGCGAGAGAATTCTCTATTTCAATAATCTGTCCTTGCGTTTCCCAACTACTAAACTTTGGATACAGAACCGTATGGAAGGCCATTGTTGCAAATGTAGCGACAGAAGTAAGCTGAAATGCAGTGCGATAAATTCCAACATCAGCATTACTCATGAAAAGTCCGATAAGGATTGTATCAGCATAGCTGAACACTAATGTACCACTTGCGGTTAAGAAAATCCAGAAAGAAAAGCCGAACAGGTTTTTTAGATGCGATAACCTGAACCGGATTAACCTGAGGTCAAGGAACCGGAAACTCAACATCCCCCCGGCAATGAGTCCGCCAACAACACCTCCGATTAGCCCTGCAACACCAAACCCGAGAAATACTGCAATAATTTGAAAAAGCG
>Ga0209048_10005244_pt1 | contig 12262 bp, 8 predicted proteins | sample FrelakmetCRP12CR_FD_187146 | JGI IMG/M metagenome (GOLD analysis project Ga0209048, IMG submission 187146) | Freshwater lake sediment microbial communities from the University of Notre Dame, USA, for methane emissions studies - CRP12 CR (SPAdes)... | ecosystem: Environmental > Aquatic >... | reverse complement strand
CTACAAGGACCAGGTGGACGCGCCGCCCTGCGAGATCTATCGCACGGAGAAGCCCTTGGCCCACGACGGGGACCCGCTGCACGGGGTCTAGGGAGATCATCGCGCCATGGTCAAAAGGTCCTCTTCGCTATATCGGAGCAAAATATTATCTCCTTAGAAGGCCACACGGACCCATCACGCAAATGGAGGATGGGATTTGCGGGGCAAACTAGGTGGCGCGTTAGCGATTTCTCTGGTCATAGGAATGCTATTATTGATCGGCCTCTCGGCCATTTCGCAGGATGCGAGGGCGGCCGACTCCGTGGTCTTCGTGGTGAAGCCGAACACCTTGTCGATCGATCCCGGACAAGACTTTGATGTCACGGTCGGCATAACGAGCGATGCGGCGCAGGTCGCTTCCGGCTCAGTCAGAATTAGCTACAACGCCAGCCTCTTCCAGATAGCCTCGATCAGCACCCTGTCCCCCTGGAACGCCATCATGGCGAACTCCACCACCTTGACCTTCGCCGCCCTCAGCCTGGCGCCCAATTCCACCGACATCGCGGTCATCCATTTCACCACCCTAACTGACCAAGCCATCTCGAATTCCCGAATCTATGTGAACTCGCCGACGGCTATGACAGTCTCTGGTGCGCCCCTTCCTGCCGTACCATCGGAATCGCAGATGAATCTTTACGTCTCCACCAAAGGGACGGAGTCCGGCTTCCCCCTGTGGGTGCTCATCCCGGTCGTCGTAATCATCGCGGCCATACCTCCGGCCGTCTACCTCCTGCGCAAGCGCGGCCCGACCCCTCCGATGCAGCCAGGCCAGCAGGACAATGACAAGAGGAACAAGAACAAGCCTGACTACACTCTCGAGGTGGTGAGGAAAGAGGACCTCCTGGCCCTCACCTTCGATTTCTACAATTTCAAGCTGCAGAAGACCGTCCCCCCGGCCAAGCTGATCCGCATCGTGCCCGGGGCACCAGCCTACATGGCCGTCACCCTCCAGGGGCAGAACATCAACGAGCGGGCGTACTTCGAGGTGAACAAGAACCTCGAGGTGCCGAAGGACGACAAGGATGCCAGCACCGGGGATGCTGACAAGCCCAAGGCACCGCCGGTGCCCGCCATCCTGGCCGGCAAGAGCAAGCTGGTCTTCAGCATCCCGGCCCATGTCAGCACGATTGAGTACTCGCTGAAGGACCTGCTGGCCTGGACCGAATACGACCTCAAGGTGGTCCCAGTGGCTCTGCCTGACAACGCCCTGGAGCTCGACTTCGTGCAGACGCCGCAGATCCGCAAGCCGGAGGACAAGGAGACCGCCATCGAGGTGCCGTACCGCATGATCATCTCGCCCAGCCGCCTGGGAGGATGGGCGCACTCGAGGAACACTGTCGAGCACGGCGGGTGGACCGAGCTGTGGCACACCCGTCTGGGCGTGAGGCGGAGGGAAGGGGCCACATGGATGGTGGACGAAAAGGACGCCTCGGAGCGCATCGTGCGCGCCGTCTGGTCACCGGACTACTCATCCACCTCGCCGCCCAACACCAACAACAAGGGCGCGTTCCGTTCCTCCTTGACGCCCCGGGACCGGCACGAGATCGTTAGGCTGACCTCGGACATCGGCATCCAGGACGAGCAGTTCGGCTTGGCGGGGAAGCTAGGGCTCTCATCCAGCTCCCAGCAGGTCAAAGGCATCCTCCCGTCATCAGGACCGAATAAGGCCGCGTCCATCAACACCTCGCAGAAGGCTGTGAGCGCTGAGCCGGCCACTACGCCAAAGGCGATTCCATCCTCCCCGGAAATGGCAGTCCAGGATCAGGCAATGCTCAAGACCCGGAAAGGCAGGCCGCCGGTGCGCGTCAACCGTCTCATGCTCAGCACCCTGGGCGCTTGGATCGATTCCCGAGGCTCATGGGAGCCGCCTCCTGGCCTATCGGTCATGGAATGGGCTCACCAAGGCACGCAGGGCCGCGATCATTATGTCAAGGTGGTCTACAAGGGCTTCCTGTTCCCGCTGGGCCATCGGGCCTCCCTCGTCAAAGTGACCGAGCGCAAGTTCCTGCGTGTCCCTTCCTTGATGGAGCAATTCGGTCAGGACAGCTTCGTCGCCTATCTGCGCCAGCGCATGTACATCGTCGTGCTGGAGCACGAGAAGGAGTACTCGGCGAGCGGCAGGAACAACGCGGGCCGCGATTGGCCTTTCACCAAGGTGGACATGATCACCGAGGTCACCCCGAACATCGACAGGCCAGAGGACTCCGGTGTGAAATCGTTAGGCATCAAGGCATTCTGGCCCATGGTGAACTCCAAGGACTTCCTCTTCAGGGTCAGAGCGCTGGACGTCGGCGGGCAAAGGACGGAATTCGATGCCCCGTTGATCTTCATAATGAACGAAATCGCATATGACCCTGATCAGCTCAAGGATGTGTACACTTCATATCCAGATGAGAAGGGGAGGCGGGATATCGGGATGTTTGGGCAGAGGGTTGCCTACGCCATCAGCTCGAAGCCGGGGGACACAATACTCGAGACCGACTCGATCCATCTAGGCTGCGAGCGCCCGAACGCGGCCCCGCCAACCGGATTTCCGTATTTCTATCCCACATTGACACAATACGACGTCAACATCCCCTCGGTGGCGGCCATACTGGGAAGGAAGGCCGCGCTGCAGCTGAACTATGACCAGACCTTCCTGGAGAGCGAATGGGACCAAAGCGCCAACAAGGGCGAGGTGTTCGCCAGCATCCTCCCTAATACCAATCTTAAGCTGGACTTCCCCGCCGACAAGGCGGGCGGCCTGGTCAATCCCAACCTGAGCGTGGCTGGCCTCTCCCGGTCGATGGGTCCGATCGGAGGGGACGTCGGGCCGATCAAGAGCGGGTCGTTCGACCCCACCTCTTATTTCAAGGGGGCCTTGAGCGAGGCCAAGGTGCTCGGCATATCGCTGCTCGAGGTCATCGACACCGCTGGCCTGGACCAGGTGCCCACCATCGTCACGGAGGAGGGCAAGGACCAGACCAAGGTCGTCATGACCTGGGTCCCCCAACTGAAGTCGAGCTCCTCCGGCGTTTTCGTGGACCGCATCGACCGCAACGGTGCCGTCGAGGCCGCCACCATGAGCATCATCGTGACCATAATAAAGCCGAAGAACGGCTCCCAGCCGATCATCGACGTCACCGGTTGGATCAAGAGCTTCGAGATCAAGCTCATCCCTCAAATCGAGACCTTCTTGGCGGTCAAGTTCGACAAGGTCAGCTTCGAGTCGCAGGCGGGTAAGAAGCTCGTGTTCGACGCCGAGCTTTTCGGTGTGTTCTTCGACGGGCCCCTCTCGTTCATCAACGCGCTCCAGCAATACATACCGCAGAAGGGCTTCGACCCGCCTGGATTGGAGGTGACCCCCCAGGGGGTGAAGGCGAGCTATGACCTCGGCCTCCCTGCCATCGGATTCGGGGTGTTCACGCTGGCGAACATCAACCTCTCGGCCAGCCTGAACCTACCCTTCAATGGAGACCCGGTGCGTCTGAGGTTCGCGTTCTGCGAGCGCCACCGACCCTTCCTGCTGAGCGTGAGCATCTTCGGCGGGGGCGGGTTCTTCGCCATCGGCCTCGGCCCGGACAAGATCGAGATCATCGAGGGCTCGCTGGAGTTCGGCGGCAGCGTCTCGATCGACATCGGGGTGGCCAGTGGTGCGGTCTACGTCATGGCCGGGGTCTACTTCAAGCTCGAGACCGCTCCTCAGGGGGAGAAGCTGCAGTTGACCGGGTACCTGCGCTGCGGGGGCGCGCTGGAGGTGCTCGGCCTCATCTGCATCTCCTGCGAGTTCTACATGGGAATGAACTACCAGCCCTCGCCGAAGCGGCTGTGGGGCGAGGCCACCCTGACGGTGGAGGTCGAAGTGGCCTTCTTCAGCAAGAGCGTGGAGCTCACGGTGCAAAGGGAGTTCGCCTCGTCCCCGCCCCCGACCTTCGAGGACGTGGTGCCGAAGCTCCTGGACTGGACAGACTACTGTGAGGCGTTCGAATGAGGAGGGGATGAGCATGTTCCAACCGCAGATGAACCAGGGCCAGATGCAGCAGGGCGTCTTCAAGGACAGCATGGTCATGTGGACGGCCCTGCCCCAGGGGACCTTCGATCGAGATGGGAAGAAGTACGCCAAGGTGGCGGCCTTCGTATCCATCCGCTTGAGCTCCCCGACCGGAAATACCCTGAGCGAGTTCCCGGAGTTCCTGGATTGGCCCTCTGCCCTCGCCGGCATGGACCTGGCCGTCGACTTCGGAGGAGGACATGTGGTGAAGGCCCACCCCGTGCACAAGCCGTCCTCCGAGCTCTGGAAGGAGCTATTCAAGGGGACCACGCTGCTCCGTTCCTTCGAGTACGACGACTTCTCCGCCCGCAACATCCGCTCCTACCCGGTCCGCTGGGTGGCCGGGTTCATCATGACGCAATATGCCGCATTGGCGGCGACCTCGCCCTCCGACCTGCCGGCGGTGAGCGCCCTGACCGCCCCGGGGATGTTCGGCGCGCTGCACTTCAAGCGGGGAGAGGAGGAGGAGCTGAGGAAGAAGATCGACCAGCACCTCGGGCGCAAGCGGGCGGTCAGCATCGCCCAGCTAGGATCGGTCAACGATCCGGAGGCGCACAAGCAGGCCTTCCTGCAAAGCAAGATCTTCCACGAGCCGAAGACCTCGAAGCCCGTGCCCTTGCCGCAGTACCCCCTGGACAAGCAGAAGTTCGAGGAGATGGTCGACTTCCACCAGATGCTCGCCGCCCTGGCCAACTTCCCGGAGATGACCAGGCGGCTGGGCCTGATGGTGGAGCTGGAGATCGATGCCTCCGAGGTGCCGCCGTCCACCCCCGGTCAGCAGCATCGCATGCAGCTCACCTCCCAGCAGTTCAAGGCCCGGGACCATCATCCCTTCACCGCCTATGTCTGCGACGGCCGGCGGTTCCTGCCGGCCTCCCGACCCGGGTCAGGGGACTACCAATGGGGCATGCTGCAATTCCAAGATGGCCAAGCCTACGGCGTCCAACAATTCGATGTGGACGGAGGGGCCATCAAGCTCCTCAACTTCATGCACGACCTGGCCAAGGCGCAGGAGAACAAGTCGCAGGACACACCCACCGAGCAAGGGGCTCCCTCCCTCCGCTCCGGCGGGTTCTCGGTGGCGCGCGTGGACCGGGGCGTGAAGACCGCCGAAGGCTTCGCGAACTCCAAGGACCTGGAGGACAAGTTGCACAAGGGCACCACCCTGACCTTCTTCGCGGAGGACATCGCCCGGGGCTACCGGGTGGACGTCTGGGATTCGGCCACCAGGAAATGGCATTCCCTGCACTGGCGCGATGGCACCTTCAAGTACGTCGACGAGTCGCAGATGGAGCACCTGATCAAGGTCGTGGAGGACGAGGGCTGGGTGCAGATGGGCGCCACCCAATCGCCGGACCCGAACGTCCCCAAGCAGGACAAGGACCTGTTCGTGCACGAGTCGATGTTCAACTGGAAGGGCTGGAGCCTAAGCGTCAGCCGTCCCGGTAGGTCCATCGACCCGCAGGACGAGGTGAAGGACGTCGAGCCGGTGCTAGCCACCCAGATGAAGCTCAAGGCCACCTTCAGACCTACCAAGAACAGCCTGCCCCTGCTGCGTTACGGCCGGCGCTATCGCTTCCGCTCCCGCATGGTCGACCTGGGAGGCTGGGGCATAGGCCAAGAGGAGGCGGACGACAACTACGCCACGCGCGAGATACCTTACCTGCGGTTCGAGCCCGTACCGCCGCCGGCGGTGCTCCTCAAGGACATGCTGGACATGGACGAGCAGTCCGGGGAGAGCCTGGAGCGCCTGGTCATCCGCAGCTACAACGACAAGGATTCCAAGGACCATGACAAGACGAAGCAGACCACCGAGCGCCACATCGCTCCCCCGAAGGGGAGCCAGATGGAGGCGGAGCAGCAGGGGATGCTCGATGACGCCAAGGGCCGGATGAAGCTCGACCTCCAGACCTATGCCATGATCGCGGACAAGGACAAGGGGCAGCTGAAGAGCGCGCCCTCGGGGGACCCGATCGAAGCCCAGGACGCCCTCAAGCTGCCCTACCTGCCGGACCCGCTGGCACAGGGCGCGAGCCTGGCCGGCCTCCCGGGCCACAAGCCATCGAACGTGCCGGTTTACCAGATCCCCGGCATGAAGCATCTGCCAGTGAGGCAGCAGGACTTCGGCGAGACGGCCGAATGGCCCGACCTCCATCCGTTCCGGATCAAGCTGGCGGAGGGGGACAAGGAGCCGGAGTGGAACGACAAGGAGCGCCTCCTGACGGTCTTCCTTCCCAAGGCGGGGGTGGCCCGCATCAAGCTCAGCTCCTTCATGCGGCCGGAGATGCTGGAGCGGATGGGCCTCTGGCACTGGATCGAGGTGGCCAAGGCCGGCGGGAAGATCGACGACCCGCGCTACAATCGGCTGAAGAACCTTGCAGAGGAGGGACAGCATTGGATGCTCACCCCCTTCCGCTGGGTGGAATTGGTGCACGCCGTGCAGCAGCCCCTGGGAGCGCCCGAGATCTCCGGGCTCTATCCGGACCGCCAGTATGGCTGGACCTTCGCCCACATCAATGGCGGGGTGAGCGTGGACGGCAAGAGCTCCATCAAGATGGAGATGATGGCGCGCTGGGAGGATCGGAGGGATGATCCGGAGGACCCCACGAACGACCCGGTGAAGGATAGGACATCGGGGCACGTGCGCGCCTTCGACATGCATCTGGACCCAAAGGACACGGCCAAGCAGTTCATCCAGGACTGGGCCATGAGACACGATTTCGGTGACACGAAGTACCGGGCGGTGAGGTATCGCGCGGTCACCACCTCCCGCTTCAAGGAGTACATGCCCAAATCCGTCCGGGAGGACCCGAAGGCGAGCTTCGTACGGGAGAGCGAGCAGGTGAGCGTCGAGATACCGAACTCGGCTCGGCCGATGGCCCCCAAGGTCGCCTACATCCTTCCGCTGTTCGGCTGGTCGAAGGGGCTGACAGGGCAGAGCGTCCGCAAGGGCAACGCGCTGAGGGTCTATCTGGAAAGGCCATGGTTCTCCGCCGGGGACGGGGAGAAGCTGGCGGTGGTCCTCTGGCCCGGAACGCTGCCGTCGAACGATGACGAGCTCGACCGCCTCAAGCCCTATGCCTCGATGATCGGACAGGACCCGATGTGGAAGAGCCACCGCACCCCGGGCAATCTGGGCCTCTCGAGCTTCCCCAACAAGCACGAGAGCAGCCGACCCGGCCTCCCCCTGGCCGAGCTGGACGGGGGGATCGTGGACGTGGCCGCGTTCGAGGTCGATTACGACTATGACAAGAAGCTATGGTTCGCGGACGTGGAGATCAGCTCGGGCGAGTCCTACACGCCCTTCATCAGGCTGGCGCTGGCCAGGTACCAACCCGTCTCGGTGAAGGGGGCGCATCTCTCCCCCGTGATGCTGGCGGACTTCGCGCAGACGGTCCCGAACCGCACGCTGACGGTGGTCAAGCAACCGCAGGTGAGCCGGGTCACCGTCTCGGGGACCTCGTACACTGCCTACGCCGGCCCCGAGGGGATGCCCGATGAACCGGGCCACAGCGAGATCCAGGTCACCGTGGAGCGCTACGAGAACGCCATCGGCACCGACCTGGGATGGGTCTCGGAGACGATGGCGGTGGTGACCAAGGACCCGACGTCCGTGGCCCCGGTCCTGTGGAGCGGGACGGTCGGCCTGCCCTTGCCGGACGTGAAATCCGTACAGCTGCCGCCCAAGTACCGGGTCGTGGTCAAGGAGTACGAGACCATGGCGCAGGACGCCCAGGCCCTGGAAGGCTATCACCTAGGTTCCTTCCCCTTGGAGCCTGGCAGGCGCCTGGTGTACATCGACTACCTGGAGCTTTGACCAGGCTGCCCTAGATGAGACTGGTAGGGGGCAGCCCCCATTCCAGCCTCCAGAGCTGCGAGCCGAAGGTCCCGGTCAGGTCGCTCATGGCGTAATATATGGTGATGCCAGGGTCCTTCTTCCGGGCATCCAGGTATCCCTGCGCCTCCCTGACCTTCAGCACCTGCGAGCTCTTGGGGGTCAGGTCCCTTCCCGAGAACCTCTTGCCCGCCGCCGAAAGCCGATATAGATGGATTATGAACTTCCTGTCAGCCGAGAACGACCCATGAGCCAGACGGTCGATGTCGTCCCCTAGATGTTCACGTGCCGGGTTCAACCCGAACTCCACGATGGCGCTCAGCCGCAGGAGATCATAGGACGCCTTCCTCGGGGCCAAGGGCTCCAGCGGGGTCCTGAGGACCGCGATGTCCCAATGTTGCGCCTTCGACCTGCCCAGATTGTCGGGCGCTCGGTATCCTGGCTGCACCACGCAGACCTTCTTGCCTCTCCATTCGGGATAACTCCGGCCAGCGGGCATCATGGACAGCAGGTCGGAGCAGAAGAGCGCATGCAGGCCCTGCTCGGTGAAGGCCAGATAGGGGGACCTGAGGAATTGCTTGCAGAATCCCTCCGCCGCCCTTTCGACCATCCGTCCCGTCTCCATGCGATGCCCTCCGTTAGGGAATTGACGCGGGCGCGCAAAAGCATTCTCCTCGGACGCTTGCCAAAGGTTCATAAGCGCCCTGCTTTCTGCCATCCCCTTGGAGGACGACCAATGGCGTTGAAGTTCGGCATGCCCACCCTCATCGAGATGCCCGACATAGGGCAGACCACCTCATTGTGCCAGAGGCTCGGACTTGACTTCATCGAGCTCAACATGAACATGCCGGAGTTCTGCCCCGAGAGCCTGCCGGCCAAGCGCCTGCGCAAGATCACCGATCAGACTGGCATCGGCTTCTCCATCCATATGCCGGACGACACGGACCTCGCCTCGTTCCACGACCCGATCAGGGAGGGGCATGTGCGAAGGTTCGGGGAGACGGCCAGGTGGGCGGCCGAGGCGGGGGCCAGGCTCATCAATCTGCATATCAGCCCCGGCATCTTCTTCACCCTGCCCGACAGCAAAGTCTGGATCTACGACCGCTACTACGAGAAGTTCATTCGCAATCTGATCGAAGCCTATGGCAAGATCATCGACTACGCCCACGACTACGACCTTCTGGTGTGCACCGAGAACGTCCTCAACTTCAACATCCCTTTCATCGCCCGGGCCATCGACGACCTGTGCAAGCTGGAACATTTCTACCTGACCTGGGACATCGGCCACGATGCCCGGACCGGGTACAAGGAGAGGGAGGTGCTGATGCGCCACGAGGACCGTGTGAAGCACCTGCATTTGCACGACTTCAATGGCACATCGGACCACCAAGTGCCCTTCACAGGCACTATCGACATCATGGCCGCGCTGGAGTTCGCGCGTTCCCACGGGGCCACGGTCCTGGTGGAGACGAAGACCAAGGCATCGGTGGTGGAGTCGGTCCTGAGGCTGCGGGAACTGCGCTAAGGCGAGGCTCGAAGGCGCAACAACGATTTAAACTCCTCCGAGTCATCCAGGTCGAATGGTGAAGAAGGTCGGAGTCATCCTGGACCATCCTGATCTGGAGCGGGGCAAGGGGGCGGGCATCGGGAGGTTCGCCTCCATGATGATGGAGGGCCTCAGCGCGCATCGGGGGGAGGTGCTGGTCAGCGCCCTGCGGCGCAAGGGGAGCGCCAGCGCCAGCTTCGATGTGCCGGAGATCAACCCGCAAAGGATCGCGGCACTTTCCAAGGTCATCAGCCTGTGGTATCTGGGATTGCCCCTAGGGCTCAGGGGAGAGGACATCGACATCGTGCACAACCCTTTCCAGATGCCGACCTACTTCCGTTTCGAGCAGAAATACGTCTTCACCGTGCACGACCTCATCCCCTTCCTCTACCCCGAGGTGCATACATCTCGGACCCTAGTGACGCAGAGGCCCCTCACCGGCCGGACGCTGGCCTCGGCGGATAAGATAATCACGGTATCGGAGAACACCAAGCGGGACCTGCTGAGGCTATTCAGACTCCAAGAGGAGAAGGTGCAGGTGGTCCATACCGCGGTGAGCGGGGTCTTCCAGCCCGTTCCGGAGGAGAGGGTGGCGGAGTCGCTGTCGCGCCTGGGGATCGAGCGGCCCTATTTCCTTTTCGTGGGCACGCTGGAACCGCGCAAGAACGTGACCACGATCGTCAAGGCCTTCTACCAGGTCCAGAAGCGCTTGCCGGCCGCTCAACTGGTCATCGTAGGCAAGAAGGGCTGGGGATACCAGGGCATCTTCGAGACCATCGAAGCGTTGGGATTGTGCGCTTCGGTGAAATACCTGGGCCACATGACGGAGCCGGACCTGGTGTCGGTCTACAACGGAGCCGTGGCCCTGGTCTACCCTTCACTGTATGAGGGGTTCGGGTTGCCCCCGGCGGAGGCCATGGCCTGCGGCACCCCGGCGATAGCCTCCAACACGTCCTCTCTGCCGGAGGTGGTGGGGGATGCGGGGATCCTGATCGACCCAAGCTCCGAGGAACAGATCGCCTCGGCCATGACGAGGCTCGCCACTGAGGAGGCTTACAGGGCAGAGCTGAGCCGTGCCGGAAGGGAGAGGGCCCAGATGTTCTCGGTGCAGAAGCTGGGGGATTCCTTGGCCAAGTTGTATTCTGGGCTATGATCCCCTCCTCCAATAGGAAGGTTCATAAATACCGCGACAATAGGTGCAGCATCCGCATGCTGGCCTGCTCCGCGTTGGGCCTGTGTTCTCATCGATAAACCTTTTATACGACATTCCCTTTGGGACTTCTGCTCGTTCTGAGCCGATGAATGATGAAGATGTTCATCGAACATCCGAAGGAGGTAAGAAATTGGCAAAGTCAATATTCGTGCGCTTCGAAATGCCGAAGGAACTGCAGGACAAGGCCTATGAGATCATCGAGGTCGTCCGCGATACCGGGAAGGTCAAGAAGGGGACCAACGAGGTCACCAAGCTCGTCGAGCGCGGCGAGGCATCGTTCGTGGTAATGGCCGAGGATGTGCAGCCGCCAGAGATACTGGCTCATATGCCAATGCTCTGCGAGGAGCGCAATATCCCGTACGCCTATGTGGCGTCCAAGGCCGAGTTGGGCAACGCCTGCGGTCTGGAGAAGCCCACCGCGTCCGTCGCCGTGACCGACGCCGGAAAGGCCAAGCCCCTGATCGACTCGTTGGCCGAGCAGCTCAAGAAGCTGAAGAAGTAAGCGGGTGCTTTCATGGCAGAAGGTGACGAGAGCATACCCTGCGAGGTGGTCGAGATCATCGGTCGGACAGGAATGACCGGCGAGGCCACCCAGGTGAAGGTCCGTGTCCTGGAGGGACGTGACAAGGGCAGGATCATCACCCGCAACATCATGGGCCCGGTAAGGATGGGCGACATACTGATGCTCAGAGAGACATCGCGTGAGGCCAGGAAACTGGCCCTCCGCTAGGCAGAGGAGGCGATTCCAATGGTAGAGCTTAAGATATGCTCGTTCTGCGGCGCGGAGATCGAGCCGGGAACGGGCAAGATGTACGTCAAGAAGGACGGCACCGTCCTCCTGTTCTGCACCCACAAGTGCTCCAAGAACATGGTGAGCATGAAGCGAGTGCCCCGCAGGACCACTTGGACGAGGGCATACGCCCAGACCAAGGACGTCCGCCTGAACCGGCACGAGGGAGCCAAGCCCCTGAAGGCCGCAAAGGTCGAGGAGCCGAAGGCCGAGGCACCCAAGATCGAGGAGCCCAAGGTCGAGGCCGCCCCGGCGGAGAAGCCAGCAGAGACGGCTCCCGCAGCACCGGCAGAGAAGCAGGCCAAGCCCAAGAAGGCCAAGGCCGAGAAGAAGCCGAAGGCCGAGAAGAAGGCTGAGTGAAGGGCATGATCGAGCGTTCGTTCGTCATGCTCAAGCCGGACGCCGTGCAACGCGGTCTGGTCGGGGACATCCTGGCCAGGCTGGAGGCCAAGGGGCTGAAGCCGATAGCTATGAAATTCATGCGCATCCCCAAGGAGCTGGCCGAGCGCCACTACGGCGAGCACAAGGGCAAGACCTTCTTCGCCCCGCTCATCGAGTACATCACCTCCGGCCCGGTCCTGGTCATGGTCTGGGAAGGGGAAAACGCGGTGGCCTCGGTCAGAGCCATGATGGGCAAGACCAATCCCCAGGACGCGATGCCCGGCACCATCAGGGGCGACTTCGGCCAGCAGACCGGTCGCAACCTAGTGCACGGCTCCGATTCCGTGGACAGCGCCAAGCGCGAGGTCCAGCTGTTCTTCAACGACTACGAGATCATCGACTGGCGCAGGTCGGTCGACCCGTGGCTG